>ENA-OQEX01001044-OQEX01001044.1-human-gut-metagenome-genome-assembly--contig:-NODE-1044-length-11571-cov-3.592712_pt1 | contig 11571 bp, 14 predicted proteins | sample MGYA00242802_ERZ504649 | MGnify/ENA primary metagenome ERZ504649 (study PRJEB26092, sample SAMD00036194) | human gut metagenome | host: Homo sapiens | study: EMG produced TPA metagenomics assembly of... | reverse complement strand
TTGGAAAAAGCAGCATTGGCGGAACGCCTCTGCGTAAGATGCCCTGCGCATAACAGCCTGCATGGAATGCGCCCCTCTGGCGAAGATGCCTCCTGCGGCATGAGCAGGTCTGGCTGAAAGCCCGCCGACGGAACGAGCCCGGCAAGCGTGAGCGCAGACGGTTGCCACTTGTGGCAAACTTATTGGGACGACCTCTGGTTGTCCATAAGTGCGCCCTTCATGAAAAAGCAATGAAGGGAATGAAAGACTCATCCCCTCCGCCATTACACTTCCTCCATATCGGTATTGGCTTCTTTCTGCATTGCCTTTGAGAAAAACTTCCCATTGGCTTCCTGCCTTTTCAGAAAACCAATCAGCTTTGGGATGTCCTCTTCCTCAATAGGAGCACCAAGAACGGATTCCACCGCACCGCCAACCTGACAGAGCCTATGGTTCGTTTTTTACTTTCTTCGGCTTTCTTGCGTTTTAGAAGTTCTTTCTTCTGTGCTGCATATCGTTTTGCTTTTTCAAGGCTTTCCTGTTCCTTCTTTTCCATTTCAAGCATTCGTTCTTCATAACTTTTTGTTGATTTTGCCATTATTACATTCCCCCTTCTTTTGCAAACATAAGTTCTCGGTTGCGTATCAGAAGAAGCACATGGTATAATCTTTTTGCGTGTAGGTATATCATGGCTTCGGTCTGATAGAACCTTTGGCGGTTTCTTTGGAAGCCGCCTTTTTAATTTGCCGCAGTTCTTGTTACGGCTTTTACATTTCCTCTATCCCTCAAATCACGACCTTCATTAGCTTCCATAAACATTTCCAGAATATCGGTTTTAATCAGGACTTTGCGACCAACCTTTAATACCGGAAGTTTCTTCCATTCTACAAGCTGTCTTAAGGTGTTTCTGCCGATTCCCGTATAGTCAGCAGCTTCTTCGATGGATAATGCAATTTTTCTTTGCGTCATATAATCACCTCCTTATAAATTGCATTATGCAATTCTTGTGATGTAAGTATATCCTTTTCACATCTTTTTGTCAAGCGTTACGAAATATTAAAAGCAAACTTTATATTGCATATTGCAATTTCAAAAAAACAATGCTATAATTCATACATACCGAAAAAGGAGGCAGTCAGCATGAAAGATAAAGAATTACGCAAGCTGATAGGGAGCAGAATAAAACAGCGCCGTCTGGAATTGAATCTGACACAGCCTTATGTCGCAGAAAAGATGGGTGTTACCGCTTCTACAATCCTGCGTTATGAGAATGGTTCGATTGACAATACGAAAAAAATGGTGCTGGAAGGTCTTTCGGAAGCACTCCATGTATCTGTGGAATGGCTCAAAGGGGAAACAGATGAATATGAAACCGATATTACGGATAAGAGAGAATTACAGATTCGTGATGCGATGGGAGATATTCTGGAACAGTTACCGCTTGCCCTTACCAAAGAAGAAGATGCTTTTTCAAAAGATTTATTACTGCTGATGTTAAAACAATATGGTCTGTTTTTGGATTCCTTCCAGTTCGCCTGCAAAAACTTCAAGGGGAATGATGGTCAGACGGATATTGCCAAAACAATAGGGTTTGAATCGAATGATGAATATAATGAGATTATGTTCTTAAGGGAAATTACTCACACCATCAATGCTTTTAATGAGATGGCAGACGTTGTAAGGCTCTATTCCAAGAAACCAAAAACAGCAGAACAAAGGCTTGCAAATCTTTTATCAGAAGTCTTATACGAAGATTCCGAATCGGTATAGTAAGACAACCGGAGTTATGATATACTTACACGCACGAAGCATTTCATCAGTTCCGATTGTCTAATATCGAAAGGAGACATACGATTATGGCAAAAGGATCTGTAAGAAAAAAGGAAAGAAATGGTACTACCGCTTCTATGTAGAGGACGCAAGTGGCAATCTTGTTCAGAAAGAATGCGTTGGAACAGAAAGCAAAAGTGAAACTGAAAAACTGCTCCGTCAGGCAATGGATGATTATGAGAAAAAGAAATTTATTGCCAAAGCGGAAAATCTCACAGTCGGACAGCTTTTGGATGTGTGGGCAGAGGAGGAATTAAAAACAGGTACGCTCAGCAATGGTACGGTGGAGAATTACCTCGGAACAATCCGAAATATTAAGAAACACCCATTGGCAGAACGAAAACTGAAAAATGTAACCTCTGAACATTTGCAATCCTTCTTTGATTTGCTTTCCTTCGGGGGAGTTCATCCCGACGGAAAAGAGAGAAAGGGTTACAGCAAAGATTACATCCATTCTTTTTCCGCAGTCATGCAGCAGTCCTTCCGCTTTGCAGTATTTCCAAAACAGTATATTACGTTTAATCCCATGCAGTATATTAAACTGCGGTATCAGACGGATGAAGTTGATTTGTTTTCAGACGAGGACATGGACGGAAATATCCAACCAATTTCACGAGAAGATTATGAAAGATTGCTTGCTTATCTGAAAAAAAAGAACCCAGCCGCAATACTTCCAATCCAGATAGCCTATTATGCCGGGCTTCGTATTGGAGAAGCCTGCGGTTTGGCGTGGCAGGACGTAAATCTGGAAGAACAATGCCTTACCATAAGACGTAGCATCCGATACGATGGCTCAAAGCGCAAATATATCATCGGACCAACCAAGCGGAAAAAAGTGAGGATTGTTGATTTTGGAGATACGCTGGTAGAGATTTTCCGTAATGCCCGGAAAGAGCAGTTAAAAAATCGAATGCAGTACGGAGAACTTTATCACACGAACTACTACAAAGAGGTCAGAGAGAAAAACAGAGTGTACTACGAATATTACTGCTTAGACAGAACAGAGGAAGTCCCGGCAGATTATAAAGAAATTTCTTTCGTCTGTTTAAGACCGGATGGTTGTTTGGAACTTCCAACTACTTTGGGAACTGTTTGCAGAAAGGCGGCAAAAACATTAGAGGGATTTGAAGGCTTTCATTTCCACCAGTTACGTCACACCTATACAAGCAACCTTTTAGCAAATGGAGCTGCCCCAAAAGATGTGCAGGAACTGTTAGGACACTCAGATGTCAGTACCACAATGAATGTCTATGCTCACTCCACAAGAGACGCAAAACGAAAATCGGTTCGGCTTCTTGATAAAGTGGTGGGCAATGACTAAAAAATTCCCTTATTTCCCTTGTGATTATCTCATAAGGGCAAAAATAAGGGAAACTACATATCATTTCACTAATGGACAGGCGGGAAAGCCTGTAAAATGGGGAAAGTTAGAGGAATAATTATATAAATTCCAGTTTGCATATTTCTTAAAAAGATGTATGATATAAAAAAGCTCAGGAGGTTCAAATGAAATCACATAAATACTGGTCCATCGGTGCGCTGGTTTCCATGATCGGAACTTGCTACACCGGCTATAAGGATATGAAATCAGCACATAAATATTTTGCATTCAGTTCACTGATCTGCATGGCTATGGCCATTTACTCAGGTCATAAAATGATTTCTGGCAAATCCAGAAAAAAGAAAGAAGCTGCAGCTGAAGAATCTGCAGAATAATAAGAGGAATAGGGGAGTATTCCATTATATATAAGCCTGATGGAAAGGGGAGATTCCATCAGGCTCTTTCAAATCTACTCTTCCGTTTCTGGAAAAGATGGCTTATATCGTTTGTTTGCAGACTGTGGCACTACGATTTCAAAAAAATAATATCCCATATACCGAAGAGCTGCTTTTTTCTTCCGATAAAAACTTGCCCGGCTCATCCCCAGTTCAAGCATAATTTCCATGTCCGTCATTTTTCTGTGCCTGCAGAAGCAGCCATAAAGCACATCATAATATTCGCTTCCAACATTCGGGGTGAAATATTTTACCAGTGTCATTGCCCGATTGACCATATCACAAAGTCCATAGATTAGAATGATATTATTTACTTCTTTTTTCAGTTTTCCTAAATTCATGCGGTAATCGTAAGCATCCATATACTGAAGAGCATAGGCCATATTCTCATTGATCTTTTCCTGACACTCCTGCTCTAATTCATCCAGAACCATCTGATTTTCCAAAATCAAATCCTGATAATTGTTCATCAGTGCTTTCATCTTTTCATAGTACAGATCCATTCTCTCTTCTGTATGTCGTGCTGCATTTAGCGTAATTTCCTTAAACGATCTAATCGCATAATCTCTCTCTGTCATTATCAAAATCTCCTTTTTTCGTATTGAATCGTCTTTCTCTGACGTTCTACACTCCCATCCCTGTGATTTTGACGGAAGCTCAATAAGAATTATTCTTGAGCAGAGCCACATCTGCATGGACAATATAGTGGGTATATTGTTTCATGGACATAGATGTAATGCCCTTATATGTCAATCTGAAAAGAGCAAAAGGGAAAGGTCAGCTCTTTTGCAGATCCTATTTTCTTTCTTAAATCTTTACGCACTCTTGCGCTCCATAAACCACTTATCAAATTCATAATATAAATGGCATTCCTTACCATCTACCATTACAGTATACATAATTCCTGTACCACCCGCTTTCCGGCTGGCACAACGTTCTTTCGATTTTACTTTATCAATTAAATATTTAGTTCCATCTTCCCAAATAAATTCTATTGGCATCATTGCGCCTTCTGTGCTGAATTTTACAATGACTTCTACATAAACTTTGTTATCATTCAAAGCACTTACCTCCCATTGAAATATCCAACTGGATGAACGGTGTGGGATCCCTGTGCATCCAGGCTGGATAATATTTTATCCTGATACATAAATGCTCTCTGGACACTGTGATATCCAAACCGTCGCCTGATATCATCTACTGCCCTGTCTAACTTCTCCTGTTTTTCCCGGCGCTGCTCATTCATAAATAAATCTAACTGCACCGGAACCTGTCCCATAACCAGATCATCTGCACGGATTCCAAGACTTCTGATCGGGCAAGGCCAATGATAATTCTCTCTAAAAAGCTGGTATGCTGCACTCATTATCTCATCTGTAATGTCTGTCGGCTCCTGCAGCTTTCTCTGCCTGGAGAAATGAAATAATCCATTATCACGAATCGAAATTGACACTACATTACATTTAAAACCATGTTTCCGCAGTCTGGCTGCAACACTTTCTGCCAATGCCATCAGAATAATCTGTACATCCTGATCATTTTCCAGATCTCTGGGTGTCGTTGTACTGTTGCCAATAGACTTTATCGGTGCCTGATATCCTTCTGCTGAAACTGGCGAATCATCCCAGCCATTCGCAAATGAATAAATGACAAGTCCCATTTTCCCAAGCTGCCGTTCCAGAAAACTTGGATCTGTTCTTGCCAGTTCTCCGATTGTGCGAATACCATATTTCTGTAAAGTTCTATTCGTTGATCTTCCCACATATAGAAGATCTGACACTGGGAGTTTCCAAATCAAATCCTGATAATTTGCTTTATTAAATTCGGTTATTGCATCCGGTTTCTTATAGTCGCTTCCGAGCTTAGCAAAAATTTTATTCCATGAGATTCCAACACTTACAGTTATTCCCAATTCTTTTTTTACTCGTCTGCTTATCTCTTCCGCAATCATTTTTCCGTTACCTTTCAGTGAAAAACTTCAGTAACATCAAGCCACGCTTCGTCGCAGCCATAGGGTTCAATCTGATTCGTATACTCTGAATAGATTTCACGGAGCATAGATGAAAACTTCAAGTATAAATCCATTCTGGGTGGTACAAATATCAGATCTGGGCATACCTGTTTTGCCTGCCACAATGCCATGCCCGTCTTAACCCCGCTTCTCTTCGCAATATAATTCGCCGTCAATACAATTCCATGCCTCGCTTCAGGATCTCCTCCTACAGCTAATGGCTTACCAGCATATTCTGGATGATAAAGCATTTCCACACTAGCATAAAAACAATTGGCATCACTGTGCAATATTACTCTTTCCACATTTTCACCTTTCCTTTTTAGAACGTGTGTTCTTTTCTATATAGGCATTATATATCGCTTTTAAATCTTTGTAAAGTAGCAACTATGTCATTTTTATAGATTTTAACGCTATTATTGTTGATTTTTTATCTGTTATGGGTTATAGTATATATAGGGAATAAATACCTGTATATGGAGGTGTATGATGATAAAGAAAGATTTTGGATCCATTGTCGCTAACAAAAGAAAAGAACGCAGACTGTCTCAACCACAACTGGCAGCTCTCCTGTGTGAAAGAGGATTAGATGTAAAAGCTCACTCCATCAGTAAATGGGAGAAAAATGTAAACCTGCCAAATATTTTACAGTTTTTTGCCTCTGTGAGATTCTTGAGATTTCCGATATAAACAGAACATTCCAGATTGGAACGGATGAGAAACTTTTCTCCAAATTAAATGACGAAGGACAAGCCAAAGCTCTTGACTACATGAACCTATTAGTGAAAAGCGGAGAATACGTTCGAGAAGAACCAATCATTTACCAATTTCCACGAAGAACTCTCAGTCTGTATGATCTCCCGGTTTCAGCTGGAACAGGACAATTCCTTGATTCCGACCGTTTCTCTGAAATTGAAGTTGGTGATGAAGTATCTTCCAGTGCTGACTTCGGTGTCCGGGTATGTGGTGACAGCATGGAGCCTCTCTATCTGGATGGACAGATCATCTGGATTCATAAACAAGAAACACTTGAAGAAGGAGAAATCGGTGTCTTCTTCCTTGATGGTGATGCTTATGTAAAGAAATACCATCAATCCGATTCCGGTATTCAGCTTATTTCTCTAAATAAAAAATATGCCCCTATCCAAGTCACTTCCGGATCCACCTTAAAAACTTTTGGAAAAGTAGTTGGCTAATTTTAAAAGGCTGATGCATTAACAGTTTTGCTTCTGCTATGCACCAGCCTTCTATTTTACATTTCTTCATACCCAAATTTCTTCCACAGGGCTTTCAAAAAATTCTAGCGATATCATATAGCAACTGATATGTAGGATTTTTAAATTTGTTTCTCTCCAGTCTCCTTATATTATCCCTGCAATTTTCCTCTATCTCGGCAAGTTCTGCTTGTGTAAATCCAGCTTCCATGAGAAGTTCCTTTAAGCTTGTCCGTAGCTCTTTTATTGGCAAAAATTTCCATCTATTTCTGCGCCATATATCCATTTCATAAATATCCTGCAATGCCTCATCTTTGGAAATAAACTGTTTGTCTAAATTTGATGTATCGCCCGGAAGTGTATAATGGACATTCCAATGATCATTTTCTGCCTGCACTGTATATAAGCCTTCTTTTCCAAGAAGCAACAAATAATCTGCCTGCTCTTCCAAAAATATTACACCGTTAATCATTTTTCTATTATTTTCCATTTTCCTACTTTCCAAATCCCTTTCTGCTGAATTTACTCTTTATAATAAACGTATCAAAATGAAAAAAATCACAGCAAATTTCAAATTATTTTATTTTTGTACAATATCACTATAATTTGTCTCAGGGTAAAGAAACAAATGCACCTGTTATAGTGGCTCCGCCGTAGTTCCAACTTTTACATGGAATGAAAGGAAAAGGGCAGCACAAAAAAGGCGAAACTGCACTGCCTTTCCTGGCCAAATACAGTTCCACCTCTTTGCATTCCTTTTTTGTTATTTAATGTATTCTTTTATTAACATCTGCTCTTTTAGACAATGCTTAAATACTTTGTTATAAAGGATTCAGATACCGTCATATTTTTCTCACTAACGATGCGATTTTCCTGATGCTCCGACACTTATCTGTCATTTTGCTTCTGCTTCAGTTCCTTTTCCAAACATGTATCGTCTTTAATGTATTTAGCGATTGTATCAGTTACTTCTTCCATGTTAATCGGCTTGGAAATATGGTCATTCATTCCTGAATCCAAGGATTCCTGAATATCATCTATAAAAGCATTTGCAGACAAAGCTATAATTGGAATCGTAACTGCATCGGATCGCTCTATACCTAGGGCTCGAATGGCTTTCGTTGCTTGGTGTCCATCCATGTTTGGCATCATAATATCCATCAAAATAAGATCGTATGTGTCTCGTGGATAATTTTTTAAACAAATTCACGACTTCTTTTCCATCTGATGCGCGTGTTACGGTCATACCGGCATCTTCTAGCATTATCGTAGCAAGTTCAGCATTTAGATCATTATCCTCTGCCATAAGAACATGAACACCTGTCAAATCTCTATGTAGAGGTTGTTTTTGTTTTGATTGAACAACTTGTTCTGTCAACTCCAGTGGAATCTCCACAGTGAATGTAGTACCTACACCTTTTTTGCTCTCAACAGCAATTGAACCGCCCATCATATCTATATGTTTTTTTGTGATGGCCATGCCAAGACCGGTTCCCTTATATTTGGTTCTGGCATTAGCATCATCTTCTTGTGAAAACGGCTTGAATAATTCTTTCTGGAACTCTTCACTCATGCCAATACCATTATCTTGAACAACATAACGAATTATGATATGTTTCTCATCCGTTCCGGGGTAACTGCTGATATCCAAAGTAATCTTTCCACCGTCCTTTGTGAATTTCACAGCATTGCCAAGAAGATTCACCAGGACTTCTCGAATACGCGTAACATCCGCAAGGACATATGGGTTCTTTGGTCTTTCTCGATGTACTTCAAACTTAAGATCTCGGTTATAAAGAAGTCCATTCATAATCGCCTGGACGTTATCTGTCAATTGAGTAATGTCCACTGGCTCAGGAGAAATGATAACTTTTCCACTTTCAATGCGACTAAAATCCAGAACGTCATTCAACAAAGAGAGAAGATGATTCGAACTTTTTTGAACTTTCTCCAAGCTATCATGAATATCTGAAACCGTGTTCTGGTGAAGCGCAATGTTTGTAAATCCAATAATGGCATTCATCGGCGTTCTGATGTCATGGCTAATACTAAGCAAAAACGCAGATTTTGCTTTGTTGGCAGCATCTGCTTCCTCAGCGGCGGTCATTAGTAATTGTTTTTGTTTTTGCTCTTCTGCCTTGCTTTTCTGGTAAACATAATAGGTATATAGACAAATTAAAAGCAATACAACTCCTGCGACTAAACCGCAGATGATGGAAATATGATTCGTCTTTTCAACCATTCCATAAGCTGATTGCATATCCATTTCAATGCAAAATGCGCCAATGGTTTCTCCTGTCCCATCATAGTTTGCGCTTACAGGATAGCAAGCCGTAAAAATCGGACCCCATGTTGTATCAATGATATCCTGAGAGTACACATTCTCCCCAGAAATAGCCCTATCAATATACGGAACCATTTCTTCCTCAATATAATCTCCAGGGTGTCTTACATCATTCGCATCCGGATCCAAACCGTCTACCACATAAACGAGTTTTCCTTCTTCATTTTTTTTAGCGGTGTAAATATATCGAGTAAAATTCAGTGTTCTGATTTCATTGAAATATGAAGAAATATCCTTATATAATTGCTTCTTTTCATCAGATTGATCTTTGATTTGATCAAAATCTTCTTTGCCGATTCTTCCATTCACAAGTTTGTGTACTGCATCTGCACTCGCTGTGTCACGTGTGATTTCTGTTTCAAGGGCGGTCTTAGTGTAAGAACTTTGCAGAATATATGTGTACGACGCTATTACAAAAATCATCAAAAGCCCCGCAATCACAAAGATACTGCCTGTATTCTTCAGCCTAAGGAGTTTTTTCAAATTAATTCCTTCTTTTGTTTTCTTCATGCTGCTCATTCACATCCTCTAAATTCTAATTTATCAATTTTATCATAGCACATTTCATACAGTTTTTAATTCCAAAACTTCCAATTAAAGCCATCGGCTTAACGTAACGTATCACTTCGTTTTATGAAATTGGTACAAGCATCAGTTTCTGTTTCCGGATACAAAATACCGCTCTCTCTTCCAAGTTTAAAACAGCGCATCATCCAAATCATGTTTCGTGCAAGATTCCGCATGGTCTGCATACCTTCTTCATCCTGAGAAGCTTCTTCTCCGTAAAGACCATGTACCATGTTCCAATAGGTAGAACCGGCGACTGGCATCTGTGCAATCCCAAAATATTTATTGATCCCATCAAGAGCTGCCGTGGTTCCTCCTCTTCTTGCTACTGCAACAGCAGCACCCGGTTTAAATTTGAAGGCGTCATAACCTCCGGCACTGTAAAAAACTCTGTCCAAAAATCATAAATACGTCCACTTGGATGTGCAAAATATACTGGTGTTGCAAATACAAAGCCATCTGCTGTTTTAGCCTTTTCAACAAATTCATTCACGCCATCATCTTTAATCACACACTTTCCTGTTTTTTGACAGACATTACATTGAAGACAATCTGCTATAGGCTTTCCTCCAAGCTGAACAACCTCTGTCTCTACTTCTTCTGAATGAAATACCTTTATCATTTCTTCCAAAGCTGTCATTGTTGTTCCATGCAGATGACTGCTTCCGTTAACAAGCATTACTTTCATTGAATTTAACCTCCGTTGATTTTTCTATCAGTTTTGGCAAAGCACCACGTCCATAGGATATAATCCTGTTTTATACCGCATGGACATAAGCGTACGTCTTGCTGTTTTTTTGATACAATTCCAGATTTTTTACGCTTATCTGTTTACTCATTTTCTTCCAAATCTTCCCATGGTTTCATCCCCATTTCTTCCCAGGTGACACCATATGGTGTACCTCCGGAAGTGTAACCTGCAATAAAGAAAAATCTGAATACATACTGTATGTTTTATCAGCTATTACACTTTTCTGTTTTTGTTTTAAATCCTTATAGTTTTTATCCGCCCTCTGCATATTTGTCCTCATTCAGTATTCTTTCTCGATTTCTTCTGTTATCCCAAACATATTTTTAAAGTCATCTAAATCCTTGGGAGACTTGATCAGCATGATTTCTTCCAGTTTTCCAGTCTGCATATCTTTGAATCCTGCCACCTGCTCACCTGTGCAAATACTTGCACGAATTACTGGTTTCATACATTCTCTATCATAAGATTTTTTAACGTTTTTCTTTTTGAACAATCCCATACTATCGCCTTCTTTCTGCTGTGCCATATCTGTGCCGCCTTTACAGTTCTTATTCATCGTAATGATTATATCCACCAAACAATCCTGGCTCACTATGTCCCTGCTTATTTCCCTTATTATCATAATGCTTCATGCTGCCAAAGAATCCAGGACGCTCTCGCCTACTTTGTGACCATTATTATCGTGGTGATTCATGCCTTCCAAAAAAGACGGAGAACTATGTCCGATTTTATTACCATTAGCATCATAATCATTCATACTGCCAAAAAATCCCGGTCGACTCTCACCTACCTTCTTTCCATTTGCATTATAATGGTTGATGCAGCTAAATAATCCTGATTTGCTATATCCTTTTTTACTCATATCATTCTCCGTTACTGAAAACTTATAAAAAGTTATAAACTTCTATGTTCCATTCCTACTTCAACGAGTATGCTTTTGATGATATAAATATCAATCTACTCACAAGTTCTTGTACTCTCCATAGGCGTAAATTCCGGACTAACGTATCCGTACATATTTGCATTAACGTTTCAGTGTCAGCTTGCAAATTGTTCTCCATAAGTCTTGAGATTTATAGATGCCTGGAAATCTCTGTCA
>ENA-OQEX01001043-OQEX01001043.1-human-gut-metagenome-genome-assembly--contig:-NODE-1043-length-11574-cov-1.507993_pt1 | contig 11574 bp, 13 predicted proteins | sample MGYA00242802_ERZ504649 | MGnify/ENA primary metagenome ERZ504649 (study PRJEB26092, sample SAMD00036194) | human gut metagenome | host: Homo sapiens | study: EMG produced TPA metagenomics assembly of... | reverse complement strand
CTCTGCTTCCAGAAAAAGCAACTCAGCAACTACCAGGCTGGCACTTACATCGTTTACTTCCTCTCCCAGGAAAATGATTCTGTCCTTCAGAAGCCTTGAATAGATGTCGTAGCTTCTCTCCCTCTGCTTGTCTGCTCAATGACATAAGGCACTAAACTCATATATTCCCTCTTTTCTTATCAGATGCGCTCCCCCAGATCTGCATTATAATGCGCCAGAGAGCGCTTTCATAACAAAATAATTTTTCCCTCTTGGGATGTGCAGTTATCTGCCTGCTGATTATTCAGCGTCTGCTGCTTTCTCAACTTCAACTGCTGCATCAGCGATAACAGTAACAGCCTTCTGAACAGCCATGTCTTTCTTCATCTGCTCAAGTCCGCTCTCACCGATAGCTTCTCTGATCTTGTCAGCTTCCATCTTGTAAGCATCTGCCATCTTCTGGATCTCTTCTGTGATCTCTTCTTCAGATGGCTGGATGTTCTCAGCCTCAGCTACTTTCTCAAGAACCAGTCTTGTCTGGATTCTCTTAAGAGCCTGTGGCTTCATGTCTTCCATCATCTTGTCCATGCTCTGGCCTGTGAACTGGAAGTACTGCTCCATGGATAATCCCTGCTGCTGCATTCTTCTGGAGAAATCGTCCATCATCTGACGGCACTCAGTCTTTGTCATAAGCTCCGGAATATCCATCTGTGCATTTTCGATTGCTTTATCTACTGCAGCGTTCTCTTTTGCAGTTCTTGCTTCTTTCTCTTTCTTCTCTGTCAGTTTCTTCTTAACATCTTCTTTGTACTCAGCAAGAGTATCAAATTCAGATACGTCTTTCGCAAACTCATCGTCAAGCTCCGGAACCTCTTTGGTCTCGATTTCTTAACATCACACTGGAATACAGCTTCCTTGCCAGCAAGCTCTTTTGCCTGATATTCCTCTGGGAAAGTAACCTTAACTTCTACATGGTCACCAGTGTTTGCTCCAACAAGCTGATCCTCGAATCCCGGGATAAATGTACCGGAACCAAGTGTAAGTGCGTAGTCAGTTCCTTTACCGCCTTCAAATGCAACACCATCAACAAATCCCTCGAAATCGATTGTTGTGATATCGCCGTTTGCAGCTGCACGATCCTCAACTGCAACTGTTCTTGCATTCTTATCCTGCTCTTTCTTAACCTCAGCGTCAACTTCTCGTCTGTTACAGCGATCTCAGACTTCGGAACCTCTACACCCTTGTAATCTCCAAGAGTAACCTCTGGTTTCACAGCTACATCAGCTGTGAAGATAAGAGCTTTACCTGGCTCCATCTGTGTAACGTTGATCTCCGGCTGGGAAACGATCTCAAGATCGCACTCGCCAAGAGCTTTTGTATATTCCTGTGGTACAAGAGAATTAACAGCGTCTTCCATGAATACACCCTTGCCATACATGCTCTCGATCATCTTTCTCGGAGCTTTTCCTTTACGGAATCCTGGAAGCTGATTCTGCTTTTCTGTTTCTGGTAAGCTTTCTCCATTGCTTTGTCTAATCTTCAGCGGAAACTTCGATGGTAGCTTCGCCATGTTTTCTCTAATTTCTCCACCTTGTAAACTCATTTTCGTGTTCCTCCTTAATATATATCTCTCTGCATTCTTTCTGCGGTTATAAATGCGCAGGGTTTCCCCCTATTATTACAGTCATTGTAGAAGTATAGCACAACCCAATTAAAAACGCCAGTGTTTTTTATGGTTTTCCCTGTTATTTTTTTGGGGATTTTCCCTGTTATTCCTTGAAAATCAAGGTTTTTCAGAATATTTCCTACTTGTATACTACGGATTCTGCAATCTGCTCTGCTTTTTCCTGACCAAGGAGCTGGGAAATCAGGGAAAGGGCAAAGTCAATTGCAGTTCCAAGTCCACGGCTTGTAGTAATGTTTCCATCAATTACAACCTTTTCTTCAGACTTCACAGCATCTCCAAGACCGTCCATGCAGGCCGGGTATGCAGTGGCCTTCTTTCCATGTAAAAGTCCGATTTCTGCAAAAACAGTAGGTGCCGCGCAGATGGCTGCGATCTTACCTCCATTATTATAGAGCTTTTAACCAGATCGGTAAGTGGCTCGAATCCTCCAAGATAAGTGGTTCCAGGCTGCCGCCCGGGAGAACCAGCATGTCCGCGTCGGAAAAATCTGTCTCACGGAAGGTGGTATCGGTCAGCATGGTGATACCATGGGCTGTAGTGATCTGTTTGGTGTTTTTAATAGAAACGGTTGTAATAGTGATTCCTGCTCTTCGCATAAGATCAACTACAGTTAAGCCTTCAATATCTTCGAAACCGTCGGCGAGGAAGATGTATACTTTTTTGCTCATAGTGGAACCTCCTGATTCATTTTCACAATTATTTACTTATAGTTACTGCTCACTGGTAATATTCCGCGAGGTGTTTTTTGTAGGCAAAGCTCACATTTTCTTTCCTTTATCAGCAGCTCCCTGCAATGCTTCAAACACAGCACTGCGGAAACCATTTTTTTCCAGGATACGCACACCCTCAATGGTCGTTCCTGCCGGGGAGCATACCATATCCTTCAGTTCTCCCGGATGCATGCCTGTCTCCAGAAGCAGCTTCGCACTTCCAAGTACAGCCTGGGCAGCAACTGATAGGCCTGTTTTCTTGGCATTCCCTGTGCCACAGCGGCATCTGCCATTGCTTCAATAAACATAAATACATAAGCCGGAGAGCACCCACTGACTGCGCTGACTGCGTCCATCAGTCTTTCAGGTACCACCTCTGTGCGACCGAAGCTGTTTGTAATGGCAAGAATCTGATCCAGATCCTCTTCTGTTACCCGATCATTGACACAGGCACCTGTCATTCCTGCCCCTACCTGCGCCGGGGTATTCGGCATAAGACGTACCACCTTTAACGGCTGCTCACATTTTTCTTCCAGCCATGCAAGAGTTTTACCGGGCGCAATTCCTACGATCATATGCTGTGGTGTCAGGAAACTTTTAATTTCACCGATTACCTCCTCATAGAATTGAGGCTTTACTGCTAATATAACAATATTTGCATTTTTCACAACTTCACAATTATCCAGAGTTGTCACAACTCCAAGTTTTTCCCGACTTCTTCTGCTTCCTTCTTCTGTGAGATTTGAAACAATAATCTCATTTTTTTCAAACACACCATTTTTCAGGATTCCGCCGATCATTGCAGAACCCATATTTCCACATCCGATAAATCCGATTTTCATATCTTTGCGCTCCCTTCATGTAGGTCATTTGTTTGTTATTGCTCATTATAAAATAAAAATTTTATCTCTTTTTCCCTTTACTCAGAGTACTGTTATGATACTCTGTAGAGTAGGTCACATCCTCCCCAAACCACTTAGGCGGCTGGTAGGCATGAGCGGCTTCTTCGTTTGGGAATTCCACTTCTGCCAGGAGAAGGCCTTCGTAGGGGGCTTTGAACACGTCCAGTTCAATGGATAAACCGTCTTTCTCAGGAATCACATAACGTACCTTGGAGATCACGATTCCGTCTGCTTTTGATTTTAAGTGCTCATAGGATTCTTTTGTCAGCGGCAGATTGTATTCCTCTCTTGCCAGAAGTCCCTTTGATTTATAAGTCAGATAGTAATTGTCATTGGATTTGCGGATTCGCACTACCGGCTCTGTGCACAGATAGCCTTGCTCAATTGCCTTGCTTGGATACTGTTCCAGGTTTTCCGGAAGGTTTTCTCTCTTAACAAGAAACTTTCTTTCAATTTCCAACTTAGTTTCCTCCTCATGTCTTTTTATAAAAAGCACAAACTTTTCAGCTCTCCGTATATACAAAATTGAGGGCAAGCACCCTTGCCCTCAATTTTACTCTTCTACCTTTTTTTATGCAACAACTGATTAAATATTAAATTTATTCCATTTTCTCTTTCACCGGATCCGGGGTCCAGTTTTTCCTTCCGAATCTGGTCGCCAGAGTCAGCATCTCCTTCTGCAATTCTTTGCTGAACTGCCCTTCTTTCAGGCGCCACTTCCAGTTTGTTCCCAGAGTGGATGGCTGATTAATGCGGGCTGAATTATCAAGCTGCAGATAATCCTGAATCGGAATAATACATCTTCCGGCTACACTTCCCATAGCCAGACGGATCATATTCCGGCAGATGCCTTTCTCATCATCGTGGAAATTCCACAGATATTCCCGAACCATATGACGCTCCTCAGGGGTAATATCCCCATACCAGCCAAGCAGTGTCTCATTGTCGTGGGTTCCGGTATAAACCACACAGTTATTTGTGTAGTTATGAGGCAGATAGTCACTGGCATTTCCAGTATCCCGCTCATCAAAGGCAAACTCGATTACTTTCATGTTTGGATAACCGCTCTCTTCAACAAGACGCTTCACAGAGTCAGTCATGAAACCAAGGTCCTCAGCAATAATATCCTTGTGTCCCAACCGATAGGAAACGGTGCGGAAAAGATCCATTCCAGGTCCTTTTTCCCACCAGCCACGTTTTGCATCCTTGTCACCATATGGAATCGCATAATATTCATCAAATCCACGGAAATGATCAATGCGGACAACATCATACATATTAAAGCAATGTGCCAGACGTTTGATCCACCACTCGAATCCGGTATTTTTATGCACATCCCATCTGTACAGCGGATTTCCCCAAAGCTGTCCTGTTGCAGAAAATCCATCTGGCGGACATCCGGCTACCTGTGTAGGCTCGTTATTTTCATCCAGTTTGAAAAGTCCTGGATTTGCCCAGGTATCTGCGCTGTCCATGGCAACATAGATCGGAATATCTCCGATAATACGAATTCCTCTTCTGTTTGCATACGCTTTCAGTTTCGCCCACTGTTCATAAAATTTGAACTGCATATACTCCTGGAATTCAATTTCAAAATACAGTTCTTTTCTGTAATAATCCAGTGCATTATTCCAGCGAAGACGGATGTCCTCCGCCCATTCTGTCCACGGAATTCCAGCAAAACGATCTTTCACCGCCATAAAAAGTGCATAATCGCCAAGCCAGTGCGCCTGCTCCTGCTGGAATCTTACAAAGTCAGGATTCTTGGAAATATCACTTCTCTCATAAGCTTTACGAAGAAGTTTGTAACGTCCTTTGTAAATTTTCTCATAATCCACATCATCTTCTCTGGAACCGAAATCCACAGCATCACACTCTTTTTCCGTAAGCACGCCCTCTTCGATCAGGTCTTCCAGACTGATAAAATAAGGATTTCCTGCAAAGGTGGAAAAAGACTGATAAGGTGAATCACCGTAGCTGGTTGGTCCAAGGGGCAGAATCTGCCAACAGCCCTGTCCGGCTGCCTTCAACTGATCCACAAACTCATAGGCACTTTTTGAAAAACATCCAATTCCATATTTTGAAGGCAGACTGCTGATTGGAAGCAGCACACCACATTCTCTCTGATTTTCCATTTTTTCCTCCCTGTTCAAAAGCATCATACTTTAGCATATATTGTTACACTTATTACAGTTTTAACATACATGTTTATATCATGCCACAATTCATGTACTTAAATCAATATCATTTTTCAAGAAATATAGTGTTTTTCTAATAATAATGATATTTCTTTTTTATTCTTCACCAGACAGGATACAGAACCGGTCAGTCCCAGAGCTTCTGCCATATACGTTTTCTCTCCCTTTTTTCTTTCCTGATCTGTAAAGCAGCACGCAAAAATCCGAAATCGAACCTTTTTTAATAGGTATAGTCCGATTTCGATTATGATTAAGGCATAGAAACAAAACTGCTTACATACATTCATCTCAGATTTAACAAACCAGATTTTATACATGTAAGCTATATTGTACCTTTCGCTTATTTAATAAATAGTTCTTTTAATAGCAGGCAATTTTACGCTGTTCGGCTTCCTCTTGTACCAGCCATTCTGGTGCTGGTATCAAATTCACGAAGTTTCCGTTTGGATTCCTCGCTTAAATTTCTCGGTACCTGAACCTGGACGGTTACGTACAGATCACCGTAGACTCCAGCTTTTCCCATTGCCTGGATACCTTTTCCTTTCAGACGGATCTTGCTGCCAGACTGTGTGCCTTCCGGGATACGGCACATTACCTGGCCATTCAGGGTCTGGACTTTTGCCTCACCGCCCAGAGCAGCTGTGATGAACGGCACATTTACGGTGGTGTAAACGTCGGTGCCTTTTCGCTCAAAGCCAGGGCGCTCGCCTACATGAACCTTCAGAAGAAGATCCCCTGCGGGAGCACCTCCGTAACCTGGATTTCCTTTGCCTCTCAGACGGATACTCTTGCCGTTGTCAATTCCGGCAGGAATGTGAACTTTCAGAGTCTGTTTGCCACTGCCGTCTGCTTCTGAAAGATTAATTAGCTTATCACAGCCAAATGCGGCCTCGTTGAAGCTGATAGAATTTCGGCATTCAGATCCTGGCCTTTCTGCTGACGACCACCACGGAAGCCGCTATTGCAGCTGTTTCCGAAGCCATCTCCATAACCGGTACCATCAAAACCTCCACTGCCGAAACTACCATTAAATCCGCTTCTAAAAGAGCCGTTTTCAAAACCAGAGTGACCAAAACCGCTTCCTCCAAATCCGTGTGCAGAACCATTCTTTCCAGAATTGCGTTCTCCTCCGAAGCCTCCTCCAAACAAATTCTTCAGAATATCGTCCATGTCACCGCCTTCGAAATGAAATTCCTGATAGCTGCCATCCGGACTTCTGTAAGCACCGCTATGACTGTTTCCAAAATCGCCAAAGCCGCCGTTTCCATTAAAGCCACCACCATATCCGGCACCGCCAGCACCTTCTTCAAATGCTGCATGACCGAACTGATCATAGAGTTTTTTCTTCTCAGGGTCACTGAGCACATTATATGCTTCTGTGACTTCCTTAAACTTTTCTTCAGCATCCGGATTTCCCGCGTTTGAATCCGGATGGTATTTCTTTGCCATCTTACGATAAGCTTTCTTTATAGCATCTTTATCCGCGCTGCGACTGATTCCCAGCACTTCATAATAATCTCTCTTTGCTCCCATACTGGTCACCTCTGACTCCTCATATTGCGAAATAAATTCATTACTGCCCACAGCTTTCATCCATATACTTCGTAATATATTTTCTGAATACAGTAATGTCAATTTATTGTAACTATTCAGTATCTACAAATTCCCCGGAATCTCTTCCGGGGAATGCTGTTGTCCATCTCCCGAACATCCACGGGAAATAACTTTTATTTTTGTTCTATTTGTAATATAACATTCATTCTTTTAAAAGTCAAGGTATGGAACATAATTTCATATTTTTTTCACATTAGGCTTTTTCAAACAGGCTTTAGAGTATTTTCAAGGTTACTGTTCACTGGTAACATTCCGCGAGGTGTTTTTGTGAACAAAGTTTCACAAAAAACCCGAGAATTGCGGCGCGAAATCATGCGAATGCATGATTTCTGTGCATCGCGAAGCGAGTTACTGGTCACGGAGTGAACAGTAACTTTTCAAGTCATATTTCATCTTCTTAAAATGCGTTTTCTATGGTATAATAATGATACTTTACTATTTTCAGGAGATCTAAAATGAAAAAGAAACAATTAAATCTCACCTCCGGTCCTATTTTACGGACTTTGTCTGAGCTGGCACTGCCAATCATGGCTTCTTCCTTCCTGTCTACCGCCTACAACATTACAGATATGGCATGGATAGGAATGCTGGGCTCTAAAGCAGTGGCGGGTGTGGGCGTGGGAGGTATGTACGTCTGGCTCTCCCAGGGACTTTCTTCCCTGGCAAGAATGGGAGGACAGGTAAACATGGCGCATTCCCTTGGAAGAGGTGACCAGAAGACTGCCGCAGGCTTTGCACAGGCGGCTCTGCAGCTTACCATACTCTTCTCTCTTTTTGTTACCTTGATCAGTATGTTATTTACGAATCCGCTGCTGCATTTTTTTGCATTAAATGATGCAGAAACTTACAACAGTGCCAGAATTTATATGCGGATCACCTGCGGGCTGATCCTGTTTTCCTTCCTTTCCCAGGTGCTGACAGGTCTTTTCACAGCCCAGGGCGATTCCAAAACACCGCTGAAAGCAAACTTCTTTGGTCTGATACTGAATATGATCCTTGATCCGCTTCTTGTTCTTGGTGTAGGACCATTTCCCAGATTAGAAGTTGTAGGAGCAGCAGTTGCAACTGTTACCGCACAGATTATAGTTCTGCTGATCCTTGTTGCAGAAATTCTCCGTGACCACGGTGAAACCAATGTACTACACAAAATCCGTCTGCTTTCCAGACCGGATATTGCCTGTTTAAAAGGAGTCTTTCGCATTGGAACCCCCACTGCACTTCAGGGAAGCCTTTACTGTATCATCTCCATGATACTCACCCGAATGGTTTCCGGATTCGGGGACGGAGCGATTGCCGTACAGCGTGTAGGCGGACAGATTGAGTCCCTTTCCTGGAACACAGCTGATGGTTTTGGCTCCGCCCTGAACGCTTTCATGGGGCAGAACTACGGAGCAGGAAAAAAGATCGAATCAATCAGGATACCATATTTCCATTCGGCTTCTGATATGCTGGCTGCACTGATCACTATTGCCTTTGTATTTTTCCCGCGGCAGATTTCTGTGCTCTTTTCCACGAGGAGGAAGTTATCCGGCTTTCCGTTGATTACCTGCGAATCATCGGATTTTCCGAAATTTTTCTCAGCGTGGAATGATGACTGTGGGTGCCCTGTCTGGTCTTGGACGGACACAGCTTTGCAGTCTGATCAGCGTTGGCCTGACTGTTATACGAATCCCCCTTGCACTGGTTCTGTCAAACACTGCACTGGGACTGAATGGAATCTGGTGGGCACTGACACTTTCCACCGTTTCAAAGGGAATTATTTTTTATTTTGTGTTCCAGTATATTTGCGAACACAGTCTGTTAAGAACTACAAATAGATAATAAAAGGATCCGGCAGATGATATTTTCACAACATCTGTCGGATCTTATTATCTAATAGAATTTTCTGCTACTCCAGGCAGTTATTCTCCTATGAGTACTTCTTTTCCTTTAAATGCAAATCCGTAATGATGAATCTTTTCATTATAAAACTTGAATTCCAGAACCATAGCCGGCAGACTGCCTTCCCTTTGAGGACGCGGAATCAGCATAATATCATAGCGTCCAAAACCACTTTCCCGATTGGAACGAATCATATAATTCTCCCGTCATTCCACCCAAAACACCTTGATTATACCATCTCGCCATGCCAATATCTACTAATTTCATAAAAATACCACAATTTAAGCGGTCTGTGCGCTGTCTTTCATCATCCTGTAATAGCAAGGGATCAGAAGTGCACACGCACCGAACCAGGCCAGTGGACTGGCAATACAGACAGCCGTATAGCCAAGGATTCCTGCCATTCCAACAGTAGCAATGATCCGCATCACCAGCTCGATCATGCAGGCTGTGAAAGGAGCCCGGCCGTTTTGCATGCTCTGAATGGAAGTGCGGTATACGGCAAGCAGACCAAGAATGAAATAAAATGGTGCCACAATTGTGAGATACATATCGGAATAATGATATATTTCCTGTGTTGGATCAGACAGAAACATCCGCACGATCGGATGGCGAAGGATGAGAATTCCAACACACATAAACAGGTTAAAAGCTTCTGTCTGAATCAGGCAGGCGCGTACTCCCTGACGGATTCTGTCCTTCTTTCCAGCACCAAAATTCTGTGCCACATAATTGGAAATTGCAGTCATCATAGCATTATTTACAAGGACGGAAAGCTGGTCTGCTTTGGAAGCGGCAGTGTAACCGGCTACTGCTGCCGTTCCAAGAGAATTTACCACAGCCTGCATAGCCAGCTGTCCAATACACATAACCGACATCTGGAACCCCATTGGAAAACCGGTTTTCAAATGAAGGACTGCTGCGTCTTTCAGGTCATAAAAATCTTCTCTGTGAAGATGAAGAATCTGAAATTTTTTCATTCCTACAAGCAAGGAAAGTACAGCGGAAAGGAACTGGGAAAGTATGGTAGCCCAGGCTGCTCCTGCCACTCCCATATGCATGGGAACAATAAATAAAATATCCAGAAAAATATTCAAAACAGAAGAAAATACCAGGAAATACAGTGGTGTTTTACTGTCTCCAAGAGCCCTCAGCATATTAGAGATCATGTTGTAAAAAACGGTTGCACCGGTGCCCAGAAGCACCACAAACATATAGTCATAGGCTTCTCCGGAAATATCCTCAGGAATCTGCATCCAGCTAAGTATCTGATGCGCAAGCAGACAACAGACAAGTGTAAGAACCACCGTAAAGGCAATACTTAAAAGAGTGGAAACAGCAATGCTTTTTCGCATTCCTTTTTCATCCTTTGCACCACAACGCTGCCCCAGGCAGATACCAAATCCACCGGTAAATCCATTGATAAAACAGAACACAAAGTAGATAATAATGCTGGTGGAACCAACTGCTGCAAGGGACTCTGCTCCCAGCGTTTTTCCCACGATCACAGAATCTGCCAGAGTATAAAAAAGCTGAAACAGGTTTCCTAAAATTACAGGAATGGCAAATTTCAGCAAAGACCAGAACGGATTTCCTGTGGTCAGATCCATTTCTTTTGAACGAGACATCTGTACCTCCCTCTTGCGCTGCACATGTGCTGGCGCTATAATAAAAATATAAACCACTTGGAGAATTGTATATGTCAATGCGAAAAATTCTGGTAGACGATACCAACAGAGAACTTTGCCCTCATGGAACCGAAAGCTTTCCAATGACAGTGAGTCATGATGATCTCTGGGATTTTGAAGGAAAAAGTGTTCCCATTCACTGGCATAATGATCTGGAGATCAGCCTTCCCAGAAAAGGAGAATCTATCTATCAGATTTATCAAAAAGCTATCATCTGAATCCAGGAGAAGGTCTTCTCATAAATCGAAATGTGCCTCACAGCTGCCATTCACCGGGCAATCAACCAGCCAGATACAGCACCATTCTGGTCCGCCCTGACTTTATGTACGGAGACTTTGGAAGTGATGTGGAGAAAAACTGTTTCAGACCTTTTCTTCAAAACGCAGCAATTCCATGTGTTCTTTTGACGCCTGATACACCTTCGCACCAACAGATCCTGGAAAAGCTTAATCTGATCGAACAGCTTTTTGATCACAAACCTTACTGTTACGAATTGAAAATCAAAGGACTTCTATGCCAGATTTTCAGTGATATTCTCTTTGAGAGTCAGAACTATTCCTCCCATTACACGCCTTCCAATCAGCTGGAGCTTGAACGTCTGGAACAAATGCTGAATTATCTGAATACGCATTTTGATTCTGTAATATCCCTACAGCAGCTTGCAGATCATGTGCATCTGTCCAGAGAGGTCTGCTGCCGTCTTTTCAAAAAAATGACGGGCAAAACCATCACTGCCTATCTGGAAGAATACCGGGCGAAAAAGAGCTTCTCCCTGGTACAAAGCGGGCAGTATTCCATGACTCAGATTGCTGCCCTGACAGGCTTCAGCAATGCAAGCCGTTTTGCCATCGGATTCCGCAAGTATTTCGGCTGCAATCCCGGTGAATACAATTCTCTGAAAAGCCAGGATTAGTG
>ENA-OQEX01001042-OQEX01001042.1-human-gut-metagenome-genome-assembly--contig:-NODE-1042-length-11578-cov-1.572788_pt1 | contig 11578 bp, 15 predicted proteins | sample MGYA00242802_ERZ504649 | MGnify/ENA primary metagenome ERZ504649 (study PRJEB26092, sample SAMD00036194) | human gut metagenome | host: Homo sapiens | study: EMG produced TPA metagenomics assembly of... | reverse complement strand
GGCTCAAAGTCGAACGATAAGCCCGCAGCAAAAACACTGCTTCTTCGATACTGCCTTCCGCCTGTTTCAAAGCCAGTGCCGCATAAGCCGGCGCATATAAGCCAGACTCGCTCATTACCCGATCCACTAAAAGGCCCAGCTTTTTTTCTATCGCTTCTACTTCCAGCTCTTTAAAAGTACTGCCGCGCATACAATGCAGCAGCCTGATACTTTCCTCTATTGCTTCCTGACCGCCGGAAACTGCCACATAAGCCATCTGTTCACCTGCTTTCTATTCTTGTTTTACGTGGTATACCCATCAGGCAGCCCCGCTGATCCAGCACAAAAAAATCAAGGCCCAGCGGATACTCATATTCCTGCTCATCACGTTTCCCCAAAGCCGCCTGCAGTTCCGGGCACATAATGATTTCCTGGACAGCCTTGATCCCGGGCCCGCTGATCCGCTGCAGCTTGCCTGCCTGCAGATCCGCTGTGCACAAAATGACAGTCGCGCTTTTATGAGGATCGCGCAGTGTACCGCACTTAGCAGCCTGTACTGCTTCCTGCCAATCCGCATTCTCCGTCACAAAGATATAATCCGCTTTACTCACAGCAGCCGTTTTAGCCAGGGTCAGCTCAGTAATTTTCTCTGCCAGCGCAGGAGAACCGCAGACTGCAAAACTGACCTCATTGTCCAAAAGCACTGCCGCCACAGTCAGCGGCATGGCATAAGCTCCACCCAGCTTCCGGGCCAAAGGTCCCAGCTCAACGATGCGTCCCGGATTGCTCAGCGCTTCCAGCAGCAGACGAAAAGCAGCCTGAGTGTCATATACAAAATCAAATTCATAAGCTTTCTGCATTATCTTTACTCCTGATCCATAGTCTGAAAATCAACCATCGTTTTGGCATACAATCCGTTTTCCAGTTCCTGTTCCCGCTGCTGCCGCATAGACAGCCGCTGCAGCACTGTCTTCAGTTCATCCAGTTCGCTGACCTGCCTGTTAAAAGCAGCGTCGATCACCGCCATGGAGCTGACTTTGTCAAAATCATCACCCAGCACAACAGCTGTCCCTTTAGTGCCACCCAGTTCCACAACTGTATCGCACACCAGCGCCTCACCCAGATAAAACAAGCTATTTTTTACCGGCTCACGCAGCTTGATCATCGCCCAGTGTTTTAGCAGGCGCCTTCACAACGCTGACACCATATTTTTCAGCCAGCGGCTGAGCCAGCTCACGCAGCATACTGCCATCGGCGGCCGCCATAATCCGGAACAACTCTTTTTTCTCCATAACATCACCCTTTATCTGTCAGATATAGTTTTTCTTGATTGTTGTAAAACCAGCTCCACGCAATAGGCAAATACAAAACCAGTACGATCGCCAGCCCTGCGGCCCCAACTGATAGCTCTGGATATTATTCGCAATCGCAAAGCCGATTCCGCCGGCACCGATCATCCCCAGGATCGCTGATTCAGAAAAATTTATTTCAAAACGCAGACCAGTCCAGGCCATGATCTGCGAAGCTGCCGCAGGCAGTATCGCCGACAAAAAATATGCAGCTTACTGGCTCCTGTTGCCTCAAGCGCCTCGATCACTTCCTCAGGCACATCTTCAAAGCTTTGCGTAAAAGCCCTGGCAAAAAAAGCTGTGGCATGCACACACAGTCCTACGATGCCCGCAGCAGGCCCCAACCCCAGACAAACCAGTGCCAGCAATACCCAAACCGGTGTCGGTACGGCACGCAGAAACGTAAAGAACGCGCTCAGAGCATACGTCACAAATTTATTTTTCATCAGGTTACGGGCACCAAAGGCAGCTAATAACAATCCCAGCAGAACGCTGTAAATAGTTGCCAGCACAGTTATTGCCACTGTCTGGGAAAAGGCCTCCAGCGTCAGCCCAAAATCGTGAAAATCCAGCAGCGCCAGCAAACCAAAGGTCTTCCCCAGATCAGGCAGCCTGGAAATAAGCTTCAGCCAATCCAACTGCAGATAATATAACGCCACTATCGAAACGACTGTTACAGCTGCTAAAAACCAGCGCAGCTCACTATCCTGCCGCTGCGGGCAACACGGATCCTGCCGTTACTGAACTCAAGACACTGCACCCTCGCCTGTACAAAAGTCTGCTCCATTTTATGTCAACACCTTTCTTCGCAGATAATTAGTTAAAAATTCCACCATAATGACCATCGCCGCAATAACCAGAATAATTCCTGCCGCGCCGGCATAATTAAACGACTTGATATAGGAAAACAGCACCAGCCCGATCCCCCCGCCGCCTACCATTCCCACAATAGTCGACGCGCGTATATTAAGTTCGATGCAGTACAGGAACCAGGCGATAAACTGTGTCAGACAGGTCGGTACGATACCCTGACAGACCTTCTGCCAAAACGTACCGCCGCAGGCGTCAGCCCTTCCATTGCATCACAGGATACCTCGTCGATCACTTCAATAAACGCTCTTGTCATAAAGGCAAAGGTCGAAATCAGCAAAGCAATAAAACCAACCCCGGTACCAATACCCAGTGACGAAAAAAGAATAAAAGCCCAGACCAGTGTCGGGATATTCCTCAGAAAAGTGGCAAACCCCCGGATCGTTCTGGACCAGTCCCTTCCAGGGTGATAAAGAAGTGCTAGCCGAACACAGCGAAGAGAAAAGCAAACACTGCCGCAACGAAGCTGGACGAAACCGCCAACGCAAAAGTTACAAGAATCGATTCTACTACTACCGGCGAAGCATTGAAGCGTGGCGGCAGGAAATCCTGAAACAGAAATTTCCAGAATTCTCCCTGTTCCCAAAGCACCTCCAGCGGATTAAAACGGGAAATATAAGTCGCCAGGCAGAACAAAACCAGCACGACACTAAAACCAGGTATAAACCTGTTTTCACGGGATTCATTATACTTATTTTTCAGGTCATAATTTCACCCTGCTTAATGATCAGATTTTCCATCGAAGTATTATAAATTTTCTCTATCACTGCATTATTCAGCTGCTGCGGGGTTCCGTCAAAAATCATTTCTCCTTTTGCCAGACCGATGATGCGCGTAGCATAACGCATGGCACATCCAGCTGATGCAGATTGACGATACAGGCAATATTACGGCGCTGCGTCATCTGATAGATCAGATCCATAATGATTTTAGACGCATTAGGGTCCAGTGAAGCGATCGGTTCGTCACAAAGAAGCAGCTTCGGTTCCTGCATAATCGCCCTGGCAATGCCTACGCGCTGTTTCTGACCGCCCGACAGATCACTGGCACGGTTATATAAACGATCGCCCATCTCGATTTCCTGCAGCAAGTCAATCGCCTTACGTTTGTCCTCTTCCGTATAATTACCCAGCATCCCGTCCAACGCCGACATATAACCCAAGCGCCCATGCAGCACGTTCTGCATTACCGACAGCCGCTGCACAAGATTATAATGCTGAAAGATCATCCGACTTACGCCGCAGCAGCCGCAGCTTTTTGCCGGACGCACCGGTAACTTCCTCGCCGTCCGATGTATACATGACCTCCGCTGGGGAATACCAGCTGGATTGACCGTTCTCAGCAGAGTGGACTTGCCCGATCCGGAAGGACCTATAACAGCGACAAATTCTCCGGCTCTGACTCCAGACTGATATCATGCAAAGCGCGGACCTGATTGCCATAAACTTTCTCGATATGCTCCATTTTTAAAACCGTGCTCATGCTTCCTCCTATAAAAAAGGCCGGACAGCGCCGGCCTCTGCTCCAACTTATTTACTGCTGCTCAGGGCTTTGTTCAGATCAATGATACCTTTGTAATCTTCAATACTGCATTCTACGAAACGCTTATCCTCTGCACCCATTACCCCTTTGTAGTAAGCGGCATTGTCATAGCTCAGGATAAAGTTTTTTACCTTTTCCTTCAATTCTGCCGGCAGATCCCTGCGCAGAGCCATCGGTTCGGACGGGATCGAATCAGAAGCGAAAATAATTTAACGTCATCTTGCTGACACGTCCCGCATTGATCTCAGCCGCCAGAATTGCATCAGAGATAGGAGCTACCTGCACATCACCCTTGACTACAGCCGCCAGACCTGCTTGATGCTTGCCGGAAAAGCTGACTGCCTGGAAAAATTTGCCATTAGTATGCAGATCATCCATCGAAAGCTTCTCACCGGGAAATGCTTTCATAATCGCCGCTGAAGGGATCAGATTGCCGGAAGTGGAATTCGGGTCAACGAACGCCATCGTTTTCCCTTTGATGTCCTGGATACTATTGATATCAGTATTCTTGCTGCTCGTAACCAGAACAGACTTATAAGTCGCGTTCTTTTTATCTTTATCCTTGGCAATCATCCCGATCGGTTCTGCACCTGCACGTTCATAAGCCAGGCAGAAGCTTAACGGTCCAAAATAAGCCATATCGGCTTTACCTGTACGCATAGCCTCAATCACCGCATTATAATCGTTAGATACCAGCTCTGTGACCTCCATTCCCAAAACCTTGCTCAAATCGCCCGCCATACCTTTTCTGGCATCGGCATTTTTATCTGTCGATTCATTCGGCAGATAAGTGATCACAAATTTCTTTTGCTCAGACTGACCGCCGCAGCCGCTGAACAGCAAACAGCTCATTACTGCCAGCATCAGCAGGGCGCAGACCTTGAATAATTTTCTTGATTTCATTTCCTTCTCTCCTTTTTCACAAGTACTGAAATTTTGCTTGCATCTGGAAACACTGTCATCATAACAAAGCTTTCTTTGCTTTGAATTAAGAAGGCTTTAAGTTCTTGTAAAGAATTTCACCTTTCTTTAAAGGTTTGTTAAAGCATGACCCTTAAAATACCCGTGCAAATAAAAAAGTCCGCAGGCTGACATGCATCAGCCTGCGGACTTGCACTTTTTAAATTGTTTTAAGCTGTTAGATCTTTACATCAATCTGGGCCGATACGCCCACACCCTGCACGCGGTTGATACCGCTGATAGCGACCTTATTCGACCGGGATCAGCGCTTTCGCACGGAAGCTTTTAAAGAAGGAAGCCTCCAGCTGCAAAGCAGCCTGACATTTATCTACCTGCTCCTTCGGTCCCGATACCTGAGCAGCGCCGGCATAACTTCCGTCACCCACGGTAATGATCGGCACTACCTTGGTAGCGTAATCGCTGGAGATAGGATATTTTGCCGTCAAAGTATTGATAGCGCTGTTCAGCTGGTCGGCAAACTGGCTGACCAATAACGATACAGCGCCGCCTTTAACTACGGTACCCAAAATACCGGCCTGCGCCGGAGCCGTTCCCTGTCCCAGTAAAAATCCGCAGACCAGTGCCGCGGCGATCCATTTTTTCCCCTGCATAATATTACCTCCTCTGCCTTAATCATTTCAGATTTATCGTTTCAATTCGACATCAACAAACAAAACTCTTGCTCTTTTGCAAATTGTTCACCAAGAAATCACAAAATATTTCTCCTGCCGATAATTTTATGAAACTTCTGCATTTTACAAACTGCCTGTTTTGCGATACGATAGGTTTAAGAAGATTTTACAGCGGCAGCATTTGCCGCAGCAAAGGAGCTGTTATTATGGAACAGTTTAAATATTACGCACCTACAAAAATACTTTTCGGTAAAAATACCGAAGCCGAGGTTGGTGAACTCTGCAAAACACAGGGAGCAAGCAAGGTCCTGGTACACTTCGGAGGCAGCAGTGCCAAAAAATCCGGTCTGCTTGATCGTGTCTGCGGCGCACTGCAGGAAGCAGGACTGCACTATGTGACCCTGGGCGGCGTTGTGCCCAATCCTCGTTTAAGCAAGGTTTATGAAGGTATTGAAATCTGCAGGCGGGAAAAGTTGATTTTATTCTCGCTGTAGGCGGCGGCAGCGTCATCGACAGTGCCAAAGCCATTGGTTATGGGATTACCAATCCCGCGACGTCTGGGACTACTACAGCGGCAAAGCGCCGCAGGCCTGCGCCCCTATCGGCGCGTCCTTACCATTGCCGCGGCCGGCAGTGAAATGAGCAATGCGTCAGTCATTACCAATGAAGACGGCTGGCTGAAACGCGGACTGCAGTCGCCCTATGCCTACTGTAAATTTGCCGTTTTAAATCCCGAGCTGACCTGCACTCTGCCGCCCTACCAAACAGCCAGCGGCTGTACTGACATCATCGTCCATACTTTAGAACGTTACTTTACCAAGCCCGGCGTCACCTCCCTGGCGTTGACTGACGGCATGGCCGAAGCTCTGCTGCGCAACGTCATGCGCAATGCCAAGCTGGCTTTACAGGCACCCGACGACTATGACGTCCGCGCCGAGATCATGTGGGCGGGCACTCTTTCCCACAATGACATCACCGGCGACCGCAGCCAGGGCGACTGGGCTTCCCACCAGCTGGAGCATGAATTGGGCGGTATGTTCGATATCGCTCACGGTGCAGGCCTTGCAGCGATCTGGGGCAGCTGGGCCGTTATGTGCTCAAACAAAATCCCTGCCGCTTCGCGCAACTGGCAGTCAACGTGCTGAATGTTCCTACAGCTTCGGCAATGACGAAAAACAGCACTTGAAGGCATCGTCCGCCATGGAAGACTTTTCCGTTCCATTGGTATGCCTACCTCGATCAGCGACATGGAAATCGAACTTACCGACGCCCAAATCAAAGAGCTGGCGCACAAATGCAGCTTTATGGCAGAAGAACGATCGGCGGCTTCGTCACCCTGAACGCTGCTGATATGGAAAACATTTACCGCATGGCCAGATAAAACGGCGGCTATACTTGCTGCAGAAACTTTCATCTTCTTTAAAACACAAAGGACAAGCAGTTAAACTGCTTGTCCTTTGTGTTTTTTTACTCTGCCGGCGTTTCTTCATCCTGCAGATTCACTTCATCAAAAAGCACTGGTTCGATTTTCACTGAATTATTCTCCAGCTGTATTCTGCGGTTTTCTTCAATATGCCAATCCCTGTCATTGACCAGGCTCTGTTCCCACGCCTGCGCAACTTTTTTCTGAAGGCTGGTCAAAGTGGCCGTATATTTGTCATCTGTAGCGGGAGCCTCTGGTTTAGGTTCCGGCTGAGTACCGGATTTTACACCAATGTGCCTGTCAGCTGCAGCGCATAGCCGTCCTGCGTAGAATACAGCAGCTCGCCCAAATCATATTCACCGGCTGCCAAACCATCTAATCCCAGGATTTTATCAGGGTCTACATTTATACCCAACTCCTGCAGTTTGGCAAGCAGCGCGGCCTTAAAATCACTGCCAGCTGCAGCTTCCAGTCTGCCCACATCACCGCTGATTTCCTGCAGAAACGGCTTCAGATACGGTGCCGTCTGTTTTTGATCGGTCTGCCAGACTTTTTTATCTTCTTCTCCCAGCCCATCTGCGAAAGCCTGATTGAACTCTGCTGTCGTAGCATATACTGTTCCATCACCGTATTTTTGGTAACCGCTATCGGTGAGGAAATAGGCATTCCGGACGGCAGAAACTGCTTCTGCATCGGACGCGCCCATAATTGCATCTACGTCAGCACTGCCGCTGACCTTGCCTAAATTATAAACATTAGCAACTCTGCCATATTCTCCCAGCCCTAAAATACCGCCGATATTTTTATTACCGCTGACACTGCCGGTATTATAAGCATTTTTGATACTGGCATAGTCTAGCTCTTCATCATTGCCGTCATAACCGGCAACACCGCCCACATTATCTGCGCCCTCGACCGCACCGGTATTGTACACACCTTCAACCAGCGCATTGGCATTAGCGCCGCAGACCCCGCCGACATAATTTCCATCAGCAGTTACGTCCCCTGTATTATAGCTGTTTGCAATACTGCCGCCGGAATTAAAGCCACAGATACCGCCGGCAAAACTATCACCTTTAGAATTACCGCTGGTGATAACACCTTTGTTAGAAGTATTTACTATTTTCCCGCCATTGGTATTATAACCGGCAATACCGCCAGCGAGCTGCTGATCTGCAGAAATATTGCCTTCATTTGCTGCAGCTTCAATCAAACCGCCTTTATTGTTACCAACGATACCGCCTATATAACCATTGCCGCTCACATCACCGCTGTTAAAGGCCTCGATGACAGATCCATTTCCATTCGCGTTTCTGCCTACGATCCCTCCGGCAGCAGAAATAACACCGATAATATTACCGCTGTTCTCAGTGTTCCTGATACTGCCGGAATTTTCCCCAACAATCCCGCCTACAGCTACGCCGCCAAGGATAGCGCCTTTATTAACAGCATTTTCGATAGTTCCCTTATCTATGTTATTACCGCTGATACCGCCTACCGAATTGCCGCCCATTGTTCCCTCTTTATATATCTTAACGTCGCCTTCGTTGACCACATCTTTTATTGTCCCTTTATTGATCCCGCTGATCCCCCCAAAACAGGAACTGTCGTCCACATTGCTTGTAACAGAGCCTTGATTAACAGCGTTTGCAATAGTTCCCTTACTATTGTTGACACCGGCGATGCCGCCGAGATTTCCCCAGCCAATAACAGCACCAGTGTTTTCAGCGTACTTTATAATACCAGTTTTGCTCCCGTCACCATTACTGCCGGCAATGCCGCCAACACTACCGCCATCTGTTGCCGTAATACTGCCGCTGTTACTGACAAATTCCACCGTACCATAATTAGTGCTGGTGATACCACCTACCGAAGACTTACCTTTGACAGCGGCTTTATTGGCAACATTACGGATCAGCCCAGGTTTTTTCCCGCTATGCCGCCGACGCTGCTTTGTCCGCTGATACTGCCGGAGAGTGTCAATTCGTTACTAGCGCGACTTTCCGTCAGGCAGCCAAATAAACCAACATACGATTCGCCGCTGCGATCAATCGTTAAATCACTGATAGTATACCCCATACCGTCCAAACTGCCGGTGAACCCGCCTTGAAATCCACTTGGGGTTCCCATGGGCAGCTGTTTTAAAGCGCAAGCACGCAAACCCCTGACCGCTGTTCCAGCTGCTGGTAACAGAAGCATCTATTTCGTTAGCCAGCATATAATCGCCATTGACATACCTATAGTCAAATTTGCACTGTTTTTTCGGTTTCATAATTATTATTGATCGCCTGCAGCTCATATACGTCATGTACCAGCATACAATCAGTAATATTTTTTTCACTGCCGTCTAAGGCCGCTGTGACAATGCCCAGCTGCTGGCTTTGTTCCGTCCGCCTTTGCTGTATCGCTGACAGTATGCCCCCCGCTGCCATCGCCTACATCAATGGTAGTCTTATCCGTCACCTCGTAGCCGATGTTGATATTGTCCTTGGCCTTTAAACTGACTTTACCAGGTCGCCGCCTTGTATCTGCAGCGTATCAGCCTTGATGATCGAGATATTATTACCTTCAAAATTTATGGCGTCGGCAGCGATCGTTCCTAAATTAACAATATCGCCTGGATTTTGGCAATACCATCGGCATCCAAATTTCCCAAAGTCCCGTTAAAGCCTTTACGGGCCTCTTCCGGCAGACTTCTTGTCGATGCTGTCAGGCTGCCTACATTGACCTCTGCCGCGGCACCAAACAAGATCCGTTGGGATTGAGCAGGAAGACATGCGCGCCGCTGCCATTCAGCTTACCGAAAATCTCGCTGCGCTGGCTGCCCGTCACATAATTTAAAACGGCCTGCATATTTTTAAAATTTACTGTTTCTCCCTGGGCTATATTAAAGCTGTCCCAGTCTATAGCCAGATTGCCGCCGGTGCCGGTAATATCCATTGCACCGCCGCCAGGAGAGCCGATACTGCCACTGCCGCCCACGACCTGGCCGCCCTGCGGCAGGGCATAGCCCCAGTTTGGCAAAAGCAGCATGCCGCTGCTTACAACCGTGACCATGATCTTTTTATATAAAAGCATTTTCTTATTTTTCATCTTCACACAGCTCCTTATCCTTGAGCGATATTAAAACAACTTGTAGGCCAAAAACCACAGCCTGCCGTTTTATCACTTTCTTCACTGGTAAACTCTTCACTGCCCAGCTTGCGCGCATAGTCAAGCCGCAGATAGTAATCGTCAGCCTTGGCGTACTGCAGGCCCAGTCCCCAACCGGCCAGACCGCGGTGCTGACCATAGCTTTTAGACAGCTCGACTTCGCCCCAATCCACATAAGCTGCCAGAGTCAGATCAGGTACGGGAGTGGCATAACGCAGTTCTGCCGTAGCCTGGTAGCCGCTGTCGCCGCTGGCTTCACCCTGCGGATAAGCCCGCACACCGTTAGCGCCGCCTAGAACAAACTGTTCGCTGCCATCCAGATCTTTGCTGGCCAGCTGACTGTGGAAATTTACATGCAGATTCAAAACATTGCCTAATCTGCGGATATGATTGACGTCAGTATTGAATTTGTGATAGCTGCCTTCCGTGTAGCTGCTGGCGTCGTCATAACTTAGCCGTCCCGCATAATATAAAGCGCTGTAGCCAGTATAACTGCCGCTACCTTTAATATTGCCCGCTATGCCGGCATGCAGTGCATTACTGTGTTTTTGGTATCGATGCCAAAGGTGCGCAGCTCATCTTTCAGCTGGCGGTTATCGTAGCCATAAACTGCCGCCAGGTGCTCAGAAGCAGTATTTATCAGCGGCGTACTGCCGTAAATGCTGAAAGTTTTAGCCCGGCCGACCGCGTCAAGGATATTATAAAAGCCGCTCAGCGTATAATCCATCAGGCTATAGCTGACGCCCAGTTTTGTCCCACGGCTGCCGACCGGCATTTCGTAGCCCAAATTATAGTTATGCAGATTATCATTTGAAAGCATCCCGCCCAGAAAAAATTTATCGCCGATCCTGCCGGGATTGTTGATCGTTGTCTGAAAGCCATATCTGTATCTGCCGCTGTATTTATTGCCATAATTATCAGTGTATAAAATCGTCTGCTGCGGTTTATTGGCCCGAAGATCGATCACAAAATCGCTGGTACCGTTGGCCTGCCCTGCCCGCAAAACACCTACGCTGTAACGCCGGCCAGATCGTTGATATTATTCAAAACTGTTTCCAGCCTGTCTGTACGCAGCAGCTCGCCCTTTTGCAGGATCCCTGCGGCTTTTTCTGCCTGTCCTTCCGCCAGAGCCGAAGTATTATTGACCTGTACATTGCTTAACCGCCCTAATACTATTTTGACTTCAATGATACCGTCAGTGATTTCCTGCTGCGGCAAAAAAGCAGTAGCAACCGCGTAGCCCTGCCCGCGCAGATACGCAGTCACCTTATTGACCGCCTGCTGCAGTTCATTAAAATCGACTTCGCGCCCGCAATAACTTTCTACCAGCGCGGCCAGTACGTCCTGCTGGATAGCATCTTCACTGGTAAAGACAAAATTCTGCAGATAAAACTTTCTGCTGCCGCTCACATCAGTGTTTGTTTCTTCTTTTGTCAGGACAGCCATTTTATCACCGGCCGCCCTGTTTTCTTCCAAAGCACGCAGATCCCCGCTGCTGTTTGGCAAAGCTGTGGCAGCCGAAGCGCCGGCACAGCTCAGCACCAGCATCAGGCTTATGATTTTAGTTTTCATTTTTATTCTCCTTATACCATCAAATTATTTACTTTTGAAAATATTTTAATATATTAGTTATATTGTTTATATTATACCACTCTGTACCCCCACAGACA
>ENA-OQEX01001041-OQEX01001041.1-human-gut-metagenome-genome-assembly--contig:-NODE-1041-length-11591-cov-6.008112_pt1 | contig 11591 bp, 15 predicted proteins | sample MGYA00242802_ERZ504649 | MGnify/ENA primary metagenome ERZ504649 (study PRJEB26092, sample SAMD00036194) | human gut metagenome | host: Homo sapiens | study: EMG produced TPA metagenomics assembly of... | reverse complement strand
TTCCAGCCGGGAGGCAGAACAAGATTATTCTACGGATGCCGAGGGCAAGGCCGAAAAAATCCTAGAACGGGCCGAGGATGCCAAAGAAAAACACTCTACCAAAAAGAAAGCAAAAAAGGCAGCAGAAACCGCAGCTACCGCCGAAAGCGAAGATGGCCTGCACGGTTCCGCCGCCCGTCTGGAACTGACCGAGGAAGAACGGGCAGACCCGGCGTTGCAGCCGTATATCCAAAAGGCGGGAGCGAAAGCCGACAAACTGGATGCGGCCCGCGCCGCTCTGCCCAAAAAACGTGTCCCGGTCAAGGAAAAAGTCTACGATGCTGTCAGCGGCAAGGCAAAATCCACCCTGCGTTTTGAGCAGCAGGACAAAGGCCCGCCCAGCCTGAAATCAAACCCGGCCAGCCGCCCGCTATCAGAAGCGTTGCTGTTCGCTCACGGAAAAATCCATGAAGTCGAACACGAAAATGTGGGTGTGGAGGGTGGCCACAAGGGTGAAGACTGGTGGAGCATCAGACCGCCAAGGTCATCCGCAGCGGCATCCGGCACCACAAGATGAAACCCTACAAGGCAGTGAAAAGGCAGAGCGGGAATTGCGTTCGGCTAACGCCGAGTATTTCTATCAGAAGTCTTTGCGGGACAATCCGCAACTTGCGCAGTCCGCCAGCAATCCTATTTCCCGGATGTGGCAGAAACGGCGTATCAAACAGCAGTATGCCAAAGCTGCACGGCAGGCCGGACAAGCCGCCGCGCAGGGTGCAGCCGCCACCGCAGAGAACGGTTTCCGGGCAACAAAGCTGGCGGCCGAGGGCGGCGAACGGGTAGCCGAATTTGCGGCCCGGAACTGGAAAACCATTCTGATCGTGGCGGTGTTCGGTCTGCTGGCTCTGCTCTTGATAACGGGTTTGCAGTCCTGCACCGTGATGGCGGGCACCGCTGGGACCGGCGTGACGGCATCCTCTTACTTTTCCAAGGACAAGGATATGCTGGGTGCAGAAAAAACCTACGTCAAGCTGGAACAAAAGTTACAACGGTATCTGGACACCTACGAGGCCACCCACAACTACGATGAATACCACTTTTATCTGGACGAAATCGAGCACGACCCCTATGTGCTGATCTCGATTTTGTCTGCGCTGCATGACGGCGTGTTCACGCTGGCCGAGGTGCAAAGCGAGATTGAAATGCTCTTTGAAAAGCAATACATCCTGACCGAAACCGTGACCATGCAGATACGTTACCGCACAAAAATGATGGTCATTATTGGCCCGTATGGCGTGCCGCAAGTTATCACCTACCAAGAACCGTATGAATACTACATCTGCACGGTCAAGCTGAAGAACAAAGATTTGTCCCATCTGCCCGTAGAAGTGCTGACCGAAGAACAGCTCAGTGCCTATTCGCTCTATATGCGCACGTTGGGCAACCGGCCGGATTTGTTTGGTAAAGCGCAATACCCCAATGCGTCCACCATCAAGCAGCCCACCTACTACGATATTCCCCCGGAAGCACTAAAGGATGATAGGTTTGCCGCCATGATGGAGGAAGCCACGAAGTACATCGGCTACCCGTATGTGTGGGGCGGCAGTTCGCCCAGCACCAGCTTTGATTGCAGCGGCTACATTTCGTGGGTGCTGAATCACTCCGGCTGGAACGTGGGCCGCCAGACCGCACAGGGCCTTTATAACCTCTGTACTCCTGTTTCGACGGCGCAGGTCAAACCGGGCGACCTTGTGTTTTTCAAGGGAACCTACGATACCCCCGGTGTGAGCCATTGCGGTATCTATGTGGGCAATTCTATCATGCTGCACTGCGGCGACCCTATCTCCTACACAAACCTCAACTCAAAATATTGGCAGGAACATTTTTACAGTTATGGGCGTTTACCGTGACGCCAGAAAGGATTTTGTATGGCAAAAAGACTTTCCCGCATTGAGCGCGACATTGAACGGCTCAAAGAAAAAATCAGCGAATATCAGCAGCAGTTGAAAGAACTGGAAGCTGCAAAGACTGAACAGGAAAACTTACAGATCATTCAGCTGGTGCGCAGCATGAACATGAAGCCGGACGAGTTCGCGGCCTTCCTGCGCAGCGGTGCGCTGAATGCTGCACCCACCGCCACACCGTACCACAAACAGGAGGATGCCGCCAATGAAACCTGATTGGAACCGCCGTTTTGCAGCTGGGCTGCTGGCTATCCTGCTCTGCCTCTGCTCCTTTTCTATGCCCGCTTTTGCAAGCGGCTCTGACCCTGCCCCGGAACCTCTGCCGGAAATTCTGGACGAGAAAACTACCACTGGCGGCATGGAGCCGGAGGGTGTACCTATCACGCCCAAAGGCAACGCAACACTGGTGGATGATTTCTACGGGGACAAACAGCTTATTACCGTGACCACCAAAGCCGGGAATTATTTTTACATTCTAATTGACCGCGCCAACGAGGACAAAGAAACCTCTGTCCACTTCCTGAACCAAGTGGATGATGCCGACTTGCTGGCTCTGCTGGATGAAGAACCGCAGGCCGCCGAAGTCTGCACCTGCACCGTGAAGTGTGATGTCGGGGATGTCAATGAAAACTGCCCCTTGTGTGAAAAGAGCCTGCGCAACTGCACAGCCCCGGAAGCGGCGAAAAACGACATCGAAACGCCGCAGGAAAAACCCAAGTCCAGCATGGGCAGTCTGATGATCCTGCTGGTGCTGGCTCTGGCGGGCGGTGGTGCGGCCCTCTATTATTTCAAGTTCCGCAAACCCAAGACCGACACCACCGGGCACGATGATCTGGACGAATACGATTTTGGCGAGGACGAAGATGCAGACGAGGAACCGGCTGAAATCGAGATTCATTCGGAGGACGGACAGGAGGATGAAACATGAGTTTTCAGCTGGTGATTGCCGAAAAGCCCAGTGTGGCCCGCAGCATTGCCACCGTGATCGGGGCCGATGAAAAGCAAAACGGCTACTGGCAGGGCGGCGGGTATCTGGTCAGCTGGTGCATCGGGCATCTGGTGTCCTTTGCGGAAGCGGGCCAGTACGATGAAAAATACTGCAAGTGGAAGTATGAAGATTTGCCCATCCTGCCCCAGCCGTGGCAGTTCATCGTGCCGGACGAGAAAAAACAGCAGTTTGAAATTGTGCGCTCTCTGCTCAACCGCCCGGATGTGGACAGTGTGACCGCCGCGACCGATGCAGGCCGGGAGGGAGAACTGATTTTCCGTTTCGTCTACCAACAGACCGGCTGCACGAAACCTGTGAAGCGGCTCTGGATTTCCAGCATGGAGGATGCCGCTATCCGGGAGGGCTTTGCAAACCTGCGCCCGGATTCGGATTATGATGCTCTGTATCAATCGGCCCTCTGCCGTGCAAAGGCGGATTGGCTGGTGGGCATCAATGCAACGCGGCTGTTTTCGGTGCTGTATCACAAAACCCTGACCGTGGGCCGGGTGCAGACCCCGACACTGAAAATGTTGGTGGACCGGGACGCAAAAATCCTGCGCTTCCAGAAAGAAAAGTATTACACGGTCGGCATCCATTCCGGCAGCCTGAAAGCAGACAGTGGGCGCATTGCGGATGCAGAAACCGCAAATTCTCTCAAAGAAAAATGCACGGGTGCAGTTGCCGTCTGTACTTCTGTCAAGCGGGAGAAAAAGACAGAACAGCCGCCCAAGCTCTATGACCTGACCACCTTGCAGCGGGAAGCAAACCGCTTGTTCGGATTTACGGCAAAGCAGACCCTTGATTATGCCCAGCATCTTTACGAGAAGAAACTGCTGACCTATCCCCGCACGGACAGTCAATATCTGACCGAAGATATGGGCCAGACAGTACAACATCTTGTGTCTGACCTGCTGTGGCTGCTGCCCTTTGCCCAAGGGCTTGACTTGCCCCCGGATGTGGGGCGGGTGCTGAGCAGCAAAAAGGTATCGGACCACCACGCCATCCTTCCCACCGCCGAATTTGCAAAGCAGGGGTTCACTGGCCTTGCCGAGAGTGAATGTATGTTGATGAGCCTTGTCTGTTCCAAACTGTTCTGCGCTGTGCTGCGCCCCATGAGTACGAAACTGTGACTGCTGTGTTCTCCTGCGCCGGGAACGAGTTCACCTCCAAGGGAAAGACGGTGCTTGTTCCCGGTTGGAAAGAAATCGACCAGCGGTTCCGCTCCAACCTGAAAGCAGATACCGAGGAAGAAGTGCTGAACACCCTGCCGGAACTGGCCGAGGGACAGAGTTTTTCCGTGACGGCTAACGTTTCGGAACACTTCACGTCCCCGCCGAAAGCCTACACCGAAGATACGCTCCTGTCGGCAATGGAGCGGGCCGGGGCCGAAGATATGCCGGAGGACAAGGTGAATTGCTCCGCAGGAGCAAGAGAGGGTGGCCTGGGCCAAGCAGAACGCAAGGGGCTGGGTACGCCCGCCACCCGTGCCGCGATTCTGGAAAAATTGGTGCAAATGGGCTTTGTGCAGCGCAAGGGCAAACAGCTTGTCCCCACCAAGGACGGCATCAATCTGGCGGTGGTTCTGCCGGAAAGCCTGACCTCTCCCGCTCTGACTGCTGAATGGGAAAACCGTCTGACCGAGATTGCCAAGGGCAATGCAGACCCGGACGAGTTCATGGCCGAAATTGAAGCGCAGGTGCGTCAGCTGGTCAAGACCTATTCTTGTATCAGCGCGGACAAACAAAACCTGTTCCAGTCGGAACGGGTTATTATCGGCAAGTGTCCCCGGTGCAGTGAAAACGTCTATGAGGGCAAGAAAAACTTCTACTGCGGGAATCGTAGCTGTCAGTTCGTGATGTGGAAGAATGACCGCTTCTTTGAGCAGCGCAAAAAGGCGTTCACCCCGAAGATCGCCACTGCTCTGCTCAAAAACGGTAAGGCAAAGGTCAAGGGCCTCTACTCCGAGAAAACGGGCAAAACCTATAACGCAACGGTGCTTCTGGCAGATACGGGAGGCAAGTACGTCAATTACCGGGTAGAGCGCAAAGAGTAAGGAAAAAATACGAGGGCCGGTTATGGTAAGGTGAAGCATTCATTTTGCCATAACGGCTCTCTCTATCCGTAGGATAGCAAAATAAAGGAGTTTACATCATGGAGCAGAAGTTATTCCCATTATCCTAAACGGCAAAGACAGCGTAGAGCGCATGAAAGAAATCACGGACCGGCTGGAAACAGGGATTCAGCAGTTGTTCGGCAGCGACCGCTACAAAGCCTATCTCACCACGATGGCAAAATTCCACAATTACAGCTTCAACAACACCTTGCTGATCGCCATGCAGGGCGGACAGCTGGTGGCGGGCTTCAACAAGTGGAAAGACACGTTCCACCGCACCGTAAAAAAGGGCGAAAAGGGCATCAAGATTCTTGCTCCCGCGCCCTACAAGGTCAAGCAGAAGATTGAAAAACTAGACGAACAGGGCAAGCCGATTCTGGGCAAGGACGGCAAGCCGCTGACCGAAGAAAAGACGGTGCAGATTCCGGCTTTCAAGGTGGTGTCCGTGTTCGATGTCAGCCAGACCGAGGGCGAACCGCTGCCCTCTATCGCGGTGAATGAACTGTCCGGCAGCGTGCAGGACTACCAAGATTTTTTCAAGGCATTGGAGCAGTCGTCCCCGGTGCCCATCGGGTTTGAGGGCATCGAGGGCGGCGCGCATGGGTACTTTCATCTGCTCGACAACCGCATTGCCATCCAAGAGGCATGAGCCAACTGCAAACCATAAAGACGGCTATCCACGAGATTGCCCATGCAAAGCTGCACGCCATCGACACAGACGACCCGGAACAGGCCAACCGCCCGGACAGCCGCACCCGCGAGGTGCAGGCCGAAAGCGTGGCCTATGCCGTCTGCCAGCATTACGGGCTGGACACGTCCGAGTATTCCTTTGGCTATGTGGTCGGGTGGAGTTCCGGCCGGGAACTGACCGAACTGAAAGCCTCTCTGGAAATTATCCGCAGCGCAGCCCATGAACTGATCTCTGCGCTGGACGAACATCTGGCAGAACTGCGCCAGCAGCGGGAAGCAGACCTTTCCGCTGCACAGGAGGCCGCATTTGCATTGGATAACGGCAGTACCCTGTTCATCCAGACCTGTGATTCCGGCTATGACTACACCCTGTACGGCCCGGACAATAAAGCTCTGGACGGCGGGCAGTTGGACGCGCCCGGTTTGACCCTGCCGGATGCCGGGCAGGAAGCGCTTAATCTGTTGGGGCAGACAGCCGCAGTGTCGGAAGTCCTGTTGGGCGACAAGCTGGCGGCGTTCCAAGAGGCGGCGGAAAAGGCCAACGAAATTCCCGCACCCGTTAAAATTCCAGACCCCGCCGCAGAACCTACGGTCACGATTCTTTGGAGCGAAAGTGACAAGCTGCAGGACGGCGAAATCATGCCGCTGTCCGTGGCAAACCGCGTCTTTGAAGAACTGGACACCGCCCAGCACACGGACCGGGAAAAGGACGGCTACACGGGCGGCTGGTACGACAAGACCGCATTCTGTATTGATTTTACCCTGAACGGCCAACCCGACAACTACGAGGGACGGCAGGATTTTGGTGACGGGGACGGCTCTCTGATTCAGCACATCCAGAGCTACCACGAATACTACGCCAAAGACGAGAACTGGAAAAATTTTGTTCTGCACAACAAGGCCCGGAAGCATGGGAACAGGACAAGGCAGAGCGGGAAATGGTGCTGACCGAGTTTATCCCGTACCTCAAACAACATTGCAATCTTTCGGCCATGGAGCAGGCAGCCACCGCCGCTTTGCGGGAGGAACAGAACATTTCGCCGGAACAGGCTGCCTATTACAACACTGTTGTGGCCTATGTGCAGGACTGCCGCCCGCTGCTTAACCAAGCCAGTATAACTTGCCGGAACCGCCCAAGCTGGCTGACTTTGACCAGAGCTTGCAGGACTACAAGGCGCAGGTGCAGGCAGAGATCGCGCAGGAAGCGGCCGATGCTGGAATAACGGTAGAGGAATACGCAGCGGCAGGCTTTGAAGCACCGCAGCAGGACAGCTTTCCATCTACCAGCTGCGCAATGAAGATTTCACCCGCGATTACCGTTTTGAGCCCTACGACCGCCTGCAGGCTGCCGGTTTGACCGTGGACAAGGCCAACTATACGGAAGTATACGCTGCGCCGCTGACTGCTGGCACCACGTTGGAGGACATCTACCGCACATTCAATGTGGAGCATCCGGCAGACTTCAAAGGACATTCGCTGTCTGTTTCGGATGTAGTGGTGCTGCACCAGAACGGGCAGGACACCGCCCACTACTGCGACAGTGTGGGCTTCCAGCAGGTGCCGGAGTTCTTACGGGAAAATCCGCTGCGCACCGCAGAGCTTTCCACCGAACAGAACGAAAACATGATTGACGGTGTGCTGAACAATGCGCCCTCTTTAGGTGAGTTGGAAGCCAAAGCAAAGGCCGGAGAACAAATTTCTCTGACGGACCTTGCCGCCGCAGTCAAGGCCGAGGAAAAGGCACCGAAAGCCAAGAAGTCCTGCGCCGCAAAACCGAAAAAGCCGTCCATTCGGGCACAGCTGGATGCCGCAAAAAAGAGCAGAGCAAACAAACACCGCCACGGGAAAAGGCAAAGGAATTGGAGGTCTGACACATGAATTTCAGTGTAGAAGAAGAAAATTTGATTTGTATGTACCACACTTCTGACCGCCGCCGGACAATAGCGCGGATGCTGGCCGCATTGCCGGACATGGACACGGAAATGCGGTGGCTGGCAAACGGCACCATTGCAAAATTGGAGCGCATGACCGATGCTGACTTTGACGGACAGAGGTTTGATTTTGCGAGTGAGTGATACTGCCAGCTTGACAACGACACATCATTTTCAACAAAAGTAATGTGTCGTTGTCAACACAGAAATAGCCGGACACGGTGGCCTTGTGGCTGCTGTGTCCGGCTGTTTCTTGCTTATGCAGGTAATGCTCCAGAATTTTTTAATAAGGTTACTTGTGTGACCAAATCACTCATAATAAGATTTTTTACTTCTGCCCATGTAATCGCATGATTAGATTGATATTCCGCCTTGCAACGCTCGATGCATTTTTTTAGTACTTCTCTTGTTACATTTTCCAACTCTTTTAGTTCTGTGTCTGTAATATTAGAGCCATTACCATCATGAAGTGACTCGGAACGAAATCTATAAAAATTCAGCATTTTTTGATGAACTTGTTGGATTTCCTGTGATGTTCCTCCTAACAATGCACTAACTCGATTCGCCAACATTTGCTTTTTCCCTTGTTGATTTTGTGGTAAGAGGGTCATTTCCAATGCCGTTGTGTATTGTTCAAATCCCGTCGCCAAATCTACTTGTTCCAATCCCCAAGAAAATTCATGAATGCTATTTTTCAATAACGTATACGGCTCATTTCTATAATCACAAAGCCACTGATTACATAATGCAGTTTCGGGAACGCTTAATGTGAAGCGCTCATTCGCAAGAGTGTTTCTAGTTTGATAATAGCTAGTATGATTTACACTATTGGAAATGAACCCTCCGATCGTAAATTTATAGTTAAAGAAGATATCCCTAAATCCAATATTTCCTGCCTTAAAAATCCGAAGCAGATTGATTTGCTCGTTTAGATACTGCGTTTCACCATCCATATAGGGCTTAAGCTGATCTTCACACATACAATCGATGTTCGACATACGATATGTACCATCGGCACTTAGGTGAGGATGGGGTTCTTCAATTTGTATTGTGTCCATTTTCTTTAAGCAAATGAAGTATATTTTACCATCCTCAATTATTCTTGAAGTCAAATAATCTATACTCAAATTATTTCTTCCATCCATGATTGCATTTTTGAAGGGCAATTCATCAAGAGGACATTTTTCAATAGTGTAACCTCTTCCTAAATTCACGTTGCAAACGCTTTCATCACAGCACATGATTATACCAGAGACCGTTACATTTACATCAACCATATCCATCCTCCCGAATTTTATTTTTTCTTGTTTTGATTATCTGAAATTTCAGCGGCATCTTCTACAATGTCGGTCACAAGCTGCTGGAAGTCAAACGCATTCTTTTCTGTGATAACCGGCTTGCCGGTTTCCGCTTCAAGAGCCTGCCGTGCAATGCCGGCCACCTTGCCGCCACGTTTGGCAACCTGCTTGTTTTCTTCAAAGGTCTGCGGCTTTGCAGTCTTGGAAATATCCGTGGTAGATGCTTCCGCCAGCATGGTCAGCACAAGTTCCAAATCGGTCATGTTGTCCCGGAGATTTTCTTTTGTCAGCCCTTTCAGCCGCTTGTACTGCCCTGTGGTCATGCCGGACCATGCGCGGGAGATTTCATCGGTCAGGATGGCGTACTCCTTGCCCTTTTGCACTCCGCGCTTCTTCCATTCGTCCGTTAGTTCGTTGCGGATGCGGATTGCCAAAAGCCGCTGGTGAATCCATTCTTCGGAGTAGCCTTTCTTCAAATAGGTATCAAGCGCACGGTCAATGGCCTGCTCCGGGTCGATTGTTTCCTCGATGCGTTCTTTGCCTACCATTGCCAGCCATGCCTTGAACGGTTCAGCTTTCGGAGATGGGATTGACTGGATGATGCGCAGGAGCTGTTCAGTGTTAGCGACATCCGTTTTGCGCTTTTTGCCGTCAGGAGCGGTCATTTTCAAACCATTACAATTTGTAATGGTTTCATTTCCTTCGTCTTTAAGACGCTTTTTTAGAACGCGCCAATAGTTCTGTGGGTCTGCGCTGTCAGTCAGAACAGCAATCACATCAACGATGGCAAAATACCATTCTTCCTTTTCTGCATCCCATGCAGTGCGGATTTTCTGATCTTCAAAAAGCTGGATAGAGCTGTTATCGTTCACTTCTGCCATAGAGGGTTCCTCGCTTTCGTTGTCTGAGTCTATTTTACATGATTTCGGGCGGAAACGCCACCCGGTCTAAGCGTTTGGGATTCAAAAATCCGAACAATATTTTGTGCAGATTTACCGTTCCTGCATCTGCTCCTTTCCCGGTGTTGTCCGTAGGATGCCGTCCACATTCTGCTTGATGATGTCATATTCCTGCATCTGGCGTTTGGCATCATTGTACTGCCGCTGCAGCTGGTCTTTCTGCTCGGCTAATAGCTTATGCTCGTCTTTCAGGGCGTAGAGGTCAGGCAGCTTTTGGAAGCCTGCTCTTTCAGGGCCTTGGCTGCGGCCTCATAGAGAATCAAGGTGCCTTCGTGCCTGCGCCGGAACTGCTTTTTGTCAGCAGCTCGCTGATATTCCTGCACCAGTGGACGCAGTTCTTTATAGGTTGCGACATCCTTTATCAGTACGGACATTTCTGCAAGTCGGCGTTCGGCTGCTTTCAGCGCGGCGGCTGCTTCGGTGCTGGCGGCGGTGATCTCGGCCACCCGGCTTTCCAAATCCGGGTAACTATCAATTTCATGCTCCGTCAGAAAGTTCAGCGTCCGGGCAACCTGTTTCAGATTGTGGAGCTTTGCCCACTTCTCATACCCTGCGGACTGCTGGGCCTTGACGCTGTTTTCCAAATCAATCCGCAGCGAAATTTTGCGGTTTTCTTTGGGCTTCCGCTCCACGAACCGCCCTTTGATGCGTTCGATGATGGCTTCCTCGGTATAGGTTTCTCCCAGCGTTTTGCAGCGGGTGAACCGCTCCTGTCCGGGTGCGCGAAACGAAACGTACTTGCCCCGCTTGACCTCGTAGCCCTGCTCCTGCAGGAGCCGCAGAAAATCGTCAAAATCCTTGGCCTGCGGGATGACTGCATCTATGGCAGCTTTCAGCTTTGCTTCCAGCTTGTGCCCTTGCGGTGTGCGTCCCACTCGGCATAGCTCTTGCCCCGGTCTTGACCGGGCATCACCACGGACAGGCCGTGTTCTTTGCACAGACGGTCACTGGTGCGCCGGATGTAGGCATAACTCTGTCGGTTAGAAACATACTTGCGCTGGTTCACCATGTCCACTGCACAAAAGATAATGTGGTTGTGGACGTGCCTTTGTCAATGTGGGTGGTCAGCACATACGGGTATTTGCCTTGCAGGACTTCATCTGCAAGCTGCCGGCCAATCTCGTGGGCCTGCTCCGGCGTGGTTTCATCCGGCGCAAAAGACTGTATCAGGTGGTGGGCCAGATTGTTACCTTTCTGCATGGCTTGTGAGAGCAGCAGTTCAAATTCGATGTCTGCGGTTTCGTAGGCACAGGCAAAGGAGGACACCAACATTTTTTCGTCCGTCTTGGCCGGATTCTCGATGTAGTCCAATGCCTTTTTCAGCGTTGACTTGATAGGATGTATCTTTGTAATTGCCATATCTGCGCTAATGCTCCCTTGATGTCCGCAACGTCTTGTGTGTACAGCGGCCCCATGCTGTTCAGCCGCCGCGCGATCTGATTGACGTTGACACCTATCTTTTGCAGTTCGGCGGTTTGCGCCCGGATGTCGGTGGTGTCGATGTGGACAACATATCCGTCTATCAGCATCTTCCGGGCGTATGCAGAAAAATTCCGTGTGTGCAGCAGAGCCATCTTCTGCCGGATAAGTTCCCGTTCCTCCGGCGTCACGGGAACACGCAGAACAATTTTTCGGGTTCGGTTCGTCATAGTTTCACCTCGTTTCTTGG
>ENA-OQEX01001040-OQEX01001040.1-human-gut-metagenome-genome-assembly--contig:-NODE-1040-length-11592-cov-2.240558_pt1 | contig 11592 bp, 20 predicted proteins | sample MGYA00242802_ERZ504649 | MGnify/ENA primary metagenome ERZ504649 (study PRJEB26092, sample SAMD00036194) | human gut metagenome | host: Homo sapiens | study: EMG produced TPA metagenomics assembly of... | reverse complement strand
TATGGACCGTTTACGGGTAGCAAGAGAAAGTAGGCAAAAGAAAACAGCCGCTTTCAGCGGCTGCCTGTAGTAGTGATGCGATGACAAACCCTCAGTACCCCTTCCAGGGGTCAGCAAGTACTGACCCCTCTGGGGTCTGAGCAAACCACTAGTTTACTAGTGGTTTTGATTTTTGCCTGCCGAGCGAATTGCATTTGCAGGCTTTTGAAGTTTTCTTTTTGCATCAGGCTTGACAAATACCCTAGGGAGGTATATTTTATAAATAAACAAATACCCACTATGGTATTTGGGGAAGGAGGAATGCTTGGTGGATTCCAATCAAGAGAAGGTTGATGTCGAAATAGGATGTGAGAAGTGTTGCCCACGCTATAAAAACAGCCCGCGTGACGAAAAGGCGGTTCGCCTGCTTCAAAACCGGCTGAACCGGATGATCGGCCAGCTCAACGGGATTAAAAATATGGTGGAGGGGAACCGCTACTGCGGCGATATCCTTACACAGGTGGCGGCGGTGGAAAGCGCCTTGCAGAGCTTTGGCTACCTAATCCTCCACGATCACTTGGAAACCTGCGTTGTGGAAGAAATCCGGAAGGGGAACACGCAAATTGTGGAAGAAGCGGTGGATTTGATGAAAAAATTAAAATAGGATATCAGGAAATGGGGTGGAAAGATGCAAACAGAAAAATTCCGTGTGACCGGCATGACCTGCGCCGCATGCAGCGCGCATGTGGAAAAGGCGGTGGCCGCAGTGCCGGTGTGGAGGAAGTGACAGTCAGCCTGCTGACGAACTCGATGCACGTGGCCTTTGACCGGCCTGCCACGGCGCAGGAAATTTGCAGCGCGGTTGCGTCGGCCGGTTATGGGGCGGAGCTGGAAGGCTCTGCCAGGGGAAGGGCCAAGCCGTATGGCGCGCGGGAGGCGTTGGAGGATCATGAAACGCCGAAGCTCATGAAAAGGCTGATCGCTTCCCTATGCCTGCTGCTGCCGCTGATGTATGTGTCAATGGGTCACAAAATGTGGGGCTGGCCCGTTCCAACCGCGTTGGGGGAAAACCCAATGGCGATCGGTCTGTATGAAATGCTGTTAGCCGGGCTGATTATGGTAATTAATCAGCGATTTTTTATCAGTGGCTTTCAAAGCCTGATGCACGGCGGGCCAAATATGGACACACTGGTATCCATGGGGAGCGTCGCCGCGTTTGGTTATAGTGTAGCGATATTGTTCTCCATGAGCAGCGCCCTGCTCGGCGGCAATTTGGAAGGGGCGGCCCATTATGCGCATGAGCTGTATTTTGAATCGGCCGCAATGATTTTAACGCTCATCACCGTTGGCAAGCTGCTGGAAGCCTACAGCAAGGGCAAAACGACCAACGCCATTAAGGGCCTGATGGATCTTGCCCCGAAAACAGCGCATGTGCTGCGCGGCGCGCAGGAGGCAACCGTGCCGGTGGAAGAGGTGCGCGTGGGCGATACCTTTTTGGTGCGGCCTGGCGAAAGCATTCCAGTGGATGGGCGGGTTTTGGCAGGGGAGAGCGCGGTCAACGAGGCGGCGCTCACCGGCGAGAGCCTGCCGGTGGATAAAGCGCCCGGCAGTTTGGTCAGCGCGGCAACCCTGAACCAGAACGGCGCGCTCACCTGTGTGGCCACCCGCGTCGGCGGCGATACGACGCTCAGCCAGATTATTGAAATGGTGGAGAATGCCGCCGCGACGAAAGCACCGATTGCAAAGGTGGCGGATCGGGTATCCGGCGTGTTCGTGCCGGTGGTGATCGGCATCGCCTTGGTAGCCGGCGCCGCCTGGCTGATTGCAGGAAAAACCTTTGGCTTTGCATTGGCGCGCGCAATCAGCGTGCTCGTCATCAGCTGCCCATGCGCATTGGGGCTTGCAACGCCCGTGGCGATCATGGTGGGCAGCGGGGTAGGCGCTAAAAAGGGCGTGCTGTTCAAAACGGCCTCTGCGCTGGAGGCAACAGGAAAGACGGACTTTGTTGTGTTGGATAAAACCGGGACGGTCACGCAGGGAAAGCCCCAGGTGACCGATCTTCACCCAGCGCCCGGTGTGGCAGAGGCGGAGCTGCTACAAACTGCCGCCGCGCTGGAGGAGAAGAGCGAACACCCGTTGGCACATGCCATTCGGGCAAGAGCGGTCGAAACCGGCCTGCAATATGATTCTACGTGCGTTTGCCGCGTTGCCCGGCCACGGCGTACAGGGTGAGATTGGCGGGAAAGCCGCTTTCGGCGGCAACGCCGCCTTGATGCAGGAGAAAAACCTTTTGACCGGCCAGATGAAGCAGGCAGGCGAGGCGCTAGCCAACGAAGGGAAAACGCCGCTTTATTTTGCTCTGGGCGGGCGGCTGCTCGGGATTGTTGCAGTAGCGGACGTGGTAAAGCCGGACAGCGCAGAGGCAATCCGGATACTGAAGCATATGGGCGTGCAGACCGTGATGCTCACCGGCGACAACCGCCGCACGGCAGAGGCGATCGCAGGGCAGATCGGCATTGATGCAGTGGTTGCCGACGTGCTGCCGAATGATAAGGAAGCCGTTGTGCGCAGGCTTTCGGAATATGGGAAGGTGGCCATGGTCGGCGACGGCATCAACGACGCCCCGGCGCTGACCCGCGCAGACGTCGGCATCGCCATCGGAGCGGGGGCGGACGTGGCCCTGGATGCGGCGGACGTTGTGCTGATGAAATCGAGCCTTTTGGATGTGCCGGCCGCAATCCGCCTATCCCGCCAGGTGCTGCGCAACATCCACGAAAACCTGTTTTGGGCGTTTCTTTACAACTGCATCGGGATTCCGATTGCAGCGGGCGCGTTGATCCCCATCTTCGGCCTGCAACTCAATCCAATGTTCGGCGCCGCCGCGATGAGCCTTTCGAGCTTCTGCGTTGTGATGAACGCGCTGCGGCTGAATCTGTTCCACATGCACGCTGCGAAGCGGGATACCAAGCGAAAAAAGATCCCCATGCCGGAGTTCCTATCCGGCTTTCAGGAGAAACAATGCCCGGCCTTTGCGCCGGAAAAAATGGAGGTAACATCAATGAAAAAAACGATTTTGATCGAAGGCATGATGTGCGCGCATTGCCAGATGCATGTGCAGAAGGCGCTCGCCGCAATAGACGGCGTGTGCGCTGTGGATGTGAATCTGGAGGAAAAGAAGGCGACTGTGACGCTTGCCAAGGTTGTGCCGGACCAGGCGATGATGGACGCAGTGACGCAGGCCGGTTATACGCCGGTCAGCTGCTCGGCGGAGTAAAAAGCAAGCAAAGTTACCGCCAGTCGAAAAGCCGCTCCGGGGAAACAAAGCTGTTCTTTTCCCGGAGCGGCTGTTTGTATCTGTTTGAATCCGGAAGGATGCGCTGCGGCCGTAACGTGCGCTTGACACAAAAAAAATATGATATAAAATGGAATTATACAATATAAAAGTAAATTCGTCTTAATTTTACAATAAATGTATATTTTTGCAAGGCTAATTGTAAACTTTCTGTGAACCCCGGCATTTGTTGCATCATGCAGGGCAACAAACATTGCGTTTTTGCCTATTGGTAGAGAGCTTTTCTCAAATTCAATACCAATAGGAAGTGCAAAGATGACAGAAGAAAATTACCGTTACCGTACAAGCCAGCTTCTGCTCCGGAATCAATTTGAGGGCAGCGGCGCATGGAAAATCCCGATGATACCCAAAGCCGCGTTTGATGAGGAAGAATTCCGGGATCTGCGGCTGATCGGCTTTGATAAAACAAAGCTGGAGGATGAACGGCATTTGGGGCGGATCGTCCATTTTTTCCTCTACGACTACAAGTTTGAGAGGGTGTGGAAGGATCTCGATCATGATATCGAAAAGCTCAAACGGTACCGGGCAGCGCTCTCACCTGATTTCAGTATGTATATAGGGAAGCGCCGCTTCCCTATGAGATGCACCCGCTCATGCAGCTTTATAACACCTTTCGGCAACCGTTGGTGCGGGGCGTATTTTGCCTCGGAGGGGATGCGTGTGATCCCCACCGTGAGCTGGGGGGATGAGCGCAGCTTTGCCTTTTGCTTCGAGGGGATTCCAAAGGGGAGCACCGTGGCGGTTTCGACCTATATGGTATCGGAGCACGGGAATCGTGCGGATCAGAAACCGTTTTTTATGAAGGGCTATGAGGAGCTGCTGCGGCGGGTGGAGCCGGAGCGGATTCTCTGCTATCACGAGCCGTTCCCGGAGATGCGGGGCAACATTGTCCCGATCGATTATGAGCTCAGCTCCTGGCGGCATATGGACGACGATGCTTACGTGCCGTCTAAATACGCGAAATATATCTGCGGGCTGGAGCCAGTGCCGCCGGGCTGTGATTTGGTGATCAAGCGTGGCTATGTCATGCGGGACGCTGGCTGCCGGATGGGAATGGGCAGCGCCTACGGCGGCAAATGGAAGCCGAAGAAGGAAGAGGACAAGCGGTTTTTGGGGCAGCCGGGGGAGATAAAAATTACTTATGTAAGCGGATATAAAGTAGCAACTAAAATTGGAGAAGATGGGCGTGCAATCAGAGAGAGGCATTATACGGATCACAGGAGACCCGATAAGCATTCTGATCCTCATGATCATGAGATACATTGGGATAATCCAAATGAGCACCCCGATCCGCAAGGCCATATCAACTATCCGAATGGCGTACCGGAATTTAAATATTTTGGAGGATTTACAATGGAGCATACAGACATATTAACTGGTAACACAGGGGAAAATCATTTTGAAACAATCAATGATTTCAAAGAATGTATGCGCTACCATGGAGAGGTAGAGTTTGAGTGGAAGGGAACTCTTTATACGATCACTCATCCGGAAGGTATGATAAATATTAGCGAAGCCTGGAAGCCGGAAACGGAAAAATGGTGCGCGACGGCGGACGAAGCCCTTGAATATATGATAGACGGTGTCCGGCTTCGGGAGATCATTACACAGGTAGAAGTAAAAGCCAGGACAATATAATAGAGAATTACAAAATTCGAGTGCATGACAGGCATCTTGAGAGCCTTGCCCAATATCTGTAGATGGCATGCCAAAATTGCATCTGCCGTCGCCGCGCGGAGAGAAGCTGTTTCTTCCTCTTCACGCGGCCTTTTCATTCATATATTAGAGATTGCGGGCGCGCAATTTCCACGCATTTTGTTTTTTTGCGGGCCGGTTTGCGGGCAGATCGCACAAACCTTGAAAATTCGTGATTCCGCCGAAATTTTTATGAAATAATTGTTGCTTTTTCCAAATCGGTGTGGTATCATATTCAAGCATGCTGTGTAGGTGTGCAGATATGCGATGATGCAGAAGGTGGCCGCCCCTTGAGGCGGGGAATTTCTGCGGAGTATGTCCGATTTACAAACCGGGCGAAAGAATACTGGCTCGCTTCGGCCGGCCGCAGTTTGTGCTGCGGCGGGTTTTCTGCGGCCAGGCGCGAACAATCGGAACCCGGATCATGTTCTCAGCAGATCCGGTTTTTCAATGCAGCAAGGTGAAACACCCGGCTCAGTGTTCAGATTTTCGCGTTGCCCGCCAACAATGAAGGAGGCGTTCCCCATGGCAGTTAAGGAAAAGATCCGCATCAGGCTCAAGGGCTACGATCACAATCTCGTCGATAAATCGGCGGAGAAGATTGTTGAGACGGCCAGAAACACAGGCGCGCAGGTCTCCGGTCCCGTGCCGCTTCCAACTGAGAAGGAAGTCGTCACCGTGCTTCGTGCCGTGCACAAGTACAAGGATTCCAGAGAGCAGTTCGAGCAGCGCACCCACAAACGGCTTATCGACATTCTCAGACCCTCGAACAAAACCGTCGAGGCTCTGACAGGTCTTGAGCTTCCCGCCGGCGTGGAAATCGAGATTAGCTGTAAGGCTAATCCGCTTTACGTGCCGCAGGTCAAGTTGGCGCAAGCCAACCAATAACCGAAGGAGGAAAGGTAAATGCAAAAAGGTTTGATCGGCAAGAAAATCGGCATGACGCAGCTTTTTGACGAGCAGGGCAATGTTGTCCCCGTTACCGTTATTGAAGCAGGCCCGTGCCCGGTCGTCCAGAAAAAGACGGTCGAAAACGACGGCTACGAAGCCGTGCAGCTCGGTTTTCAGGATGTCAAGGCTCAGCGCGTCAACAAGCCCATGAAGGGCCATTTCGCGAAGGGCAATGTCGCTCCGAAAAAGGTGCTGCGTGAATTCCGTCTCGCGGATATCAGCGCGATGAATGTCGGCGATATCCTGAAGGCTGACGTCTTTGCGGCGGGCGATCACATCGATGTGGTCGGCACCAGCAAAGGAAAAGGCACGGCAGGCGCGATTAAGAGATGGAATTTTTCCCGCCTGAAAGAGTCCCACGGTACCGGCCCGGTCGCAAGGCATGCCGGTTCGCTCGGCGCGTGCAGCGATCCCTCCCGCGTATTCAAAGGCAAGAAGCTTGCGGGCCATCTGGCGCGGAACGTGTCACAATCCAGAATTTAGACGTTGTCAAGGTGGATGTGGAAAACAACCTCATCGCGGTCAAGGGCGCAGTGCCCGGCCCGAAGAACGGGATTGTCCTGCTCGCCGACAGTGTCAAGAACGCGTAAGGAAGGAGTGGAACAAATGCCTAACGTATCAGTTTTCGACGCCGCCGGCAAAAAGGTGGAAGACCTCGCCTGAGCGAAGCAATCTTCGGCATCACGCCCAACGTTCCGGCGATGCACCTCATGGTGGTAAGCTATCTGGCAAACCAGCGCCAGGGCACGCAGTCTACCCTTACGCGCTCTGAAGTCAGCGGCGGTGGCAAAAAGCCGTGGCGCCAGAAGGGCTCCGGCCGTGCAAGGCAGGGCTCGACCCGCGCTCCCCAGTGGACGCACGGCGGTATTTCACATGGCCCGAAGCCGCGTGAATACGGCATTTCCGTCAACAAGAAGGTAAAGCGCCTTGCCATGAAGAGCGCGCTTTCCAGCAAGGTTGCGGGCAATGAGCTCGTTGTGCTCGACAAGCTCGCGCTCAGCGAAATTAAGACCAAAGAGGTTGTCAAGGTGCTCGGCGCCCTTCAGACCGGCAAAAAAACGCTCATCGTTCTGCCGGAGAAGGACGACACGGTTTACCGCAGCGCGCGCAACATCGCAGGCGTGAAAACAACGCTTGTCAGCACCCTGAACGTTTACGACATCCTTAACTGCGACACGATTCTTGTCCTCAAGGACGCTGTCGCGAAGATTGAGGAGGTATATGCATGAGCAAGTTAGCACAGGATATCGTCCTGCGCCCGGTCATCACCGAAGAGAGCATGCAGGGCATTGCCTTGAACAAATACACGTTTCAGGTAGCCAAGGATGCCAACAAGGTGGAGATCGCTCAGGCGGTTGAAAAGCTTTTCGGCGTAGAAGTTGAAAAGGTCAATACGATCAATGTCCGCGGCAAGCTCCGCAGGCAAGGCCGTTACGAGGGATACACAGCCTCTTGGAAAAAGGCGATCGTAACGCTTACGGAAAAGTCCAAGAAGATCGATTTCTTCGACGGCATGATGTAAGAAAAATCCCCTTAAAATACCCGGCGGCGACGTATGGAGCCCGGCATGCTCCGCAAAGCCGCTACGAGGAGAGTGAACCAAATGTCGATTAAAATCTACAATCCGACCACGAACGCACGGCGTAATATGTCGGTAACGGATTACACGGAGCTGTCGAAGAACGGCCCTGAGAGAAGCCTGCTGGCTCCTCTGAACAAAAACTCCGGCCGCAACAGCTACGGCAGGATCACCGTCCGTCACCGCGGCGGCGGCAACCGTAAAAAATACCGTATTATCGATTTCAAGCGCGATAAGTTCGACATGGGCGCACAGGTGCTCAGCATCGAATACGACCCGAACCGTTCCGCCCATATCGCCCTGCTTCAGTATGAAGACGGCGAGAAGCGCTACATCCTCGCTCCCGCGGGCCTGAAGGCCGGCGATACTGTTGAGGCGGGCGCTAACGCGGATATCAAGCCCGGCAACGCACTGCCGCTTGCTAATATCCCGACCGGTACGTTCATCCACAATGTGGAGCTTTATCCCGGCCGTGGCGGGCAGCTGGCCCGCGCAGCGGCAACGCCGCTCAGCTCATGGCAAAGGAAGGCGCTTATGCGTTGCTCCGTCTGCCTCCGGCGAGTTGCGTAACGTATCCGTTAACTGCATGGCGACCATTGGCCAGGTAGGCAATGTCGATCATGAGAATGTTAAAATTGGTAAAGCTGGCCGTAAGCGCCACATGGCTGGAGGCCGACGGTTCGCGGCTCTGTCATGAACCCGAACGACCATCCGCACGGCGGCGGCGAAGGCAAATCCCCGATCGGCCGTCCCGGTCCGGTCACGCCGTGGGGCAAGCCTGCTCTTGGCTACAAGACGCGCGCGAAGAAGAACCGCTCCGACAAGATGATTGTCAAGCGCCGTAACGGCAAGTAGTCGATGAAAGGAGCTTAAGAATTATGGGCAGAAGCGTGAAAAAGGGCCCTTTCGTACAGCCTAAGCTGCTCGAAAGAGTCCAGAAAATGAACGAAGCAGGCGAGAAGATCGTCTTAAAAACTTGGAGCCGCAGCTCCACTATTTTCCCGGACTTCGTCGGCCACACCTTTGCCGTTCACGACGGGCGCAAGCATGTGCCGGTTTATGTGACGGAGGACATGGTTGGCCACAAGCTCGGCGAGTTTGCTCCCACGAGGACCTTCCGGGGCCACGCGGGGTCGAAAACCTCGAATTCCAAATAACGGTCGAAAGGAGTGTGTCAAACATGGAAGCAATGGCTAAGGTTACGCACGTGCGCATTGCGCCGCGCAAGGTGCAGATTGTTCTGGATCTGATCCGTAATCAGCCCGCTGATAAGGCCATGGCAATTCTCAAGCACACGCCCAAGGCCGCGTGTGAAATTCTTGAGAAGCTGCTCAAGTCGGCAATCGCAAACGCTGAGGCAAACAACAATATGGATGTTTCCAGGCTGTATGTGGCGAAGTGCTATGTCTGCCAGGGCCCGACCCTCAAGCGTCTGAGGCCGAGAGCACAGGGGCGCGGATTCCGCATCAACAAGAAAACGTCGCACATCACCCTTGTACTCAAGGAAATGGAATAAGCGAAGAGGAGGTTAAACAATGGGCCAGAAGATTAATCCCACCGGCTTGCGTGTCGGTGTTATTAAGGATTGGGAATCCCGCTGGTATGCGAAGAACGCAGACTTCGGCGATATGCTTGTAGAAGATTATAATCTGCGCGAGTGGCTGCTGACTAAGCTTGCCCCGGCCGGCGTTCCCAAGATCGAGATTGAGCGCGACGCAAACCGTGTGCGTATCAATATCCACTGCGCAAAGCCCGGCATGGTAATCGGCCGCGGTGGCTCCGAGATTGACAAGCTCAAAGCGGAGTGCGAGAAGAAGCTCGGCAAGGACGTTTCTCTGAATATTGTGGAGATTAAGTCCCCGATCTGAATGCGCAGCTTGTGGCGGAGAGCATCGCTTCCCAGCTCGAACGCCGTATTTCCTTCCGCCGCGCCTCAAGCAGGCCATCGGCCGCACAATGAAGCTTGGCGCGAAGGGCATCAAAACGCAGGTTTCCGGCCGTTTGGGCGGCGCCGATATCGCCCGTACGGAGCACTATCATGAGGGAACTATCCCGTTGCAGACCATCCGCGCGGATATCGATTACGGCTTGCTGAGGCAAGAGACGTATGGCCGCGTTGGCGTGAAGGTCTGGATTTATCGCGGCGAGGTGCTGCATGACAATGCAAACCGCAGGCCGCGCAGGGAAGGAGGAGCTCGATAATGCTGTTACCGAAGCGTGTCAAATACCGCAGGGTGCAAAGAGGCCGTTTGAAAGGCAAGGCTACCCGCGGCAATCAGGTAAACTACGGCGATTTTGGTCTCGTTGCACTCGAGCCCGCTGGATCACCTCCAATCAGATTGAGGCGGCCCGTATCGCCATGACGCGTTACATTAAGCGCGGCGGCCAGGTTTGGATCAAGATCTTCCCGGATAAGCCGATCACCGAGAAGCCGGCCGAAACCCGCATGGGTTCCGGTAAAGGTTCCCCCGAGTATTGGGTGGCGGTTGTAAAGCCCGGCAGGGTCATGTTTGAGATCGCGGGCGTGATGAGGAGCTTGCGCGTGAGGCGATGCGCCTTGCGGCCAACAAGCTGCCGATCAAGTGCAAATTTGTAACGAAAGAAGAAACGGGTGGTGAGCAGTAATGAAAGCCAGTGAAATGAGAAAACTGTCCCCCGCGGAGCTTGATGCCAAGCTGATCGAATTAAAGGACGAGCTTTTTAATCTGCGCTTCCAGCAAGCCATAAACCAGCTCGATAACCCGATGCGAATCAATGCCGTCAAGAAGGATATCGCCCGCATCAAAACGATTCAGCGCGATATCGAACTGCACGGCGCGACTTCGTGAGGGAAGGGAGGCTAAAGCATGAGCGAAAGAAACCTCAGAAAAACGCAGGTGGGTATTGTCACCAGCGATAAGATGGATAAAACCGTGGTTGTTTCCGTAAAGGACAGGGTAAAGCATCCGCTTTACAAGAAAATTGTCAACCGCACTGTGAAGCTCAAGGCACACGATGAGAAGAATGAGTGCGGCATAGGCGACCGTGTTCTCGTCATGGAGACCCGCCCGATGTCGAAGGACAAGAGATGGCGCGTGGTCGAAATCATTGAAAAGCCAAATAAGTTTGGCGTAACACAAGGAGGAAAACACTGTGATACAGCAGCAGAGTTACCTCAAGGTTGCCGACAATACGGGCGCGAAGGAGCTTATGTGTATCCGCGTGCTCGGCGGTTCCGGCAGGAGGTATGCCAATATCGGCGACGTAGTGGTTGCTTCGGTTAAAAAAGCAGCACCCGGCGGCGTTGTAAAAAAAGGCGAAGTTGTAAAAGCGGTTGTCGTCCGCACCGCGAGCGGCGTGCGCCGCGAGGACGGTACGTATATCCGGTTCGACGAGAATGCGGCCGTTATTATTAAGGACGATAAGAATCCCAGGGGCACACGTATTTTTGGACCGGTGGCCAGAGAACTGCGCGAGAAAGATTATCTCAAGATTCTCTCCCTCGCTCCGGAAGTGCTTTAAGGGGAGGTAAGAATTTATGAACAATAAAGTGCATGTGAAAACCGGCGATGAGGTCATCGTCATCAACGGCAAGAATCGCGGCATGAAGGGCAAGGTTTTACAGGTTAGCCCCGCTGAGGCAAGGTCATCGTCGAGGGCGTTAACATTGTTACCAAGCATGTGAAACCCCGCAAGATGGGCGAGCCCGGCGGCCTGATTAAGGCGGAAAGCGCGCTCTATGCCAGCAAGGTTCAGCTCATCTGCCCGAAGTGCGGCCGCCCGACCCGGATTGGCCACGCGATCAACAGCAAGGGCAAGAAGGTGCGCACCTGCAAGAAGAGCGACTGCCTCGCTCAGTTTGAATAAAGGGAGGGACATGACACATGGCAAGACTCAAGGAACTCTATGTCAATGAGGTAGCCCCTGCACTGATGAAAAAGTTCGCGTATAAAAGCGTCATGCAAATCCCGAAGCTTGACAAGATCGTCATCAATGTCGCTGCGCGAAGCGCGCGACAACCGAAGGTGCTTGACGCCGTCGTTGCCGACGTTCCGCG
>ENA-OQEX01001039-OQEX01001039.1-human-gut-metagenome-genome-assembly--contig:-NODE-1039-length-11595-cov-2.508284_pt1 | contig 11595 bp, 20 predicted proteins | sample MGYA00242802_ERZ504649 | MGnify/ENA primary metagenome ERZ504649 (study PRJEB26092, sample SAMD00036194) | human gut metagenome | host: Homo sapiens | study: EMG produced TPA metagenomics assembly of... | reverse complement strand
CCTCCTTTGTTTTTTATTGTTAGGTTGGCAGACCTTAACCTTATTATAACTCTGGAGGTTATTTTTTTCTACCCATAGCTTTAAGCTTTTTGAACCCCCAGTTAAACTGGGGGTTTTCATTGTACAAAAAGACAGACCGCTTTGTGCAGTCTGCCTGTGGTTATTTGTCAAAGAGTTCGCTGTAGCTGCCGGTACGGGAAAGTGTCAGAACCAGTCTGTCTTTTCGACACGGTAAATGAGCAGCCAGTCCGGCTGAATGTGGCACTCCCGGAATCCGTCGTAGTTGCCCTTTAAGGCATGATCCCGATAAGATTCCGGCAGCTGCTGTTCGTCTGCCAGCAGAGCGATCACGGTTTCCAGCTTTGCGATGCTGTAGCCCTGCTTTTTGACCCGTTTATAATCCTTTTTGAAGGACTTGTGGTATTCAATCTTCAGCATCTAAGTCCTCCATGAGTTCCTTCACGGAAGAAAACGGTCCGACCATGTTCTTGCCCTGTTTCAGATCGTCCAGAACAGAACGGGTTTCTTCGTTGGGGATTTCTGCATAGCAGCCCTGAATAAACAGCAGCAATCCCTGTAGCTGCTTTTCGTTCATGGCGTCGATCTCGTGGAGCAGCATTTCTTTGGTACTCATACGCATAACCTCCGTTTCAATTGGAAATGGCGTGTTTTTTCTGATTTCAGTATAGCACGGATTTGTACTTTTGTCAACGCTTTTATTCGCAGATTCATTCAAAATCAAACGGCAGATCGCCGGAGAAGTAGGAAAGGAAGATGAACCCATGACCATCGAAGAAAAAATCAAACGCTATCGCGGTATCCCCAAGCTGATAAAAGATCTCCAGATCGACAAAGAGATCTGCACGTCTGTAAAGTCGGTGCAGTTCGACAGCATCGGTGAGGCAAAGGGAACCCACGGGAACAGCACAGAGAAAAAGCTGATCGATGCCGCAGAGATCAGCGAGAAGATCGCTGCACTCCAGCAGGAGCGTGACCGGCTGGAGCTGAGCATCATGCAGCATATCAATACGACGCTCTGCGGCAGCGATGAAGAAACCGTAGATATGCGGATCGCACTGAAGAAGTACTTGCTGCAAGGGTTGTCCCTGAAACAGATTGCAACACGGCATCTGCATCGGGACTATAAGAAAACCAAGGAACTGTACAGCACCGGATTCGAAAAGATAAAAAACACCCCGTCACTAACCGAAACTAACCGAGAATAACCGCCAAACCACTTGCAGTAATCCACATTCCATGCTATACTTATACTGACGAAAAAAGCAAAACGTCGTGAGGAGTTCCTTGCGGCGTTTTTTGTATGCCTTTGCATGCCGGAAAGGAGCGTGACCGCATTGACCGAACGCCAGCGAAAATTTGCAGAATACTACGTGCAGTGCGGAAACGGTGCTGATGCGGCGAGAAAAGCAGGGTACAGCGAAAGCTATGCGGCACATCGAACCGATGAATTGTTGAGAAATGTGGAGATTGCGTCTACATCAAACAGCTTTCCGAAGCCGCCCAGACCGCACGCATCATGACGGCACGGGACAGGCAGGAGCTGTTGTCCGACATTGCCAAGGACGAGGACAACGCCGCCGCAGACCGTATCCGAGCCGTGGACACGCTGAACAAGATGACAGGGGAGTACACCACGAAGGTGGAAGCATCGGTGCAGACTTCCGAAAAACTCTCCGATATTCTTTCCCAGCTGGGCGGTGATGACCTTGACAGCACATAAATTTCCTCTGTCCCGGAAGTACAGGGACTTTATCCGTTCTGTCCAAGGCGTGACCGCAGAGTTTCTGGAGGGGACGACCGCCTCCGGAAAGACCACCGTCGGTGCCGGTGTGAAGTTCATGTACATGGTTTCCGCCAGTCCGAAACGACTGCACATTATCGCTGCCAAGACCACCGGCATCGCCGAGAAGAACATCATTCAGCAGGAAAACGGGATTCTCGACCTGCACCGGAACGCCGTCTACTGCGGCAACGGCGACCGGAACAACAAGCTGCCCCACATCAAGTTTGAGGGCAAGCTGATCTATGTGCTGGGCTATGACAACAAGGACAAGTGGGAAAACGTCCTCGGTTCGCAGTTCGGCTGCGTGTACATTGACGAGATCAACACTGCCGACATCGACTTTGTGCGGGAGATCTCTACCCGAAACGATTACCTGCTGGCAACGCTGAACCCTGACGATCCGTCTTTGCCGGTGTATCGGGAGTTCGTGAACCGTTCCCGTCCCTGTGCCAAGTACGCCGCCGATGTGCCGGAGGAAATTCTTCGGGAGCTGACAGAAGAACCGGTCACCGGCTGGCGGTACTGGTTCTTTTCGTTTCGGGACAACCTCAGTCTGACAGAGGCAGACATTCAGCGGAAAATAGACGCTGCTCCCAAGGGTACCAAGCTGTACAAGAACAAGATTCTGGGGCTGCGTGGACGTGCCACGGGGCTTGTCTTTGACTTGCAGCAGCGGCATATTATCACGGCATCACAGGCGGCAGGGCATCGCTTTCTGTACTACTCCATCGGCTGTGATACGTCCTATTCCCGAAAGTCCCACGACCGGCTGACCTTTGAGGCGGTGGGCATTACCGCAGACCGGAAGTGTATCCTGCTTATGGAGGAAACCCACAACAATCGGGACAAGTCAAACCCCTTTGCACCGTCTGACGTGATACCGCTGTTGAACCGGTTCGCCGAACAGGTGAAGTGCCGGTACGGCTTTGCAAGAACGATCTACATCGATTCCGCAGATGCCGGCACCATACAAGAGGCACAGAAGTTCAAACGCAAGACCGCCTGCATCTATGACTTTGCAGGTGCATGGAAAAAGACGAAGATTATCACTCGGATCCAGTTGCAGCAGAGCTGGCTGAAAACGGGGGACTTTCTGGTGGTGGACACCTGCAAGGACTACATCGCAGAGATGAACACCTACAGCTATGACGAAAAGGGGCAGCCGGAGGACGGACACGACCACAGCATCAACGGGTGTCAGTATGCGTGGCTGCCGTACAAGCAGTACATTGGAAACTATAAGGCAATACAGGAGGTGATTGCAGATGCTTGACCGATTCCGGTCGTTTCTGGCAGGCAAGCTGTCAGGGCTGTTAAAACTATATCCGGCGGCGAGACGTGAGATCGCCATAGAAGAATCCCTCAGCTTTGAAACCAACATTGCTGTCAACCGGCTCTGGTATCGGGGCGACAGCTGGGAACTGGCACAGGCGTACCGGCAGATCGGCGGTGCGTCCCATTCTTTCTGGGGCAGCGTTCCCACCTATGGCATGGAAATCCGGAAGATACACACCGGCTTGCCCCAGACCATGGTGAATATGCTTTCCGGTCTGATCGCCGCCGACTTGCAGGAGGTGCAGTTCCCGTCCGAATCTCAAAAGCTGCTCTGGCAGCAGATTGCACAGGAAAATGACTTCTGCGACTGGTAAAGCGGTCGATCACGGAAACGCTGGTCACCGGTGACGGGGCGTTTAAGATCAGCCTGCACCCCCAGGTGAGCCGCTTTCCCATTCTGGAATTTTACGGGGCAGACCGTGTGGAACTCCGGCGGCAGTCCGGCAGGGTACACGAGATCATCTTCCGCACGCCTTATGCCGACGACAGCGGCAGGAACTACACGCTGCACGAACACTACGGCAGGGGCTATGTGACGTATGCACTCTTTGACGCATACGGAAATCCCCGTGATCTCCACGCCATTCCCCAGACAGCCGGCTTGCAGCCTGTCCGGTGGACGGAGATTTTATGCTGGCAGAGTATCTCAGTTTCTACCATTCCAACCGGCACGAAGGCAGAGGCAGAGCATCTTCGATGCCAAACGGGACAACTTCGACGCACTGGACGAGGCGTGGAGCCAGTGGGTGGACGCACTCCGCAGCGGCCGTTCCCGTACATACATTCCGGAGTGCTGATTCCACGGGACGAAAACGGCGTGCTGCAAAAGTCCAACGCCTTTGACAACCGCTTTCTCATGACCGGAAACGACATTGCCGAATCCGCACAGAACAAGATCACCGTGGAACAGGCGGAGATCCCCCACGACAGCTACCTTGCCACCTACATCACCGCACTGGACCTTTGCCTGCAAGGCATCGTCAGTCCGTCTACGCTGGGCATTGACGTGAAGAAGCTGGACAACGCCGAAGCACAGCGGGAGAAAGAGAAAACCACGCTGTACACACGGCAGGACATTGTGAACGCCTTGCAGCGAGTACTGCCGAAGCTGATTACAGACGTATTCTATGCGTATCAGACGGCGAACGGACAGCCTGCCGAGGAAGTCCGTGCGGCGGTCACTTTCGGTGAGTACGCCAACCCGTCCTTTGAATCGCAGGTGGAAACCGTGGCGAAAGCCAAGCAGGGCGGCATCATGAGCATTGAGGCAGGTCTGGACGAACTGTACGGCAGCACCAAGTCCGACACATGGAAAGCGGCGGAGGCGGAGCGTATCCGGACGGAACAGGGCATTGTGGACGTAGAAGAACCGGCGGTATCCTCTGACGACTGGGCAGGTATCGCATGAACTATGACATTGCAGAAGCACTTCGGAAAATGGAAGAAGAACTGATCCAGTCCATGAAACGGAACTTGCAGCGGCATCTGAAAGAGGAAGATGCCGAGGGCTTTGACTGGGCACAGTGCAGGCAGAAAAGCTGAACAGCATTGCCAGATACCGTGCCCAGAACCGGCACATCATCGGCAGTTATATCAGTACCATTCCCCAGCAGATCGAGGACATGATCCGCCAGTCCTACGAAACCGGAAAGCAGCAGGAGGAGATCCGCATTCTGAAAGCGATCCGGCAGGGCTACCTTGCCGCAGCCGGAACTGCCGGAGAGATCGACGCCGGCTTTTTCACCGTCAACGAACGCAAGCTGAACGCTCTCGTGAAAGCCACACAGGGCGAGATGCACAAGGCGGTCAGCAGCATTCTCCGGTATCAGGACGACATCTACCGGCAGACCGTTTTCCGGTCGGCGGCACAGTTCAACATGGGCGGCAAGTCGCTGGGCAGGCGGTCGATGCGGCGGCACAGGACTTTCTGGCACAGGGTATCCGGAATATCCGGTACAAGGACGGGCGGTATGTGAACATCGCCAGCTATGCGGAAATGGCACTGCGGACGGCAAATCTGCGGGCGAATATCCAAGGAGAAGCTGCCAAGCGTGACGAGTGGGGCGTCTGTACGGTGAAACTGTCTGCACACGGTTCTGCCTGTCCCAAGTGCATTCCGTGGCAGGGCAAGGTGTACTACGATGATGTGTACGGCTCCGTGCCGGTACCAAAGACGGGAAATATCCGCTGCTCAGCACTGCCATTGCCGGCGGAGCGTTGCACCCCAACTGCAAGAACGGCGTGCATACATGGTTCGAGGGCATCAACCAGCCGCCCAGGGAAATGACACAGGAGGAGATCGACGAGGCGAACCGGCGGTACGATCTGGAACAGCAGCAGCGGTACTGCGAACGGAACGTGCGGAAGTACAAGCGACTGAAACTGGGTGCGATCGATCCGGAGAACGCCGCTAAGTATGCCGCACAGGAACAGGCATGGCGAAAGCGGCTGAACAGCTTGGTTAAGGAAAATCCGGACGTGCTGCGAATGGATTACCGCCGGCTGAAAGTGTACGATGCACCTGCACCGCCGGCAGGAAAGCCCGCCGCTGTGCCGCCAGCACCGAAACCGAAAGCGGCTAAGGCAAAGGCACACACGGAGGGTATTTCTGCGGGACACGCTGTGGAAGTCACGCCGCCTACGCCAAAGGACAACGGCGGTACGGGAAAGACGTATCAGGCGGAGAAAATCGGCGGGAAATCGTTGACTTCTGGGGCGGATAGTGGTATAATAAAAGATATAGAAAGCAGCATTAAAGTGCAGACAAAGTATTTCAATCAGAATCTGAAATATTATAGCATCATTCCCGAACGGATTGAAAATGTTCCTAAAATAAAAATAAGCGGATTAACAGAGCAGGAAAATGATTTCCTTAGAGAATCGTGCAAAGCTTTATTAAAGTATATGCAAAGCAGTGAACTTGGCACAGAAGGCGTGATTGTACTAAACAGTGAATTCAAAGAAATTGATAGATATAAAGGAGCTTCTGGAAGTCCAAGTATTCCTTTAAAGCAATATGAACAACCACATATTGTAATTCATAATCACCCAGACGGGCTTCCTTTTAGTGAAGCGGACATTCAGCAATTTATTCGGCAAGAAAAAATGATGGGCTTGGGGGCAATTGGCAACGATGGCACTCCTTACTTTATTTATAAAACGCCAGATTATGACGTAGATTTTTTTGAGGACTATGTCAACAACATAAGAATGAATCACTTAATAGAGATGACAGCGGAGGATCATATACGATTTTCGGAGGAGGTGCTTGATAATGCAATTGAAAACGGAGTTACAGTTTTCAACGGAAAAAATAAAACGACTGATTGAACAATCCAAACTTGCCAAGCCTTATACGCAAGATGACAAAGAATATTCTATGTTGGACGGAGAATATGACCCGAAACGAATGCTGGCAACTAGTGCAACTAGAATATTAAATCGATATTTTGAAAAGCACCCAGAAGATTCAATTGAAAATTATATGAAATAAAGCATCTCTCATGAGGTGCTTTTTTCATGCCCCGACCACGGGCATAAACTGGCGGAGGGCGGAAAACAAGAACAATTCAGCCAGCGGGTACGGCGTTCTTTTATCGAAAAATCAGCATCGGGAATCCACCATCCTGGAAGGCTATTTCAAGCAGCTGGGCATGAGCGGCGAGGAACTCCAGACCGCTGTGCAGGACTTCAAGACCAAGCGTGCCACACAGGCAAAGGAAAAGGAAAAGGAAACCAGCTATCAGAACGCCCAGCAGGAGATCGTCCGGCTGAAAGCACAGGTGCTATATTGTATTGTTTCCTGATTAGAACAGTTTATTTCGAACGAATCTGAAACGTCTTCAGATATTATACCACACTCTGTTCTAAAGATCAACATATGTATTCATAGAAGCTGAATTTCCAGTATATGATAAGAAAGGGGTGATAAGTTGTATCAGCCGACATTGGATGCCATTTTAGTAGGAAATGTCATTGCAGATTTTCGAAAGCGAAAGGGCGTTTCACAAGAAGTACTGAGCGGACTGGCAGATATCGGGAGAACGCATTTAAGCGCAATTGAACGAGGGTCGCGAAAACCAACACTTGAAACGCTGTATCGAATTGCTGTTGCACTGGATGTGAAAATGAGCGATATCGTTGCGGAGATCGAGAAACGCATCGAGTGATTGCCGCATCAGTCCAAAATAACTCATAAAACAATAAAGCAAAAAACGTGTCATTCTGCACCGACAGAGTGACACGTTTTTTGTAAGAAATGTTCTGCTGCGTTTACCGCATTCGTCTCCGATTTGCAGTTTTTCCGCAATTCTGATCGAACGACGGGTTGCAGCAGTAGAAGTTCTTTGCGTTCAGATCGTCCTGCACCTGGCGGAGTGCCTCGCCAAACCGCTGGAAATGCACGATCTCACGCTGCCGCAGGAACTTGATGGGATCACGCACATCCGGATCCTCGCACATCCGCAGGATGTTGTCATAGGTGCTGCGTGCCTTCTGCTCTGCCGCCAGATCTTCGGTCAGATCGGTGATCGGGTCACCCTTTGACTGGAAATACGCCGCAGTAAACGGCACGCCGGCTGCGCTCTGAGGATAAACGCCCAGGGTATGATCCACAAAGTAGGCGTCAAAGCCAGCCTCCTTGATCTGCTCCGGTGTCAAACCGTCTGTCAGCTGGTACAGGATCGCTGAAATCATTTCGACATGAGCTAACTCCTCGGTAGCCACATCAGTCAAAATTCCTTTTACCTTATCCGGCTGCGCCGTATACCGCTGGTTCATATAGCGCAGCGATGCAGCTAACTCGCCGTCTGGTCCGCCAAGCTGTGAAATAATATACTTCGCCGTCTTAGCATTCGGGGTTTTGATCTTCACCGGATACTGGAGTTTCTTTTCATAGACCACATTTAGTTCGCCTCCTTTTCCCACGGCCACGGTCCCTGATTCCACGCCCAGGGCGCATTGCCGTCTGTCTGGAGCGGCTGGATCGGACCGTACTGGCGGATATAGCGGACGCTGCCTTCTGCCGCATTGCCTGGTAGTTTTTCCACATCCGCAGCGCCTCCGGACAGCGTGGGTGGGTGTCCAGGTACAGCTGTAACTCGTAGAGGACGAAGTCGTATTTCCGGATCATCGCCATCAGCCGCTGTTTCTCATGCAAAAGAGCCACCTCCTCGGTAAGGATAATCCAACGCCGGGAACATTGTCCCGATGGGAAAAGCTGTGTCCGCATCATACGGCTCTTCCCACTGCTGGTACGGCACATATGCCATTCCCGGCGGTGTCTGATCCGGAAAAGGCGTCGTGGGCTGGAAGGATTCCCGTTCCGTCATCCGGCTCTCCGGCGCATCTGCCGGAACAAAATCCCGCAGAAAATTCCGCTGCATCCCAGCTATTTGCTGGATGCGTTCCAATTGGTTCTGCATTCTGCACATACTCCTCTCTGCACCGAATCTAGGCATTCCCGGTGCATTCTAATGTATGCAAAACGGCACATTTTCGTGTTTCCGGGACATTGCCCGAAAAAATTCACATCCCGCTCCTTGACTTTTCCCATTTTTATGGTATACTATCATACGGACAGTGCGAACGGTTTTTCCGGGCGGCTCCGCTCCCGTTCCCTGTCTCATGAAGAAGGGAGAATTGGATATGATACAACTCATTGCAACAGATATGGACGGAACGCTGCTGGATAATGAAAAGCGGCTTCCGCCACAGCTGCCTGCACTGCTGGAGGAATTATATCGCCGTGATATTACATTTGCCGTGGCAAGCGGCAGATCTCATATGATGCTGACCAATCTGTTTGGGGAACTCGCCGAAGAGATCATTTTCATCTGCGACAACGGGGCGTGCGTCATGTATCCGCATGAGGCGCCCATGCTGCACAGCCTGCCAAAGGATGTCATCCGCCAGACACTGGATGCCTGTCGGCAGCTGTCCACCGCCGTTCCGGTGCTGTGCGGTTTCCACCACATTTATTACCCGGAAAACAACAACGCCGCCATGCAGCGTGAGATCCAGCGGTATTACCGTGATCCCCAGGTTGTTCCCTATGATATGCTCTATGCGGTAGACGAGCCGATTTTGAAAATCGCCCTGTGCGACACCAACGGACCGACCCGTGAGGCATATCCTGCCATGCGGGATGCCCTGGGGGATAAGTACGAGCTGCTCATTTCCGGCGACTGCTGGATGGACATTATGTGCAAGGGCATCACCAAGGGCGCTGCGCTCCGGGAACTTCAGGAACGCATGGGCATTACGCCGGCGGAGACCATGGCTTTCGGGGACTATGACAACGATATCACCATGCTGCAATGCGCTGAGTTCAGCTACGCCATGGAGAATGCCTCCGACCGGGTCAAGCTCCAGGCGAGACATACCGCACCTGCCAATACCAAAAACGGCGTGGTTCGGGTGCTGTGCGAAACGCTGGGTATCCACCCGGAATCTCTCTGAACGGGCATTTTACCTGGATTTCACCGGGAATTCGAAAAAAACGCTTTACAAAACTGCAAAAATATGATATACTAGCTTGATATCCAGACGCAAAAGGATATCAAGGCTTTTTTAGAGCATGGTTGGTTTTACGAAACCGACTCAAATGACAGAAAGGAGTTTTGCATGGAAGCCTATATGCCGTTTCTGCTGTGGGGTGGTCTTTTTGTACTGACCGTTCTGGTGGAATTCGCCACACAGCAGCTGGTGAGCATCTGGTTTGCAGCCGGATCGCTGGCAGCGTTTCTCGCCGTCTGCTTTGGCGCATCTCTGCCGGTGCAGGGTATCCTGTTTCTGGCGGTCTCCGTGCTGCTGCTGATCTTCACCCGTCCCATCTGCCGCAGGATCTTTTCTTTCGGCATCAAGGACACCAATAACCAGGAAATCGGACGCATCGCCGTGGTAATCCAGGAAGTTGATCCGGTGAAGAATACCGGACGTGTCCGCCTGGATGGTGTGGACTGGATCGCAGTTTCCCAGGACGGCACGATCATCCGGAAAACACCAGCGTCCGCATTGAGGCAGTCAGCGGAACAAAGCTCACCGTGAGCCGTCTGCCGGAGACTGTCACCGCAGGCACAGCACAGTAAGCACACGCTCAGCGTACCAAAAACATTGCAACATGGATTCAAAAAGGAGAAAACATTATGGCATTTCTTGTGATTTTAGCAGTACTTGTATTTATCGTGCTGGTACTGGTTTCCCGTATCCGCATCGTTCCCCAGGCAAACGTCTACGTTGTCGAGCGTCTGGTGCATTCTATAAAGCGTGGGGCACCGGCATCCACTTCCTGGTACCGTTTATCGACCGTGTGGCAAAACGGGTCTCCATTAAGGAACAGGTGGTCGACTTCAAGCCCCAGGCAGTTATCACTAAGGATAATGTTACCATGCAGATCGACACAGTCGTGTTCTTCCAGATCACAAACTCTGTACAGTTTGCATACGGCGTGGAGCATCCTATCGCAGCCATCGAAAATCTGACAGCCACCACGCTGCGTAACATCATCGGTGAACTGGAACTGGACGCAACGCTGACTTCCCGTGACCTCATCAACACCCGTATCACAGAGACCCTGGACCTGGCAACAGACCGCTGGGGCATCAAGGTCATCCGTGTTGAACTGAAAAACATCCTGCCGCCGCTGAGATTCGTGACGCCATGGAAAAGCAGATGAAGGCAGAGCGTGAAAAGCGTGAAAAGATCCTGCGTGCCCAGGGTGAAAAGGAATACCAGGTCACTGTGGCACAGGGTGAAAAGGACGCCAAGATCCTGCGTGCAGAGGCTGACAAGCAGACTGCGATCTTAAAGGCGGAGGCTGACAAGGAGGCTGTGATCCTGCGAGGCGAGGCAATCAAGGAACAGAAAATGCGCATCGCTGTCGGTGAGGCACAGGCAATCGAACTGGTACAGAAGGCACTGGCAGACAGTCTGGTCAAGCTGAACGAGGCAAACCCCAGCGAGTCTGTTCTGAAGCTGAAATCTCTGGAGCGTTCGAAAAGGCTGCGGACGGCAAGGCAACCAAGATCATCATTCCCAGCGAGATCCAGGGTCTGGCTGGCCTGGCTGCCGGTCTCAAGGGCGTTCTTTCCGATGCCGCTCCGGCAGGCGAAACGACTGCCGCAGCAACCACAACGACTGCACCAACCAAACAGTAAATTTTTCCGATTTTCCAAAAATCAGACAATACCGAAAAAAGGCGGCTTTTTGCCGTCTTTTTTTGTGGAAAAAGCTGATTTTCCGGGAAAACCGTTTCTTCGTGTCGTTCCCCTTGCAATCCTGCCGCAATTTGTTGTATAATAGGAGGTAGCGGCAAAGAAAGCGATTATTGCTTCCTTGCTGGAAAACCGCTCCGTACTACATAAAAAAATACAGACGAACCGAGGTCTTATCATATGGTTTTTCCCGATTGTTTTTCATCTATCTATTCTTTCCCATCTGTTTTCTCTGCTACTTTG
>ENA-OQEX01001037-OQEX01001037.1-human-gut-metagenome-genome-assembly--contig:-NODE-1037-length-11618-cov-4.545122_pt1 | contig 11618 bp, 9 predicted proteins | sample MGYA00242802_ERZ504649 | MGnify/ENA primary metagenome ERZ504649 (study PRJEB26092, sample SAMD00036194) | human gut metagenome | host: Homo sapiens | study: EMG produced TPA metagenomics assembly of... | reverse complement strand
TTTTCTTTATAAGCTGATGGAGGCATCCCCATCGTCTTAGTAAATAACCGGGAGAAATAAAGAGAATCCTCATAGCCTACCAAGGGACTTTATTTGGTTAATTTTTAGGTTAGTAAAATCCAGGTAGTGACAGGCTTCCTGTATTCTGAGATAGGTAAGATATCGAAGAGGAGAGGAGCCTGTCTTTTCTTCAAACAGATTGGAGAAATAGGAAACTGAGAGGTTTACTTCCGCAGCGATATCTGCTAGGCGAATGGTTTTGCTCAAATTTTCTTGCATGAAATGAATCGCTATTTGCACCACATCCTTGCTTCTGCAACCATTGCGCATAGAACCGCAATCCCGATATTCACCAATAAACTTCATGGAACCTAAAAAATGGAAAAGACTGGTAGTGGCATAAAGCATATAGTTTTTGCTATATCCGGAGCTGATGGACGAGTAGATTTCCTCGAAGAGTACTAATCTTTCTTTGATTCGTGAATCCTCTTGTGGAGTGATGTCTTTCGGACGGTCAAAACCGGCACTGAAAAATGCAGCTTTTGTTCCATTGAAATGGATCCAGTAAATAGTCCAGGGATTTCTCTCATTACTGCCATAAGCGTGTGCCTGGTGTTTAGGTAGAATGAAAAATTGGTTGGCGGTAACTACATATCGATGTTTGTCTAACTCGAACCACCCTTCTCCCTCCATACAATAAATAAGGATAAACTCGGTTGCTTCCTCGGTGTTGCGTTTCCGGTAATGAAAACAGGCATGAGGATAATATCCTATATCTGTAATGTAAAGTTCGCTGCCTAACGGATCTTGCTTTAATTCTTCAATCAGAAAAGCAGGAAGTACGATGGCGCGTTCTCCTTTAAATCCCTCTTTAATTCGTGGCATATATCCATGTATTAGAATTGGATAACAAAGATAGCAGACTTCCTTGATTTTACCTACAATACAGGCTTGATTTCGATGATTTTGAGGGTATAAGCGTCAAATTTCTTATTTTATGGCGCATTTGAGTAGGGATTTTTGAGCTTCTCTCCCTATTTTTGCACTATAATTTTAATCGATAAATAATACCATGAAAGAAAGATTATTCTTCTTGATATGTTTTTTATGCATATCATTTATGTTAAAAGCGGCAGATAAGCAGTAATTAAAATTAGTACAGAAAATGTAGACCTTATTTACCGGGTTGGTAATAACGGACGTCTATATCAAAGTTATTTGGGAAAGAAGTTGAATCATGCTACAGATATTGCCCATTTGCCACAGGGTAGCGAAGCATACCTTACTCATGGCATGGAAGATTATTTTGAACCGGCTATTCATATAGTACATAATGATGGCAATCCTTCTACTTTATTAAAATATGTTTCTCATACTCGGAATCAAGTGTCGCCGGGGTAGATGAAGTGGTGATTACTATGCAGGATGATAAATATCCTGTAACTGTAAAACTTCATTATGTGGCTTATCAGAAAGAAAATTTGATAAAGACTTTCACTGAAATCAGCCACCAGGAAAAGAAACCTGTGCAGCTTCATAAGTACGCGTCTTCCATGTTGCACTTGAATCGTGACAACTATTTCCTGACTGAATTCTCGGGAGACTGGGCTAGTGAGGCGCATGTGAAGGAACAACCTTTGGAATTTGGTAAAAAAACGATTGATACTAAATTGGGAGCACGTGCCAATATGTTCTGCTCTCCTTTCTTCCAACTTTCATTGGATGGAAAATCAGAAGAGAACCAAGGTGAAGTGTTGGTCGGAACATTAGGATGGACGGGTAATTTCAGTTTTGTATTCGAGGTGGATAATAAGAATGAACTCCGTGTTATATCAGGAATTAATCCGTATGCTTCGGAATATAGTCTGAAACCGAATGAAATCTTTCGTACTCCCGATTTCTATTTTACTTACAGTTTTACAGGTAAAGGACAGGCTAGCCGTAATTTCCATGATTGGGCCCGTAAGTATCAGGTGAAGGATGGGAACCAGACTCGTATGACTTTGTTGAATAACTGGGAAGCCACCTATTTTGATTTTGATGAAGCGAAATTGGTGAAGCTGATGGATGATGCAGTAGAACTGGGTGTGGATATGTTTTTGTTGGATGATGGTTGGTTTGCCAACAAGTATCCGCGCAGTGGTGACCATCAAGGATTAGGTGACTGGGATGAAACGGCTGATAAACTTCCTCACGGCGTAGGTTATCTGACGGAAGCGGCTAAGAAAAAAGGTATAAAGTTTGGTATTTGGATTGAACCGGAAATGGTGAATCCTAAAAGTGAATTATATGAAAAGCATAAAGATTGGGTGATTCATCTTCCGAATCGTGACGAGTATTATTTCCGTAACCAATTGGTTCTGGATTTGAGCAATCCGAAAGTACAGGATTATGTATTCGGAGTTGTGGACAATTTGATGACTAAATATCCTGATATCGCTTTCTTCAAATGGGATTGCAATAGTCCTATTACGAATATTTACTCTGTTTATTTGAAAAATAAACAGTCACATTTATATATTGATTATGTGCGTGGCCTGTATAATGTATTGGAGCGTGTGAAAGCAAAATATCCTAACCTGCCGATGATGCTTTGTTCCGGTGGTGGTGGACGCTCAGACTATGAGGCTTTGAAATATTTTACAGAATTCTGGCCTAGTGATAATACTGACCCTATTGAACGTTTATTTATTCAGTGGGGATTCTCACAGGTGTTCCCAGCCAAGACAATGTGCGCTCATGTTACTACATGGAATAAGAATAGCAGTGTGAAATTCCGTACGGATGTGGCTATGATGTGCAAACTTTGGTTTTGATATCAAATTAGCGGATATGAGTAAGGATGATGAAACTTATTGCCGTACTGCTGTGCAGAATTATAACCGTTTGAAGCCGGTAGTTCTGGAAGGTGATATGTATCGTTTAGTTTCTCCTTATGGCAGTAATCATACCTCTACTATGTATGTGGGCAAAGATAAGGATAAAGCAGCGGTATTTGCTTTCGATATTCATCCTCGTTATGCGGAAAAAATATTGCCGGTGCGTTTGCAGGGGCTTGATGCAGACAAAATGTATCGTGTGAAAGAAATTAACTTAATGCCCGGAGCCAACTCTTCTTTATCAGGTAATGGTGAGGTTTTCTCAGGAGAATTTTTGATGAATGTAGGATTGAATTTGTTTACTGCACAGCAACTTAACAGTCGCGTAATTGAAGTTGTAGCTGAATGATTTGGGATTGATTGTATATAATTTAGTGTATTGCCTTTATCATTTATCTTTAGGAATGATGAAGGCAATTTTCTTTTTTAATGATGAATGATACTATGAGATTTTTCTTTTTGGCTTTTCTGTTTGTTTTGCTGTTTTTGTCGGAAAAGGTACAAGGACAAGCTGTTTCTTGGGGTGACCAAGGTAATGGAACTTATATAAATCCTATTTTAAATGCAGATTATTCTGATCCTGATGTGATTAGAGTGGGAGATAAATATTATATGGTTTGCTCTGATTTTCATTATATCGGGATGCCGGTGTTAGAATCAGATGATATGGTGAACTGGAGAATCATCAGTCAAGTGTATAATCGGTTTGATTTTCCCGGATGGGATAATAATGAAAATTATGGAGGAGGATCTTGGGCGCCTGCTATCCGTTTTCATGATGGTAAATTTTGGATTTATTTTTGTACACCTAGAGAAGGACTGATGATGAGTACTGCTACTGATCCTCATGGCCCGTGGACGCCGTTGCATTGTGTGAAGAATATAGGCGGCTGGGAGGACCCCTGTCCTTTTTGGGATGAGGATGGACAGGCCTACATGGGGCGTAGCCAGTTAGGGGCAGGTCCTATTTATCTACATCGTATGACTCCGGATGGTAAAACTTTGTTGGATGATGGGAAAATTATTTATACAGGTCCTGTAGCTGAGGGAACTAAATTTTATAAACGGCATGGTTATTATTATCTAAGCATTCCTGAAGGGGGAGTAGGCGAAGGATGGCAGACTATTTTACGTTCAAAAAATATCTATGGACCATACGAAAAGAAAGTAGTCTTGGAACAGGGAAACACTACTGTAAATGGTCCTCATCAAGGGGCTTTAGTAGATACGCCTGAAGGAGAATGGTGGTTTTTTCATTTCCAATTGACAGAACCTTTGGGACGTGTCGTGCATTTGCAGCCTGTTTGTTGGATGGAGAATTGGCCCGTGATAGGGGTGGATATGGATATGAATGGGATAGGTGAGCCGGTAAAGGTTTGGACAAAGCCTGGTGTAAGCAAAAGTGTTCTTGTTTCTCACCCTCAAACGACTGATGATTTCAATTCTTACACTTTAGGGCTGCAATGGCAGTTTAATCATAATCCAGTGAATACTCATTGGAGTTTAAATGAGCGTAGGGGCTGGCTTGCTTTGAAAGCCTTGAAGGCTGCAACATTAAGAGAATCTCGCAATATGTTAACTCAAAAATGTATGGGGTATCTAAGCACAGCCACTGTGTTGCTTGATTTTTCAGCGCTGGCTGATGGACAAAGAGGTGGATTGTTCTGCACAGGCAGTCTTTATAACGGAATTGGCATTAGTCGTGAGGAAGGTAAAAATTATCTGTATTTAGAAAAAAATGGTGACGTTCAGCAAGTAAAGATGGTTTCCGGTAAAAAAATCTATTTACGTGTTATGTTGGATGCAAAGAAGAATCGCTGCCAGTTGTTCTATAGTTTTGATAACTGTAATTTTATTTTATGTGGAGATGCTTATTCGTTAAAGTTCGGCGATTGGAAAGGTGCGCGTGTGGGCTTGTATTCATATAATACGTTGGGAATAGGCGGTAAATGTTATTTTGATTGGTTTAATTATGATTTTATTGATAGAAGATGCCGTGACACATTATAAATCTTCAGGTGTTATCATTATATATGTTGCACTTGTAAGATGTATAATCTTTCGGGTCCAAGTTTTATATCAGAGATAACTGTTATTTATAAGAAGGGATATTCGTAACTTTCGGAGTCTGGAGTTGGGGAGTAAAATGTTTGTTCAAGTAGGGTCATTGCAGGGATTCGGATTTATATCTCAAATCCGGGATAATACACCGGCATGTGATTAATAAGACGCCGAGATAAAAGATATCACGGTGTCTTATTCACTTTTCTTCCGTATCAAAAAGTGATTTTTATAACTTATTTTGTGTAAAGAATTCTAGAACTAGAAAACGAAATGATGTATATTTTTTGAGTATTCTGAGATAAGATAGGTTCAATTATACTATCTTTGCGTTAAGTCGGCCTTTTAATAAAACTAGGAAAAGCATTTATTATGAATCAATATCCGGATTTTGATCAGAAACTATATGACGATCTTCGCCGTGGGAAAGAATATGCCTTTGCCGCTGTTTTTGAACGCTATAACCGGTTATTATATACCATAGCCTATCGTTTTTTGAAGTCAGAAGAAGAGGCGGAAGATGCGATTCAGTATCTTTTTATGAAATTGTGGGAGCAGCGGACAAATTTTAGCTTTGAGTCGGGTATCCGTAGTTTGCTATTTACTATTTTAAAGAATTATATACTGAATGAATTGAGGCATCGTAGTTTGGTTTTCGAGAAACTATACGAAATGGCCCAACAAGTGAATGATGAAGATGAAGACGACTTTTTGACACAATTTGAAAATGGTGAACTCGGAAAATTCCTGCGGGTTGCTATAGATAAGCTTCCTCCTCAGAAACAAAAAATCTGCTTGTTGAAAATAGAATATGGATTATCCAATCAGGAAATAGCCGACAGGATGGGGATAACTGTTCCTACTGTGAAATCCCATTACACACAGGCTATAAAAGCCCTCCGTAACGAGATAGAGTCTTTAATTATATGGTTTCCTGTGATATGGATTAATTTAATAGTCTGAAATGTACTCATACTTTTGTTGTGATGAGGTGTTATTATAAATATACAAAAAAATAGATTATGAAGATAGATGAGTCGGTGATAGCTAAAGTGCTTGACAACAAAGCCTCTCCTGAAGAAGCTCGGAAAGTAGCTGGTTGGTTTGCTACGGAAGAAGGTAATAAGTATTTGTCGGAACGCTTTGACTGGGAAATCGGGATGTTGTCGGAAGAGATGCCGGAAAGTATTGACCCGCATTCCATACCTGAAGTAAAGATGAAAGTGCGTTTTATGAATGAGATAAAATGTGAGCGCGGACAACGCCCGGTTGGTCGCAGATGGATGTGGGTGGCGGCTGTGCTGTTACCGTTTGTTTTTTTAAGTGTTTCCTTGTTTTTTTTGGCAAACCGGACGGGCATTTTCTCTGAACCGGAATATGCTGACATAAATGTTCCTTATGGTGAACAGATCCGGGTGATTTTACAGGATGGCAGTATTGTACATTTGAACTCGGATTCTCGTTTGAGGTATCCCAAGCAGTTTGGATTGTTCAATCGTACGGTGGAGCTTTGGGGAGAAGGGTATTTCAATGTTGCCAAAGATGAGAACCGCCCTTTTAAGGTGGATTTGCAAGGGGTGGAAGTGAGAGTAACTGGAACAAAATTCAATGTAAAGGCATATTCCGCCGAACCCAATATTTGGATAACCTTGGATGAAGGAGGAATTCTTTTCAGAGATCATAATGCGAAGGAGTACAGACTTGTTCCGGGGGAGAGTGCGGAATATAACCGTCAGTCGGGGAAATGCCTGATCTCCCGTCCGGATAATATGGAACAGATTTCGGCATGGCGTGTCAACAGCTTAATTTTTATCTGACTCCACTCGGTGAAATTATAAAGGTAATGGAAAGACATTATGATGTTCATTTCATAGTGAAAGATTCTGCGGTATTGAAGAACAGGTTTACTCTGTCAACAGGAAAAGTCAATGCATCAGATGTGCTCTATGATTTGGAAGCCGTTTCGAATATTGTTTTTACGGAAATAGAAGAAGGTGTATTTGAAGTAACTTCTAAATAACGAGGGTTATAGAAGAAAAGTGGAATAGATGTGAGTGAATACACTTGCATCTATTTTTTTCTAAAAAATGAAAAATGGACTCATACCTTCTTTGGAGTGATGTGTTAGCCTATATAAGAAATTCTTTTGTTTCAAACTAATACTATTGATGAAAATGAAAGCAAGAACCAAAATGAAGACATTACTGCTGTTGGGAGTCCTTTTATTTGGCTTTACTGTTTCAGCACAGTCGCAAAAAGTCTCTTTAGATTTTAAGAATGAGAGGGTGGAAAAAGTACTGGCATCTATTAAAAGCCAGACTGGTATGAGCTTGGTTTTCAGTGACCAGTTGGTCGATGTGAATCGTAAGGTAACCATGCAACTCAAAGATGTTACACTGAAGGAGGCATTGACAAGACTCCTTTCAGGCACTGATCTTACTTTTGAGATCAGAAACAACAAAATCTATTTCATCGAGAAGAAAGCTGTTTCGCGGCCTGGTTCTAAAAAGAAAAGAGTGACGGGAGTGGTGAAAGATGTAATGGGAGAACCTCTGATTGGTGCCAATGTGGTGGAAAAAGGTAGAAGCACCAATGGGGTTATCACCGACTTTAATGGAAAGTTTACGTTGGAAGTGGACGAATCCGCTTCGTTGGTTGTGAGCTATATAGGATATCTGGCACAGGATATTCCGACAAAAGGGAAGGGAGACTTTCATATTGTATTGAAAGAAGATGCCAATACGTTGGACGAAGTGGTCGTTACCGGATATGGAGATTTCAAGAAGGCAACTTATACGGGATCTGCTTCTGTTCTGACTACAGAAAAACTGGAGGCATTACCTGTTGTATCCGTAGGGCAGATGATTGAATCGAATATACCGGGCATCAGTGTAGTTGCCGGTACTTCTTCGCAACCCGGTGCGAAAACAACTTTACGGGTACGGGGAATCGCTTCTATGAATGCTTCCACCGAGCCTCTGTATGTATTAGATGGAGTGCCTATTCCATCTTATGACTTGAGTAACTTTACCAGTATGTCCGAAGCGGGAGGAATGGGAGTTATTGAAACGTTGAATCCGGCAGATATTGAAAGTATCACTGTTTTGAAGGATGCAGCCTCGGCTTCATTGTATGGTGCGAAAGGTGCTAATGGAGTAGTGCTTATCACTACTAAAAAAGGAAAAGAAGGTAAACTTCGTGTCAATATGGCGGCAAAATATGGAATCACTGATTTCGCTTATACATATCGTCCGCTGATGGGAGGTGAGGAAAGGAGGGAATTGATTCATGAAGGACTGGTTAATTTTCAACTGGATAAGGGAGTAAGTGAACAAGAGGCACAGCAGTATGCTGATGCGAATATCGACCAGTATGCCAAACGCCTGCCTCAGGGGTATTCGGATTGGGAAAGCGCTCTGTTCAAGAAAGGTTATCAACAGGATTATAACCTGTCTGCTAGTGCTGGCAACCAAAATTCCAGTTTTATCGGTTCTTTGGGATATACCAAGCAGACGGGTGTTTCCCTGAATTCAGAAATGGAGCGCTTTACGGGGCGTGTGGATGCAAGTAACAAGTATAAAAAGGTGGAATTGGAATGAACGCTTCTTTTTCGTGGACAAAGAACGTTCATTTACCTGAGGGTAAATTTTATGGAAGTGCCATTTATGCATCAAAAGTGAATCTGACGCCTTCTACTCCCATTTATAATGAGGATGGAACGTATGCCAGCGGGTATCGTGAAAACAATGGATATAATCCGGTATTGGAGGCCGAGGTGAATGATTATTATGCTCGGACGGTACGTGCGATGGGTACGGCTAAAATAGCTTATAATGTGTGGGACAATTTGAAGATATCCAGTGTGTTTACGGTAGATTATTCGTTGACAAAGGACTTTTTCTTTCAGTCTCCTGAAGGACGTGATGGAGCTACTTATCAGGGACGGGGACGTATGCAGATGACTGACCGTATGCGGTATACTTCACAGAATAATCTGACTTATTCTAAAACTTTCGGTAAACATTCTGTTAGTGCGGTCGCTGCCTTCGAGGTGATGAAGTATGATTATGAGGATTTGTATGCTGCAAAGAAAACTTACGGCAGGATATCAACACTTCATTGGGAAATGCAGCCGATCCGATAGATGCTGACCAGAAATTGCAGGAAGATGCATTAATGTCCTATGTGGCTAGTGTGAACTATTCTTATGGTGATAAATATTATGCCAGTTTCAGTTTTCGCAGGGATGGATCATCCGCTTGTCTCCCGATACTCGTTGGGGGAATTTCTGGTCCTTGTCCGCTTCATGGAGACTTTCTCAGGAAAAGTTCATGCAGTCGTTGAAATCAGTATTAAGTGATTTAAAACTTCGTGCTTCCTATGGGGTGAATGGGAATCTTCCCTCTTCATATTATGGTTATCAGAGTACTTATACCACAGGGGCGTTTTATAATGGAAAACCTTCTCCGTGGGAAAGTACATTGGGGAATGAGGAACTGACTTGGGAGAAGAATTATGCACTGAATTTGGGGCTGGATATCGGCTTGTTCAGTCGTGTGAATGTTTCTTTGGATTGGTACACGCGTACAACGAAAGATTTATTGATGAGCAAGCAATTGAATTCCATCAGCGGTTTTTCTTCTCTGCTGACCAATGTGGGACAGATGCGGAATACCGGTGTGGAACTTGAAGTTCGTTCCAATAACATCAAGACGAAAGATTTCAGCTGGACTACCGCCTTCAATTTGAGCCATAATAAAAATAAGATTCTGAAACTGGCAGATTTGCCTTGGTTTGTGGATGGCAGGTATGTACGTAAGGAAGGTTATCCATTTAATACTATTTATCTGCGTGAGTATGCGGGGGTGGATCCTGAGACTGGAAGTGCCTTGTATTATGATAACCAACAGGATGAGAATGGCAATTATACAAAAAATAAAGTGACCGATCCGGGACAGGCAAGTCCTATTCCGTTGAAAGATATTACGCCTACTATCTCGGGAGGCTTTATGAATACCTTTAATTATAAATTCATTGACTTGTCATTCAATTTATCTTATAGTTTCGGTGGTTATTCGTATGATAATGCATCCTACATTCTGCAAGATGATGGTTATTCAGTGATAAGCAATAAAAGTACCGAGCAACGCCGCCGTTGGCAGAAACCGGGTGATATAACGGATGTCCCCCGTTTTGTATATGGGAATAAAAAAGGGGGTAACTATAATTCTTCGCGTGCCATCCATTCTACGGATCATATTCGTCTGAAAAGTCTGATATTGGGATTGAATGCTCCTAAAGCATGGTTGCAGAAATTAGGAATAGGGAATGCCCGTATTTATTTCTCGGGTACGAATTTGTTGACATGGGCAGCTTACGGCCAATATGATCCTGAGATGAGTGGCGTGGTAGGATTTTACACCCCTCCATTGAAAACTTATGCTTTCGGGTTGGAACTTAAATTTTAATCATCAATTGCACTAAAAACAGAACCATTATGAAAAAAATACTTTTTATTTTAGGATTAGCTTCACTACTTGTTACCGGTTGTGGTGATTTCTTCGATACAGCTCCTAGCAATAAGATTCCTACTGCTATAGCTTTCCGTACAGTAACCGATGTGGATAATGCGGTGAATGGATTGTATGATCTGATGTCGGGTTCCGGATATTATGGGGCTGCTATGTTTGCCTATGGAGATATGAAGGGGATGATATGCAGAGTTCTGAGGAAAGTGGAGTATGCAATACATGCTATATGTTCAATCATCGTCCTAATAGTTTGAATGCCGGTTCATTGTGGGGACGACCTTTTTATATTCTTCGTGAGGCGTGGAATATTCTGAATGCTATTGCCGAAGGAAAAATTGAAAGTGGGGATGAAAAGAAACTGAATGCTTTGAAAGGTGAAACGATGGCAGTGATTGCGCTTTGCCAGTTTGATTTGACCCGTTGCTTTGGATATCCTTATACGAAAGATAATGGTGCGTCACTGGGTGCTCCGTTGATAGATCATTTGGTGGGAACATACGAAAATCCTTCTCGTTCTACTGTTGCTCAAGCGTACGATTTTATTATAGAAACGCTGGAAGAGGCGGTTACATTGATGTCCGAAGAGAAAAATAACGGACGTATGAACAAGTATGCGGCCCGTGCATTGCTGGCTCGTGTTTATCTGTATCATAATGATAACCGGAAAGCGTTTGATATGGCGGAGCAACTGATAAAGGATGTGGATGCATCGGGAAGCTATGCACTTTATCCGCATGAGAAATATGTGGCTGCCTGGTCGGTGGAAACCAAGTTTGGCTCAGAATCGTTTTTTGAGATAGCCAATAGTGTGGATGATACTCCGGGACGGGATTCATGGGGGTATTTATTGAACTGGTATGGCTATCAGAAGGGATTTGTCACTCAGAAATATGCGGAGCAGATGCTGGCTGATCCGGGAGATGTGCGTGGGCAGTTGCTGGAGGAGAATAAATATGCGGGAAAAACGGTATGGTGGTTGTACAAACTGAGAGGGACGGACATGAAGACTGCACCGCTGGAATGTAATAATGTGGTCCTTCGCTTGTCCGAAGTGTACCTGATTGCTGCTGAGGCTGGTTGTAAGTTGGGTGGTGATGCTGCGGTTCAGGGACTTGGCTATTTGAACGATATTGTGAAACGGGGTAAT
>ENA-OQEX01001035-OQEX01001035.1-human-gut-metagenome-genome-assembly--contig:-NODE-1035-length-11624-cov-1.761155_pt1 | contig 11624 bp, 11 predicted proteins | sample MGYA00242802_ERZ504649 | MGnify/ENA primary metagenome ERZ504649 (study PRJEB26092, sample SAMD00036194) | human gut metagenome | host: Homo sapiens | study: EMG produced TPA metagenomics assembly of... | reverse complement strand
CCGGAGCTTTGCATCACAGGCTATACCTGCCAGGATCTTTTCCTTCAGAGAAGACTGCTGGACAGTGCATGGGAGAGCCTTCTGACTATTGCAGAGGAGACTGCGGATGTGGATGCGCTGATCTTTGTGGGACTTCCTATGCGGATGAACGGCAAGCTCTACAATGTAGCAGCAGCATTGAACCACGGAAATATTCTTGGATTTGTACCTAAAACTCACATTCCGAACTACAATGAATTCTATGAGCAGAGACACTTTGCTTCCGGGGCGGATGTGTGGACCGATGTGACAGTTGGGGAGGAAAGCGTACCTTTTGCCAGCAATCTGATTTTCTTATGTGAAGGATTGCCGGAGCTGACAGTTGGCGCGGAGATCTGCGAGGATCTGTGGGTTCCACTTCCGCCTAGTGTAAATCTGGCACAGGGCGGTGCCCATATTATTGTCAATCTTTCAGCCAGTGATGAGATGGTTGGCAAGGATTCCTACCGCCGTGATCTGGTGAAGGGGCAGTCTGCCAGACTGGTGTGCGGCTATATTTACGCCACAGCAGGAGAGGGTGAATCCTCCCAGGATCTGGTATTTGGCGGGCAGAACCTGATCGCAGAGAACGGTACCATGCTGGCAGAGGCGAAGCGCTTCCAGAACACTGCGATTTACGGAGAAATTGATGTGCAGAGACTGGCAGATGAGAGAAGAAGACTTTCCACCTATCCGGCATCTGATGATGCTGACTGCCAGATCGTACCTTTTGAGGTGGAAGTGGAAGAGACCTCTCTTACCAGGAAGTTTGCCCCCTATCCTTTCGTACCTTCTGTAAAAGAAGAGCGTGATATGCGCTGTGAGGAGATTCTGAACATTCAGGCTATGGGACTTAAGAAAAGAATGAGCCACATCCACTGTCAGAAGGCAATGGTTGGTCTTTCCGGGGGACTTGATTCCACACTGGCATTGCTTGTAATTGCACGTACCTTCCAGCTGATGGGACTGCCATCTGAGAATATCCGTTGCATTACCATGCCATGTTTTGGCACCACAGACAGAACTTACCAGAATGCCTGCAAATTAAGCCAGTGCCTTGGGGCTGCTCTGACGGAGGTCAATATTAAAGAGGCGGTAAATATCCATTTCCGTGATATCGGTCACGATGATTCCGTTCATGATGTAACCTATGAGAACTGCCAGGCCAGAGAGCGTACGCAGATTCTTATGGATATGGCAAACCAGGAGGGAGCACTTCTTGTGGGAACCGGTGACCTTTCCGAGCTTGCTCTTGGATGGGCAACCTATAATGGAGACCATATGTCCATGTATGGTGTAAATGCCTCTGTTCCCAAAACGCTTGTAAGACATCTTGTCCGCTATTATGCAGATACCTGCGGAGAGAAAGAGCTGGAAGAAGTTCTTCTGGATATTCTGGATACTCCGGTAAGTCCGGAGCTTCTGCCACCTAAGGACGGCAAGATCGCGCAGAAAACAGAAGAGCTGGTTGGTCCTTATGAACTTCATGATTTTTATCTGTATTATATGCTTCGTGCAGGCTTTGAACCGGATAAGATCTATCGCATTGCCTGCCGTACCTTTGAGGGTACCTATGACAAGGCTACGATTCTGAAATGGCTGAAAATCTTCTACCGCAGATTTTTTGCCCAGCAGTTCAAACGCTCCTGTCTTCCTGACGGCCCGAAGTAGGTAGTGTGGCGCTGTCTCCAAGAGGTGACCTGCGTATGCCAAGTGATGCAAGCGCAGCGGTATGGATGGAAGCTCTGGAGAAGCTTGAAGTATAAAACGATTGTGCGGTATGCTTTCCATGTATTTTACAGCTGTATTTCGCGGAGCATGCAGCTGTAAAGGTGGGAAATAATTGGGTTTGTTTATTGCTCTGCCGGCGGAGAACTTACATGGTTCTCCGCCTTTTTAATGCATCTTCAATGGCAGAAATAAGCAGCTGTGACGTATATTTCCTGTCTGTGGAATATTTCAGGTCGTCCAGGGACTGGCTGTCAACAATCTGGCTGGCCAGTGATTCCAGGGAAGGCTTTACCAGCGGAAACATGGCAGTGGTGCTTTCACTTAAATTTACCAGCTCAATAGACTGGATATTGTTTTGATCTACTGTAACCTCCACGTCAAAAGTATTTTTATTCAAAGTAAGGGAACTGCGGTAAAACGCCAGGCGTATAAAGCCCCTCTCCAGCAGCAGAAGTGGTCTGGCTTTTTCCAGGCCCGAACATAAAGTAGATCAGGATTCCCAGAAGAACAGCAAGAATCAGAAAGGCAATGGTATATACCACTTCCTTCATATGTAACACGATAATCCTGGTTTTCGAACTCATGGACTGCGCCTCCTGTATCGCACTGATAATGAAAAAATAATCCTGGCCGCAAAACCAGGCTCTAATCTTCTTATTCTATCCTATTATCAAAGCATGGAAAATATGATAGAATATAAAACAGAATGATTTTTTATCAGATACAGGCTTTTTTTATTCCATATAATTGGCAGAAGGAGGAAAAAACGTGTCCCTACAATTCATCATCGGCAGCTCCGGTATTGGCAAGACGCATTATGCATGTGAACAGATCATCCGGGAATCTATGGAAAATCCACAGCACCTGTACTATATTATCGTCCCGGAACAGTTCACCATGCAGACACAGAAAAACGTAGTCGAAATGCATCCCGGAAAGGGAATCCTGAATATCGACGTGCTCAGCTTTCAGCGCCTTGCCTATCGTATTTTCGAGGAGACAGGCGGTGCCATGGAAGTGCTTCTGGATGACACTGGAAAAAGTATGGTTCTTCAGAAGCTGGTGCAGCAGCATCGAAAAAATCTGCCCTATCTTGGCAGCCAGATGAACAAACCGGGCTATCTGGACGAAGTGAAATCTCTGATTTCAGAATTTATGCAGTATGATATCCGGGAAGAAGAACTGCAGGACATGCTGGGAAAACAGGGGAAGACTCTCTTCTTCATATGAAAATGCAGGATGTGGGTGTCCTTTATCAGGCCTTTCTTCAGTATCTGGAAGGTCATTATATGACCGGCGAAGGCGTGATGGACGCTTTGAAAAAAGCTATTCCTTTTCTGATAAACTGAAAAAATCCGTACTCCTTCTGGATGGCTTCACCGGTTTTACTCCGGTGCAGATGAACGTGATCCGGGAACTTTTAAATGTCTGCGATAAGGTTCTGGTAACTGTTACCATGGATGCCGGAGAAAATCCTTTACAGATGGGAAAACCACATCAGTTGTTCTATATGAGCAGGAAAATGATCCACACCTTGTCCGGTCTGACCAGCAATCTGGATGATCCCATTCTTCTGAAAGATGAGAGAAAGGGCCGCTTTGGAAATTTCACCTCTCTTGACTTTCTGGAGAAGCATCTTTTCCGCTACAGAAGATCTGTCTATGAGAAGAAACAGGAAGAAATCTGCATATTTGCAGCAGAATCCCCTGTAAAAGAACTGGAAGAGACAGCCAGGAGAATACGCCGTCTGGTCCGTGAAAAAAATCTGAAATACGGAGAAATCGCTGTGATTACCGGAAATCTGGAGGCGTACAAAAGTATTGCATCTCAGGTATTCGAGGAATCCCGGATCCCTTACTTCCTGGATGAGAAGCACACCATTCTGATGAACCCATTTATAGAATATATTCGTGCTGCTCTTGAAATGGTTACAAAGGGTTTTTCCTACGAAAGTGTTTTCCGGTATCTGCGCTGTGATATGTCCGGCCTTGGAAGGGACCAGGTGGATATGCTGGAGAATTATGTGCTTGCCTTGGAATTCGCGGTTACAAAAAGTGGTCCGAGAAGTGGGTGAGAGTTTACCGGACCATGGATCCGGAGGATATTCAAGTCCTGAACGAATACCGGGAAATATTTGTGAGGGAGGCTGAGATCCTGGCTCAGGGATTTTCCAGTGGAAAGAGAAAAGTATGTGAATATTGTTATAGTTTATATCAGTTTATCGAAAGCTGTGAAATACAGAAAAAACTAAAGAAACAGGAGCTTTTCTTTAAAGAAAAGGAAGAAAAAGCTCTGGAAAAAGAATACGCCCAGATATACGGAATTGTTATGGAACTTCTTGACCGCATGGTAGAGATCCTTGGAGAGGAAGAAATTACAAGAACGGAATTTGTCCAGCTTCTGGAAACTGGTTTTGCCAAGTCAAAGGTTGCGCTGATCCCGCCCAGTATGGATCAGGTCCTTGTTGGAGATATGGAAAGAACCCGTCTGAAAGAAATAAAGGCATTGTTTTTTGTAGGTGTAAACGAGGGGAATATTCCGAAAAATACAGACTCTGGCGGAATTTTGACCCAGATGGACAGAGAATTCTTTGCAGATGAGGGAATGGAGCTTGCACCAGGTCCGAAAGAGCTGATGAACACCCAGCGCTTTTACCTGTACCTGAATCTGACAAAGCCAAGTGAGCATTTGTGCCTTTCCTACAGTTTATCAAATGGAAAAGGAGAACCTATAAGTCCTGCATATCTGATCCACAGTATACAGGCTCTATATCCCGGACTGGAGGTGAAAAATGCAGGTGATGAGGAATTCAGCCTGAACGCCATGGAGCTTCCGGGAACCAGTCTGGAATGCTTCCTGAAAGGTCTTGGAGAGGGCGCTGTGGGACAGGGAAGTCCTTTGTACAGCGAGCTTTACAGCTGGTATCTTAGAAGTCCTAAATATAGGCTTTAGCCAGAAAGCTGGTGGAGGCTTCCAGAACCAGAAAGCCTGCCGATATTATCAGTGAAAGTGTGGCAAAGGTTCTCTATGGAGAGGTGTCGCCCTACAGTGCCACCAGGCTGGAGCGTTATTCTGCCTGTGCTTTTGCCCATTTCCTCCAGTATGGTCTTAAACTTACGGAGCGTGCAGAATATGAATTCCGCGCCATGGATATGGGAAATATTATGCACAAGGTGCTGGAGTCTCTGATAAAGGAAGTGAACAAAGAAAAGCTTTCTCTGGCAGAGCTTTCTGAGGAAGAGCGGGATGCGCTGGCAGACCGCCTGGTAGATGAAATAAGTGCAGATTATGGCAATACCATTCTAAAAAGCAGTGCACGCAATGAATATATGATTCAGCGCACCAAGCGAATGGTACGAAGAACTGTGTGGGCAATTCAGAAACAGCTGAAATCCGGGGAATTTGAGCCGGAAGGTGTGGAAGTTGTTTTTCAGGGCGGTCGGATCGATCGCGTGGATACTATGGAGACAGATGATGGGAAGCTGTATGTCCGGGTCATTGATTATAAGACCGGGAATACTTCTTTTGATCTGGTTTCTTTGTATCATGGTCTGCAGCTGCAGCTGATGATCTACATGGACGGTGCCCTTACCGTAGAGCAAAACAAGCATAAGGATAAAGATGTGATTCCTGCAGGGGTATTTTATTACAATATCAAGGATCCTATGATTCAGGAAAAAATAGATGCAGATATAGAGACTGTCCAGGAAAAAGTGCTGAAGGAACTAAAGATGAACGGACTGGTTCTGAAAGATAAAGAACTGGTACAAAAAATGGACAGTTCCCTTGTGTCAATTCCCGTATCCTTTAACAAAGACGGAAGCTTCCGGAAAAATTCTTCTGTAGCCTCAAAAGAGCAGTTTGATATTTTAAACCGTTATGTAAAAACAAAGATTTCTCATATCAGACAGTCCATTATGACCGGAGATGCCCAGGTTTCCCCTTATATGATGGGAAAGAAAAATGCCTGTACCTACTGTCCTTACAGCGGCGTATGCGGTTTTGATATGGACATTCCAGGCTATGAATCCGCAGGCTGAAAAACTTACAGATGAAGAGCTGTGGGATGCTTTTGTGAAGGAGGTGGATGAATAATGGCAGTGAACTGGACGAAAGAGCAGGAGCAGGTTATCAATTAAGAAACCGGAATATTCTGGTAAGTGCAGCAGCTGGTTCCGGAAAGACTGCGGTGCTTGTGCAGCGAATTCTAAAAAGGTGATGGATCCGGAGCATCCCGTTGACATTGACAGGCTGCTGATCATGACATTCACAAGAGCAGCAGCAGGGGAAATGCGGGAACGAATTGCAAATGCCCTGGAGGATGCTCTCTGTGAGAATCCGGACAATGAGCATCTGCAGCGCCAGACTACCTTGATCCATACGGCGCAGATCACCACGATAGATGGCTTCTGTGCTTATGTGATCCGCAATTATTTCCATCTTATTGGTCTGGATCCTGGTTATCGGACAGGAGAAGAGGGAGAATTGAAGCTTCTGAAAGAGGACGTGATGAAGGAGCTTCTGGAGAACTATTACATAAAAGATGACAAAAAGTTTAAGTATTTTATCGAATGCTACGCATCAGGCAAAACAGATGATGGAATCAAAGAACTGATTTATTCTCTGTATAATGCTGCCATGAGCAATCCATATCCGGATACCTGGCTGGAAGAATGCATAGATAGTTATAGAAATACGGATTTAGAGTCTGTAAAATCATCAGAATGGATGAATTTGTTATGGAAAAACATTACGGAGGATCTTTGCCAGGCAAAGGAACTGATTACCCAGGCAAGAAGCTTTTGCAATGCGCCAGGAGGACCATACCTGTATGATGAAGCACTGCAAAGTGATCTCATCCTCATTCGTGCAGCAGAAGAGAAAGCTGCCGCCGGTGATTTTGACGGAGCAGGAGAGCTTCTTGGCAAACCGGCTTTTGCCGCTCTTTCCAGAAAGAAACCAAAAGATCCTGTAGATGATACGCTGAAAGAGCAGGTAAATCTCTTCGGGAAAATGCAAAGGATATTTTAAAGGATATTGGAAACACGGTATTTTTCCGTAAAGGAGGAGGAACTTCCAGTGCATTCTGGAAACCTGCCGGGAGCCTGTAGAAATGCTGGTGGAGCTTACCAGGGAATTTATCCGTATGTATGGAGAGAAGAAGCGGGAAAAAAATATTCTGGACTTTACGGACATGGAGCATTTTGCTCTGGAAATCCTGATTCAAAGGGTTCATGCAGCGGAAGAAAATGGCGTAAACGACAGTGATTGGACTGGAGAGAAAAAGTACATTTATCACATGAGTCCGGCAGCACGTGAACTTTCCCTGAAATATGACGAGGTCATGGTGGATGAGTACCAGGACAGTAACCTGGTACAGGAAATGATCACTAACTGTGTTTCCGGCTGGGCAGATGGAAGAAAAAATATATTCATGGTAGGTGATGTGAAGCAGAGCATTTACCGGTTCCGCCTTGCCAGACCAGAGCTTTTTATGGAAAAGTATGAACAGTACAGTTTAACGGACAGTACGGAACAGCGAATCGATCTTCATAAAAACTTCGCAGCCGGTCCCAGGTATTGGATAGTGCAAACTTTATTTTCCGTCAGATTATGGGAACAGATCTTGGTGGAATTGCCTACGATAAAGCCGCAGCTCTTTATCCTGGAGCTGTGTTTCCGGAAGGAAACCAGGAAAGCTTTCTTCCTGCAGAAGTTATTCTGGTAGAAAGGATTCTGAAGAACTGGAGGATCTGATGGAAGGAAAGGATGCCCGGGAACTGGAGGCTCTTGCTATTTCCCACAGAATTAAGGAAATTGTGGGAAAAGAGCTGGTACTTGATAAAGAAACCAAAGAATATCGTCCTGCGAAATACGGAGATATTGTAATCCTTCTCCGCACCGCTTCCGGCTGGTCAGAAACCTTTACAGAGGTACTTTCTGCTCACGGAATTCCTGTGTATGCCGCTTCAAAGACGGGATATTTTTCCGCACTTGAGGTGGTTACGATTCTGAATTATCTGCAGGTCTGCGATAATCCTCTTCAGGATATTCCTTTGACGGGTGTGCTGAGGTCGCCGCTGGTGGGATGTACTACCCAGGAGCTTGCCGTTTTGCGGGAAGAACATCCGAAGGGGATGCTGTATGACAGCGTGTTGAATTTCCTGGAAGAATATGAGGGGCAGGAAAGAACTCTTTACCACAAATTACATGGTTTTATAGTCCTGCTGAATGAAATGCGTGATCTTGCGGTGTACACTCCTGTGCATGAGCTGATTCTTGAGATTCTCCGCAGAACCGGCTATGGTAATTATGCGAAAGCTCTGCCAATGGTGCACAGCGGAGCGCCAACCTCGCTATGCTGGTGGAAAAGGCAATGGATTATGAGAAGACCAGTTACAGAGGCTTATTTAATTTTGTCCGATATATTGAACATTTGCAAAAATATGAAGTTGATTATGGCGAAGTAAATCTTTCTGGCGCAGGAGAAGGTTCCGTGGAAATCATGACGATCCACAAGAGCAAGGGACTCGAGTTTCCGATTGTAATTCTTGCCGGTATGGGAAAACAGTTCAATATGCAGGATCTGAACGCCAGACTTCTGATTCATCCGGATTACGGTCTTGGCGCTGACGCCATTTTGCCAGACCGGCGGATGATTGTGTCAACACTGTATAAACAGGTGATCCGCCGTAAGCTTCTGGAAGAGACTCTGGGGGAGGAAATCCGAGTACTTTACGTTGCCCTGACGCGTGCCAAGGAGAAACTGATCATGACCGGAACAATAGGAAATCTGGAAAAAAGGCTGCTTTCTTTATACAGATTCCGCGAAAATGAACAGGAACTTCTTCCGGCAGAAACGAGACTGAATGGAAAAACTTACTGGGATTATGTGCTTCCTGCGCTTGCAAGGCACCGCTGCATGGATGAACTTTTTGAGGAGTTTGGATTGCTGCCATCCCATGATAATCTGCTTTATGATGATCCGGCAGAGTTTCAGGTGAAAAGAATCACAGCGCGGACTTTAACGGAGGCTGAAGGTGGTGGAACAGGCTGTCGCAGATGGAAGACGATATTCTGGATAACTGGGATTGTGAGAAAATCGTGGATCCTGAAATCAGAGCGGAACTGGAAAAGCGTTTTGGATTTGTATATCCTTATGAATATCGTAAGGATATTCCGGTGAAGGTCAGCGTATCGGATCTGAAAAAGAAGAGTTACCATGAAGATACGGATATTGAAGAAGCTGTATATTTCGAACCGGACATTGTTCCGCTGGTTCCAAGATTTATTGAGGAAAAGAAGGAAACGGAAGAGGCGTTCACAGGTTCGGCAAGAGGTACTGCTTACCATCGTGTGATGGAATGTCTTGAGTACAATAAAACGGATAGTGCACAGCAGCTGAAAGAGCAGATCAACGCATTGGTTCAGAGCAAAAAAATGTCTGAGGCAGAAGCAGAATGTATCAGAATTTCAGATATTCAGTTTTTTGTGAATGGGGCACTGGGGCAGAGAATGAAAGTCGCTGCATTATCGGGGCTTCTTTTCAGGGAACAGCCTTTTGTCATTTCCAGAAGTGCTGCTGAAATAGATGAGGCATGGGATCCCAAGGAACGTGTGCTTGTGCAGGGAATCATAGACGCTTATTTTCTGGAAGGGGATGAGATCGTGCTGGTTGATTACAAGACGGATCGTGTGCGCAGAGGGGAAGAGCAGAAGCTGGTTGATCTGTATCACACTCAGCTGGAGGATTATGCTCAGGCACTTCATAGAATGACTGGGCGCAGGGTGAAAGAGAAGTATATTTATTCCTTTACGTTGAAAAAAGAGATATTGTTAGGATGATTGCTTGTGTTCGCAGAGGGTGCGTGGATGTGGCACGCCACATCCACGCACGTCGCAGGCGGAAGGGAAAACAAAATTTGACCACCTTACACTCTCCACCCCGCCGGATACTTATTCTTCAATGTCCCATTCACAAGCTTTCCAAACCCAAGGGGATACCCCTCCACACAAAGCAAATGCCATCCCTTAGAATGAGCAGCCTCTTCAGGCTCAATTGTAAGAGTTTCCCCTTTCAGATACCGCTCCAGTCTTGGATCATCCACAGAAAGGGAAATCACAGCTTCAGCTTCATTTTTCCGGAAAGCCAGTGCAAGCGGCTGAGCCGGTTCAAACCGGTTTTTCTTCAGATCTCCCAGATAAAGTCCGTTCCGAATAAACGTAAGTCCTCTGAAATTATAGGAAACAGACGGCAGATAATAAACTTTATCTGCCCGGACCTCCACCCGGTTCCAGTCAAACTCCTGGCCATCTAAAGTTTTCAACCCGATTTCTCTGAAAAATTCTTCCATATACTTCCGGACATCTGCAGCCAGACGACTGGTCTTAGAAGTACCAGCGGAAGGTCCAGCCGTTCCCTCCTTTTGCAAGAGGGCTAGAAAATGCCCCTCCCCCTGCATCTTATGGGGAAAAATGCGCACACATTTTTTCAGTTGTGGATTCCCATCTCCCCATTCAGGATTTCCGGTGGAAAAGCCCTCATAATCCTCCATGGAAATCAGAGACAGCTCCGGCCGTTCCCTGAGAAGCCAGGAAATGATCTGCTCATCCTCACAAGGTGCAAAGGTGCAAGTAGAATAAAGCATCTGTCCTCCCGGCTGCAGCATGTCTGCCGCATTCAGACAAAGCTGTTTCTGAATTCTGGAAAGCTCCTCAGACTTCTCAGGAGTCCAGTCCCTGGCAAGAGCTTCCTCCTTACGGAACATCCCCTCCCCGGAACAAGGTGCATCCAGAATGATCTTATGGAAAAATTCCGGAAAATTATTTACCATTTTTTCAGGCTTTTCATTGGCAACAAAAAGATTGGGAATCCCAAACAGTTCCAGGTTTCGAAGCAGTGCTCTTGCCTGGTAGTGCTGATATCATTTGCAACCAGAAGTCCTTCACCCTTTAGGGCGGAACCAACTGCAGTTGCTTTTCCTCCAGGAGCTGCACACATATCCAGCACATATTCCCCTGGCTCCACCGGAATACGGGAAGCGGGGGTCATGGCACTTGGTTCCTGAAGATAATAAAGTCCAGCCTGATAAAGAGCACACCGGGATGGCCTTACATCCTTATTGTAAAAATAACCATTCGAAACCCATGGGATTTTTTTCACTTCAAAGGGCACAATCTGTTCAAACTCCTCACAGGAAATCTTTGCCGTGTTTACCCGGAGCCCATAAGTACGCGGCTGTTCATAAGCTGCCAGAAAAGGTTCAAAATCATCCCCAAGCATATCCTTCATCCGATGAAGAAAAGCCTGAGGCAGAGCTGATAATCTATCTGAATCCATAGAAAAATCTCCTTAGTACTGAAATAGAATGATATGAGTGTCAGATTACTGCGTAAATTCACGAAAACAGTGAAACACATCTTGCAGAAAGCATTTTTTAAACACATTTTAGTATAGCGGAAGAAAAAGAACAAGTCAAACATAAGCAAAAGAATCCATTGGAATTTCCTGGTTTTTCCACTATAATTAAATATAGAATAATCATTAGAGCGTGTTTGAAAAATTATTCCTACAAATCATACTCCGGAAACGGTGTAAACAGCAATATACTTATAAAACAAGAGAGTGAGGGTATGAAATGCCTAAAGAAAAAATCAGCCTGAATTCCATTTACATATCAGAACGTTTACAAAAATCCCTGCAGCCTGTTTCCAACAGCGCGCTGACAGCCATAACAGCCCCTATGGGATATGGCAAAACAACTGCCGTAAACTGGTATCTGTCCAGAATGGCGAAAGACAGTCAGGCTTTGCTGATCCGGAATCAGTATTTACTCCCAAAACCTTTCCATCTTCTGGAAAGTCGATGCAAATGC
>ENA-OQEX01001034-OQEX01001034.1-human-gut-metagenome-genome-assembly--contig:-NODE-1034-length-11627-cov-6.972348_pt1 | contig 11627 bp, 17 predicted proteins | sample MGYA00242802_ERZ504649 | MGnify/ENA primary metagenome ERZ504649 (study PRJEB26092, sample SAMD00036194) | human gut metagenome | host: Homo sapiens | study: EMG produced TPA metagenomics assembly of... | reverse complement strand
CGGTGACGGCAGGCAGACCGGTATCAGCCTGGATGTCCACGGGGATGCCGCGGCCATTGTCCGTGACCTGAATGATGTCGCCTTCAGGATCTTGACCTCGATGTGGTCGCAGTAACCGGCCAGAGCCTCGTCGATGGCGTTGTCCACGATCTCGTACACCAGATGGTGCAGGCCGCGCTCGCCGGTGGAGCCGATATACATACCGGGGCGCTTGCGCACTGCCTCCAGACCTTTCAGGACCTGGATCTCGCTGGCGTTGTATTCATGGTCCGTCGCAGTTTCTGCGTTGGTACTGGTAATGATTTCCTCTGCCATTTCCTTTCTCCCTTTTGTTTTGTTTCATTTTTTCGTTACTATTTGTAAAAGCGATCAATCGCTGGTTGGCTTATTCCAGTTTCATCTCCGTGCGCCGTTTGAGCGCAGCCGGCGACAGCTCCGAGAGATAGATCGTATCCACCGGGGAATCTGCCAGCACATAGCTCTGGGGCAGCTCATCGGACAGGCTCACCACTGCCCCGTTTTTCTGGGAGTAGTTCAGAAACTCCCGCCCCCGGGGTGAGATGGTCGTCGTTTCCAGATTGAAGATGCCGATGATGTCCCGGTCGTTCAGGATATAATCGCGGCCAAGGTGTACATACATTGCATCACACTTTCGTCAGTACGCCGCCGTTCATCCGGTAGACCTCGCCGTCCGTTTTGAGGAAAGCGGTGTCGTCGCAGCTGGTCACGAAGGTCTGCTTTTCCCGCATCCGGGTGAGCAGATACTGCTTGCGGCCATCGTCCAGCTCGCTGAGCACGTCGTCCAGCAGCATCACCGGGTGTTCGCCCGTGATGGAGGCAGCTGCGGCGGCTTCGGCCATTTTCAGGCTGAGCACGACGCTCCGCTGCTGTCCCTGACTCGCATACACTTTTGCAGGCTGACCATCCAGAAGAAGGTCCAGATCTTCCCGGTGAGGGCCGCAGAGGCTCTGCCCGGCCCGCAGCTCTTCGGGCATCTTCTGCCGCAGAAGCTGGGCCAGACCGCCCGGCTCGAACTGGGCCGCATACCGCAGACTCAGTGTTTCCGCCCCGCGGGAAAGCTCCTCATAGTTGGCACAGGCCAGCGGGGAGAGGGCGGCGAGATAGGCTCTGCGCCGCTGCTGGATGGCCTCGCCCTGCTGGGCAAGCTCCACATTCAGCACCTCTAATAAGGCCCGCTTTTCGGCATAAGCCGCTCAATGCCATTGGAAGAGCGTCGAAGCAGCGCGTTTTTCTGCTGCAAGGCCCGGACATAGCGGCGGTAGAGGGTCAGGTAGCCGGGGTAGAGCTGGCAGAGGGCCGCATCCAGAAATTTCCGCCGCCCTTCCGGCGCGCCCTTCACGAGACTCAGGTGTCCGGGGTCGAAGACCACCGCCGGAAAGCTGCCCGCAAGGCTGGCCGCCCGCTTGACTGCGCCCCCGTTCACCGAGACTGTCCGGCCCGGGCGGGGAGAGTCCGGCGCGCCCACCGTCAGGCGGACGCGGTTCGGCTCTTCCGTTTCCTGCTCTTCCTGCTGTGCGCGGAGAGTGGACGCTTTGAGCACGGCGAAGGGTTCGCCCCGGCGCACCAGCTCTGCGTCCTTGCCGCCCCGGAAGCTCTTGCCGCCGGTGAGCAGCCAGATGGCTTCCAGGAGGTTCGTCTTGCCCTGGCCGTTGTTGCCGCAGATGACAGTCAGCTCCCGGCCCGGCGTCAGGCTGGCCGAGGCGATGTTCCGGTAATTTTCGACTTCGAGAGAGAGCAGCCGCATCAGCCGCCCATCCCGATCTCGATGGTCTGTCCGTCCAGCTCTACGGTGTCGCCCGGGCGGCACTTCTTGCCGCGCATGGTGCAGACTTCGCCATTGACCTTCACGGCCCCGCCTGAACGAGCTCCTTGGCTTCGCCGCCGGTCTCGCACAGGCCCGCATATTTCAGCAGGGCGTCCAGCTTGATAAATTCGGTATGGATGAGGATCTTTTGCATTTTATTACGCCTCTCAGTCGTTTTTGAAGCGGACGGGCAGGACCAGATACAGGAAGTCATTGCCCTCCACCGGCAGCACCTTCACCGGGCTCAGCGGGCCGCTGATCTCCATCCGCACTTTCTCGGTGCGGGCATTGCGCAGCGCGTCCAACAGGTAGCGGTTGTTGAAGCCGATCTCCACCTCGTCGCCCTCGCATTCGGCGTTGAACTCATCGACGACGCGGCCCAGATTGGTCTGGCAGCGGACGACGACTTTACCCTCTGTAAAAGTGATGCGGAGGGGATTTTTTAAACGCTCTGTAATAATCAGAGAAGCGCGCTCGATGGTCTCGATGAACTCCTTGGTGTCGATGGTCACCCGGGTGCGGCTGCCGGCGGGGATGACGTTGTGATAGTTGAGGAACTCGCCCTCGATGAGGCGGCTCATGATGGTGTAGCCGGCGGTCATGAACACGACGTAGCGGCGGTTGGCACAGATGTGGACCGGCTCTTCGTCGTCGTTGGGCAGAAGATGAGACACTTCGGTCATGGTCTTGCTGGGGACGATGATTCGGATGTCCTTGACGGCAGCGACGGGCCGCTCCACGATGGCCAGACGGTAGCCGTCCAGAGCAACGATGGTCATTTTATCCGGCTCTATCTCAAAAAGTTCACCGGTATGCGCAGGTTTTTTCTCATCCTGGCTGACGGCGTAGAGGGTGCGGTCGATCATATCGCGGAGCACGCCGGTCTTGATGGTCAGGGTCTCCTCGGCGCCGGTGTTGGGCAGCTCGGGGAAATCGGTGGCCGACATGGACTGGATCTCGAACTGCGCCACGCCGCTCTGGATGGTGGTTTTGCCATTATCGGTAGACTGGATGGTGATCTGGCCTGCCGGCATCCGGCTGATCATGCTGCTGAGCAGCTTGGCGTTCAGCACGAGCTCACCGGGTTCTTTGACATTGGCTTCGATGGTGGTCACGATGCCCATTTCGAGGTCGTAGCCGGTGAGGGTCAGCTGGAAGCCTTCTGCCTTCAGTAAAATGCCTCCAGTACCGGGATGGTAGAGCGCAGAGTGACTGCTTTGGATACGCCGTCAATGGCTGCACTCAGAAGAGTTTTGTCGCAGATGATGTTCAAATCTTCTTCTCTCCTTTTTTGTGTCTGTTTTGCTGTCGTTTCTCATGGGATCCGATGCAAAAACCTGTTTTCTTTATTGAACTTGTTGTAGTAATCGTAGTAGGGGATGGGGAAGATGTGGAAAACTCTGCAAACTTGCCGGGATGCGGGGATTTGGTTTTCCACGGAGATGTTGAGGAACTGTGGATGGAATGTTGAATCGGGGAGAGCGGTGGTTCTTTCCACATCCGCCGTGAAAAACGGAGGTTGAATGTTGAAAACCATGTGGAAAGAGTGGAAAGTTTCGGCCTTTCACCACAATATCTGGGTCTATTTTCCCCTTTTTGTTCCTCTTTCTCCCCATATTTTGGGGTTTGACCCCTGAATGAGTATGACTTTTACACCGGCTCTGGTGCGTTAAGCCTTCACATTCTTGATGATGTCGCTCACCGTCTCCCGCAGGTGCTGGTCGTTCTTCATGTCCCGCTCCATGGTCTTGAGGGAGTAGACGATGGTGGAATGGTCACGGCCCGAGAACTCCCGGCCGATCTCCTCCATACTCATGCCGGTGACCTCGCGCAGGATGTAGATGGCCACACGGCGGGCGGAGGCCACATTGGCGTTCCGCTTGGTGCCGCGGATGTCGGCAGGGGAGACGTTGAAGGTGCGGGATACCTCGCCCACGATCTTCTCGATGGTGACAGGCACGGGCTGGGTCTCGTTGAGGATGTCCTTGATGGCATTCTGTGCCACGCTGATGACCGGCTGGATGCCCTCGAGCATATAGTAGGCGTTGAGCTTTTTGACCGCGCCTTCCAGCTGGCGGATGTTATTTTTCAGATGGTTGGCGATGAACTCGGCCACATCCTCGGGCAGGTCGAGGTGGAGAAGCTCCGCCTTGCGCTTGACGATGGCCACGCGGGTCTCGAAATCCGGCGGCTGGACGTCGGCGGTCAGGCCCCACTCGAAGCGGGTGCGCAGACGCTCTTCCAGACTCTTGATCTCCTTGGCCGGGCGGTCGGACGCGATGACGATCTGCTTGTGGGCATCGTGGAGAGAGTTGAAGGTGTGGAAGAACTCTTCCTGGGTGGACTCCTTGCCCGCGATGAACTGGATGTCGTCCACCAGCAGCAGGTCGGCCACGCGGTACTTCATCCGGAAGTCCTCGGTGCTGCCGGCGCGGATGGCCGCGATCAGCTCGTTGGTGAACTGCTCACAGGTGACATACATGATGACGAAGTCGGGGTGGGTGCGCTTGATCTCGGTCTGGATGGCCGTCAGCAGATGGGTCTTGCCGAGGCCCGAGCCGCCGTAGATGAACAGCGGGTTGTAGGCACCGGAGGGGTTGGCCGCAACAGCCTGCGCCGCAGCAAACGCAAACTGGTTGGAGGGGCCTTTGATGAAGTTCTCGAAGGTGAATTCATAGTTGCTGCGGGGAGGCGGGGTTCGCCTCGTACTGCTGGGCCAGCACACTTCGTGGGGCGGCGTGCTGGGGACGACGAGGGTGATGTCCACGTCAAAGCCCAGCACTGTTTTGAAGGCCTCTTTGAGCAGGCCGAGATAACGGTCCGTCACGATCTTGCAGATGAAGTCGTTGCGCACCGAGAGGGTGATATGGCTGGAGTCCTCAAAGCTGATAGGCTCCAACCCGTCGATATAGAGATTATACGTCGGCTCCGCCATCTGCGCCTTGCAGTAGCTCTGGGCAGCCTCTAAAACGTCCTTGAAAGAATCCATAGTACATCCACTCCATTGAAGTTTTCAACAATGCTGCTGATACCAGGTTAGTATACCACAAAAATCCCCCTGCGTCTATATTATATAAGGTAATTTATAATACATAAAAAAGACATACCTGCGTCTGGGAAACGGCCTTGTGTCCAAGGCGGAGAAAAGCCACAAGATATTGTGGATGAAAAGTTTTCCACGGGAAACGGGTGAAAAAGTTGAAAGTTTCTCCACAGAGGTTTTTCAAAAAAGTTTGAAGGAAAGCGAAAAAAATGCTTGACAGAAGGCCATAGTGTGCGATATACTGTTGAATTGCAAGCCTGTCCCCATTTTGGGACCAGAATAGACCCCATACCGGGGACGAGTTTTTACGGAGGAAATACACCATGAAGAGAACTTTTCAGCCCAAGAAGCGTCAGCGCAAGGAAGTTCATGGCTTCCTGACCCGCATGAGCACCAAGAACGGCCGCAAGGTCATCAACGCACGCCGTGCTAAGGGCCGCAAGAGCCTGACCGTCTGATCCTGAGCAGTATGCATCGGGTCCGGCGCAGAATGGAATATGCGCAAAAAGGCCGCTGATATTGGATTGGCGGTCTTATTTTTTACCCGGCATTCGGGAAAAAGGCCGGAAAGCTGCGGTGAATAGTCGCATTGCCTAAAAAAACTGTCAAAGATTTGGCAGAGAAAACGCCCGGATGAGCTTTTCATGTCGGCGTTTTTTTGCTATACTGAACACTGAGCATTGCTTTTTTCCGGGCGGTGCTCCCACATCACCTGAAGGGAGGCGCACAGGATGCGCTATCGTCCCATCCGCCGCAACGGCGAGTTTGGCCGCGTGTATGCCCGCGGCAAGTCCTATGTCAACCAGGCGCTAGTGCTCTACGTACTCAAAACGCGGAGCAAGCGCACCCGGGTGGGCCTGACGGCCACCAAAAAGATCGGCCACGCCGTGCAGCGCAACCGCGCCCGCCGCGTCATGAAGGCCGCCATCGACGAGCATCTCGACTACAACATCGGCGGCTACGACCTCGTTTTCGTGGCCCGGGGCATGACCCCCCGGCTCAAGAGCTGGCAGCTCAGCGCCGTCGTGGCGAAGCTCTTTGCCCAGGCCGGCCTGCCGGATAAGGCAAAGCAGCCGGGCGCAAAGCCCCCGGCCACCCTGCCGCCGGTCCGGAAGCCCGAGGCGTGAGCATCTTTCAGAAAGCCCTCTGCGGGCTCATCCGGCTCTACCAGAAGTTCATCAGCCGGGGCTGGGGCGGAACTGCCGCTTTTCGCCCTCCTGCAGCCAGTACGGCATCGAGGCCATCCGCACCCACGGCTGTGTCAAAGGGCTGCTGCTGACGGCATGGCGCATCGCCCGGTGCAATCCGCTGGGCCGCTGGGGCTACGACCCCGTGCCGGAAAAGGGCCGCTGGAAAAATCCGGCCCGGCATCTCTCGGCCTCGGCTCTGTTTTCCACCAGACACGAAAAATAAGTGGAAAACCTCTTCGTCGATGCTCTTTGAAAGAGCGCTGAAGCGGGGAAGACCTCTCCGTCAATGCCCTTTGAAAAAGGGCGGCAGAGGGGAGGAAAACCTCTCCGTCACGCCTGCGGCGTGACACCTCTCCTGATAGGAGAGGCTGAGAGGAAATGCTATTATAATTGCTTCTTGTGACGTGCTGAACTGTGGGCGGCGTGTCCTACGATAAAAATAACCGTCCCGCACCACAGGCGGGGCAGAATGGACAGAGACATGAATATTTTGTACATCCTCGGTGTACCTCTCGGCTATGTGATGGAGTGGATCTACAACCTCATCCCGAACTACGGCTGGGACATCATCATCTTCACCATCGTCATCCGCCTGCTCAGCATCCCTCTGCAGCTCAACCAGCAGAAGAGCATGGCCAAGATGTCCGCTTTCCAGCCGATGATCGCCGACATCCAGAAAAAGTACAAGGACAAGCCCGAAAAGCAGCAGGAAGAGCTGATGAAGCTGCAGCAGGAGTTTGGCTATAAGCCACCGCCGGCTGTATGCCCATGCTGGTCAACTTCCTCGTCATGTTCGGCGTCATCGAGGTCGTGTACCGCCCGCTGCAGCGCATCTTCCACATCGGCGCGAGGCCATCACCGCCGCAGGTGATGCCATGACCGCTCTGGGTATCAGCTTCACTCAGGTGACCCGAGACACCAATATCATCGCACAGGTGCTGGCCGGTGAGTCCACCGTCACCTCTGTGTTCACCCCAGACCAGCTGAACACCATCACGGAGTTCGGCCAGCACATGGACTTCTTCGGCATCGACCTGACCCGTGTGCCGCAGTACAGCCTGGCAGCAGACAACCTGCCCCTGCTGATCTTCCCCATCCTGGCTGTCGTCACCATGTTCATCTCCACCCACATCAGCATGAAGCCTCCGGCCAGGAGATGCAGGGCAGCATGAAGCTGACCATGTATATGATGCCTCTGATGTACGTCTTCTTCTGCTTTACCGTTCCCTGCGCATTCTCTCTGTACTACGTCATTTCCAACATCGTGATGACCGTCCAGACCCAGGTCATGCGCAAGATCTATGACCCCGAGAAGATGAAGGAGCAGGTCAAGGCCGAGATCGCTTCCCGCAGGAAGGAAGAGAAGCGCGGCGTGAAGAGCACCACCATCAAGGTCCAGGACGAGAAGACCGGTGAGGTCGTGGAAAAGAACATCTCCGCCAGCGAGATGAACAAGCGCCGCCTCGAGTATGCCCGCCAGCAGGATGCTGAGCGCTACAAGGACGAGCGCACTGTCCCGCTGAGCGAGCTGCAGAACAAAAAGGAGGATTGACGGTTATGATCCGTACGCAGGAAGCGACCGGCAAGACGGTCGATGAAGCACGCACCAACGCCTGCGCTCTGCTGGGCGTGGAAAAGGACGACATCAACGTCAGCTACGAAGTGCTGGAAATGCCCCAGAAGACCGGTTTTCTGGGCCTGAAGCTCACTCCCGCCAAGGTCCGGGTCAGCGTCGAGCTGCCGGACGAGCCTGCGGCAGCTCCCGCTGCCCCCGTTGAGGAGCCCGCTCCCGTTGTGGAGGAGAAGGCTGCTCCTGTGGCGGCTGAGCCTGTCGTCGAAGAGACTGCCCCTGAGGCTCCCGCTGCTGTGGAAGAGCCTGCAGCTCCCGCCGCCGAGGGCGAAGAGGTGGAAGTCCCCATCAACATCGAGGAGAACGCCAAGGTCAAGGCCGCTGTGGACTACCTGAAGGATGTCATCGAGAAGATGGGCGTACAGGACGTCAAGTTCAGCGCTGTGCAGAAGGGTGAGGCTACTATCATCCGTCTGGACGGCGAGAAGATGGGCGCCCTCATCGGCCGCCGCGGCGAGACGATGGAGAGCCTGTCCTATCTGGCAAGCCTCGTGGCAAACCGCCTCGAGGGCGACTACATCAAGCTGGGCCTCGACGTGGCCGGCTACCGCGACAAGCGCGAGAGCGACCTGACCGCACTGGCACAGCGCATCGGTGCCAAGGTGCGCCGCACCGGCGCAGCTTTGCCATGGAGCCCATGAACCCTACGAGCGCCGCATCATCACTCTGCATTGGCAAGATGGAGGCGTCCGCAGCGAGAGCAAGGGCGAGGGCCGTGACCGCCGTGTGGTCATCTACTCCACCGACCCAACGCTGTGGCTGAGAGCGCAAATGCACGTCCCCGCGGACCCCGCGGCGGCCGTGACCGCAACGGCAATGCCGCAGCGGCGGCTATCATCGCGGCGGCGAGCGCCGTGGTGACCGGAATGGCCGCGGTCCGCGCAATGGCAATGGCGGCCGGGGCGCTACCGCTCCAATGTGCCTGAGCGCACCTACACCCCGCGCGACGCCGAGAATGCTGCCCCTGTGGCACCCAAGCGCACCGAGCGTGTGGATGACTTCGCTGATCTGAGCTTCGGCAAGATCGAGCTGTAAAAGCTGAAGGATAAGACCCTCTCCCGCATGGCGGAAGCCGTGCGGGGGAGGGTCTTTTTTTTGTACGAGGCACACTATAAATTTACACATTTTTTGCATGAAGATGGTTTACTATGAAAAGCAAATCTGAAAGAATAATTTAGGAAGAAAAGTCGTTCTTATCGGAAAATTGGAGAATATGTCCAATTCCGGAAGAAATTTTTCTCCTATTTGCACATTGTAAAACAATATCGGCAAGCCTTATACTAGAGCTACAAATGCTTCGGAGTGTATACCAAGCAAAAAAGAGAGGAATTATCATGGAACAGAATAAGATTTCCCGCCGTAATTTCCTGCGCGTGGCCGGTGCATCGGCTACCGCCGCCGCAATGGGCGGTCTGGTCCCGGCTGCTTCCGCTGCCGGCATCAAAGACCTGTGGAGCATGGACCTGCAGATCCTTGCCACCAGCGATACCCACGGTAAGTTTGACCCCTGGGATTACGCCGCCAACAAGGCCGACGCTCCGGCAGCGTGGCCCAGCAGGCAACTGCCATCAAGGAGAACCGCACCAAGACCACGCTGGTCGTGGATGCAGGCGACACCATTCAGGCAAACTCCGCTGAGCTGTTCCTGAACGACGATGTCCACCCCATGATCGCTGCTCAGAACGCCATCGGCTACGATGTCTACGTCACCGGCAACATGAGTACAACTATGGCATGGCTACGCTGGAAAAGGTGCTCTCCCAGCAGAAGGCCAAGGTGCTGACCGGCAACGTCTACAGCCCCGAAGGCAAGCCTCTGGCGGACGGCTACACCATCATCAAAAAGGGCGGCGTCAAGATCGGCGTCATCGGTATGGTCACTCCCAACATCACCCGCTGGGACGCAAGAACCTCGAGCTGGACTGTCACCAACCCGGTGGACGAGAGCCGCAAGATCATTGATAAGATCAAGAACGATGTGGATGTCATCATCGGCGTTATGCATATGGATATTGACAATGAGTACGGCGTCTATGGCTCCGGCGTCACCGACCTGGCAAATGCCTGCCCCGAGTTCGACGTCATCGTCGCCGCTCACGGCCACAAGAGCATCCCCAACAAGATGATCAACGGCGTGCTGGTGGTCGAGAACAAGAATGCCGGTGCCACCGTCTCCGACATCCACGTCTATCTCGAGCGCGCCTGAACGGCAAGTGGAAGGTGAAGGACCGCACCTCTGAGAACCTGATCATCAAGGACTACGCTCCCGACCCCGAGCTGACCGCTCTGCTGGCAGAGTACGACCAGCGCGCTAAGGACGACGCCGTGACCCCCATCGGCCAGCTGGTCGGCGGTGATCTGGCCCCCGAAAACGAGATCGACTGCCTGCCCCAGCCCATGGTGCAGGATACCGCTCTGCTGGACTTCATCAACGAGGTACAGATGTACTACACCGACGCTCGGGTGTCCGCAACGGCTCTGACCTCCATGACCTCCCAGATGCGCGAGGTACCATCCGCAAGTGCGACATGGCAAGCATCTACACCTACCAGAACACCCTGTACAAGCTGCAGATGAACGGCTGGCAGCTGCGTCAGTTCATGGAGTGGTCTGCTGCCTTCTTCAAGACCTGGGAGCCGGGCGATGTGACCATCGCATTCGACTCTTCCGTCCGCTACTACCTGTACGATGCCTTTGCAGGCGTCAAGTATGACCTCGACATCTCCAAGCAGCCCGGCAACCGCATCCAGAACCTGACCTGGATGGATGGCCGTCCGGTGGAGGACGATGACAGCTTCGTGGTGGCCGTCAACAACTACCGTGCCACCACCCAGCTGCTGGCTTATGCTGACATCTTCAAGGAGGGCGACGAGCTGCCCAAGCTGCTGGAGATCGACGTGCGCGGCGATGTGGGCGGCATCCGCGAACTGCTGGGCGAGTACATCCGCACCGTCAAGGGCGGCACCATCGAGCCGCACGTGGACAACAACTGGAAGCTCGTGGGCAACAACTGGAACGCGGCTGACCACGAGAAGGCCGTCAAGCTGCTGCGCGAGGGCAAGCTGGCTCTGTCGGAGAACGCCGACAGCCGCACCCTGCCCGGCAAGGCCATCACTACGGCCGATATTGCCGCATTCTGATTTTTCTTTCACACACAGCGGGGTGTGCAGTCTTTCAGGGGCTGCACACCCTTTTTTGCTGCACAATAAAGTGAAGGATCAATGCGGACTCTCCGGCGGTGTGCCGCTTTTTTGCGCAGCATATTTCTTTTTTTGGCGGTTCGTGGTAGAATATACTGTATTCATCTGCGCATAAGGAGGGGAGAAGATGCAGCATTCGACCATTGCGGCCATTGCTACCGCTCCGGGTGCGGGCGGCATCGCCATCGTGCGGCTGTCCGGCCCGGAAAGCTATGAAGTGGCGGCGAAGGTGTTCCGACCGGCAAACCCGGCCAAAAAGGTCGCGGACGCCAAAGGCTATACGGCCATGTTCGGTGCGTTCGTGGAGGGGGAAGAGGCTTTCGACGAGGGCGTGGCGCTTTTTTTCCGCGCGCCCCACAGCTACACCGGCGAGGATGTGGTGGAGCTTTCCTGCCACGGCGGCAGTGCAGTCGCCCGGCGGCTGGTGGAAGCCTGCATTGCGGCGGGCGCGTCGCCTGCCGCTCCCGGCGAGTACACCCGCCGCGCTTTCCTGAACGGCAAGCTCAGTCTGACCCAGGCCGAAGCCGTCATGGACATCATCTCCGCCGATGGCCGACAGGGGCCGCACTGGCAAATGCCTCCCTGAACGGTGCGCTGGCCCGGAAGACAGCGGCCCAGAAAGATGCTCTGACGGCCTTGCAGGCCCATCTGCCGCCTGGGTGGATTTCCCTGAGGAAGATGTCCCGGAACTGAGCCAGAGCCACCTCTGCGACGTTTTAGGCGGGGTAGAGCAGGAGCTG
>ENA-OQEX01001031-OQEX01001031.1-human-gut-metagenome-genome-assembly--contig:-NODE-1031-length-11666-cov-5.460439_pt1 | contig 11666 bp, 17 predicted proteins | sample MGYA00242802_ERZ504649 | MGnify/ENA primary metagenome ERZ504649 (study PRJEB26092, sample SAMD00036194) | human gut metagenome | host: Homo sapiens | study: EMG produced TPA metagenomics assembly of... | reverse complement strand
TAAACATGATATAATAAAACTATAAAGGTACAGGAGGCAATACCCTATGGCAAAACAACCGCCGCGCAACAGCGTGCAGTCCACAAGTACGTCAAGAACAACTATGACCGGTTGGAGCTATCCGTCCCAAAGGAGAGAAAGAAGAAATTCAGCAGGCCGCAAAACGGGCAGGGCAAAGCGTCAACGCCTATGTCTATGAGGCGGTCAAGCGCCGCATGGAGCAGGAGCAGGCCACAGCAGACCCGGGGGTAGAATAAAAAAGCTCCCTGCCCTTGATTTCAGAGCAGAGAGTGAGTTGTATGTTCTCCCCAGAACCGAGAAAATGCTTGAAAAGTATGTTTTCAACATCTTTCCACAATATTTTGCCCGGCGAAATTATGATGATGCTAAGGCCATACTAGAAGGTAAAATATGCAGTGTCATATCGGGTCGGGTTGGCAAAAGAAAGTGCGACAAAAATGCGACAACACGGTGCGACTTAACAAAATGAGTTGCAATAGGAATTGCATAAAATGACGAATTATCTATATAAAATCAAATATAAAAAGATATGAAATGACATATCAAGCCTCTCTTTTAATCAGAGGGCCAGGGATTCGAGTTCCCTCGAGCGCACCAAAAGGACGATAAATCGTTGAGATAAACGGTTTGCCGTCTTTTTTGTTTTATATAGGCTTTTTGGGCTTGTGCCTGTGATTTTTTCAAAAATTTTAGAGGTCAGAGGTACAAAATGGAAAAGATCCAGAAGAATTATGAGCTGAACGCAGGCGAGAGCTTCCGCCTCGACAAGAACGGTCTCCACGGCGTCACGGCGCAGGGCCGCTTCAAGATGAGCTGCTGCTGGTGCTCGAGTAAAAACATCTGTAGAACGCAGAAGACCGACGGCTTTCCGGGATGGAGGGCGGTCGGTCTTTTTGTTCAAAACAGGAAAATACTGGAACGGAAAAGGGCGCAATATCCCTTATAAATAGCGTTTCAAAAGCAGAAATTTGGCTCAACGTCCAAAATTAAGGTTAGGATGCTTGACAAAGCGGAGATAGGATAGTACACTCAAAAAGAAAATTGATGCATAGCATCCTCAAGGTGAAAAAGATTCACAGAAGAACGGGCGTCTCCGAACTGAAAAACGGAAGGAGGCTAGGGACATGACGCTGTTTTCTTACGAAATTTTCGATGCAGTCGCGCGTCAGGGCAGCTTTAACAAAGCGGCCCAGCAGCTGCATCTGACCCCCTCTGCCATCAGCCATGCCATCGCGGTGATGGAGGCTGAGCTTGGCTTTACCTTATTCAACCGCGGCAAAAACGGCGTGACCATGACCAGCTATGGCGCTTCGCTCTACCCGTCCATCCGGGCGGTGCTCAACAGCGACGAGGCCCTGCAGCAGAGCATCGCCCGCCTCAACGGCCTGGAAAAGGGCAAGGTGAAGCTGGGTGCATTCAACTCGGTCTGCGCCGGCCTGCTGCCCCAGATCCTCAAGAGCTTCATGGCAAGCTACCCCCAGATCGAAGTCGAGTCTATCAGGGTACTTACGACGACGTGAAGGAGTGGCTGCGCACCGGTCAGGTGGACCTGGCCTTCCTGTCCGCCACCTGCCGCGAAGAGTTCAACCTGACCGAGCTGTTCCGTGAGCCGCTGCTCTGCATCGTGCCGCAGGACTGGCCCGAACCGCCAAACGGCATTATGACGCCGGAGCTGATGAACGGCCAGAGCTTTGTCGTCCAGTGCGACGCCACCGACGCCGAGATGCGCCAGTTCCTCAAGAAATACTCCATCTCCACCGAGCGCCGCTGCCACGTCATCGACGACCAGTCCAATATCGCCATGGTGGAGGCGGGCCTCGGCATCTCCATCATGCCCCGGATGCTGCTGCGCAGCTGCACGGCGGCGGTCAAGATCTACCCCATCGAGCCGGAAGAGTACCGGGTGGTGGGTCTGGCTGTCCAGCGCCCCACGGCGATGGCTCCGGCGGTCGAGCAGATGTTCCAGCACATCGTGGACTTCTGCCGCCGGATGGACCCGCAGCTTCTCTGAGAATACGAAAATGACCGGGCCGCATCGATGCGGCCGGTTTTTATATACCCGATCGCAGAGTTGATGATTGAATCCGCTGGAAAAATACGGTATACTATAGCAAACCACCTATACGATAGAAATGTCAGAGGTTTATGGAAAGCAGCAAGGGGGAAAGACCATGAAACGACGTGATTTCTGTAAAGCGCTGGTTTGCAGTGCAGCTCTTGCGCCCGGGCTGGCACTGCCCCGGGCTGAGGCAGCGGCAAAAAGCCAGACGGTGGGCCGGGCAGTCCCGGCAGGCAATTATACAATGTCCTTCCGCAGCGAGCTGAGCCAGATGGACATCGAGCACGAATATTACTACAGCGACAGTTTTTTGCGCACACCTCCATCCAGTACGATCACCAGCTGGCGCTGGCGACGCTGGGCATGGTGACGGCTGCTTTCAATACATGGGCCAGCGATGCGAAATACTGGGCCAACGGGGACGTGGGCCGCGAGAACAGCCTCGACGCAGCCTATACCAAGCTGGGCTTCGGCGACGTGAAATACCGCTATTATGATGTCGATGTGGGCAGGGCGGGCGACTTCGTGGGCTGGTCCACGGCCCGCAAGACCATTACCCTGAACGGGAAGCGCACCACCATCGTGGCGCTCATCCTGCGCGGCGGCGGCTACGGCGGCGAGTGGGTGAGCAATCTGCACACCGGCACGGGCCACGCCCACAGCGGCTTCATCATCCCGGTGCATGAGGTGTTTGCCGATTTGAAGAACTATCTGGCGGCAGCTCAGCAAAAGGGAGAGCTGGGCGTCGTCAAGCTCTGGATGGGCGGCTATAGCCGCGGTGCGGTGGTGGCGAACCTTCTGGCCGCCCGGGTCAACAGGGAGCTGCCCGGACTGGAACGGGAGAATGTCTTTGTCTACACCTTTGCGACGCCGGTGGCCCTCGGCCCGCAGGACTACCCCGACTTGCAGCAGGACTACGACAACAACCACAACGCCGACGGCAGCCTGAAAGAGAGCTGGGGCGAGAGCAACATCTTCAACATCATCTCCAGCGGCGACATCGTGCCGCATCTTCTGCCCGAGGAGTGGGGCTTCCACCGGAACGGCAACGACCGCTTCCTTCCCTCCACCCGGAACGAGGAAGAGCTGAAAGACCTGAACGAGATGGGCAAGAATGATTTCGGCCCGACGCCGCTGGACTTCAGCTGGCTGGCCACCGACAAAGAGACGAACGAAGTCATGCTCCGGATGGAGGAGTACTTCATCTCCCGCGAGAACTACCATGAGAAGTACGAAGCCGCCCTGATGGACATGATACAGTGCGCCTTCATCCGCTCGGAGAAGGAGGTCACGCAGAACAAAGTTCTGGACGATGGCGAGGTCATCCAGCGGCTGCGCACCCTCACCCACCTGAAGAATATGGATTACTGGAAGATCTCCCGCGCCGTCTGGGCGGCATCCACCATGAGCCGTGCCGTGCTCAAGCGGGTCGATGCGGAGAATATCCCATCCGTGCGCAGCAGATCGTCGTGCCGATCCTGGCGGTGGGCCTCTGCTATGGCCTCGAGAGCGAGGCTGTGAGCCTCATTGCAAAGTACATCCTGATGTTCGTGTCGATGAGGAGCGCGCCCGACGACGCCATCCGGGCGGCGTTCTGCCACCACTGCGAGAATTACATTGCTCTGATGGAATATTACGCCCCCTCAGAGCACTGCATGGAAGCCACCACCCGCACCTGAAAACCGAAAATTCGGAGACAGCAGACCGCTGCCGGAGTCGAAAGACCCCGGCGGCGTTTTTTTATGCGTAAATTTTTTTGCACTGGCATGCAATGACATCCTTCGTGTCCGGTAAACGGTATCCTGATAACGCAAAGGGCGGCATCCCCGCCGGGAGCGAGAATGAAGGAGGGCTGTTGTATGCGGAATCGACTGGAACGGAGGCGGCTGACACTGCGCGCCGCAGCACTGTGCATCGTGCTGGTGCTGCTGTGCGGCTGTCTGCTGCCCGCATTTGCCGAAGGGCCGGAGCGGACGGACAGCGTGCCGGACCAGACATGGGACGAGGAAATAGAGGACGAGTCTGCCTGGGACGAAGAAGAGGACATCCGGACAGACGAGCCGGTGCTTCTGCCCGCGGAAGGCGGCATCCCCGCCGTGGTGGACGGGCTGGATGACATCGGGCTGCCCGACGAGACACCGACGCCGGACAGCGGAGCCGTCAAAGCGGACGAGCATGTTGAGAGGACCTATCTCTTCTGGCTCAGGGAGTCGGACGAGGCTGACGGCGGCCTGCCCTACGCGGAACAGACCGTGGGCAGCGGTGAAGAGCTTCTGATGCCCGAAGAGCCGGAGGTGGAGGGAAAGAGCTTCCGCTTCTGGTACAGCCGGGACGACGAAGGGACGGCGGTCCGCTTCATGCCAGATGAAGGACCGCTCTGGCCGGAAGCGGACAGCGAGTGCAGCCTCTACGCCTGTTTCACCGACGATGAGGCCCGGCAGGAGGAGTCTGTTTCAGACGAGGAGGAAGACATCGCCGTTCTGCCGGAGCTGTGGGAAGAACGGCCCGCCGCCGAGGAGGAACGCCTCTGGATGAGGCAGAGCAGCCCGAAAAAGGCAGATCCCCTGAGGAAGATGCCGACTTGGCCGACGACAGCGTAGACGGGGACAAAAATGCCCTGCCCGCGGACGAACTGGATGAGGATGCACCGGGCTGGGGGGATTGGACTCAGGAGGAATCGGCGGCGGTCTTCCTGCTCAAGACTCCCACCAGCCTGCCCGGCAGCAATGACCCCAGCCAGTGGGCGCCGGACAACAGCGAGTGCAAGTGGGTCGGTAGGGTGAAGACCTACGGCGCGGCATGGGAAGATAACGGCAGGAACATCCTGACAAATGTGTCAGACTATGTTGTATCGTGGCCGGGCGGCGCGACTGGCGACGCATGGTCGCTGAAACCGGGCGATGACTACTGGGACGAGGTCGTCGATGAGATATGGGACGAGTATAAGGACACCATCGAAGAGGCTACCGGCGTCGAAGGGCTGACGCGGGAAGATTTGGAGAGCATCGTGGTGACGCCGTACAAGATCTCGCGCAGCAACGGGACAGAACCGGATAAGCACATCGACTGCATCATCAGCGTCAAGAGCAGGAAAAACTTCACGGCCCGGTTCAACGTCCGCGCCCCGGGCGAGGACGACTACAGCATCCGGGAAAGCCGCGAGTACCGGAGCGGCGAGCGGGTGGAAGAGACGACGGCGGACATCGAAAAAGAGATCGACATCGGCGGCGTGCGCTACGTCTTCGACGGCTGGTACAAAGAGCTCCCCGGTTCGGTGACGGATGAGCCGGACCCGAAGGGAAAGGTATCGCAGGACAAGTGGGAAGAGGGCTATGAGCCACCGACGAAGAGCTGGAAAACGGCGTCGTCAACTTCTATGCCCACTACGTTCTGGCCGATATAGACCCGGACACCGGCGTGGAGACAGGCTTCTTCGGGCTGCCGCTGATGCTGTATGCCGGTGTGGCCGTTCTGGGCCGCAAAAACAGAAAGAAGGAGGAAGATGAGTGAAGGAACCAAACGAGGCGCTTGCCCCGGAGGCCCCGCCCGGGACGCCGGAAGCGAACCTGTCTGGACCGGCGAAGCCGGAAAAAAGCCCCCTGCTGCGGGAAGTGCGCAGTCTGGCGGTGCGGCTGGCGGTGTTCGCCGCCCTGCTCTGGGTGCTTCTGACGCAGGTGTATCTGGTGACGCAGGCGTCCGGCAATGAGATGTTCCCCGCCGTGAAGGACGGCGACCTCGTGCTGGGCATCCGGCTGGAAAAAGACTATGCAAGAATGATGTCGTGGTATATGAGCGCTCGGGAAGGCTGCGGGTGGGCCGCGTGCTGGCCCGGGGCGGGGACATCGTGACCCTGAGCGAGAGCGGCGTTGTGGAGGTCAACGGCTCGGCGCAGGGCGGCGGCATCCTCTACCCCACCTACCCCAAATCTCTGCTCAGCTACCCCTACGCTGTGCCGGAGGACAGCGTCTTCATTCTGGGCGACTGCCGCACACAGGCCGAGGACAGCCGTGACTTCGGCCCGGTGCAGTGCAGTGCGGTCAAGGCAAAAGTCATCACCCTCATCCGGCGGCGGGGGCTCTGAGCTGCCAAAAACCATACAAGACAAGATAGGAGGAACTCTAGGATGAAACAGAACAAGGCAGAAAAGCTTCTCGCAGGGGTGCTTTCCATCGCTCTGGCCATGGGCGTCAGCGTCATGCCTGCCTTTGCGGCACAGGTGCAAGGCCCTCCGTATGAGGATATGTCCCGGGTGTATCTCACCAAAAACTACGAGCTGGCCAACACGGGTACACTCTCCCCGGAAGAGACCTTTACATTTACGATCGACCGGGTACCGTGACCGACGCATCGGAGGGCATTGAAGCCGCAGATTACATGCCGACTGTCGGCGACGTGACCTACGCACAGGGCGAAGCCGGCAGCGCGAACAAGACCAAACAGATCGAAATTCAGCTGCCCGAGTACGACAGCGTGGGTGTCTACACCTACATCATCCATGAGGTGGCGGGCAACAGCGCAGGCGTGACCTACTACGGCGACGCATCCTGCTGCGGGTGACGGTCATCGAGCAGGACGGCAAGCTCCGAATTGCCGCTGTCCACACCGAGGACCCGGAGTCCACCGGCGAGGGCAAGAGGGACGACTTCGACAACCTCTACTCTGCCGGTGAGCTGGAAGTCCACAAGGACGTCGAGGGCATCATGGGCAATAAGGACAAATACTTCGAGTTCAGGGTACAGCTGACCGGCGAGGAGGGCAAGACCTATCAGGACAGCTACGCCATCACCGGCGGCAGCTATGACGCGAACCCCGCCTCGATCGAGATCAAGCCCGGCGAGACGACAAAAGCGACCTTCTATCTGAAAGACGGCGACACCATCCACATCGAGAACCTGCCCTACGGCGTCGAGTACAAGGTGTCTGAGACGCCGGTCGCAGACTATGTGACGACGGAGACCGGCACCGAGGGCGAAGTGGATGGGGCGGTCGAGCAGGCAAGCTTCACCAACACCAAGGGCGGCACCGTGGATGCCGGTGTGGTGCTGGACAGCGCACCCTATCTCTTTACCCTGACGGGTGCTGCGGGCGTCGGGCTGCTGCTGACCCTGCGCCGCCGCCATCAGAAGTAAGTGCGGAGAAAATAAGGCAAGGGAGGTGAGGAACATTCGGTGGCAGAAGATGGCCCTGCGGGCGGCGAACGGCCTGCTGGACGGGGTGACGGCCCTGCTGGTGCTGCTGGCGGTGGTCTGGTCGGGCTATGCGCTGTGGGACAACAGCCGGGTGTACGCCGCTGCCGACAATGTGCAGGCCGGGCTGTTGGCCTTCAAGCCCCAGCCGCAGGAGGACAACAGCCTTTCCTTCGGCCAGCTGCGGGACATCAACCCCGATGTCTGCGGGTGGCTGACGCTGGACGGCACGGCCATCGACTACCCGGTGGTGCAGGGCGAGAGCAATTTCACCTATCTGAACACCGACGTCTACGGCAGCTTTGCGCTGGCGGGCAGCATCTTTCTGGATGTTGACTGCGACGCGGACTTCAGCGGGCGGTATTCCCTGCTCTACGGACACCATATGGAGAATGGGCGGATGTTCGGCGACCTCGACAAATACAAGGACGGAGCATTCTTCCGCCAGAACACCACCGGCACCCTGACGCTGCCCGGCGGGAGCTATCGGCTGGAAGTGCTGGCCTGCCTTGTGGTGCCTGCGTCGGAACAGGCCATCTTTGCCCCGGGCAAGTGGCGCTCGGATGCAGGCGGGCTGCTCCCCTTTGTGGAGGAGAATGCCCTTCAGATGGATGCACAGGCCCTCCGTGCGCTGGAAGAGGAGCCGGAAGGAGCGCAGTTCCTGGCGATGGCTACCTGCTCGGGGGAGTACACCGACGCGCGGACGGTGGTGCTGGCCCAGATGAAACCAATGTCAGACCTGCAAAACGGAAAGGAGGAGAGCTTATCATGAGAAGGCTCCCGAAAATGGCGGCGGCCCTGCTGGCAGCAGCGCTTGCGGTAAGCGCTGCCCTGCCCGCTCTGGCCGCAGACCAGCGGGCGGAGCTGGAACTGGAGGCGTCCGTCCGCTGCACCGGAGAGGCAGCTGACGAGACGCTGACGGTGCGGCTGACCGCGTTGGACGGCGCGCCGATGCCGGAAGGCTGTGACGACGAGGCTGAGCTGGATTTTCCGGCTCGGGACTGCCGCGCCGCCGACGACAAGACCCTGACGAAGACGTTTGATACCATCATCTACACCGCGCCCGGCATATACGAGTATACGGTCACTCAGGACGCGGGCGGACGGAAACGGGCCGACTACGACGACACCGTCTTTTACCTGAAGTCATGGTGGCGTGGGACACCGACGGTGAGCTGAAAGGACACGTGTCCGTCCGGCGGGATGGGGACGACGGGGCAAAGACGGAACTGCTCTTCAAGAACAGCTACCGCAGCACCGACCCCCTTCCCCCGCCGGTGACGCCGCCCTATGTGCCGGATAAGCCGACACCGACCCCGAAGCCGGTGGAGCAGCCGGGCGAGATCACAGTCATCCGTCCGCCGACACCCTCGGCAGAGATGCCGGATGAAGTCATCCCGCTGCGGAGCCGGAACCGGTGGGGATCCTCATCCAGACCGGCCAGCTGCTCTGGCCCGTGCCGGTGCTGGCAGGCGGGGGCATCGCCCTCGTGGCGGTGGGCCTCTGGCTGAGCCGGAAGAGCAGACACGATGCGTAGGCGGGTGCCGGAGCGGCTCTGCCTGATGCTGGGCAGTGCCTTGGTGCTGGCAGCGGTCTGCCTCTACGTCTACGACCGGCTCGAGGATGCAAGGGCAGGCGCTCAGGCCGCTTCGGCGGTGAGCCGCTGCGCCAGAGCCAGAGCCAGAGCATCGCGGCAGCGTCGGAGACAGAACAGCCCGCAGACAGCGCGGAAAGCCTGCCCACGGAGGATGCAGAGTCCGGGCCGGAACCGGCTTCGGAAACCCCGGCGTCAAGCATCGAGCGGGCGTATCTGGGGGTGCTGACCATCCCGGCTCTGGGCTTGGAGCTACCGGTGCAGACCGAGTGGAGCAAGGCGAACCTCAAGGTCTCGCCCTGCCGTCAATGCGGCAGTACGGCGGGCGGAGACCTTGTCATCGCGGCTCACAATTACAAATCGCACTTCGGGCGGCTGAGCAGCCTTTCCGAGGGCGACGATGTGCGTTTCACTTCACAGGACGGCGCTGAGGCAGTGTACACGGTGGAGCGGACTGCGCAGGTCTCGCCCGAAGAACCCGAAGCCTGCGGGAGGGTGGATGCCCCCTCGTGCTCTACACCTGCACCCCCGGCGGAAAAGCGAGAGTGGTGGTGTACTGCCGGAAAAAATAGCAAAAAGGCGGGTCACAGTCCCAACGGACTGCGACCCGCCTTTTTATGAGGAAACTTCTTCGGCATCGGTCATGATGAACCAGAACACGGTGCCTTTGCCCACAGTGCTGTGGACGCCGAAGCGGAAGCCGTGCTGCTGGAAGATGGCTTTGGTGATGGAGAGGCCGAGGCCGGTCCCCTGCTTGCCCGCGTCGGAGCGGGAGCGGTAGTAGCGGTCGAAGATATAGGCAGGTCCTCGGCGGAGATGCCGGGGCCGTGGTCTTCCACCTCCACCCGGACGCCCTCGGGGCAGCGCAGCGCCCGCAGCACGAAGATGCCGTCTTCGCCGATGTGGTGCATGGCGTTGCCCAAAAGGTTATGCAGAGCGCGCTGCATCATGTCGGGGTCGGCACAGACCGGAAGCTCTTCGTCAGGGATCTCCAGCTTGAGCTGCCAGCCGTTCTGGGCGCAGACGGCGTCGTAACGCTCGCTCACCTCGTCGCAGAGCTGGCCCATGTCGAAGTGGACCTTCTCGCACTTGAGTGCGCCGCTCGTGACCTTGCTTAGCTCCATGACGCTGGAAACAAGGGCCGTCAGGCGGTCGGTCTCGTCCACGATGATGTTCATCTGCTCGTCGCGGTGCTTCTTGTCGTCGCCGGTCAGATCGCGCACCGTCTCGGCATAGCCCTTGATGAGGGTGAGCGGAGTGCGCAGGTCGTGGGAGACGTTGGCCAGCAGGTCGCGCTGCATCTGGGAGGCGTGCTGGACCTCTTTTGCCATGTGGTTGAACTCCTGGGCCAGGTCGCCCAGCTCGTCGTTCCGCACCGAGTCCACATGGACGGCGTAGTTGCCCTGCGCCACCTGCCGCGCAGCCCCGGAGAGGGCGCGCAGAGGCTTTGTGAACCACTCGCTGAACAGCCATGCCGCCGACATCGAGAACGCGAAAATGAGGCCGCAGCCAGCGGCAGGACGGTGCTGAGCACCTTGCCGGCCTCGGCCACATGCATCAGGCTAGTGGTGACAAGGACGGTATAGCTTCCGTCGGAGGTCATCCGGCCCACCATCAGCTGGACCGAGCCGGAGGGCGTGGGCGGATTGATCTTCCGCACCACTGTGCCGCCGCTCTCCCGGCAGAGCTGCCGCATGGCGCGGGCCGTGGTGTAGGCGGTCTGCTCGTCGGCAGTGTCGGTGGGGCGGGTGCGGTGAAGGTTGCAGTAGGGCAGGGTATCCACCTTGAAGATCTGCCGCAGGGTGGTGTCGGAGATGTCGATGCAGAAGCTGCTCATCCCGCCCAGCTCGAAGATGTCGTCCCGCAGCGCGTTGAAGAAGGTGCTGTTGACGTACAGCCGGCTGCCGAAGGCCCAGTAGGAGAGGGTCTCGCCCTTCCCGATGGCCTCGTCCATCCGGGCCACGATGGCATCAGCCTGCTCGGTGAGCTGCTTCTGGATATGGGTGGTGTAGAGGGGTTCCAGCAGCTGGGTGCTCAGAAACCAGAACAGCCCCACCAGCAAAAGGCAGATGAAGCACAGAAAGCCCATGAGCTGGCCCCGGATGCCGATGGTGCGCCGTGTTTTGCTCGTTTGCCGCATGAAGAGCAGAGCCTCCGCTTAACGCGCCGCGTCGGGGTCGAACTTGTAGCCGATGCCCCAGACAGTGGCGATGTAGCCGCGGCACTTGCCCAGATGGCCGCGCAGCATCTTGACGTGGGTGTCCACGGTGCGGTCCTCGCCGAAGTAGTCGTAGTTCCACACCTTCTGCAGAATTTTTTCGCGGCTGAGGGCGATTCCCTTGTTGGAGGCCAGAAAGACCAGCAGGTCGAACTCCTTGGGCGTGAGGCTCACTTCCTCGCCCGAGACCTTGACGGTGTGGCTGGCCGTGTCGATGGACAGATCCCCGAAGGTCATGGTGCTGTCAGAAGCCTCGGTGCGGGGCATGGTGCGGTTGAGCACGGCCTTGACACGGGCCACCAGCTCCCGGGGGGAGAAGGGCTTGACCACATAGTCGTCAGCGCCGCCCTCGAGGCCGGCCAGCTTGTCGTACTCCTCGCCGCGGGCCGTCAGGATGATGACGGGGGTGTTGATGCGGCGGGTGCGCATCTCCCGCAGGCAGCTCATGCCGTCCATGAAGGGCATCATCAAATCGAGGATGACCAGATCGTAGCCGCCGCCGGTGAGCAGCACAGGGCGGCAGAGCCGTCCCCTGCCTCCTCGCAGGTGTAGCCCGAATACTGTAAATTCTCCCGGATGAGCTCCCGG
>ENA-OQEX01001030-OQEX01001030.1-human-gut-metagenome-genome-assembly--contig:-NODE-1030-length-11670-cov-4.802131_pt1 | contig 11670 bp, 17 predicted proteins | sample MGYA00242802_ERZ504649 | MGnify/ENA primary metagenome ERZ504649 (study PRJEB26092, sample SAMD00036194) | human gut metagenome | host: Homo sapiens | study: EMG produced TPA metagenomics assembly of... | reverse complement strand
AACAGCCTCAACCTCTACGCCTACAAGCAGCAGCTTCTGGCCGGCTATAAGCGTGCGGTAAGCGCGGCTCCATCGGCATCCCGCTCCTGCCTGAATATGTACGAGCTGCTGCCGTTCTGGCACTCCTTCTGGACAAAGCTGGGCTTTGCCGTCCACACCAGCCGGTGTCCAGCCGCGGCCTCTATCTGGCCGGTCAGGTTACCATCCCCAGCGACACCGCCTGCTTCCCGGCCAAGCTCAGCCATGGCCACATCAAGCCCTGACCCAGATGCATCTGGACGCCATCTTCTACCCCTGCCTGACCTACAACATCGACGAGGGTCTGGGCGACAACCACTACAACTGCCCCGTCGTGGCCTACTATCCCGAAGTCCTCGCCGGCAACTGCCCCGAGCTGGAAGGCCAGAAGTTCATCTACGACTACGTCGGCATCCACCGTCCGAAGGATTTCGTCCACAAGATGGCGAAGGACGTGCTGCCCAAGTATTTCGGCGGCATCTCCGAGAAGGAAGTGCAGGAGGCTGCCAACGCCGCCTACGCCGAGTATGAAGCCCACATGGCACAGATCCGGGTCAAGGGCAGCGAGATCATGGATGAGGCCCGCCGTCAGGGCAGGCGGATCATCGTGCTGGCCGGACGCCCCTACCATGTGGACCCGGAGATCAACCACGGCATCGACCGCCTCATCACCCGCCACGGCGCGGCGGTGGTCACCGAGGACAGCATCTCCAACCGGGTGGAGAAGTTCCCCACCAGTGTGCTGAACCAGTGGACCTACCACAGCCGCCTGTATGCCGCCGCCAAGTACTGCACCACCCAGAAGGATATGGACCTGGTGCAGTTGGTGTCCTTCGGCTGCGGCGTGGACGCCATCACCACCGATGAGACCCGCGAGATCCTGCAGGAGGGCGGCAAGCTCTACACCCAGCTGAAAATTGACGAAATTACAAACCTGGGTGCTGTCAATATCCGCCTGCGCAGCCTGTTCGCCGCGCTGGATGAGCGAGACGAAGATAAGAAGTAACATAGGAGGAACCTATGGAATACAATTACCCCAAATTCACCCCGGAGATGAAGAAGACTCACACCATCCTCATCCCCAACATGGCCATCACCCAGTTCCGCCTGCTGGAATACGCCCTGCGCTACGACGGCTACAAGTGCGAGATCCTTGGCAACTGCGGCAGCGCTGTGGCGCAGCTGGGCCTGAAATATGTCCACAACGACACCTGCTATCCGCACTGCTGGTCATCGGCCAGTTCCTCGACGCGCTGAACAGCGGCAAGTACGACCTCGAGCACACGGCCCTGCTCATCACCCAGACGGGCGGCGGCTGCCGTGCCTCCAACTACATCCACCTGCTCCGCAAGGCGCTGGTCAAGGCAGGCTATCCGAACATCCCGGTGGCCAGCCTGAACTTCTCGGGCCTCGAGAAGGACAGCGGCTTCCAGATGACTCTGCCTCTGGCCCGCCGGGCCATTGCCAGCGTGTTCTACGGCGATATGCTCTGCGCCCTGCGCAATCAGGTCGCTCCGTATGAGAACGAGAAGGCGCTGCCGATAAGATGGTAGACCTCTGGGTCGAGCGTCTGGGCCGTGTGCTGCTGGCGGGCAAGGGCTTCACCTCCCGCGAGATGAAGCACACCTTCCCCCTCATCGCAAGGGACTTCAAATCCATTCCCGTCACCCGTGTGCCGAAGGTCAAAGTCGGCGTCGTGGGCGAAATTTACGTCAAGTACAGCCCGCTGGGCAACAACGACCTGCAGAAGTTCCTCGAGAGCCAGAACTGCGAGGTCAACTTCCCGGGTCTGATGGGCTTCGTGCAGTACTGCATCTTCAACATGGGTGAGGACCATGTCCTCTACGGCGGCAAGCTGGCCATGAAGATGGGGACCGACCAGCTGCTCAACTGGCTGGACAGCGTGGAGCGCTCCATGCTCAAGGCCGAGGCCGACGCCGGGTTCTACGCTCCCGGCCCCTTCAAGGAGCTGGTGGAAAAGCCCGAGGGCATCATCTCGCTGGGTGCCAAGATGGGCGAGGGCTGGCTGCTGACGGCTGAGATGATCGAGCTGGTACAGGGCGGTTACGGCAACATCGTCTGCGCACAGCCTTTTGGCTGCCTGCCGAACCACATCGTGGGCAAGGGCATGGTAAACAAGATCCGCGCGATGTACCCCAGCGCCAACATCACCCCCATCGACTACGACCCCAGCGCCACCAGGGTCAATCAGGAGAACCGCATCAAACTGATGCTGGCCGTAGCAAAGGAGCGTCTGAACACCCCTGCCGAGGCGAAGCCCCTGACCGCCGAGGAGATCGCGGGCGGTGCGCCCGGCCTGTCCCACGTCTGAGAAACTACAGAAGAAACAAAGAAGCCGCACGGTACAGTTTTTCGCTGTACTGTGCGGCTTTTCTTATGCGCCGGAGCGCTTATTTCTTGTGATACTTGCGGTCTTCCTGCTCATAGGCGGGCTCGCAGGTGAGGTACATCCCCAGACGCTTGATGGTGTCCGTATCCACGCTGGACAGGATGACCGTGGAGTGCATGTCGCAGCCCTTGAGCTTGGAGAGCTGCTGCAGAGCGACAGCAGCCGTCTCATTCTCGGCGGCAGAGCTGGACAGCGCGATCAGGATCTCGTCGGTGTGCAGGCGGGGATTCCGGCTGCCGAGGTAGTTGGTCTTGAGGGTCTGGATGGGCTCGATGGCGCGGGCGGAGACCAAATCGATCTCATGGTCGATGCCGGCCAGCTTCTTGAGGGCATTGAGCAGGGCAGAAGAGGCTGCGCCCAGCAGGGGACCGTTCTTGCCGGTGACGACGGTGCCGTCCGGCAGCTCGATGGCGGCAGCGGGTGCGCCGCCGGTGCGCTCGGCCGCGGCGTGAGCTGCTTTCCACGGCACGGTCGCCGACAGCCAGACCGGCCTGATTCAGCAGCAGCTCCAGCTTGAAGATCTCACTGTCCACGTTCTTGCCGGTCTTGTGGTCGCAGAGAGCCTTGAAGTAGCGGCGGATGATCTCGCTGCGGGAGCCTCGCGGCAGGCTTCGTCGTCCACGATGCAGTTGCCGGCCATGTTCACACCCATGTCCGTGGGGGACTTGTAGGGGCTCTTGCCCGCGATGAGCTCGAACATCGCGTTGACCACCGGGAAGATCTCGATGTCGCGGTTGTAGTTGACGGTGGTGACGCCGTAGGCCTCCAGATGGAAGGGGTCGATCATGTTCACGTCGTTCAGGTCGGCGGTAGCGGCCTCGTAGGCGAGGTTGACTGGGTGCTTGAGGGGCAGGTTCCAGATGGGGAAGGTCTCGAACTTGGCATAACCGGCCTTGACGCCCCGCTTGTGCTCGTGGTAGAGCTGGGACAGGCAGGTGGCCATCTTGCCGCTGCCGGGGCCGGGGGCCGTGATGACGACGAGGGGACGCTGGGTCTCGATGTAGTCGTTCTTGCCGTAGCCCTCGTCGCTGACGATGCGGGCCACGTCGTTAGGGTAGCCGGGGATCTTATAGTGGCGGAAGGTGCGCACGCCCACGCTGTTCAGCTTGTGCTCAAAGGCTTCGACCTCGGGGGCGGCGGTGTACATGGTCACGCAGACGCTGCCCACGAACAGGCCCATGCCCTGGAAGGCGTCGATGAGGCGGAGAACGTCGAGGTCGTAGGTGATGCCGTAGTCGCCGCGCACCTTGCTGCTGATGATGTCCTGCGCGCTGATGACGATGACGATCTCGGCCTGCTCCCTGAGCTGCAGCAGCATCTGCAGCTTGGAGTCCGGCTCAAAGCCCGGCAGCACCCGGGAGGCGTGGTAGTCGTCGAACAGCTTGCCGCCAAACTCGAGGTAGAGCTTGTTGTCGAACTGTGCGATGCGCTCCCGGATGTGCTGGGACTGCATCTGAAGATATTTCGCGTTGTCAAAGCCTTTTTTCATGGAATGCTCCTCTTCCTGATTCTACAACTTCATCTCCGGCACGTCGGTGGTGCGGCGGGCCGGAGAATCACACAAACACCCTATAGTATAGCATACGACAGGCTTCGGCGCAATTATTTTTTGAGGGCCTCCTCGTGCTCCAGGTGCTCAAATTCTTCCAGCTCCTCAATGTCCTCTTTCAGGAACATCAGGCAGAAGCTGATGAAGAGCAGCAGGCAGGAAAGCCAGATGGCCCGGCTGCCATGGGGGCCAGTGCAAGGCTGCCGAGGCCGGCACCCAGCGCGAACAGGAAGATGATGGCGAAGTAGTGCATCGCCTTGCCGAAGGCTTTGGCGCTGCCGCCCACCAGCATGCGCAGAGGGAATCCATGCCGCTGCGCAGATTGCCGATGCACATGGTGCTGGCGAAGGCATAGCCGTTCACCTTGCGGAAGGATTGTACCTGCATGGCGCAGGAGAAGGAAACAAGGGAGTTGGCCAGAAGATTCAGCTCCTGCGGCAAAAAGCCCACGACGAAGAGCAGCAGGATCTCGAACAGCACCACCAGCTGACGCCAGTGGAGCCACTGCATCCGCTTGAGCTTGAGGCGGATGAACTCGGCCACAAAAATGCCCAGCGCAAAGGCGCAAAGGGGCATCAGGTAGCGCAGCGCCTCGCCCCACTCGCCCGCAAACAGCTTGACGGCCATCAGCACGATGTTGCCGGTCTGGGCGTTGGCGAAGACCTTGCCGCGGTATAAATAGGTATAAACATCCTGTAAGCCGCCCGAGACGGAGAGAAACAGGGCGGTGATAAAAGCTTCGGACATCTGTCCGTGAGGTTTGAGAGATGGCATAAAAGCTCCTCCTTCTATCCAGAAAATAATTCCATGCCATACTATAGCGCAAAACCGGCGTTTTGTCAAAAACTGCGCCATATTTTTTATGGATGATGACGATTCCGGGCGGGTATTGCAGGATGCGCTTTGTTTTGCAATGCGGCGCAGACTGTGGTAGAATACATAAAACGGCTTTTTTCAGGAGAAGGAGGGGCTTTCTGTATGCCCAACATCATCGAGATCACGGATTTCCACGCACCGGAGCTGGACCCTTATGCCCGGCTGACCCAGAACCAGCTGCGCAATCGCCTCGAGCCGGAGAAAGGCATCTTCATCGCCGAGAGCCCCAAGGTCATCGACCGGGCGCTGGACGCAGGCTACAAGCCGTGTCCCTGCTGATGGAGCGCAAGCAGATCACCGGCCCGGCAGCGGGCATCCTGAGCCGCTGCGGTGACGCGCCGGTGTACACGGCAGATCGGGAGATGCTGGCAGAGCTCACCGGCTTTGAGCTGACCCGGGGCGTGCTCTGCGCCTTCCACCGCCCGGCACCCCGCCCGGTGGAAGAGCTCTGCAAAAACGCCCGCCGGGTGGCCGTTCTGGAGGGCATCGTGGACTCCACCAATGTGGGGGCCATCTTCCGCTCGGCGGCGGCGCTGAACATGGACGCGGTCCTCATCAACCCTTCCTGCTGCGACCCGCTCTGCCGCCGCGCCGTCCGCGTCAGCATGGGGACGGTGTTCCAGGTGCCCTGGGGGCAGCTGGGCGAGACCCCGGCAGACTGGCCGGAGAAGGGGATGGACATCCTCCACTCCCTCGGCTTCAAGACCGCCGCGATGGCCCTCAGTGACCGCTCGGTGAGCATCGACGACGAGCAGCTTGCAAAAGAGCCGAAGCTTGCCATCGTGCTTGGCACCGAGGGCGACGGCCTCGCCGCCGGCACCATCGCTTCCTGCGACTACACGGTCAGGATCCCCATGTCCCACGGCGTCGATTCGCTGAATGTCGCTGCCGCCAGCGCCGTTGCATTCTGGCAGCTGGGCAAACAATAAACGAAAAAGGAATGCCTCCCGGCGGGGAGGCATTCCTTTTTATGCTCAGATACTTGCTAAGAATCGCTCAAAGCCTGCGCGGCCTGCCGTGTCCATCTTGTAGACGCCGGCGTCTGCGAGGACTTCGGCAAAGACATGGCCGATCTCGTCCTGCACGATGGTGTGGACATTTTCGGCGTTCAGCTCCGGATGGCGGGCGAGGATGTCCATCGCCCACTCGGCGTGCTTCTGGATGTTCTCGCCGTACTCAGCGGCGGGGGTGTGGGCCACGAGGGCGGCTTCCACATCGGCCATCTCGGCTTTCAGGCGGCTGGGCAGAACGGCCAGACCCATGACCTCGATGAGGCCGATGTTCTCCTTTTTGATGTGGTGGAGCTTTGCGTGGGGGTGATAGACGCCCAGCGGATGCTCCGGCGTGGTGATGTTGTTGCGCAGCACCAAATCCAGCTGGAACCTGCTGTCCCGCATCCGGGCGATGGGGGTGATGGTGTTGTGGGGTTCGCCGTCGGTCTCGGCGTAGATAAAGCAGCTCTCGTCGGTGTAGCCCCGCCATGCGGTCAAAATCCGATCGGCCAGCTCCACAAGGCGCTCGTCGTCGGCACAGGTGAGGCGGATGCAGCTCATGGGCCAGTGGACGATGCCGGCGTCCACATCCTCAAAGCCGGGGAAGACCCACTTCTTCTCGATGGGCGCTTTGGCCATGGCGAACTCGTAGTGGCCGCCCTGGAAGTGGTCGTGGCTCAGGATGCTGCCGCCCACGATGGGCAGGTCGGCGTTGCTGCCCACGAAGTAGTGGGGGAAGAGGGACACGAAGTCCAGCAGCTTGCGGAAGGTGGCACGCTCGATCTTCATGGGGGTGTGGTGGTTGTTAAAGACGATGCAGTGCTCATTGTAGTAGACATAGGGCTGTACTGGAAATTCCACGCACTGTCGTTGATGGTCAGCGGGATGATGCGGTGATTCTCCCGGGCGGGATGGTTCAGCGGCCGGCATAGCCCTCGTTCTCCACGCAGAGCTGGCACTTGGGGTAGGCGCTCTGAGGAGCCAGCTTTGCGGCTGCGATGGCCTTGGGGTCTTTTTCGGGCTTCGACAGGTTGATGGTGATGTCGAGGTCGCCATAAGGAGTCCGGGTCACCCACTTGACGTCCCGCTTGATGCGGTAGCGGCGGATGTAATCGGTGTCCTGGCTGAACTTGTAGAACCAGTCGGTGGCGGCCTGGGGGCCGTCGGTCTCGTACCGCTCTTCGAAGTTGGCGCGGACGATGCTGGGGCGGGGCGTCAGCACACCCATGAGCCGGGTGTCGAAGAGGTCGCGGGCCGTGGGGCTGTCGTCGCAGACGCCCCGGGCTGCGGCATCGTCCACCAGCGTTTTCAGGATGCTCTCGAGGTCGGCGTAGCAGACGTCGCCCTCCGGCTCCGTGAAGCTGTCGAGCTGCATGGTCATGAGCAGCTGGTTGCGGATGTAGATCTCGTCGTCAGGCAGGATGAGGCCGGTGTCCAGACCGTAGTTGACGAGCTGCTGGATGGCAGTGGAGATCATAGGACAGCGCCTCCCTCCGGACGGATGGACAGGACGTGGCAGCGGCCCTCGCCGAGGATGGCTTCCATGCCGGCCTTGAACTCATCCAGCATCTCCACAGGCACGAAAGCCTGCACCGTGCCGGCGAAACCGCCGCCGTGGACGCGGACAGCGCCCTTATCGCCCAGCAGATGCTTGGCGGCAGCGATGGTCACGCCCACTTCCTGATGCTCCTTGTAGCCTGCGGGGATGACGTTCTGCAGATACTCCCAGCTGCTGCAGCCGGACTCGTTCACGAGGCAGAGGAAGGTGTCGAAGTCGCCATCGTGGAGTGCGGCCACCTGCTTTGCCACACGGTCGTTGTCGGCGTAGACGTGGAAGGCGCGGAGGACGGCGCGGTCGCCGCACTGCCTGCGGCACTCGGGCAGCTTTGCAAGGAAGGTCTCGAACGGCACATCCCGCAGCACCTCGCCGCCGCAGACAGCGGCCACGGCGCGGCACTCAGCCGGGATGGCGGCGTACTCGTCGGTCAGGTCGGCGTGGTCTGCGCCGGAGTCAAGGATGCAGAGGGCCAGACCAGCCTTGGAGAAGTCCACAGCCACCGGCTCCACCACCGGCTTTGCGGGGCTGGCGAAGTCGATGGTGATGATGTTGCCCACGCTGGAAGCCATCTGGTCCATCAGGCCGCAGGGCTTGCCGAAGTAGACGTTCTCAGCCACTGGCCGATCTGCGCGATGGCGATGGGGGAGACCTTCTTGGCCATGAAGCAGTCGTTCAGGATGACGCCGATGAGCACCTCAAAGGCAGCAGAAGAGGAGACGCCGCTGCCTTCGGCACGTTGGAAGAGATGTAAATGTCCAGACCGGCCAGCTTTGCGCCCCGCTGGGTGAAGGCGGCGCACTCGCCGCGCAGCAGGGCGGCGGTGGTGTTCTCCTCTTCCTTGCGGGCCTCGAGGTCGTTCAGATCAATGACGCACAGATCATAGCCCTCGCTCTGGACGCGGAGCTGGTTCTTGTCGTTGGGGGCTGCGGCGGCGATCATGTCGATGTTCACGCTGCCGGCCAGCACCCGGCCATGCTGGTGGTCGGTGTGGTTGCCGCCGATCTCGGTGCGGCCCGGTGCGCTGTAAAGGCCGGCCTCAGCGTGGGAGCCGAAGGTCTTTTCCAGCCCGTCCAGCACGGCGGCGTAACGGGCGGCTTCAGAGGCCGTCTCGGCGGGAGCACAGCAATACAGGGAGGCGAGGCGTGCGGCGTGGACGCCGCCGGACAGCTCCTGCTTCCATACGGGAATGGACTTCATCATGGATCTTCCTCCTGACAGACAGATACTTTAATTTTGTTGGGTGGTGCTGGAAAACCTCTCCGTCACGCCTGCGGCGTGCCACTGCCCGGGTTGCGGCACCCAGCAGCCGCAGCGCTTTGCTTGCGTCTTGCTGGCCGCGGCCCCAACAGCGACTCCCTGTTTCCGCCACTGGCGGCGGTCGTCGTTGTTGCTCCTAACGAGGGGAGGCTTTGGCATTTCGTAAAGCTTTATCTCTTCGCCAGAGGCTCCCTCGGTAGGGGAGCTGTCGAGCGTGAGCGAGACTGAGAGGTTAATACATTCAACAGAACCCGCTTCTAATCCTATAGTAAAGGATTTGTCCGGAAAAAACCATGTGTTATTGTTGCATTTCAATGAAAAGTTGCAAAAAATCCCCTCCGGGGCTGTCCGGCGGGGATGCAGAATAAAAATCTCGGATAAATTACAACTGAGACAAAAGTTTTTTCGAAACCGGGAAAGCATTGTGTAACTGCGCCAAAACTTCCCGCTGCCGCGTCCCGGCGGGGGAGCGGGCTGCGATATGGAGAAACCTTACTGCGGCGGGCAGTGCAAAAGAAAAGGCCGCGCTCCACTTTTCCAGCGGAGCGCGGCCTTCTTGTTAAGGGAAGAAAATTATGATGTCAGGCGGAAGGCGAGGGAGCAGCGCCCTCCGGCCCGGGAACACAGGGGAAAATCACTGCATCAGGCTGCAGACGGCCTCGGCGTAAGCGGCGGGGTCATCCACGGGCAGGCCCTCGATGAGCTGTGCCTGTGCGTAGAGCAGAGCGCTGTACTTCTTGAGCTTCTCGGTATCGCCAGCCTCCTGTGCGGCTTTCAGCACAGCGAAGACGGGGTGGTTGACGTTCAGCTCCAGCACCTTGTCGCTCTTGACGCCCTCACTGCCGGGCTGCTTGGACAGCACCTTCTCCATCTCGATGGACAGCGGACCGTCGGCGGACAGGCAGACGGGGTGATCCTTCAGGCGGGTGGAGACTTTGACCTCCTTGACCTTGCCGTCCAGAGCGTCCTTCATGGCGTCGAACAGAGCCTTGTTGGCGGTGGTAGCTTCCTCAGCGGCCTTCTTCTCGTCCTCGGTCTCGAGGCCCAGATCGCCGCTGTTGACGTTCTTGAACTCGACGGTGCTGTCCTTGCCCTCGGCATCCTTGCGGGGATAGGTGCGCATGATCTGCAGGCAGAACTCATCCACATCCTCGGTCAGGAGCAGGACGTCATAGCCTTATCCATGACCAGCTCAGCGGCAGGCAGCTTTGCCAGACGGTCGGTGGAGTCGCCGGCGGCGAAGTAGATGTACTTCTGCTCGGAGGGCATCTTGTCCACGTATTCCTGCAGAGTGACCATCTTCTGCTCCTTGGCAGACCAGAACAGCAGCAGGTCGCGCAGCAGCTCGGCGTGCATCCCGTAGTCGGAGTATGCGCCGAACTTCAGCTGACGGCCAAACTCCTTCCAGAAGCTCTCGTACTTCTCGCGGTCGTTGGCCAGCATGGCGTGGAGCTCGTTCTTGATCTTCTTTTCCAGAGCGTTGTGGATGAGCTTGAGCTGATTGTCCTTCTGCAGCATCTCACGGCTGATGTTCAGGCTCAGGTCCTGGCTGTCCACGATGCCTTTGACAAAGCTGAAGTAGTCGGGCAGCAGGTCGGCGCACTTCTCCATGATGAGGACGCCGGATGCGTACAGAGCCAGACCCTTTTCGTAGTCCTTGGTGTAGAAGTCATAGGGGCGGTGGTGGGTACGAAGAGCAGGGCGTTATAGTTTGCAGTACCCTCAGTGCGGCTCACGATGACGCGGGCGGGGTCGGCGTAGTCGCTGAACTTATCCTTGTAGAAGTTTGCGTACTCCTCGTCGGTGACTTCGCTCTTCTGCTTCTTCCAGATAGGCACCATGCTGTTCAGAGTTTCCAGCTCGGTGTAGGTCTCCCACTCGGGCTTGTAGTCGTCGGGCTTGGGGTCGGGTTCGGGCTTCTGACGGCTCTTCTCCCGTTCCATCTGGATGGGGTAGCGCACATAGTCGCTGTACTTCTTGACGATGGCCACGATGCCGTACTCGTCGAGGAAGTTGTCGTAGTTGTCGGTCTCCGTGTCGGGCTTGATGTGGAGGATGATGTCGGTACCGGCAGTCTCCTTCTCAGCAGGCTCAAGCTCATAGCCGTCAGCACCGCTGGACTCCCACTGCCAGGCCTCGTCGGAGCCGTAGGCCTTGGAGATGACGGTCACTTTGTCGGCCACCATGAAGCAGAGTAGAAGCCGACACCGAACTGACCGATGATGTCGATGTTCTCGTCCTTGTTGTCCTTCTTGAAGTCGAAGGAGCCGGAGTGGGCGATGGTGCCGAGGTTCTGCTCCAGCTCTTCCCGGGTCATGCCGATGCCGTTATCGGAGATGGTCAGGGTGCGGCTGTCCTTGTCGCGGGTGAGCAGGATGCGGAAATCGCCTTTGTTCATGCCGACAGAAGTGTCGGTCAGGCTCTTATAATACAGCTTGTCGATGGCGTCCGAAGCGTTAGAGATCAGCTCGCGCAGGAAAATCTCCTTGTTGGTGTAGATGGAGTTGATCATCATGTCCATCAGCTTTTGCTCTCGGCCTGAAATTCCTTTTTCGCATAATACAAAACCTCTTTTTATCAGATTCAATGCCAGCACCCAGAGCGCATGACTGCTTGCGGGAGCTTAGCACTCATAACTTTCGAGTGCTAATATACACCGCTGGGAGACAAAAATCAAGGGGTTTCATAAAAAGTTCAAAAAACTTTCCATTCGGGGCCAAAGCCGCCTTTACTTTCCCGCGCCAAAGCCGTATAATGGGCCGGAATGACAGACCTGTTTATAAGGAGGATGAGGGATGCGGCAGATAGAGCTGGAACTTGCAGGCGGCGGTGTGCTGACGGTTTCCCTGCGGGCGTCGCTGGACGCCATGCCCGCCGTGAAGCAGCGGCCTTTGGTGCTGGTGGTGCCGGGCGGCGGCTACAACCATGTCAGCCCCCGGGAGGCGACCCGGTGGCCCTGCAGTTTGCGGCGGCGGGCTATCACACCGCCGTGCTGACCTACAGCGTGGGG
>ENA-OQEX01001029-OQEX01001029.1-human-gut-metagenome-genome-assembly--contig:-NODE-1029-length-11728-cov-2.006982_pt1 | contig 11728 bp, 20 predicted proteins | sample MGYA00242802_ERZ504649 | MGnify/ENA primary metagenome ERZ504649 (study PRJEB26092, sample SAMD00036194) | human gut metagenome | host: Homo sapiens | study: EMG produced TPA metagenomics assembly of... | reverse complement strand
CCTTCCTCGGCATAAGGTTCACCTCCGGATACAACGAAAGCCCATGTGGAACACCACAGGGCTTTCGGTCAGTTTTCTATGATATTATTATATCATGTTTATTCAGCAATTTCGTCCATCAAATTACCTCATGCCTTTCCGTACAAAAGCAAAGCAAGATGCTGCACTGCACGATTTTTCTTATTGTAAGCTGTAGAACGTTCGATATGCAGGTGCTCACAGATATTGTAAACAGCATCAATCTGTTTTTCTTCTTCTCCTCCATAGAACTGTTCCAGCACATACCGTTCATCCTCCGACAGGCTGTCCCATGCGGGTTGAAACCATTCCATGTATTCCTTTGCCTGACGATACCGTTCCCGCAGCACATCGATTTCGTCAATGGCAGCGATGATTCTCATTTCGCCGGACTGCGGGTTCGGACTGCGCCCGGCATATCTGTAAATGCCGGACTGCCAAGGTGGTGGTGTCTTCATGCACCTGTGCGATTTCTTCGTCTGTGTGTGCAAGGATGTAAGCCATGCTGCTGTAATCCTTCAGTGCGTTCACAGCGGCACTCCGTTTGTCTAAGTACTGCCAAATGATATTCATCTGCTACCTCCAAGTTCTGCCTTGACGGCTTGCATCAAAGCGGTCTGGGTTTGTTCTTTCCGGGTCAGGGCTTTCAGGATACGTTCGTCAATCGTACCCTTGGTGATGAGATGTTGAATGACAACCGTTTCGGACTGTTGCCCCTGCCGCCACAGTCTGGCGTTGGTCTGCTGGTAGAGTTCTAAACTCCATGTTAGCCCGAACCAAATCAGGTGAGAGCCGCCTGCCTGTAAGTTCAAGCCATGACCAGCAGATGCTGGGTGCAGCAGACCAACTTGCAGCCTTCCGGCGTTCCAGTTCCGAATACTGTCAGAGGATTGGATTTCCTGATAGGAAACCTTCAGCTTTCGCAGTCGCTCTTGAATCCGCTCCAAATCATGCTTGAACCAGTACGCCACCAGAACAGGCTTGCCATTGGCTGCCTCTATCAAATCTTCCAGTGCATCCAACTTTCGGCTGTGAATGGGAATCACCGCTCCGGTATCGTCATACACTGCACCATTCGCCAGCTGGGAAAGTTTATTGGATAGACTTGCAGCGTTGGCGGCGGTAATCTCGGTGTCCTGCATCTCCAGAATCAGTTCAGACTTGAACCGCTTGTAGGTTTCTTGCTCCGTGTCGGACAGCTGCACGGGATATTCGTTGGAAAGCAATTCCGGCATGTGCAGGTGGTCGATGGCTTTCATCGAAACAGTGATGTCAGCAATTTTCTCATAAATCTGCCGCTCTGCATCGGGCAGGGGCTTGTAGGAATACACGAGATAGCCGTTCTGCTTGTCGGGCTTGAAGTAGGCATTCCGATACTGCCCGATGAATCTGCCGAGCCGCTGTCCCATATCCAGCAGACGAAATTCCGCCCATAAATCCATCAAACCATTACTGGCAGGAGTGCCTGTCAAACCGACGATTCTTTTCACCTTTGGTCGAACTTTCATCAATGCTTTGAAGCGTTTGCTCTGATGGCTCTTGAAACTGGAAAGTTCATCAATCACCACCATGTCATAATCGAACTTCGTGTTGTTGACGAGCCAGTCAATGTTCTCTCGGTTGATGATGTAGAGGTCGGCAGGTTTTTTCAGGGCAGCAAGGCGTTCCTCGACCGTACCGACAACAACGCTGTATTGCAGCGGTTTCAAATGCTCCCATTTTTCAATTTCAGCAGACCATGTATCACGGGCAACTCGCAGCGGTGCAATAATCAGAACCTTTCTGACCGCAAACAAATTAAACATCAAATTGTGGATTGCAGTCAGTGTTGTAATCGTCTTACCAAGTCCCATATCCAGAAAGAGTGCTGCGATTGGATGTTCTTCGATAAAGCGAACAGCATATTTTTGATAGTCATGGAGTTTCATTTTTCACCTCCCAGATGATTTTGTCGATGTCCTCACAAGCATCCAAGACATAAACCAGAAAACCTAATCGCCTCAGAAGTTTATGCCGGGAAAGTTGAAGCGGTCTGGGTTTCTCTCCGGGTGCTTTCACTTCCACAAAAGCAATTCTACCGCCGGGCATCAATACGATGCGGTCTGGAACGCCTGCCGTTCCGGGAGACGTGAATTTCCAGCACACACCACCATTTTGCTTTACTGCCTTTGTGAGTTTTTCTTCAATTATTTTTTCTCGCATGGGAGTACATACACACTTTCACCGTTTGACACTGATTTTGCTATCTCATCAATGATTTTGGATGTCTGGTTAAAAAAGCCTAATCCAATTTTTCTGCCCTCTGTAACAAGCATGATGAGATCAGGCTCATTACTGTCCTGCATAATGACATCAAATTTTTCAAGATTAATCAAGGTGTTATTTTTCTTAATCCACATAATTTGTCCCTCCTAATTTTGGGGTTGGTGACAGTCTACGACAGTCGATTGCAAACCTTATATATAGAGAAAAAATTATACTTTTTTCTCGCCTGCGTAAAGTCTGTATATGACTGTCGTAGACTGTCACTTTCCCTATATTGCGTGTTTTTTAGCTTTTTTGGTGACAGTCAATCAAGAATATCGTTCTTCAATTGAAGCCCCATGATGTATCTAGCACTGTGAGTTCTTGTCTTTTTGAAGCCTGCTTGTTCCAGAGCCGCATAAAAATCAGAAGTACTTCTTGTGTATTCTCCGTTTTCATTGCAGTATTCTCTGTATCGGTTATAGAGGTCACCTGACTTTGCCTGATAGCTTTTATCTGCCTCACAACACTCATTGATGAAATTGCCAAGCCAGTCATTGCCATCCCGATAGGCTCCAATTGCATCTAAAACACACTGCGGTCGGTTAATCTGATAGTTTGCCGCAATGACCTTTCTTGCACCTTCAATCAGCCAGGAAAGCACTGCACCGCCAGCGTTATCGACCAAGTGCTGCGTATAGTTTTTGATGTCATTAGAACCCTGAATTTTTGCGTGAAACGGGATCACAATCAATCTTCTCCACGTGCCATCATCCGATGCACCAACCTCGGAAGATGATTGGTATAGAGTACAAGTGTATGAGAGGGTTCAAAGTGGAACGGTGCTTTGAATTTCTTTTCGGCAAAGATCGGGTCGGTGGAACAAAGCTGCTTGACGACACTGGTATTCAATCGCATACCTTCCTGCAATTCTGCTGCAATAATCATTCTTTTTCCTTTCAGTTCTGCCATTTCAGGCTTCACGTTTCTCTTGCAATTGACAGTCAGGGCATCTGCTGAAATGTTGCCGCTGTAACTGCCGAGAACCTTGTAAATGACATTCCAGAACGTTGATTTTCCGTTTCGTCCGTCACCGTAGGCAATAATCATCGCCTCCAAGTACACCTTGCCCACAATGCAAAGTCCGCAAATCATCTGCACATAATCAATCAGGCTCTGGTCGCCGCAGAAGAAAAGCTGTAAGGCATCCTCCACAAATCCTTACCAGCATCACTTGGAACAACCGCCGTCACTTTCGTTAAGAGGTCGGCAGGATCTGTAGCTTCCAGCCATTCAATCCTTCGGGCAGATAATACGTGCCTCCGGGGGTATTCAAGAGCATTGGATTGCTGTCGAGGGCTTCGGGATTGTGGAGAACCAGAGGCTTTGCAGCATCCAGTGCATTGGTCATACTGCGAACATGGCGATATTTCATGACAAACGCCTTGAAAGTAGCATAGTACTGATACTCCTTGTATGCGGCGGTCTGTTCTTCATCCAGACTATCCCGAAACTTTTTGCCGCCGTTGATTGCTGCATCTCTTGCAACACCGAGGCATTCCAGTTTCAGAAGGGATGCCTCCACCTGCTTTTCCGCCTTTGCAAGCTGTACGTCTGTATGTTCGATCATGGCAAGGGTGACAGCGTGTTCTGACTCCTCCCAGTAGGTTCCGTTGTAGCGAAGATAATCGGTCGCAATGGTAAATGCCACCTCATCTGAGAAGCCTTCTACAAATGTGCGAGCCTCTCCAACATCCGAAAAATCATCTGGAATCAGGGATTGTTTGCCATATGCCTCCGGATCAACATAACCCTCTTGTTTGGCAACTTTTTTGCCGAATTTGCAGGCACTGTGCCAGATTGCTTCCAGTTCTTCATCCGGTAGCGGCGGTTCGCATTCGGCTGCTTTTTCCAGAAACTTCTGATAGCTTTCCTCAGTCACACCAAAACGCTTGACCAGCTTTCCAGCCATGCGAGACATTGTGCTGTTTCGCTGTCCCTGCGGAATGTTACGATTTGACTTCATCAGTGTAAGCCAGTCCTCAATGGATAAACTGCCTTCGTGCCAGAACACATCGCTCGGACAACCAAACAAAAAACGTGAGGCATCCAAGTGCATTTCCGTCAAAGAAACGGCAGTTCCTTATGGATTTTCTGCTTTATCGCCTTATGGGAATTTGCATCGTTGCAGGGCGAAGTAGGAAAGAAAACATGGAAACGGGGACGGGCAGATTTGCTGCCTTTTGTCAACATATGATGACGGCTGTAGGTCACTGCAAATGCAACATCTACTAAGCTGCTCACCAGTATTTCAGGCGTGATCCAGTCTTTCGGGTCATCTGAATGGTCGTTGTCACAATCCATGGGTACTACATCAGACAGCAGGAAATTAGCGTCACTGCGGGCAAAATTCTCATACTGAGCACAGACATGATCGTAGACAACAGCTTTTTTCAAATCCGCTTCTGAAGTAATGACCTTTTGGTTGGGATAAAGGATATTCTTTTCATTGCCGGTACAGTTTGCTGTATAGAGCGTAAATTTCATTCTATTTCCTCCAGTTCTTCTGTAAAATACCGAATGGTCATATGCCGCCGCTTTGCCCATTTGATTTCCTGCTGCATCCCCTCCGACCGCACAGAACCAAACACCCACAGCTGGGCACACTTTGACAGCAGTACCAAATTCATGAACATCGCTGTCTGACGATCTTCGCCCAGACTGTCATCCATGAACTGCGGAAACAGCAAATGGGGAGCGATAGGGACATAGTGCGTATCTACTGCAAAGCGGCTGTATCGTCTGGCGTTTTCGATATTGTCATTGATGCAGCCATGGGAATAGGGAGAACAAATGTATACCAGCGGTCGATAAGCGGCAGCTTTTTTCGCCTTACGTTCCTCTCGTTCAATACGGCTCAGTGCCTCATAAGCAGTAAGATCAATGTACCCCTCAGCGTTATACCGATTCATGCGGTGCTCCTTTCAGCCGCTTCAGTGTGCAGGCATCGCAGTAAACAGCACTGCTGAAAATGTCAAAGTTTTCTGCTGTCCAGAAGATACTCAGATCAACCGGTACTTCTGCACCGCACTGCGGGCAGTGGCAGTATACGTTTTCGTTGTTGATCTCCACAGAGATACTGGTGGTGTCATTCAAGTTTTCTTTGATGTAAACATATGGAATCCTCCTAATCTTTCTTGTAAAAGCTGCATTCATATCCATCTGCCCGAAGCAACAGTTCCTTTGCCCAGTCCGGTGTTCTCGCCATCTGCTGGCAGAGTTCCTCCAGCTTTGTATCCTCCGGGCACTCGATGATCATTTCATCGTGAATATGACCGACAATAAAGTGTTGTGATAGTGTCTGCATGGAATACATCAGCAGATCTCTTGCAATTCCTTGGACGCAGTTCTCTACAAATTTCGGCCCATAACTTTCAAGTCTGTCCCATTTTTTCTGAGCATTAATGCCCATATATGTAACAGATTCACCGCCGAATTTATTCTTACCGATGTAGGGTTTAGCATAAGCAAGACGTCTTCCGCTTGGCAGCCTTATGAACAGAAACCCTGCCTCATAGGAAAATAGCAGTCCGTGTGTTTTCGTTGCTGTTTTTCTTTGACTGCCTTTTTACAGCTCTATCTACCGCCCACCAGTGTTCTGTAATATGCGGTGAAGCCTCACGCCAGTCGGTTACGATCTGTTTCAGTTCCGTATCGGATAAGCCAAGAGAATCTGCTCCCATCGCTTTCATGCTCCAACCGATCCGCCGAAACCACAAGCCAATTCGGATATCTTTCCTTTCTGCCTTAAATGACCGTTTTCACCATGCTTTACAACTGGCACACCGAACATCTTTGATGCTGATGCACAGTAAATGTCCTCACCGTTTGCAAAAGCCTTCATTCGCCATTCTTCACCTGCAAGCCATGCGATCACTCTTGCTTCAATGGCAGAGAAGTCCGCAACAATAAACTTCATACCCTGTTTTGGGATAAAAGCGGTACGGATAAGCTGTGACAGTGTATCAGGAACATCATCATATAGCATCTGAATATCTTCAAAAGAACCGTACTTTACAAGTTCACGGGCTTCTGATAATCCGGCAAGTGATTCTGCGGAAGATTTGCAATTGCACATTTCTGCCAGCCCAACGCCCCGTTCTTGATGCCCCATAAAAGCTGAACATCCCTCTTGCACGATTATCGCTGCAAGCTGTATTTTTCATAGCGGTATATTTTTTCACCGAAGATTTAGACAACTGCAAACGCAGCTGAAGCACGGATTCACAGGTTCTTTTGCAGTTTGATGAGTTCCTGCACCTGTGCTTTCCCGAGTGAATCCGACTTGTACCCCTGTGTTTCAAGCCAATCCAGCAACTGATATACAGAATTCGGATTTTCTACGCCTGTCAACCTTTTCATTTCAGCTGTCAGTTCTTCTTTTGCCTCTGCATCAAGGTTAATTGCCTTATCTGCAAGCTGCATATCTACGAGAATACCTCTGTCGTTGATTTCCTGGTCAAGATAAAATTCCTTCCACAGAAAATCAGGCACAGGGAAACGTGACAGTTTTCTGTCGATTTCAAGCTCAGCTTCAACATCACGCTTGTTATATGCCTTGAAAATTTCCCATTTATCGGATAATCTTTCGGATTATGAAACTGCGGAACACCGTCAACTGTGTCGTATGGCACACAAAAGAATTTGACGAGAGCCTTGCCCTCTGTCATTTTCTGCTGTTCAATGCCCAAAACCTTTCCGACTTCTGCAAGTGATGACGCAGTCCGAGTGTTCTTGCATGAATCATAGAACAATGCCAGCTTTCGGGATTTAAGAAATCTCCGACAGTATCTTCGTCAATGCTGTAACTCTGAAAATATTGAGGGTGATTTTCACGAAGATATTTTGATAAACATACTCGTTCAAAGTTACAATTAAATGCCCTTTTAACCACATTTTCATCTGCAAGAGCAGCGAGAATACTTTCAGGAATTTCTTCACCGTTTGCCATATCCACTACCTGAATAGGCTGTCCGTCTATGGAATAGGCAAACAGCAAAATATCAAAATAGGGGGTGTCTGTATAAGCATAAATGCCGCATTTTGATATGTCCTTATCGGATTTTGTTTCGATATCAATTGTAATCATGTTTATCTCAATCACCCACCCAAGCATAACGCCTAGCTGTCCGCCCAGCTATCTTAGTCAGAAAATCCTCGTCTTCTACGGTTGCGAAGTCGTCCTCTGCACGGCTGTGACCGCCCAGCGGCTCACCATCCCGAATCTTCTGGACGTTCTGCAAACCGCAGGGCAATGCCCCGAGAGGTCTTTGTAGCGAACGCATAGAACGTGATGCTGGCTCTGCCGTAGACACCGCTGTAAATCTCGCTGTGGTCTAAAATCTGCTGGCAGGCGGCATCCACGATGCCGGGAGCAGTGATGGAATTGGCGTTGACGAAATAGCTGTTAGCATACGCTTCATCGTCTGGTCGTTCCAAATCACCATCCCGAAGTGGGGTCTTGAGGGAAGTCAGTGGCGGAACAGATTTGCTGTTGCCTTTCAACTTGCCCTGCCCCTCCTCGTAGGCAGACTGAATGGCGGCACGAATCTTTTCGATGGTTTTCGTGTCCGACTTCGGAATGATGAGGGAAACGCTGTACTTCGGCTTGCTGTTCTCGTCCATCGCCTTTGCTTCCCAGAGGTTGGCGTAGCTGAACCGGCATACACCGGTTACGACCTTTGCAGGGTTATGATACTTTGTCATGTGAAAAACTCCTTTACTCGTTGAAATCTTCTTGTGCGTTGCTCCATTCTGGACGCTTGTCTGAGCATGGAACGAGGGTTGGTTTGCCCGGCGGCTTTTCGGTCAGGCTGCCCAGTAGGGCTTCAAATTGGGTTCTCCCCAGAAGCTGTTGCATGGCGGTCACGCCCAGCAATTCCGGCTCTTTGTAGGGGTTCTTTCCGTAGGCTTGCACGGCTGCTGCAACCGCTGCCGGATTGGTATACTTGCGGTTCGATTTCCCTGCAACGACCTTGTAGCCATGCCACTGCTTGCCGGAGAGAGCCTGCCGCAGGGCGTATTCCTTGACATCCGCCACCCAAGCCGTCAGCTGGTCAGCCGTTGCTAAAATCGTTTCGATTTCGGTATCGCTCAGCTTGTCCGGCATGGCAAAATCATACTTTGCCAATTGCAGATTATACTCCGCCCGTTTCCGGCAGGTTGCTTTTCGCTTGCAGAAGCGGCAGTGTTCTCCGGCAGAGAATGCACCTCGCCTTTGGCGGCAAGTGCGGCTTTTGGTTTCAGTTCGGTTTCCGCCCAGTGCAGCAGCTCCGACAGCGGCAGGTGCATTCGCTGAGGTTCTGGATTCTCGGCTGAAAAATCACCATCCGGATTTCTGCAATGTCATAGAGGGCATCGAACAGTTCCAACGCTCCGAGAGCATACAGCATCATCTGCGAGTTGTGGTCGGCAGATACCGCCACGCCCTTGCCATACTTGAAGTCAATGACAGTCAGGACATCATCTGCAACAATCACACAATCTCCCGTGCCAAAGCCATCTGGAACGTAGCGGCTGAAATCCAGACGCTGTTCCACTAAAACCATGGGTTCTTGCAGGGTTGATAGCTGTTCGGCGATGTACTGGGCGTAGCTGTCCGTGCAGTCTTCCATTTCTGCATCGTAGAAATCTAAGTTCTCCGTGGGATTGGCTGCCGGATTTCCGAGCAGTTTTTGCACCTTATATTCTGCCAACTCGTGAGCGCACGTGCCTTCCCGTGCGTAGTCCGTCACGGTATCCGGCAGGGTGGCACAAAGCTGTGCGGACGGCGGACACGCCAGCCATCGGGCACTGGAGGAAGCAGAGAGCATGGCGTGTTTATTCGGCATGGGCTGCCTCCTGTGCATCTGCGAACAGTGCAGCGTACCGCTCTGGCGGAACTTCAGACAATCGACTGCCGCCGTACTTTTGCAGCAGTTTCAGCACCGTTTCCTTTTGTCCACTGCGGGACAGATTTGCCAGAACGCTGCGGACTTCTTCCAGTGTGACCGCCTTTTCCACTGCTTTTTTGACCGTTTCTTCTTTTTGCGGACAGATCTGTGTAAACGTCTCCATTTCCGCTTTGGAAGCACTTTCTGCCCACTCTGATGCGACCTTTACGAAATCGCTGAGTGCAGCAAGGACATCTATGAGGGTTTTCATTTGGTTTCACTCCTTCGTTTTCCAAACTGAACAATATGTATTCGTTCCATAGGCAGAAATGATCTGTTGTACAATCTTCTTTTGCTGTTCATCCGCATAAGAATTTAATTCCCGCAGCGTTCGAATTTGCTCTTGTGACAGAATATTTCGATGTGGATGATACCAATCTGCAAGACGAATTCCGCCGCCGTTTCCATGAATACTTTCAAGAGGGTATTGCAATACAAGTGTCTGAACGTCTCTCTGAATGGTTCTTTTTGAAACACCAAGTTCCTGTGCTAAATCAGACAGATAGCACTTTCGTCTTCCAACCAAAATCCGCATAATTTCAGCACGGCGTTCAGATGCACTCATATTCTCCCCCCTTTCTTAATTGTTCGACTGTATTCTACTGCTCAAACACGACACCTTTTGTCGTGTTTGAAAAGAGTTCACAAAACATTTTCAATTTGTACAGGCATAAAAACACCGACAAGGTACAGAAAAAAATTCTGCACCTCATCGGATGTTCTCACTTTTTTACCAAACTGGTCAGCCATGGTGCAATGGGTCTTGCAATCATTCTCGCATTCAGATATGCCATTTCCAGTGTCAGACAAGTGCTGCCCAGATAATATCCGTTTCGTTCTGCCAAGGTCATGGCAAGGTTCGGTTTTTCCATATCTGTTAAGCAGATCGGCAGCAGAAACTGCAATTGATTCTGGTATCCCTGCGGTACTACCAGCCCCGGCTCAATTACTGCTTTTCGTCTGCCCAGTTCCACTGCTGTTTCCAGCAGCAATGGCAGATTCTTGAACCGAAGCAGTTTCTTCGGCAGCCGTTCCCGATTTTCCGGATCGCTGAGAATGTGTTCTGCATTTACCCGAATTGGCCATTCCGGATTGAAGTTTACACCATTTTGCATCATCGGGAAATATGGCTTTTTGGGCAATGGTTCTACATACCGCAGCTTGGAAGAAACAGCATCACAGAAGCCGGTGAAATACCATTTCAATGTGGTGTCTTTCTTTTTATTTCGTTCAAAGCAGGCGTAGATTGCCTGATACTGCCTTGTGTACAGTCCTGTATGAAAGCAGGCACAATTATTTTCCACATGGAAATACGCCGTTTCTCCGGTGTTGTAATCGATGCTCAGTTTCCGGAACATCATATGGAGATACCGTTCCAAAATCGGCGTATCTGTATTTTTACATTCGGTCTGCGGTTTTCGGAATCGCCATGCTTCCGGCAACGCCATTTCTGCCAATTGTTCTAATTGCCCGTACCAATCCGGCACATAGGCAAATTCAAATAAATCCGTTTCTATCATTTTATCACCTTACACTTAGAAAGTGCCTCCAGATACTTTGTTTGTATCTCTGCTTTCTGATCTTCACACACATACTGGTGTTCTGTGCCGTCTGAACAAATCTCAACCACAGTTGACAATGCACGGATATATGCATCGTAATACTGCAGCAGCTTTTCCTGTGCATCATGGTCACCTTTGACAGCACGATACACCGTTTCATAATCCAGTTTCATGCTTTTGTGTCCTTTCGTAATAACTGCGAATATTTGCAAATGCGTTTTTCTTCCGTTCTGACACGGAGCGTCTGGAGATCTGCAATGTTTCGGAAATCTCGGAAATAGACATTCCATACCAGAATTCTAAAATAACCACTTCCTTTTGTTTGGGCGGCAACAGCAGCATTGCCTGATACAGCCATTCTGTTGCAACGACACAACAGTATCCGTTTCCGGCATCGATGAAATGTTCGGATGGATAAACAGCATTTTCACTGTGTGTTTCAAAATGTTACTGTACGATATCTGTGTTGACCGACTCATTTTTCCTTCTTGTTTTTGCAGCAGCGGCGAATTTCTGCTTGCATTTCTCATCACTGTTTTACTGAAACTATCGAAAATCTCAAGTTTCAGCTGATCATCATCATGTGAGGGAGCAGACATTATTTTCCCTCCCTCCATATTCAGTTTTGAGAAGCCCTTTTTTGCCCTCCTGAAATTACTAAGACAATTGAGAGAAGCAAATGGGAAGGTTTTAGATGTAAATTTTATATGAACAGGTAGGAGAAAGAAAAAAGCAGCATACAAAACCGGTCATTTCGACGGATTGTATGCTGCTTGAGGAAAAATAGAAAGGGCAGTCCTGCCCAGCTGTTTGCCGGACAGAACTGCCCCTTTTTAGGTGGTTGAATTTTAATGGAAATTATTGCTTGCAGGTAAATTGCATACATTAAATAGCCAGTGCTGTCTGTTCCAG
>ENA-OQEX01001028-OQEX01001028.1-human-gut-metagenome-genome-assembly--contig:-NODE-1028-length-11746-cov-2.247870_pt1 | contig 11746 bp, 10 predicted proteins | sample MGYA00242802_ERZ504649 | MGnify/ENA primary metagenome ERZ504649 (study PRJEB26092, sample SAMD00036194) | human gut metagenome | host: Homo sapiens | study: EMG produced TPA metagenomics assembly of... | reverse complement strand
TATACGAAAGTTTGCTTTATTACGCTATCTGCATCGCTCAAATTGGCTGATGTTGTTAATTCCTGTACCGGGAAAAATTTCCGACACAATATCATTAAGCTCCACAATCATTTTAGAAATTTCGGTACTAGCATCTTCAGGATCCAATTCTCGGCTAAGTTTATCCAGATATTTTTGAGCCTCTTTATAATTCTCCGAAGATTCTCTTATTTCAGAAAATAATTCATTTAAGGTCTTTTGAAGTGTTCCTGATGATCCTGTTATCTCATCCTCCTTATCTTGTGCCGGTATAAGCAAATACTTTGGCAATTTACTTAGTACATTCTGAGGAATACCACCAGGGTTTTCTACCCATACTTCTTCCGATTCATCAAATTCATATATTTCATCTACTGAATCAAATAACCTTTTTTCTTTAGTTGCCAACTTTTTATTCTTATCTAATGTTTTATTTCATCTGTTAAACTATCTTCATTTAAACCATTATCTAAATAATCTTGTACAGTTTTACATTCTTTAAAATTAGTTTTAATCTCCTTTTTAAATTCTTTGGTTTCAATTTTCGCTGCAGATGATCCAAATTTAAAAGTTTTTCTGTATATAAAACTCAGCCCAGTTTGACCATCAACATTCTCAGTAGATGGTATTACTCTACCCTTAAATCCCCTCCATGACTTTGCTTCAGTAGGTAAATCACAGAATTCTGCCGTCAAAATAATCTCGTCAACAATTCGTTTATTTTCTCCCTCAGCTGTGGTACATGAAAAATACTCATTTGGATTTACTTTTTGTTTATTATTTAACAAATAAGTCTAAAGCATACAAAATACTACTTTTTCCCACATTATTCTCACCAATTAAAAATGTAGAATCAGAAAAAACAATTGTAGTATCGTAATGTTTTCTAAAGCCTTGAAATTCTCAGTGAATGTAAATACATTTAGCAAGCCCTCTTCTGTAATTTTTTAAAAATCTGTAAAATATGTATTATTATTAACTTCTGCAGCGAATCAATTAACAAGTACAAAATAAACTATTTATATTTTTCTTTTATATGTTCTGTCACATCTGAAATTTCAGGAAAAAGTTGACCTCTGTTAATTGAAAACTTGTCCAGCTGTTTTAAAATTCCCTTTTTAGCTTTTTTATCTATTATATAAATTTGAATTTTAGTATGTTCTTTGTATCTGTATTTATTGACTACATTATCTGTTACATCAAGCAACCCACAGATTATAAAAGCACCATCTTGCTTAACAATTCTATCATTCTTTTTTTCAGCAAGAACAAAAAAGCAATTTAAAATATCATCTTTTAATATCTCATCTCTAAATGCAGGCTTTTCCAACTTTACTTCATGAAGCAGTCTACATGCTTTACGATTGAAATCATTTATGCCAATAGTTTTATCCTGTGCCCACATGAGCAATTTCTTCTTCATATCAGAATTAAATAGCGGTAAACTAGCTAATATCGAAACCGTATCGCTTTTTGGGTATTTAATTTCATCTGTTTTTACATTAAATATAATCAATTCGCCTTGACTATTAAAATTATCACAACATGCAAAATAGAGTGCTACCAAAGGATTTTTTGTAATATCTAAAAGTCTTGTGGGTAATCCATAGTGCTGCATTTCTACTAAATAATCAAGATGGGTAACGCAATTTGCAAACGAATCCGGACACTCTATTACGGTTTCATTGTATAGATCACACTCATGCTCATACCAACTATTTAAACGCATTACCGAAGGAAGTAAAACATAATTCACATCAGAGTGACCTCTATAATATATACTGCTTTCAGATTTTCCAATTGCTTGTATTATTTTATTTGCTTTATCAAATGAAGTTATTAGATTAATCTCTACTTTGGATTTTATGTATATAATAGTCTGAGCAAATGACAATTTATCTAATTCAAAAGAACGGCTAAGTTCTCTTAACATTTCTTTTGTAGCCGCTATTCGTTCTTCAGCCTTACTATAAATTCTATAAATCCAATAAACTATTGCTTTTGCTTCAATAGCATTTAATTCTATTTTATTATTATAATAATCTGAATTGTTTTCTAAAAAAGAACTCCAGTATTTGTTTGCAACATCTAATTTCGGAAAGGAATTCTTATAAAGATAGGTAAAAGGTGATTCCATCGCAGACAAAGAAGTGTAAATCTCATTTTTATTTATTCTTGCAAATATATACTCAGACATATCACAATAGTAATCCTTTTTGAGTTTATTAATACATACAATTTCAAATGCTTTTTTAATAATTGGGCTTTCTGCAAAATTGTTAGAAAAGAAAAACGCCATAAACAATCTCCTTTAAAAAAATAAAAAACATATTTATAACGAATCTCATATCACACTTTACATGATTATGAGATTTTTGTTAATCTTCACCATAATCGCTATGATTGTGTTCTTTTATTTAATACAATAATTTTTCCTCTCTCGCTACACATCTCCGACAAATGAAGGATAACTATTAATTATCTGAGAAAGGATAAAAATATGTATAATGTTCAAAGTTACGGTATCAACCACAATGTTTCATGGAATCTTGCAAATACTACCGGATACGAATTTGAAGATAAAATATATAAGATTGCTTTGAAAGAGTTAAAACAATATCTTTTAGAAGATAAAATGACTGTTGAACAAACATGTCGATCAAATGATGGAGGAAAAGATATTGTTATAATCAGTAAAACTGATTTTGTACTATTTGGAATATCATTTGAACTGGAAGGAAAAGACAAAATAACTATATATTTAGAAACCAAAAGTACTGATAAACAGTTGAGATTTGAAAAGGTAATTGGAAATATTGTTAGAAGTAAGTATGATAAAATAGATTATTTTGCTTTAGTAACAAACTCTACTATAAATCCAAATGCGTATTATTTATTTGAGCATGAATTTCCTGACAGTACACAGTTCGTTTTGATAGACCAGTATTTTTTGGCCAAGTATAAATAGCAAACATTTAGACATTTTTGGCCGCGTTCCGGAATATATGCCGCAAAATGATAATAATGATAATTTTTATTTAGAATACCAGATAACTCCTTATTCTCATGATGGAGAATCCGGATTTGAGATAACATTTATGTTTAGAAATTATAGTTTTGAGGAATTTAATTGTAAGCTAAGCCTTGCAACTAATGTCAATTGGAGCATGGCGGAAAGAATATTAGAATTTATTATTCCTCCAAATTACGGAGTATCAAAAAAGATACATTTAAAAAATGATAATTCTGATGAATTTAATTCGTTAATGTTTAATCTTGAGAAAAATTCACACGATTCTTTGTTAAAAGTTCAAAGTATAAATCTAAGCGAAACATTTGAACCTCCGTTTGTGAGTGAAGAACGAAAAAATATATGTACTAACATTATAAAAAACATAAAAAGACCAAACGGAAATAGAATGTTCTTTTTATGGGGAGAATCAGGAATTGGAAAAACCCGAATTGTTCGCAGAGTGTTTGACGAAGTGAATAATTCGTTATTTGATATATTTGAGTGTCATGTTAAAGATAATAATCAAGATACTATCAACAAAATTATTGAATTTCTGAATAAAAAAGAATATACCTCAAAAGAACAATGCAATTTGTATGAATTCGCCGATGTTATCAAAGATTGTGATAATCAGATAAAAACAGCGGTTATATTGATTGATGATTTCACTATGCAACAAAAAGTTTTTGGATCAGATAAAATCAATTAATAATAATATTAACCAGTCAGTAGCCTTTATTATATGCGGAAGAACAGATTATAGTTTTGGTAATAGTGATTATTATTCATTTGTGAATTGGTCTAATGATAATATGAAACGCAATGAGAACTTATGGGAAATAGAACCGTTAAAAGATGATGAAACAAAGAATTTAATAAAGGCGATGATCAAAGGTTTACCAGAAGAAGCATTAAACATTCTGTTTGATAAAAGTAAAAATAATCCTTTGTTTATAGTACAATATATAGAATACTTGATTGGTGAAAAGCTTGCTTATATAGTAAATAGAAATACTGTTGGAATTATTGATCTATCTAAGTTTAACACCAAATGCGATATTCCCTCCGGAATTTCAGAAATTTATTGTTCAAGAATTAAAAATCTTAAAGAAAGTGAAGAAGAAGGTGAGGCATTGTTAAAAATTCTCCTAATATTAGCTGCGTATAAAGGAGAAATTTCAAGTGATATAATTTATGAATTTTATGATGACTATACATTAATTCCTATTCTTGTAAAAAAAAGATTTATCGTTTTTGAAAACGGTTTTTACAGATTTGTACATGAAAGCCTGATGATCTACTTTCAGCAACTTCTAAAAAATAAATATACAGTAGAAATTTCAAGGTATATTCTATCAATCAGTGATGATATAAGAAAAACATTCAGTTCACATCAACTGGGCAGATTATTGAACTGGAGTGGAGATAAGAAAAATGCGGCCGAACAATTCAGAGATATAGTAAGTGCAATAAATAGTGTTGATAATATATCGAATATAAGAATTGATACAAACATATATGATTACATATATGATGTGTTTGATGTTTACAAAGATGATGAAGAAAATGTTGAATTCTTGAAAAAACTTTTAGAAACAAGAATCTATATAACTTACATCATATGCAGCCTTATAATGCCGCACTTGAATGCAATTATTGTTTAAATTTAATTTCAAATAATAATATTCTAAAAGGCGAAAAACATTTGTACAATTGCATTATGGCTGAAAAGGCACATCCCTAATGAATTCAGGAAAAAATTTTGACGGATATTTAGTACTTAACGAACTTCAATCAAAATGGATTGTGAATAATAAAGATTTTGATAACGAAGCCCTTTTTGATATGTATGATAGATTGTTAGCTTCATATATTAAATTTAATTGTTTTAATATAGCCAAGAATTATGCTAAATTAGAGATGAATATTGCAAAACAAAATAAGGATATGGAAGCTATTGCACATCGAACACAATCAAAGCTTTACTATCTGAATGATTATAATAAGTGCATCTTCCATCTTGACAAGGTGGATAAAATCATGGAAACACACCTTTCAGATAGAATAAAAATCAATAATCAAATATACAGATATATCGTAGAACTTACCTATGATAAAATTGATGATTATGATCAAGCAAGGAATACTCTAAAAGAAATTATTGATTTATCCCAGAAAAATAGTTTTAATCGTGCAATTATTCAAGGAAATCTTGTGTTAGCTGCAATTATGATAAAAAACGGAAGTAAAGATGATGTAAAAGTTGCGCTACAACTGATTGATTCAGCAATAAACAATAGTGTTATTTTTAGCATAAACGGTTATTTATGGCAATTGTATAATCTTAAAGCTATTTGTCGCAGTAAATTAGGGGCTAAGTCAGACGAAGTTATGCAATTGTTTAGAACTGTATTTGAAATATTAATTAACCAAAGCTTAAATTTTATTGGAAGTAAAGATTTGTGTTATAGTAATATACTGGCTATAAGTAATGTAGGTATATTCTTTTATCAACATTCTTCCGAAGATAGTTTTAACTCCATAATGTCTGAGATAAAATATTTTGGTGATATAACTATCGATGATCAAAAATATCGTACAAACCGATTGAAGATAAATGAAATACGTAATCAATATATGAGAGCGGAAAAAAAGGAAGTGCTTTTTGTTAAAAAACAACCTAAAAATATTCTTAGAGATAATGAAACAGGATTTTTTATTGCTTTGACATAGTTTTTTTGTCTATAATAAAGTTGCCAATAACAAGAATGTCTATATCTGTAGTTAAAAAGGTATTTATAGCATCAAGTGGTGTCTCAACAATTGGTTGTCCTGCCACATTAAATGAGGTGTTCAATACTATAGGAAAACCATTGATTCTCTTTAATTCTAACAATAATGCGTGCAGAAATGGATCCTCATCTTTTGAAATTGCCTGTATCCTCGCGGTATTATCTATATGAGTAATTGCGGATAACTTTTTGCGATATTTCCTCTTTAACAGTGGTTGCTAAAAGCATATATTTTTGATGAGCATTTCAAATCAAAATAATTCAAATTGATCTTCCTCGTGACAGTTGGCGCAAAAGGTCTAAAAGGCTCACGATGTTTTACTCTATTGTTTAAAATATCTTTCATATTTGGGTTCGTAGGGTTAGCTAAAATGCTTCTATGGCATAAAGCACGAGGTCCAATTTCAGTCCGTCCTCTGTGCAATGATACAATTTTATTTTCATTAATATAATTCGCTGTTAATTTTATTAATTCCTCATCAGTATGCTTTTCATAATTTAGATTATTTTGAATTATTACTGATTCAATAGTATCATTGTCATATGATAACCCTAAATAAGGTAAATCTATTTTAAATGGTTCTTTATAACCGAATTCTTGAGTATATGCGTAGTATGCGCTGCCAAGGGCTTGTCCATCATCACCGGCGGAAGGTAATATAAATACATTATCTATATCACATTTTTCTAATATTTTGTGGTTAGTTAAACAATTTAAGAATAAACCACCTGCCAAGCATATATTTTTTATTCCGTATTTTTTTGTGTAATTATTTATAATTGAAACAACCACATTCTCAATGAAATTTTGAACTGTACTTGCAATATCTCCACGTCTGTCATATAAGAATTCTTTAAAGCTTTTTTTCGAAAACTGTTGCATGATATAAAACTCTTTAATCATATCTTGATAATTTAATGAGAAACTCAAATTATCATAATTTATATTCGAGTAATCAATTAAAGGAATTCCATAAGAAGCTAACCCCATAGTTTTTCCCTCTTGGCCAATTTAAACCCAAGCAAATGAGAAATTTGAGAATATTTTCTGGCAAGACTCATTTCTAAATTTTGAACATGTTTTGGCATAAACGGATAAATATGATTTATTTCATCTCTTATATGTCTAACAGCCATATTTTGAAGTCTTTTATCAATGACCAGCAGTTTACCCTTTTTTGCAAAATAAACGGTTTCAGCTTCTTGCATTGATTCGAAAAAATCACCGCCACCGTCAAAAACAAACACTAAAGCATTATCATATCTGGAAGAAAAATATGTAGAGTACGCGTGTGCATCATGATGATGTACAAGATAAAATGGTTTTTCGTCGCATTTATAATGATAAAAAAACTCTTCTTTGTACAGATTATATATGTTCATTCCTTCAATTGCGACAGCAGACAAACCTATTACAGAAACGTCGTTTATTTTAATTCCGGTATAATTTAGCAAAGCATCAATGGATGCATAAGGAATCTTTAAAGACTGTGAATGCTTTATTCCATCTAGCGTTCATTAGAAATTGCTGCTAATACTTGACCGTTTTTTATTAAGCATGCCCCCCTGTCGTGTCCAATATGTATTCCAAGTGAAATATGTTCCATAATTAACTCCTTTATTTTTGATAATTAATAGTTATCCTCTATTCATTATCTTTAGCCAAAGTCAAAATACATTTCTGCCAATGAGAAAGAACTACACATCTTACATCTAACGAATGTATATATGTGTAACACTTGTACAAGCAACCCTCATCCTAAAAATGTAGTATTAAACTTAACTAAGCCTATATTTGAGGTAGATAATATAAAAATATTTATAATCACCCTTTATGGTGTCAATTATAACATAATTTGACAAATATTTAAATAACTTTTACGCAAATCAGTTATAAAATTTCACATGGTATTTTTATGTATTTTGCATAATAGAATCTTGTTCACTGCTTTATAAACATACTTTTATGCAAAATAAATCTAGGCATTTGAATAGACTTTCTTTGTTTTCTATTGCATAATAATTTTATTAAATATAAGGAGCTATATGCGATGGAAATAAAAAATATACAATCAACTGACCTGACAACCAATTATCTAAAATTTTGCGTTTCAAGGAAAAATCTCGATCAAAAAACGATAAAATCATACACCATTGATTTAAGGCAGTATTTTGAATTCACTATGGAATCTGCTATTGAATGGACAAACAAAAATCCATTGAGCAATACATTGATTTACTGCATTGCAAGTACAAACCTAAGAGTGTTAAACGAAAAATCGCTTCGCTAAAAGCATTTTTTCACTATCTTGAAATTGAGGAACTTATTGATATTAACCCTTTTCATAAGATACAAATCAAGTATAAAGAACCCTTTATTCTCCCAAAAACTATTCCCATAAATAATATTGAGCAAATTATTAGGTTTGCTTATCTACAACTTACCAAAGCTAAAACTGACTATACTAAGAAAGTTGCTCTGCGGAATACACTCATACTTGAGTTACTGTTTGCCACCGGAATGAGGATTTCAGAATTATGCACACTCACGACTGAACAAATTGATTTTAATGATTACATAATCAAAATTTACGGAAAGGCTCAAAAGAACGCCTGATTCAAATCTGCAATCAAAATGTTCAGGAGTTGCTCAAAAAGTATAATCAATCATTTAAATTTGAAATAGCAAACAACAAATTTTTCTTTATAAATAGACTCGGCAACCGTCTATCTGAACAATCTGTTCGTAATATGATTACCAACTATGCAATCGGTGCAGAAGTGCCGCTGCACATTACTCCGCATATGTTTCGTCACTCTTTTGCAACTCTACTGCTTGAAGAAGATGTTGACATACGCTATATTCAACAAATGCTGGGTCACAGCTCCATTACCACAACGCAGATTTACACGCATACGAGTATCAACAAACAGAAGAATATTCTGTCTTCCAAACATCCGAGGAATAAACTTGAAATTGGGATATAATAAAAGCCTTGCGGGATTTTTTAACTCACAAGGCAATCAGAATACTTTATTCACTTTTATCAAAATCATTTTCTATTACATTGGAAATGAGATTTGAAAAATCGACGGCATTTTTTGAAGTAATCACAGGTTTTCCTGTTCTTTCCTCGATATCTTTTCGTGCATTTCCGGCGACTTCTCCGCCCTCTTTTGCAACACTTCTGTTTTCAGAAAAAGATTGAGGATTTTTCTCTTTGGAAATCTCAGTTGTGGTAGCTTCTGCCAACATATTCAGTACCAACTCAAGCGTACTCATATTATCTCTCAGGTTTTCCTTTTTCAATCCTTTGAGATTTTTATACTGGCGGGTTGTCATTCCTGACCACGCTTTTGTAATTTCATCAGTCAGAATTGCATATTCTACACCATGCTTTACACCACGAGAATCCCATTCATCAGTAAGCTCTTTTCTCACCTGTATAGCCTGAAGTCTTTGATTTATCCACTCTCTGCTATATCCTTTTTTCAGGTATGTTTCAAGAGCTCTCTCTATGGTAAGTTCGGGATCAATAGTTTCATCTATTCTTTCTCTGCCAACTTCTGCAAGCCACATTTTAAATGGTTCTGCTTTTGGTGACGGAATAGATTGAATTATTCTCAAAAGTTGCTCTGTATTTGCAACATCCGTCTTGTAATTTTTACCATCCTTAGGAGATTGCATTTTCAGTTGTACGATATTTTCGTACAACTGGTTTGCTCCTTCAGCTTTAAGCTTTCGCTTAAGATCGCTCCAGTAACGACGAGGTTCGTTACTGTCAGTCAGAACTGAAATTACATCAACTATGGAAAAATACCATTCTTCTTCCGACTCATTCCACGCAGTACGAATCTTTTTATCTTCAAAAATTTGTATCTTATTTTCTTCGCTCATATATATTCACCCACTTCTAACCTAAAATTATTATAGCAGACTGAGTTTACAAATTCAATCTATTAAGCTTTATAGAGATAGGAATTGTTCATAATTAAGGTCGAAGACAATCTCTAATTCGTATCCCCGTGATACTTTCACTTCTCTTATGAGCTGACAAGCTATCATTTTCTTCTGTTCCATTGTGGAGTTATCAAACTCATCAGCCAAGTTCTGAATTGTGAGTAATAAAATCAAGCTTACCCATCGCATTTTGCTGATTGGCAAGCTTAAACTTTATATCATTTAATTCAAATTCCTTTTTATGGAGCAAATCGTTTGTATTATCAATAGAAGTTGACAACATATCCGGAGTAAATCTACTCTCTCCCAGGAGAGATTTTCCTATTTCTGCTGATAATTCAACAATCTGTCTTTTTAGTTTTTCTACTTCTTTTTCAATCTTAGTTTGCTTTCTCTTATATTCCGATATTTCTGACTTATAGCGTTTTTCGAGTGCTATATCTTTTGGTGTTGATTTGATTTTGGCGAGATAATCTCTTAATGTTGCAATCACAGCACCGTCAATTCTGTGTGCTACATAAGCCGACTGTCCGTCACATGCACCTCTTTTCATTGCTTTGTTCGTACAGATATACCTCTGTCTGCGAACTCTGTACTGACTGCCGTCTGCCCTGTCGTATCGGTCGATATAGCTTGTTGATACCATCTTCTGACCGCAGTGGGCACAGTATATATTTCCCGACAGCAATGTACTGCCTTTGGTAGTCCTTGCTATCTGTTGCTTTTCCTCATTCTTTGATGAGCGTTGTTTCAGTATAAATTGAGCTTGGTCGAAGATATTTTCATCAATGATGTGAAGTCTTTCTATGTATGGAGATTCAACACCGCCTGATATAAAATAACCGCAGTACATCTTATTTTTCAAAATACGATTTACTGTGTTGCATTGAAATTTACTGTTGTTATGAGTTCGTATACCATGACTGTTCAAAAAGTCAGCCATTCGATATGAACCATAACCCTCTTTAACCGTCATCTCGAATATCTTCTTGACTATCGGAGCTTCATCATCGTCAACGACTATGTCCATAAGTTCTTTTCCCTTTTTATTGACTTCACCGCTTTTTATAAGTTTGTAACCGAATGGTGCAACACCTCCGGTAAATTTGCCGTCTAACGTCATCTGGTTAAGGCGAGTTTTAACACGAGCGGACGTTTTCTTACTTTCACCGTTGGCTTGCCAAAATCGTATGTAATTCATAAGCTTGTCCACATGATTATCCATACGCTGTTCGCCCTCGTTAATGCTCCACACCTCTATGCCGTGCTTGATAAACCATTCGACGACAAACGGGGTTTCATCATCAATTCTGCCTATTCTGTCGAACATAAAGACAAGGAGTACATCAAATTCTTTCTTTTCTGCGGCGGCTTTCAAATCCTGAATAGCATCTCGGTCGCTTGCCGAAACCTTAAATCCCGACACGCCCTTTTCCTGAAATTCTTTCAGAATTGTCCAGCCATTGCGCTCTGCGAATTCTCTGCACGAGGTTTTCTGCATTGGAATATCATCTTTATCAACCTGACCTTTGGTTGATACTCTGTACAAGCAATATACTCTTTTCATTTTATCACCCATTCATACGATTTTTGCAAACCAACAATACTACATAATTTTTATAATATCCAGCGAAATCCAAAATTAAATTGAAAGAAATTCAGCATCCAATCTGAGATTTCATTCTGTTCTCAAATGTATCCAAAAGATTTTCGAGAATATTCCTTTCAACATGGTTATTTCTGTTTTTAGAAAAGCAGATTGTGACCTTGCAGTCGTTTATAACAGATTCTATTCTGTGTTCTGAATCAATGTTATTTTCATTTATATAGTTTCGTTCAAATTATCACCTGTTCCTTATTTTGTCATCTATATTATCTTTCATCTGTCTCATCAGCTTTGCCGCTGCATTGCACAGGCACATAACGCAAACGCGATAAAAGCACCGACAAAAAGACCAACTC
>ENA-OQEX01001027-OQEX01001027.1-human-gut-metagenome-genome-assembly--contig:-NODE-1027-length-11748-cov-1.581533_pt1 | contig 11748 bp, 14 predicted proteins | sample MGYA00242802_ERZ504649 | MGnify/ENA primary metagenome ERZ504649 (study PRJEB26092, sample SAMD00036194) | human gut metagenome | host: Homo sapiens | study: EMG produced TPA metagenomics assembly of... | reverse complement strand
GGAAAGTATACTGTGCCAAAGCAGGTAAAGACAAATCTATTTCTGTAAATCCGTCTGTATCAGCCAGAGCACTGGTAAGTGCCAGGGCTGCTTTTTGGTACCGCCTGTAGGACTGAAATAAGCTGTATATATTTTTGCTGGTTTGCCGGTTATTGCTGTCATAAGACCGCCTCCTTCAGGGTTATGCTTCTGATTTTATTATGAGGCTTACAGTCTGGGCTGTCAACAAGCCGTCTTACCGCAGGATCTGGAGATATTTGTTTTCAAAGTCATTTAAAGGCAGAGGTTTACTGAATAAATAACCCTGCACCTCATTGCAGCGCAATTCCTTTAAAATATCCAACTGTTCCAGTGTTTCCACGCCTTCGGCAATCAATTTGATACCGAGATCAGAACAAATGACAGCCAGAGAACGGATAAGAATACGTGCCTTTTGGTTTTGTGCCAGTGTTTTTACCAAACTGCGGTCTAATTTTAAAATATCGAAATTGATAGTAGTGAACAGCGAAAGACTGGCGTTGCGAACGCCGAAGTCATCAATGGAAATAGAGAAACCATATTCCTTCAGTTTTTCCAAAGCCTGGCTGAAAACAAGCTGATTATCGACTTCGGCAGTTTCGGTGACTTCCAGTTCCAGCAGGCTGATGTCGATATTATGCTTGGTGATAAGAGCTAATAGCTGATCGGCCAGGAAATGGTAAGACAGAGTGCTGCGTGAAAGATTGATAGAAACGGGTTTGACCCGCATTTTTCTTTCTTTCCAGATATTGATCTGCTTACAGACTTCTTCAAAACATAAAGATCCAGCATTTTTATCAGTCTCGCTTCTTCCAGGATCGGAATAAAATTATTGGGGGCAATGATTTCTCCGGCCTGATTTATATAACGGATCAAAGCTTCAGAACCGATAAATTCCTCGGTATCCAAAGAAATTTTAGGTTGGAAATAAATGCAGAACTGTCCGGCTGTCAGTGCTTCCTGCAGAGCGCTGTAATTGGCAGATTGAGGATATCATCTAAATTATGCCGATAGCGGCTTGTTTTTTCTTTGCCATAATAAATTTTTTCTTATCCGTATACATAGCGCTGTCAGCCTGCTGCAGCAGGCTGTTTAAATCGCTGGGGGATTTGACCCAGCAGCTGCCTGTAGCGATGGAGAAGGGCAAGTTAGTTTTTTCACAGAAAATATTACGCAAAAGGTTAAATTTTTCATAAAAATCGGTTTCTGTCAGATCATAGGTGATGATAACAAACTCATCACGCCGATGCGGAAAGTTCGTCGGGTTTAAAAAGGTTGAAGACTTTGGCTACAGTTGTTATAAGGATTTTATCACCTTGGTGATGGCCGTAAAATCATTGATTTCCTTCATACCGTTGATATCGATATAAATAATGCCGGCAGAAGCATATTGTCCCGGCCTGAACTGACTGAGCACGTCCATAAAAGCGTTTCTGTTCAGTGCGTTCGTCAGCAGATCGTGGTAGCTGAGGCGATGCAGCATATCGACATGATTCCGATGTCTGATCGCATAGGAAAGAAAAATGGACATGGAAAGCAGCAAATAAGAAGAATTTTTGATTTTTTCACTGTCGTAATTATCGATGCCGATATAGCCTGCCAGCTTGTTATCCAAAAAAATAGGCGCAGCGATCAAAGAGGTGATTTCCTGGGCGTGCAGCGTGGCATAAGCCGCCGGATTAGTCTTTTGCAGCTGTTCGACATCGTCGATGATGATACAGTCGTTTTTTTCAAAAAACGGCAGCCAGTCGGAAATCAATGACAGATCGAGCTGCTGCAGCTTCTCCAGCTGCGGCGAGATCCCGGGAGCTGTCCATTCATGTGTGTTGTTCATCAACTCGTCTTTGATTTCAAAAACATAAGCACGGTCAGAAACTAGAAATTCGCCGATCTGGGTCAAGACAGCATTGATCGTCTGATCGAGGTCATCGACGGCGTAAAGCATTCGGACACAGTTGGTAATTAAGGTCTGGACATCAAGCATATTTTTCAGTTCCTGCTTTTGCAGTTCGCGTTCTGTTATATCAAAAGCTATTTCCATGCGTGCAGTTTTGCCGCGCCATTGGATTATTTTATCCTTGAGTAAAAAGTGTCTGCCGATAGAGGGATTTGTGAATTCCCAAGTATAAAAATTATCATCGCACAGTCTGTCGTTGGTACAGAATTCGCAGGGTGAAGTTTTACCCTGTAAAACTTCATAGCATTTTTTGTGCTTGTAGTTTTCCAGATGCAGTGTCTGGCAGCCGGTCTGATTGACAAACAGCAGCTCGTAGGTTTCTGGATCGGAAACATAAACAAGTTCCGATATTTCATTTAACAGACTGAGGGTATTGATATCTCTTTTCATGTTTATCACCTAAATATTATTGATTGTTATTTAAAAATATTATATCATAAAAATAAAAGTATACATATCTTTATATTTATTAATATTGTGATGAAAATATAATTTGTAACAATAAAAAACAGACGTCTTAAAAGACGTCTGTTTAAATTATATTTTAGACGGTAGTTTTTTTTGCTGTTTTAAGCTCAGGCCGATACGGTTACGTTGTTCGTCGATGCTGATGATGACCGGCTCGATCACATCGCCGACGCTGATAACGTCCAGAGGGTGGTGAAACCGACTGTTGGATAATTCGCTGCGGTGAATCAGACCGCTGGTTTTTAGGCCGATATCTACGAAAACTCCGAAATCAACAACATTTTGGACTGTTCCTTTGACAACGCTGCCGATCTCCAAATCGCTCAGTTTTGCTACCTTTTTGCGTGTCAGCGGTGCCGGAGCATCTTCGCGCGGATCGCGCCCCGGCCGGGCCAGGGCTTCCAGGATATCAGTTACAGTCGGCAGGCCGGCGTTCAGTTTGACGGCAATTGCAGAGGCGTCGGCTTTAGCTGCCGCTTCCTGAACAGCGATGTCATTACAGTGTTTCAGGTCAAAGCCAAGCTCTGCCAGGATCTGCTCTGCTAAGATATAGCTTTCAGGGTGGACGGAGGTATTGTCTAAAGGATTTTTAGCCTGGGCGATACGCAGAAAGCCTGCACATTGAGTAAAGGCTGCCGGACCCAGACGGGCAACTTTTAAAAGTTCCTTACGGCTGGTAAAGGCACCGTTATCGTCACGGTAGGCAATAATATTTTTGGCGACGGTGCCGGAAATGCCTGCTACGTATGAAAGCAGAGCGGGAGAAGCTGTATTCAGCTCGACGCCGACGTGGTTGACGCAGGACTCGACAACAGTACCTAAGGTCGCAGTGAGTTCCTTTTGATTGACATCATGCTGATATTGACCAACACCAATAGCCTTGGGCTCTATTTTGACAAGTTCTGCCAGAGGGTCCTGTACACGGCGGGCAATGGATACCGCTCCGCGCAGGGAAACGTCCAGATCGGGCAGCTCTTCGCGGGCCAGCTTGGAGGCAGAATAAACAGAAGCGCCTGCTTCGCTGACGATCAGGTAAGCAATATCAAGATGGTATTTTTCGATCATCTGGGCCGTAAACTCCTCTGTTTCAAAAGAAGCAGTTCCGTTGCCGATAGCTACCAGGGTCACTTTATGCCTGGTCACCAGATCCATAAAGCCGGCTTCCGCTTGTTCACGCTGATGCTGGCTGCCGGTGATATACAGCGTATTGATAGCCAGTGTACGTCCGTTGGGATCAATAACGGCTGCTTTACAGCCGGTGCGGTAACCGGGATCGAGACCTAAAACAGTATGCCCGGCAATAGGCTGCTGCAGCAGCAGCTGCCGCAGGTTGGCGGCAAAGACAGAAATAGCCTGTTTTTCTGCTTTTTCCGTCAGTTCGTTACGCAGTTCCCGCTCCAGCGAGGGAAACAGCAGCCTTTTGTAGCTGTCGGCAACAGCATTTGTATAAAGCTCGTTCCAAACTGTGTGTGGCTGGATTTTCAGTTTTTGAGCCAGTTTAGTCAGCATGGAATCCGCAGGATAATTTAGGGTGAGCTTCAGACAATTTTTGCTTTCACCGCGGTTCAAGGCTAAAATGCGGTGCGGCGGCAGCTGACGTACCGGTTCGGAATATTCTTTATACATCAGGTAATCCTGCCCTTCGGTTTCGTCAACTGTCAGCGTTGAAGCAAGTTCGGCACCTTTCCAAGTTCTTTGCGGATCAGTTCGCGGATATCGGCGCGGTCGGAAATATTTTCGGCAACTATGTCGGAGGCCCCGGCCCAGGCTTCGGAAACAGAGTTGACACCTTTTTCAGGATCTACATGCAGGCTGGCCAGCTTGTCTAAGGTCATTAGCGGCTGGGATTGAGCATGATCAGTTCTGCCAGAGGCTCCAGTCCGCGTTCACGGGCTATCTGTGCCCGGGTACGTTTTTAGGACGGTAAGGCAGATAAAGATCTTCCAGCTCCTGCATTTTGACAGCAGCTTTGATCTGGCTTTCAAGTTCAGGGGTCAGTTTTTCCTGTGAAGTTATTGATTCCAGTATTTCCTGACGGCGTTCTTCCAGATTACGCAGATATTGAGCACGTTCGCTGATCATACGGATTTGTTCTTCGTCCAGCGATCCGGTCACTTCCTTGCGGTAGCGGGCGATAAAAGGGATAGTATTACCGCTGTCCAGCAGTTCTAGAGTTGCGGCTGCCTGCTGCGGCCTGACCGACAGTTCGCCGGCAATTATTTGTTCAATGGTCATGGGTCTACCTCTTTCTTGTGTATAATAATTATAAAATTCGCTTTTAATTGCCAAAATCCTTGTGGAAGGTTTGTGAAATATGTTTAAACAGCTGCAATTAAAGGATATTAAATATTGACAGGAAAGTTTTTCTTTATTATAATTTAGTAAATAATAGATAAAGATTATCTAAAACTAAACAGGCAATAAATGCCGGACAAAAAACATTTCAACCAAGGAGGTAAATCATGTTAAACAACCAAGAACTGACCGCCCTGCTGCGTCAAAACGGTTATAAAGTCACTCCGCAAAGATTGGCAGTTTATGAAGCGCTGGCTAATACCAAGCAGCATCCCAGTGCTGAAATGCTGTTCGGTACCCTGCAGCCTAAATATCCTTCCATGAGTTTTGCTACGGTTTATAAGACCGTCGAGATTCTCAATAAACTGGGCCTGATCCAGATCATCAATACCGGCGAGGACAGTTTCCGCTATGATGCTGATATCAGCGAGCACAGCCATGTGCAGTGTACTGTCTGCGGCCGTGTCGATGATGTACCGGCTCTCAATGACCGGTCTCTGGTCGTAAAGGTGGAAGAAGCAAGCGGTTACAGTATCGACAAACACCAATTTTATTTCTTTGGCGTTTGTGAGAAGTGCCGTAAAAAAACACTGAAATTAGAGAAATGTTTATGTTGCCCCGACTGTACAGTCGGGGCTTTTTATTAAGAACACAGAGTTTTTATTGTATGATAATATAGAATATTGTTAGTGTATAATTACAATGAACAGCTATAATTAAAATTATGGCTCTGTTTTTATAAAAATTTACTTTTTTGTCAAAGCAGAAAGTATAAAGTTTTGATATAATATATAGAAGCAAAAATCATTATAGAAGATGAGGAGGAGTCGGGGATGACGATTGCGAAGCATCTTGAACATACTTTATTAAAACCTGAGGCAACTGTCGAGGATATTATGCAGCTTTGCAGCGAAGCCCGGAAATACGGGCTCTTTGGCGTTTGTGTGAATCCGTGTTATGTGGGGCTGGCCAGACATCTGCTGAGCGATACGAACGTCAAGGTTGTGACAGTAGTAGGGTTCCCGCTGGGAGCTACATTTTCTGAGGTCAAGGCTCTGGAGACAAAAATGGCGGTCGAAGCGCACGCTGATGAAATAGATATGGTCATGAACGTATCGGCATTTAAGACCGGTGATTATGCTGCTGTAGTCAGTGATATCCGCAGCGTAGTCGAGGCGGCCAGTCCGTTTCCGGTCAAGGTGATCATTGAAGCCTGCCTGCTGACAGACGCTGAAAAGTGTACGGCCTGTCGTTTAGTAGCCGAAGGCGGTGCGGCGTTTGTCAAGACCAGTACGGGTTTTAACAAGGGCGGCGCTACTGTCGATGACGTAAAGCTGCTGGCAGCCGAAGCAGAAAAGTATGGTCTCAAAGTCAAAGCCGCCGGAGGTATCCGTGACGCGGAAGCTGCGCAGGCTATGCTGGCTGCAGGAGCTGAACGTATTGGAACCAGTGCCGGGCACAAAATCGCGGCAGGCGAAGCATGAGCAGTGAGTTTGAAATCACGATCCTGGCCAGCGGCAGTAAAGGCAATGCCGCGGTGATACGTGCCGGAGAGCAGGCTTTTCTGGTAGATGTCGGCATCAGCTGCCGCCAGCTGACGGAACGTCTGCATCAGGCAGGCATGAAGCCTGAAGATTTGACGGGCGTACTGTTGACACATGAGCATAACGACCATGTAAAGGGACTGCCTGTTTTTTGCCGTAAATACCGTCTGCCGGTGTTTGCCAATGAAAGTACCTGGCAGTATATGCCGAAAAAAAGTGAAATGGAACGCAGCTGCTGCCGCTTACTGCCCAAAAAACTGAGCAGCGGCAGTTTGGAAATAATCCTTTTGCCGTCCCGCATGATGCAGCCTCTACAGTAGGCTATGTTTTTAAAAGCGGCGGCAGTAAATGTACATATCTCACCGACGTAGGCTTTGTGACAGACGAGGTGCGTCAGAATATAGCTGATGCTGACGTAGTGGTGCTGGAAGCCAACCACGATGAAGATATGCTGAAAAATGGCAGTTATCCGCAGATACTCAAGCAGAGGATTCTGGGAACACGCGGGCATTTATCCAATGTTTCGGCAGCCTGGCTGCTGGCGCATATGGAGCGCCTGCCGGAAGAGGTTTTTCTGGCGCATCTGAGCAGGAAAACAATTTGCCTTCCCTGGCCCTGCAAACGGTGCGGGGTATCCTGGACGCTAACGAAGTTGGCGCGGATACAAAAATTTATATCACATCGCAGGAAAACATAGTAAAAAATTATGATTGAGGAGTGTTGAGATGGAGAGAAGCTTTATGAAAAAACCATGAATATCTTTTTCTGTGCTCTGCTGGGAGCTGCTGTACTTATAGGCGGCTGCAGTGATAACAATAAGGCTGAGGCAGTAAAGGAACAGAAAACTGCTGCTGCGGCACAGAAAGATGCCAGCCTTTCCGGTGCCCGTAACACGCCGATCGTAGCGGCGGCTAAAAGTAGGTCCGGCAGTAGTGGGTATCACTAATAAAGCTATGTGCGCGATATTTTTAATCGAGTGCAGCTGACTGAACGCGGCACAGGTTCCGGCGTTATTTATGACAAGTCCGGTCTGATCGCGACTAATAACCATGTTGTAGAAGGCGCTTCAGAAATCATCGTCAGCCTGACGGACGGACGCAGTGTCAAAGGCAAGGTATTGGGGGCCGATGCGGCAACTGATCTTGCCGTAGTAAAGATCGACGAAAACAATCTTCCTGTTGCCGATTTCGGTGATTCCTCAACTTACAGGTCGGCGAACCCGCTATTGCTATTGGTAATCCGCTGGGGCTGGAGTTCCGCGGCAGTGTCACAGCCGGTGTAATCAGCGCTTTGAACCGTTCCATCCAGTTAGGGGAACGTAATTTGACCTGATCCAGACTGATGCGGCGATCAATCCCGGCAATTCCGGCGGTGCGCTGGTCAATGCGGAAGGGAGGTTGTAGGTATCAATTCTGCGAAGATCGCTGTTTCCGGTGTCGAAGGTATCGGGTTTGCTATCCCCATCAATTCGGCCAAACCGATTTTGGATGAACTGGCTAAAAAAGGTCGTGTAGTGCGTCCGTATATTGGCGCCAGCCTGGTCGATAAGGATATTGCCAACCGGTACGGTTTTGATATCGACCTGCATGACGGTATTTTTGTTATGAAGGTTTGGGAAGGCAGTCCTTCGGCTAAAGCCGGCCTGCGTCCCGGCGATATCATTCTCAAGTTCAACGGTGAGAAGATCGATAAAGTAGTAGAGCTGCGCGGCAAGCTGGCTGAGCTGAAAGTCGGCGACAGTGTGGATGTTGTTGTTCTGCGCGGCGGCGCTGAAGAAACGATCCACATGACACTGGAAGAGATTCCTGAGGAAAACCGTTAAATGAAGATCACCATTGCCTGTGTGGGTAAGATCAAGGAAAAGTATCTGACGGCGGGGATCGAAGAATTTACAAAACGCTGCAGCCGTTTTGTAAATTGGAAACGATCGCTATTGGAGAAGAGAGAATGCCGGAAGATCCATCGCCGGCCTTAAAAGAACAGGTGCTGGGCAGAGAAACAGAACGTTTGCTGGCAGTGCTCCCGGAAAATTCGTATGTGATTTTACTGGATGTTAGTGGCAAGGCCGTAAGTTCACCGGAGCTGGCCGCCAAAATAGAGAAGCTGGCCTTAGCGGGCAGCAGCCATATCACCTTTGTGATCGGCGGTGCTTTTGGTTATACGGATGCATTGCGGCATCGGGCTGATGAGCGTATTTCTTTTTCCAAAATGACTTTTACCCATCAAATGATCCGTCTGCTGCTGGTAGAGCAGATTTACCGTGCGTTTAAAATCAGCCGCGGCGAAAAATATCACTGGTAAGTAAACAGCCTGATAATTTATCAGGGCTGTTTTTTGATAAAAAATAAAAAGTTTTATTTGACATAGAGCAAACTCTAAGGTTTATGATACAATTAAGAAGAATGATTTGATGCTTGGAGGGATACTATGCGAAGCTGCAAGAAATATCTGCTGCTGCTGGGTCTGCTGTTGATGGCTGCGGTCGGAGGCTGTGGCGGGATCGGGTATGAAGAAACGGATGAAAATAAGCCGGTTACGATTAAAGGACCGGAAGGCTTGCCTACTAATCCTAAAATACTGATTGCTTATTTTTCACATACTGGGAATACAGAACTGGCCGCCTGGCAGATACAGGCTGCGGTCGGGGGACAGCTGTTTGCTATTCAGACTGAGGTGCCTTATCCGCAGGATAAAAGTGAATGCGGTAAAATAGCTAAACAGGAACTTGCAGGTAATGAACGGCCTCCTCTGGCGGCGAATTTAGCCGATATTTCCCAGTATGATACGATTTTCATCGGTTATCCTGTCTGGTATGGAACAACGCCTATGGCCGTGCGTACTTTTTTAGAAGCGCATGATTTTTCAGGTAAAGTGCTCGTACCGTTTTGTACCAGTAAAAAAAGCGGTATCGAAAAGAGCCTGGATGCTATAGCCGCAAGCTGCCCGCAGGCGTATATAACAAAAGGACTGGCTTTGCAGGATATCGGGACCGGGAAGATGCAGCGACTGATCAGCAGCTGGCTGGAAGGTGTACGCGGCGAAATAGATACGTTTGGTAAAAAGCGGACGGCACAATGATTTGCAGATAAATAAAATACCTGTGCTGACTTTTAAAGTCAGCACAGGTATTCTTTTACATATAATGCTTATCAGGCATTGGCGGGGATGATCTGATTGATGCAGGCGATGGCGTTCAGCGTACGTGGAAAACCAATATAGGGCAGGCACTGGGTAACTGCGTCCAGCATCAGTTCTTTATCGTTGCCGACATTGAGATTGGCCTGTACATGGGCTTTGACCTGAGGTTCCGCACCGCCGATAGTGCTGATAGCGCATAAGGTGATCAATTCCCGCATTTGCAGATCAAGGCCGTTTCTGGTGTAGGTATCGCCAAAGCAGAACTCTGAAAGATAATTGGCTATATGTTTTTGATTAGCCGGCGAGTTTTTGTGCATGGCGGCAATGTGTTCTGCTCCGAAAATCTCACCCTGTACTTTAAAGCCGTCGTCAAAACGAGTGGCTTCGGTAACAGTGCTCTGGTTTGCCAGCGGCATTTTAATGCCCTGTTTTTTAAAAACTTTATTGGTGATTTCTAAAGCGCTGACTGTTTTTGGGAAGCCCACATAGGGAGCGCACTGATAAAGTGTTTCTTTTATTTCTACCGGGGTAGCGCCGGCTTTCAGTGCGGCCTGCACTTGTGCAGGCAGGCTGTCTAAGTCTGGCTGGCGGTAAGTGCGGTGATCGCCAGCAGTTCACGCTGTTTGTCGGTCAGTTTACCGCGGGAATAAACGTCACCGTAAATGAAATTGTCCATAGTCTGAGCAAAATCCGGTCGGTAGCGGCAAGTTTGTTTTTGGCGCTGCCGAAAAGCTGAGACTGTTTTTGCTGTGCTGTTTCAATCCTGTTTTTTGAAGCGGCACACACGCTCATTTTGCCAATTGTAAAGGTCATCCCCCCCCAGCAGCAGGGATGTCATCAGGAACATGGAAATAAGTTTTTCATAGGTCTGCCTCCTCTTGTTTTTGATTTTGTAACGGATGGTTTTTCTGATAAATGTCAGTACGGTAGTTTTCTATTTTGATATCTATTCTGGCTAAGGTTTGCTGGATAAATTCCAATTTTTCCTGCAGCACTTCCCGCTGCAGTTCTAAAATATCCTTACGGGCTTCCAGCGTGGTGTCGCCGAGCTGTGACAAGGCGACATATTCTATCAAAGTTTCCGGGGAGAGACCGGCTGACCGCATGGTTTTTATAAATTCTATCCAGCAGAGGTCTTTGGAAGTGTATTCCGGGTCCCGCCTTTATTACGGGCGACAGGTGGGATAAGCCGATCCGTTCGTAATAACGCAGAGTATTGGGTGTCAGCGAAGTCAGTTTGCCTGCTTCGGTAATATTCATAAAAATCACCTCCTGTAACTTTTAAATTCATTCTAGCGTTTTGGAGTTAACTTCAAGTCAAGCGTTTTCTGAAAAAATTAGCCGGCCTGTCCGATATAGATCAGTGTATAATAGAAACAAGTGAAGCTTTAAGCAGTTATCAAAAAGAGGAGGGATGACGAATGATTATCAGTGCCAGCCGGCGAACTGATATTCCTGCTTTTATTGGGAATGGTTCCAAAAGCGGCTGCAGGAACAGTATGTACTGGTACGCAATCCTCTGAACCTTCATCAGGTAAGCAGGATCAGCCTGCGGCCGGAGGTCGTGGATGGGCTGGTTTTCTGGACAAAAATCCAGAACCGATGCTTAAGCAGCTGTCAGTTCTGGATGCGTATGCTTATTATTTTCAATTTACGCTCAATGCGTATGCTGCTGACGTAGAAGCAGCTTTACCGCCATTGGCGGTGAGGATAGAGATATTTCGGCAGCTGGCGCAGAAGATAGGTGCGGAAAGAATGATCTGGCGCTATGACCCGATCCTGTTAAGTGCACGCTATGACCTGCAGTATCACGCAGCGGTTTTTGAGGAACTGGCAGCGCAGCTGGCCGGCAGCACGAAAAAATGTATTATCAGTTTCCTTGATTATTATCCTAAGATCAAGGCAGGTCTGCATCAGGCAGGCTGAGAGGCCTGAGTGAGGACGAGCAGCGGCGGCTTGCGGCCGTAATGTCCCAAACAGCCCGGCAATATGGTCTGCAGCTGGAAACCTGTGCGGAAGCTATAGAATTAGCTGATCTGGGGATTGGGCATGCCAGTTGCATCGACGCAGAGCTGCTTGGCCGTGTGAGCAGGTGCCGCCTTGATACAGTCAAAGATAAAAATCAGCGCGGTGAATGCGGCTGTGCCGCCAGTATCGATATCGGCGCCTATAACACCTGTCTGCATGGCTGCATTTATTGTTATGCCAATGACAGCCGCAGACAGCTGCAGCAGATTACGGCTGGAAATAGCAGTTCGCCGCTGCTGTGCAGTGAGCTGGAGCCTGCGGATAAGGTTACGGAAAGAAACTTGCGGGCGCTGCGGTCAC
>ENA-OQEX01001025-OQEX01001025.1-human-gut-metagenome-genome-assembly--contig:-NODE-1025-length-11753-cov-1.936866_pt1 | contig 11753 bp, 13 predicted proteins | sample MGYA00242802_ERZ504649 | MGnify/ENA primary metagenome ERZ504649 (study PRJEB26092, sample SAMD00036194) | human gut metagenome | host: Homo sapiens | study: EMG produced TPA metagenomics assembly of... | reverse complement strand
CTTAGTACGAGAGGACCGGGATGGACGGACCGCTGGTGTACCGGTTAGACTGCCAAGTCTACGGCCGGTAGCCAAGTCCGGAAGGGATAAACGCTGAAGGCATCTAAGCGTGAAGCCCCCTCAAGATGAGATGTCCCATTCGAAAGAAGTAAACCCCCTTGAAGACGACGAGTAGATAGGCAGGGGTGGAAGTGCAGTAATGCATGGAGCTGACTGTTACTAATAGGGTGAGGGCTTGACCAAGAAATGAGAAAGGCGGTTGCAAAGCGGTTGCCGGACTCACGCAGAGGTAAAATGATTCCATTAGGATGTAACATGTATGTAGTTTTGAAGGTACAGTAAATGAGACGGTAACCATTTGGTTATCGTTTTTTTATTTGCTGAAACTATACTGCTGTGTTATCATGTTTATATAAAAAATATCTGTTTAGGAAGGAAGGGCATATGGGAAATCCTAATATTCCAGTAGGTATCTCTGATTTTAAAGAGATACGTGAGAATAATAACTATTATATTGATAAAAGCGGTTTCATATCTGAACTCCTAACCGATGGTGCAGCGAAAGTAACATTGATTACCAGACCGAGACGATTTGGGAAAACATTGGGCATGAGCATGCTCTACTATTTCTTTAATGTTCGAAATGAGAGTCAGAAATTATTCGAAGGGCTTGAAATTTCAAGAAATCACGAGCTTTGTGAAAAAGTGGTTGAATAAGTGGCCTACTATTTTTTTGACATTTAAAGATATAGATGGACTTGATTTTGCAAGTGCGTATGACCAGCTGGTATTTACCATCTCTGATTTGTATCAGAAATACAGTTTTTTGCTGGAAAGCGAAGAAATTGATGAAGAAGATCGTAAGCGCTTTAAACTTCTGAAATCTGGTGAGGGAAGCAAAATTTTGGTTATCAGATCTCTTAGTCTGCTTATGCGTCTGCTCGAGAATTATTACCATAAGCAGATGATTTTGCTTATAGATGAATATGACGTTCCTATAGCAAAAGCCAGCAGCAAAGGATATTACCAGCAAATGCTGGAAATTATCAGAGGTATGATGAGTACTGCATTAAAAGATAATACTTCATTGAAATTTGCTGTTATCACAGGCTGTCTGCAGATTGCAAAAGAGAGCATTTTTACAGGGACAAATAACTTTGTTACAGATACGATTGCAAATACCGGATTCAATGAATATTTCGGATTTACCCAGCAGGAGGTCAACAAAATCCTGGAAGATACAGGGACAGTGCAGTATGCAAAGCAGATGAAGGAATGGTACGATGGATATCATATGGGAGAAATTGATGTGTACTGCCCGTGGGATGTTATGAATTATTTGCGGGAACTTCAGAGAAATCCCAAAGCGCAGCCAGTCAGTTTATTGGAAAAATACCAGTGACAACGCAATTATCCGCTCTTTCATCGATTTTGCAGGCAATAGCATTACGGACAAAATGGAAACATTGCTTTCTGGTGGATATATTCTTCAGGATATTGATGAGAACCTGACTTATGATTATTTGCATTCATCCGAAAGTAATCTTTGGAGTATTCTTTACATGACTGGTTATCTGACAGAAGCGCGGATTTCAGAAGGGAAAACTGCATTTTCACCGGATACCAAAGCATTAAAGATACCAAATGCGGAAATAAGAGAAATTTTTGAAACTACGGTAATGAAATGGTTTGCTGACAGTGTGAAAAAATGGAATCGAACAGCGATTTTTCAGGCTCTCTGGAATCAAAAACCAGAAATTATAACCAGAGAAATGAATCTATTGCTGTGGAATACCATCAGTTATCATGATTATAAAGAAGACTTCTATCATGCGTTTCTCACAGGCATTTTTATGGGAGCTGGTGAACAGATTGAATCGAACAAAGAGCATGGATTGGGAAGACCAGATCTTGTGATTATTGATAAAGCCAATGGAAAGGTAGCGATTTTCGAAGTAAAATATTCGCAAAGCATGAAACAGTTAAATAAAGATTGTGATAAAGCACTGGCGCAGATGAAAGAGAGAAAGTATGCAGAGGATTATAAGGACAGGTATAAAGATATCTTTTGTTATGGAATCTCATTTTATAAAAAGGAATGTCTGGTGAAAATGCTGGAGTCTTAGAACCTGTTTAAACACGCTCTGGAAAAGGTGAGGAAGCATTCCCTCACCTTTTTCCAAGTTCCCAGAAAGCCACAGCACTTGCGGCAGCTACATTCAGGGAATCCACTTCATGGGACATGGGGATTTTTACGGTGTAATCGCAGCCGGTGATGGTTGCATCCACCAGTCCGTCTCCTTCAGCTCCAAGGATAATCGCCAGTTTTTCTTCGGCTTGAAGGGCTGGGGCGTCAATGCTGATGGAATCGTTCCGAAGAGCCATTGCTACAGTTTTAAATCCGAGAGAGCGAAGCTGCTCCATTCCAGCTTCCGGCCAGGACACTTTTTTATGAAAATAAGTCCATGGAATCTGAAAAACAGTACCCATACTTACCCGGGTGGCTCTGCGGTAAAGAGGATCACAACAGCCTGGGGTGAGAAGAACCGCATCCATATGAAGCGCGGCAGCTGAACGAAAAATGGCTCCGATATTGGTTGGGTTCACTACATTTTCCAGAATGGCGATACGGCGGGCATTTTTGCAGATATCTTCCACAGAGGGAAGGTCCCGGCGAGTCATGGCACAAAGCATTCCACGGGTAAGTGCAAAGCTGTAAGCTTTACAAGTACCTCATAATCTGCTGTATAAACCGGAATTCCCGGGAACTTTTGTAACAATTCTTTTCCTTCTTTTTCCAGATCCTTGTGTTGAACTAAAAAAGAAACCGGCTGATATCCGGCATTGGCCGCGCGTTGGATTACCTTTGGGCTTTCTGCGATAAAAAGTCCTGGTTTGGGCTCATAGAATCGTAGAAGCTGCACCTCCGGGATTCTGGCGTAAACATCCAGCTCCGGGGCAGTGAAATCTGTTATCTCAATTCGGTTACTCATTTCGTTTTCTCCTGTTTTTCAAGTGCTTTTTAAATGATACTTGTTTGATAAAGCATTTTATTATCAGCATTATTATAAGGGAAAGACAGGAAAATTGCGATTCTTTTTTCAGCATATTTCTGCAATCGACACGCTCTAGCCCGGGAAAGGAAACGATATGAGAAAAATTAGAATTTTAGGGACTGCTGTTATTACTCGCCAATTGATGGGGAAAAGGATGTCACGTTTAAAATCATCCAGAATGATCAGGCAGTTGAAACTCTTGACAGCCTTATGACGACACAGCAGTTCCGGTAATTTATGAGGGAACATCAGAGAGTGAGAAAAAGTTCACATTGCGAACCAGCTTATCAGTTCGCGCAGCGGCTCATGCGCAGACGATAACTATTTCCGGAATACTGGATTATCTGCGAACAAAAAGGTAATTTCCTATTGAAATAATAGGAATTAGAAGGTATAATCTTCTGTAGAGTGATTTTGCATTTGCAGAATCACAGAGCAGGAGGAATGAAGATGAGAATATCCACTAAGGGTAGATATGCAATAAAGTTAATGCTTGATCTGGCTACCAATGACAATGGAGAGCCGATCCGGCTGAAAGATGTAGCACGTAGACAGGAAATTTCCGAGAAATATCTGGAGCAGATCATTTCCGTGCTGAACAAGGCCGGATATGTGAAGAGTGTCAGAGGACCACAGGGCGGCTATTTACTGCAACGCAGACCAGAGGAGTACACCGTGGGCATGATCCTCAGACTTACCGAGGGCTGCCTGTCACCGGTAGACTGTGTAGCACCGGATGGAGCCGGCTGTGAGAAAGGGGATGCTTGTGTTACCCGTATTCTCTGGAAGAAGATTGATGATGCCATCAATGAGGTGGTAGATAATATTACACTGGGAGATCTTCTGGACTGGCAGGCTGCAAGTGCAGATGATTATGTGATCTAAAGGTTACTGTTCACGGTCAGATTATCCCGCCGATTATTGTTATGGCATTTCTGATGCTCAGCTTCAACCTGGTAGCCGACGGCCTGCGTGAAGCGCTTGATCCGAAATTAAAAGAAATGTGAGGTGATATTCAATGTCAGATGAAAGAGTTCTTAATATCAAAGACCTGGATATTACCTTTGACCTTTCCATGGTAAAATATATTTCCGACCGTATCGGAGTTCTCCATCTGGGGCATTTGCTTGAGACGGGTACTACCGAGGAAATTTCGAAAATCCAATGCATCCGTATACACGAAGTCTTCTTTCTGCAATTCCGTCACCGAATCCGGCGGTGGAGAAGAACCGTGTGGCTGAGACTTATGATTACAAGACTTCGGGAATTGATTATAAAGCGGGGACTTATCAGCACATTAGTGGTACGCATTATGTGAAATGTACAGATGGAGAGTTTGAGAAATTTAAGAGTATGCCGAGACTGGAATATTAAATAGCAAAACAGCAGCAGAAGTAAACAAATCGTTACTGTTCACTGGTAGCATTCCGCGAGGTGTTTTTTGTGAACAAAGTTCACAGAAAACCCGAGAGTTGCGGCGCGAAATCATGCAAAGCATGATTTCTGTGCATCGCGAAGCGTGTTACTGTGAACGGAGTGAACAGTAACAACTAATCGCTTACTCCTGCTGCTATTTTTATAGCTGCATATGATAAAAATCATCTCGCTTCCGGTTTGGGCTGAGCAGGGACTTCTGCGTCAGTGCACTTGGAATTCTGCGCCTGGAAGGTGATAGTCACTTTGAATAAATCCCCATCCAGGTAAAGCTGGAATTTGCCGCCCTGGAGCTCAGTAAGACTTTTGGCGATGCTAAGTCCAAGCCCGCTTCCCTCGGTGCCACGGGCTACGTCACCGCGGACGAAACGCTCGGTAAGTTCCTCGGCAGCGAAATTTAACGGCTGGGCGGAAATATTTTTCAGGGTGAAAACCACCTGACCGTGGGCGTTCATTACTTCCGCGTAAACCCGGGTGTCTTCCATGGCATATTTTGTTACATTTCCGAAAATATTTTCCAAAACACGCCACAGCCGCTGGCCATCCGCATAGATTACAGAAGGCTCATCTGGAAAATGTACTATCATGGTAAGATGGTGTTCTTCGAAACGCTCCTCGAACTCTCCGATTACCTGATGGAGCATTTCTACGAAATCAAGATTATTCATGTTCAGTGTCAGATTTCCGGTGCTGGCCTTGGAGGCTTCTACCACATCCTCTGTGAGTACTTTCAGCCGGGCTGCCTTGGTTCCAGAATATCCAGATATTCCAGAACCTTAGGATCTGTAAAATTCTCACGTTTCAGAAGATCAATGTAGCTGATAATGGAAGTCAGCGGGGTCTTCAGATCGTGGGAAACGTTGGTGATCAGCTCGGTTTTCATTCGCTCATTTTTCACACTGTTTTCTACAGCTGCGTCAAGACCGCTTCCAATGTTATTAATATATTCTGCAATATGTTTATCATCGCCCCAAAGCCGTTCCAGAGGAATTTTATATTGCAGGTTTCCATTGGAAATTTCTCTCAGTCCTTTTATGATCTGTTCTCTGCTGCAGGCTTTTGTAATAACATATAGCAGTATCAAAAGATCAGCCAGACAGCTGAAGAAAAAGAACAGCTGCATGCTGCCAAGTAAGGGACCGCGAGATTATATATTTGATGAAAAGAAAGCAAAGAAAAGCGAGGGTTGCTTTCAGTCTGGCAGCAGTGTTTCTGGAGTAGAGATCAGCAAGGGCGTGAAGCTTGTGACTGGCTGAATGAATCAGTCTGGAGGTTAGGACAAGAAGACGGCGCAGGATGCTGTTTTTCCAGAGCTGCTTTGCCTTGATCCGCCGTACCAGGCTAAGGTAGCCAATCTGGAACCAGAATAAAGTGTAAAGCCCCAGAATCATAAGCGTCAGCAACAGACTCACATCAAGGAGTGATGTGGCACGCAGTCTGTCAGTCTGATAGTCTGCAAAGGACAGGCATTGTAAAAAGCGTACCAGGACAGGAAACCATGCAAGCAGAATCAGTCCTGCAGAAAGCTCGGTTGGCCAGCGGTCAAAAAAGCAAAGGTGCAGCTTTTGGTCACTGTTTTTTCTTCCGGCAATTGCTGTTAGCCATACAAACGCAGCCAGGAAAAGAAAGCTGCACAGCAGGAAGAAAAGAAATACCGGCTTCTGATAGCTGGAATAGTTTTCAAAAAATGTTTTGTCGGCAAAAGGTATCGGAAACAGGAAATGTCTGATCCACATAGGCTGCAAAGATGAAATTGCTGTTTACTGCTGGCAGCAGGGAGTTTGCCACCTCCTTCCAGGAGTCGCAGGTAACATTGTTTCCGGGGAAAGTATTGTATTTCCTGAGCCCTGCCAGGTTGCTGGTAAATCCATCTGGTTGATATTGGATAAGAACATAGGAAATACCATTTATAGATTTTAAAAGATCTGTCAGTTTTGTGCAATAATCGATGGTGCCCCCCATATTGTCAGCTGTAGGATTTTCTATGGCTGAATTAGCGTGTGTTACACTGCGTTCCAAGGTATAGCCCAGCTGGCTTCCAGCTCGCTGTCATTGGAAATAACCTGTCCGTTATCCTCGTTAATGTAAATGTAACTCATGTTGGAGTGACCCTGGGAATAATTTTTCAGAATCTGCTCCTGCTGGATATAAAAGTCAGTTCTGGAAAGAAGGCTGTAAAGAGATTCAAAAGCCTCATCTATGCGGTCGTTCCATTTGGCATTGGAATTTAGAACATCCAGAATGCTGTCTGCGCCTTGGGGCGGATAAGCCTCTGTTGGTTCATAATATCCATCATAGAGGGAGATGGAATCATAGAGCACTTTGCCCGTCCCCGATGTGATCTGAATGCCGGAAAGATCATCCATTACACCATATTGTCATGTCGTTTTTGATGTCTTCGATAAGCTGTTTGAGATTTTCAGCGTAGGATGCTATTTCAGTTGCAGAGTCACTGAATCCGTAATACTCCATATCCACAGAAAAATCCAGCTCTCCACTGTCAATTTTTTCCAGAAAATCCTGAACATAATAATAATGCCGGGAAAGTGACTCGCCGGCAGAAGAAGCCTGGTGGCAGATCACAATGGGATTTCCACTGGAGGTATCAAAATCCTGCGCCCATTTTTCCAGGTCTGAAACTGAATAGGCCAGACCGGAGGTGTTTTGAAAAGAGATTTCTTCATCGTTGGCAATTTCATTAAGATCAACTACTTGGGATGCAGATGTCTGATTTAAAGAAGCGTGAGCCTCAGATGAGGCATTTTTGTCAGATGACTGGGAAGCTTCATTTTGGGCAAGGCCTTTCCAGGATACATTAGTATAGGGAAATGTAACAGAAATTCCGTACATCACGTCATAGGCTGCGTCGTAGAGGGTATTGGCAAATGCCGTGGAATCCAGATAATCTTTCCCGGAATCAGAAAGCCTCAGACCATGTGCCAAAGAGGTAATTAAAAATAAACCTGAGAAGATTACAGCTCCCAGAAAAATATATTGAAATAGGAGCAAAAGCCCTTTGATACCAGGGCTGCGGTGCCATTTTTTCTTTTCCATATGATTAATCCCTTTCTTGATAATGTGCTGCTTATCGTATTGGTAACGCCATTTGGCATATTCAATAGCGAATCTTTCAAATACTTTTAATCAAAGCTTTTCAATTTTATACCCAAGTCCCCAGACAACTTTTAAATACCTGGCTCCTTGGGATTGATCTCAATCTTTTCCCGGATATGCCGGATATGCACGGCAATTGTGTTATCTGCCGCAATTGCTTCTTCATTCCAGATATTTTCATAAATTTGATTGATGGAAAATACCCGGCCCTGATTCTTTATGAGAAGAAGCAGAATATTATATTCAATTGGCGTAAGCTCAGGGCTTCGCATCCACCTGAACTTCTTTCTGATCGTCATTCACCGTCAGCCGCCGGTTGTATAAATATGCTGACTTTCACAGGAAACTGCTGCACCCAGCTGGTATATCTTCGAAGCTGGGAACGAACCCTGGCAATCAGCTCTAAAGGACTAAAGGGCTTGGTTACGTAATCGTCAGCTCCAACATTCAATCCAAGAATTTTATCTGCATCCTCGGACTTTGCTGAAAGAATAATAATAGGAAGAGAATGTTCCTCCCTGATTTTCAAAGTTGCCCTGATGCCATCCAGCTTCGGCATCATTACGTCGATGATCAACAGATCTACCTCATTTTTCTGTAAAACCAAAAGTGCCTGTTGTCCATCGTAAGCCTTTAGAATCTGGTGACCTTCCTGCTCCAGATAAATGCTGATGGCTTCTACAATATCTTTATCATCATCACATACAAGAATTGTTGCCATTTTCTTTTTCACCTCCCCTGTAATATATAAGGTATCAGACAAAATTTAAGATGAAAGGGGTAAAATCTTAAGATATTCTTATGAAAATATTGTACGTAAGCTTATGGATATACTGCACCGTATAAAAACGTACTTGTCCGATAAATATGAGTGTAAAAGAAAGCCACGCTAAATGCAACAATATTGTCGGCTTTTGTCAGCTTTTAGCTGCTCCACTCTTTTTTGAAAGTGAGCAATAGGGTCATCATACTGTTTTTCCAATTCATTCAGCCAGCCAATAGATTCTATTGTTTTCTGGCGGGAGCATTTCTTAGCTTTATTGTAATATGTGTCATTTTGCCTAAAAAAAACAGAAAAACTTTCGCGAGTTGACCTGTTGCGTATTGAAAAGGAATAGCTTATAATATTTTTAATAGTTTTAATCGTTGGATTTACATTCAGAAATGGAAAAGGACGCGTATGAGACAGGATAAGAGAACTGAGACAATTACATACATAGTAGATGAGTCATATCGAATTCAGTATATGAGTAAAGCACTGATGAAACAGTTTTCGGATTTTGAGCCCGGAGAGATCTGTTATGAGAAGTTTCGGGGAAGAGAGAAGCCCTGTCGTAATTGCCCGTTGGCACATCCGAACCGGAAGACCGATTTATTCTATAATGAAGATCAGGGGAAATGCTGAAAATCAATGCCGGAGAGGTCGAGTGGCCGGGAGCAAGGAACTGTCATGTGATTTTGGCAAAGGATATTTACGAGGAAGATATGGATAATCTTTGCCGTTTTGTAAATATGAAGAAGGAGATCCTGGAACGGAGAAACCCGGGCAAGACGGAGAAGAATAAGCTTACAGGTTTATTTGCCAGAATTCCTTTTTTTACACAGACAGAAACCTTTCTCAGAATAAATGAAGCTGCGGCAGGGAAATACTGTCTGGTAGCCATTGATATTGAACATTTTAAGCTTTTTAACGAATGGTATGGTCAGGTGGCAGGAGACAAGCTCCTGAGAGAAATCGGGGCGCATCTTAATAAAATGCGTCAGGAATTTGGCGGGATTGCCGGATATATGGGTGGGGATGACTTTGTAATTGTTCTTCCAAATGATGAAAAAGTTCTCGAAAATCTGAAATGCCGTATTACCGGATTTGTGCGTGCATACGGTGGACATACCGGATTCCTTCCTGCTTTTGGTTTTTATGTAATTGATGATATCAGTCTCAGTGCTTCACAGATGTATGACCGGGCAATTCTTGCGCAGGAGACAGTAAAGGGAAATTATGCTGTACGCTGTGCTTATTACAGCTCAGATATGAAGACACGCCTGGAGAATAATCATGTGCTCCTTGCTGAAGTGCAGGCCGGTCTGGAAAGAGATGAGTTTATCTACTATCTTCAGCCGAAATGTAATCTGAACACAGGTAAGATCGTCGGACTGGAATCTCTGGTGCGCTGGAAGCATCCTGAGAAGGGAATTGTGGCACCTGGATATTTTATTCCGGTTATGGAGAGTAACGGACTGATCACAGAACTGGACATGAAGGTGTGGGAGCAGGTTTGCCAGACGCTGCAGGACTGGATAAAAAGCGGACACAAGGTAATTCCTATTTCTGTCAATGTATCCAGTGTGGATATTTATGCAATTGATGTAGTAGAGCATTTTAAAAATCTGGTTCGCAAATATGGGCTTCCGCCGGAATATGTAGAGCTGGAGATTACAGAAAGTGCTTATGTAGAAGAATATAAGGTGATTACCGGTGTGGCAGAGGCACTGCGAAATGCAGGCTTTACCGTTCTGATGGATGATTTTGGAAGCGGATATTCTTCTTTGAATATGCTGAAGGATGTAAATGTAGACGTTCTGAAGATTGACATGAAGTTTCTGAAAATGGATGAGAATACCATGGACAAGGGAATGGGAATTCTTGAGGCTGTTACCAGAATGGCAAATATTATGGGACTTCGCATGATTGCAGAGGGAGTTGAGACGGAAGACCAGATCAACTATCTGCTGAATATGGGCTGTATTTATGGTCAGGGCTATTTCTTCTACAAGCCTCTTCCGGTTGAAGAAATAAAAGTACTTCTCAATGATGAGAATAATGTGGATTACCGGGGGATTCAGGCACGAAAAATTGAGCATGTACGTTTCAAGGATCTGTTTCAGTCTGAGCTGGCAAGTGACAGCATACTGAATAATATTCTTGGACCAATTGCCATTTATGATGTATATTGTAATAATGTAGAATTGCTGCAGGTAAATGATAAATACTGTCTGCTGGTTGGACAGGATCCTGTGGATCTGGCAGAGAATGTTCAGGTTATGGAGCAATACACCCGGATGACAGGAAAAAAATGCAGAATATTTTCCAACGGTCTTTCCAGAGACTGGCTGAAGGTGCAGAGGGAACTGTGCGCCGCAGAAGAGAAGATGGTCAGTATATATGGATAAATATCAAAGCATTTTTCCTGAGAGAACAGGATGGACATAAAATGTTTTATGGAGCTGTCCGGGACGTATCCGAAGAAATGAATCAGTTCCAGAAATTGATGTTTTATCAGAACAGGGGAAATTAATGTAAATGCAAGGGCGCGTTGTCCTTGCATTTTAAATTGGTTTGTGGCATAATCTGTGATAATAACTTAACAAGCCGGAAACATAGCCGATTAGGCTTTTTTACGGCTTCATTTCAAGATGACAGGTGAGAAAATGTCTGGTTTTACGAAAGAAATTATTATCAGGACTTTGTTTGAACTGCTTAATGAGAAACCTCTTGCGAAAATTACAGTGAAGGATATTGTGGAGCGCTGCGGTGTGAACCGGAATACTTTCTATTATCATTTCCGCGATATTTCTGATGTTGTGGAATCAGCTCTTCTTCGGGAAGTAGACAACGCTTTTGAACATCCGGTGGAAGTGGATTCTATGCTGGAATGCCTTGAGGTACTGGTGAAGCTGATCGGAGAGAACAAGAAGGCCATGCTCCATATTTACTGTTCCGTGCAGAGAGAAACGTTTACCAGTGCACTGGATAAATGTGCCAGTATGTTATAAAGCAGTATATCGTACATAATTTTAAAGAAGAAATTATGGAAAAAGAAGATATGAAGGTGCTCATGCATTTTTATAAATGTGTAATGATCGGAGTGATTCTGGACTGGATGGATCACAGGATGTCTTATGATCTGACAGAATATGCAGGGAAGCTGCGTGAACTCTATGAAAATACTTTTGAGAAAACATTGGAAAAGGCGGCAGGAACCAAACCTGCTTATCTGAAAATCGTATAGGGAATTTATAAATCTGCTTTTTCCTCGGAGAATGGAAATGCGGTAAGCTTTTAGGCAAATACAGGATTGTGTCTGAATTTCAGACACAGTCCTTTTTTGTCCGTTCCTTTTTGAAATTTATCTTACTATAATAAATCCA
>ENA-OQEX01001024-OQEX01001024.1-human-gut-metagenome-genome-assembly--contig:-NODE-1024-length-11758-cov-4.128794_pt1 | contig 11758 bp, 10 predicted proteins | sample MGYA00242802_ERZ504649 | MGnify/ENA primary metagenome ERZ504649 (study PRJEB26092, sample SAMD00036194) | human gut metagenome | host: Homo sapiens | study: EMG produced TPA metagenomics assembly of... | reverse complement strand
CGGGCAGGCTGCTGGCCGCCGCCCGGCGCGCTGCGTCTTGGCAGGCGTTCTCATGCTGGCGGGCATCGGCGGCATAATCTTGCTGTTCCCGGTCAGCATCTTCTGGGCGGTGCTGTTCGGCTTCTGGCTGCCGGGGCTGGCAGCGATGCAGACCCTATTCCCGGTTTTGCGGCAGGAATACGGCGTAGAGGTGCGCAGCATCCCGCGCCCGACAGCGCCGGATAAGCCCCTGACCGCACAGGAGCAGAAAAAGCGCTCCCGCGCCAACTGGTGGTACTACAACTGGGGCATCGTGGCGGTGGCGGCAATGGTCATTGTGGGCGTAGCGTATGTGGCGCACGGCCTGCTGACCACCGTAGACCCGGACTACACCGTGGCGTTGGTCACGGCGGAGGCCCTGCCGGACGAGGCCGTACAGCGCCTGCAGACTGCGCTGGCAGACTATGCGGAGGACGCTAACGGCGACGGGGCGGTCATCGTGCAGGTGAACAACTACACATGGAGCGCCGATGCCGCCCTGACCGACATGAACGGTCAGATGGCCGGTGCCACCCAGATGAACACCGACCTTTCTAGCGGCGAGAGCAAAATCTGGATCTTGGATGACCCGGAGGGCTTCGAACAGGCCTATGGGGCACTGAGCGAAAAGCTGGGCGCGGACTGGCAGACAAAGCTCATCCCGTGGAGCAGCCAGCCTGCCCTTTCCGAACTGGAACTGGGCAGCTACAATACCGCCGCTGATGGCAGCCAGACCGTGGATGTTCAACGCCGATTTGCCGGGTACAGCGTGGCGGTATTCGAGCCGTCGGATGCGTTGTGGCAGGCGCTCAATTCGTAAACCAAAACGACCGTCCGTTCTCTTTTTGTCTATGTGGTATTCTATCCACAGAAAAATAGACGGAGCATACCGCCATGAATCCCCATACCACGCTGAATCTTGCCAAGATTGCTCTGTGCGCGGTGGAAACCGTACTGAGGAATACTTCGCCCGGTGCAGAGGACTATCCCCCAGCCAGTTGAATAAAATAACAACGCTGCAAGTGCTTATCGTCAGGCTGTTACAGATGCAGCAGCATAAAACGGACATTTCTTCAATAAAAAAGTCAAGTAGACTTCAATTTGAGCAAAATTGTAAGACTTCTTATGCTTTACCGTCATAAATTTTTCAAAATCATCTTGACGCACCTTGCGAAACATGATATTCTCTGTCACAAATCTCACTGATTTTGTGGATTGGTTTGAAACCATCCACAAGATGTGGTCGTGTTCATTTTAAACACTGCCTCGCCGTGGATTATCCCTGAAAAATTTACCGCCCCGCAACACACCCGATTCATTTTGCCGCCGATTCACCCGACAAAATCATGCTGCGCTGCGTGGGCGGTATTTTTTACAAATAGAACCTTATGTGGTTGTACAATTCTCAGAAATTCACTTTTGGTTGTTGACAGCACAACTTCAAAGCGTTATTCTTGTGCTTGAAAGAAGCAGGACGCAGTGTCCGCACTGCGCCCGGCTTTCTTCATACCGAACCTTGAATCCTTCATAAGCCGTCTGAACGTGATACTGAGCCACGACCTCACACTTTCCGTGAGCGAGCCGGACAACGCCGCTGCACAAACAGGGGCAGGAACTGCGTTCGGAGCAAACGGTGACCCCCTTACATGAGCAGAATCACCTCTACTTATTTTTTGCGTCTTAACAATTCGGAAACAATTACCAGAAAACCGTTTTGAGCGCAGCGGTAGAGGGCAAGAACCGTCCCGTGGCCACAAATTCAATTCTTGAAAATTTCCTGTCCATTCGGGACTTCACTTCTCAAACTCTTGCGAGTTTTCCAAGTGATCTTGTTGGGGTAGCGTTTGTCGGGGCGAGACCCTCCATCTGCTGTCGCAGACCGCGCTGCCGCTTAAAAGCCCCACTGGGGCTTTCATTGCTGCGCTGCGCTTCGCAAACGCGGTCCCACCCCAAACCCTGCTCATGGTTCGCACCTGACGGTGCGAACAGAAACGGCGTGTCGTGCTTACATAACTTCACCGAGGAGTTATCGAACAGACAGGAGGTTCAATGAACAAAACGAATGTCAAAGCAAATCCCAGCACGCCCCACCGCCATGACACGCCGAACAACAAAACAAATAGAGAGCAGACCGTTCTTCTTTCACACACCCATTAAATAATTTTCCTGAATCCGCTTGACAAATATTACGGTTAGCGATATACTTATTACAGTAACCGTAATAAGGAGGCAAACCATGCGCGATAATGCAAAAGGTGGTGCGCTTACAGAAGTCACCTTTTATATTTTGCTTTCTCTTTATACGCCAAAACACGGATACGCTGTTATGCAGTTTATTGAAGAAAAAACAGACGGACGGCTTTCCCTAGGCGCAGGCACTTTATATGGAGCATTAAACTCTTTGCAGGACAAGAAGTGGATTGAACCTTATGGCGATAGTGAGGGAAGAAAAAAAGAATACCACATTACAGCACAGGGAAAAGAAATTGCAGAAAAAGAGCTTGCAAGACTAAACGAACTTGTAAGCATTGCAAGTGAAATTATTGGAGGTGCAGTATGAGTAAAAAATGTTATCGCTTCTTTGGTGGATTGCTAAATGCACAGGCAAAATGGTTAAACAAAATGTCCGAAAAAGGCTATCGACTTGTCCGGACAGGGAGGGTGCTCTATGAATTTGAAGAATGCAGTCCTGATGAAGTGACCTATTGTGTAGAGTTTATCGGAGAAAAATCAAAAGAGAATGCAACGGACTACGCTGTTTTTTTGGAGGATATGGGATACAAGGTATTTTTCAAAAACATCAATCTAAACTATTCTGTCGGAAAAATTCGATTGCGTCCATGGGCGGAAATGGGCGGTCGTATTGCAACAAACGCAACAACTTTTAACAGGGAACTATTGATTGTAGAAAAATCAAACGACGGAAAGCCTTTTGAACTTCATACTTCTTATGCCGATAAAGAAAAATACTACCGCAATTTGCGTAACCCATGGCTATTCCTGCTGCTCCTGTTTGCACTGTTTGCCATTACCAAGCATTCTATTGTCTTGGGTATTTTTTCATTGGTTTCTGCAATTCCCAGCATTCTATACCAGTTCCAAATTATAAATGTCCGACAAAAAGCCAAAACGTGGGAACAATAAATAATAATCAAGAGGGTGACAACAAAAGCTGTCGCCCTCTTGATTGTTATTTATAGAAATACCAAAAAGATTGCTCCGCAGCCTTTGAAGAACAGCACCGTGCAGAGCTGACAGCGCACCGGGCGGCAGCAGCCTATTTCAAGGCAAATGATATCACCAAGCTGCCCAGCCCGAAGAAACTGGAAGCCGAGTATGCGCAGCTGGCATCCGAAAAGGCGAAGTTCTACGAGCAGTACAAGGAATCTAAAGAGGAACTGCTCAAACTGAAAACCGCAAAGCAGAATGTTGTGTCCTTTTTCCGGGAGGAAGAACAGACGCAGCAGGAGAGATAAAGGAGTGTGCGTATGATCAATCTGAAAATCGACCCGGAGTTCCAGAATCAGATTCCGCCGCTGACGGACGATGAGTACAAGCAGCTTGAAGAAAATATCCTCAAGGAAGGCAAGCTGCTTTCTCCTTTGATCGTTTGGAACAACACTCTTGTTGATGGTCACAACCGTTATGCAATTCTTCAGAAGCACCCCGAAATCTATTTCTCGACTATGCCGCTCCCGTTTGAAAGCAGAGAAGAAGTCCTCGCTTGGATTTGTAAGAACCAGTTGGGGCGGCGCAATTTAACCCCGGAGCAGAAGTACTACCTGATGGGCAAACAGTATGAAGCCGAAAAAGTCGCACACGGCGGTAATCGCAAGAGCAGCGATGCAAAATCAAGTTGCTAAATGCGAACTTGATCGACAGCAGCAAAACCTGCGACCGAATCGCAGCAGAAAACGGAGTGAGCAAAGACACCGTTATCCGCGCCTCGAAGTATATGAAGGGGGTGGAGATTGCAGAAGAGCTGATGCCTGGCTGAAGCAGAGTATTCTATCCGGGCAGACAAAAGTGTCCAAAGCGGATATGCACCGCCTTGCCAAGGCGGCCTACCATGACCGTACACAGACCTTGCAGGATATTCTGCACCCGGAGCTGAAGGTGGAACCGAAGCCTGACGCTGACGGTGTGATTCGCGTTCCGGGCAAAGCTCCTGTCATGCCGTTTCGAAAGGTTGAATCGGTTTACGACAGCGATGCTTACCCGGAGGATGTACGGTACGAGTATGTGGCGTTGGAAGAACTCACTACTCGTTTCCGCATTTCGTTCAGCTACCAGTTGGAGCAGATGCCCGATAATGCGCAGCGTGATGTGATTTTGGAGATCATTCACAAGCATAAGGACTACCTTACCTCTCTGGAAGCCGCACTCGCAGATGTTAAAGAGCAGACAGCATAACAACAGGCACATGGTATGCTGTTTACGGATGTCCAAAGGAGCGTGCGTTTGAACAAAAAGAAAAAGTCCACAAACATTTCCCCTTACCCCGATGATGTCATCGACCGTCTGGCACGGGCATTCTACCCGGCGATCCTTGCCTGCTGGAACAGCGAGGAAGGTCAACGGGAGTTTGCTGCGTGGCAGGAAGAACAGGCTCATATTGCAACCAAAGAAAAACAGGAAGTTCTCGATGGGGAACTCCCTGCTTTACTTATCGTGTGTGGATTTTTGCAGGGTGCGTCCGGGTGGGCGCACTTTGCTTTTGTTTTGGGGAGCATTAAAACAGGCCTGCTGTTTACGCTTTGCTAAATTCTCTAATATTATCTCTGTATACTACTCATTCAAGAGATGTTCAAAGATTGATAGTCTTGTCGCTATCTAAAAAATGTTTGATTTTATTCTTCGGTCATATCTATAAAGCGCGAGCGATATATCTCTGGAGGAAGTTTTCGGCGGAAAATCTGATACACCGTTTCATCATGAGTGGTGATTACGATTTGCTTCTTGCTTTTTTCAATGATACTCCGCATCAAATCAGCGAATCCAAGGATGTTCATATCGTCAAAATGCCCGACCGGATCATCTATCACGATGGTCCCGATGGGAATTCCCGTCAGTGAAAGTGCGCGACTCAAAAACGAACTCAATGCGACAGTATTCAACTGTGCCGTACTAAAAACAATTCCGGATGATAGGGTTCACGTTCATCTGCCTGCGTTTTGATATACAACTCCGGTTCATTCTTTTCGTCGTTATACATGATTTCATAACTGACTTTTTTCATGTATGGATGTGGATCGATTTTCTGATAGATTTCGTTAAAAAGAGGTTGCTGGAAATATTTTTGCAGCTCTGCTAAAAGCGTCTCCTTTTCCTTTTCCAGTGCATCCTGTGCTTTCTGCACAGCTTGTTTCCGTGCTGTCACCTTTTTCTCCAAAGATTCGATTCTGAGTTTGTATTCGTTATATTTTCGGATACTTTCGCCGACTCCTTCTGAACAGATCACATTGCCTAGCTCGCTGATCTGTGCTTTTATCTGTTCCTGCTCCAAGATATATTGTTTCCTTGCATGCTCTAAATCCTCTATTTCGGGATTGGAGTTTTCTACAATGGAAACAATTATTCCGAATACTTTCTGCGACTTCTGCAAAGCTTTTTGCGCTCTTGTTCGCTCAACATCGAGAGCTTCAACATTGCTGTGTGAAATTCCCGCAATCGGCATCATTTTTTCCTGAAGTGAATCGATTTTGTTGTTCTGATCTACTGATTTGAGGTATAGAGATTGCTCTCGCTCGTCTAAATCAAAATCCCATGACGTTTCCTTCAGGTAAGCTACGCTTTTTTCCCAAAGTGGCTCTTCTTTTATTTGCACACTCCATGTTTTGAGTTTATCAACTTCGCATTCAGCATTTCGCCTTTCAGCCTGAAGGTCCTTCTTTTGCTGCTCCAGCAATTCTCTCTGTGCGTATGCATCGCTTTCCTGCTTCTGACGTTTTTTATTTTGTTCAAGAGTGACTTTCTCGACTTCCTTGACGGTAAGCGGTCGCTCCCAATTCCAGCCTAATTCAGCCGCGTTCAGGTGCACGTCCTGTTCTTCTTGTTCAAGTGTCTCTGTATTTGATTTTCCGCACTCTTTTTTCTTTCTTCTGCAGCAAGAAACGCCTGATCATACTGTACACAAATTTCGTTTTCCTTTTTTATCAGGCTCTCGCGCTCTGCCAACCATTCCCGCCTCATCCGCAGGTAAGCTGCATCAATGTTCTCCGCTTCCTTCTGGATCCGACGCGCCGATTCTTTCAGTTGATCTTTTTGGTTGCTTTCAAGTTTGAGCGTCGCTCCGTACAGCAAATTCCAGCTTTCAAACTTGGTATGGCACAGAGGACATTCACACTGCTCCGGATGCTGTTCCAAAAATACTCGTCCCTGCTCTGCAATGGAAAGTAGATTTTGTTCTACTTCTTTTGCTTTTCGGACCTGCTCATCGTAATCTGCCTGTCGGGTCTGATTGGCATGATATCGATGTATCAGTTCATCGATGTCTGCAGCATAATTGAATAGCTGGTGATTTTGAGGAATAGGATGAGTGCTGTATTCGCTAAGCTGTTCGGGTAAAATATATTCTGAAAGCTCTTGGCGATGTTTCTGCTGTGCTTTTTTTCTGCGGAGAGCCTCCTTTTCCACAGTCTTTTTCTGTTCGAGTGCGAACTGTTCCGCAGTTATCTGCTTTTCAAGAGCTTCCGCCTTCCTGGCAAGTTCCAATAGTTCTTTTTCATCCGTATTGCGGAGACTTTTTTCGAGCTGTATTTGCTGGATTTTTTTGCACAGTTCTTTCAGAGACAGTGCTGCTTTTGCTTGATTTTGATGATTGATTCCAGCATTCGTTCCTGTTTTGGCAGCTGCTCACTTACGGCGAAAAATTGCTGCGTTTTCCGTTCCATCTGGGTCCGACCCTGGTTTTTGATGTATTGCAGGATTTCAGATTCCCGCCGCAGTTCTTCCCGTTCCTTGCAGGCGGTTTCCAGCTCTTTCTGTAGTTTTTCATACAAACGGCGATCATTCAAATTTTTATCACACTGCTGATATTCGTCTGATCTCTGGCCAAGCTCTTTCCGCAGCTGTATATAACATTCGCCTTCGCGCTCCAGATAGAATTCAAGCGTTTCCTGCTGCTTTTTTGCCTTTCTCAGCTCATTCTGAAGTATCTCATTGCACTTTTTTGCCTTTGTCCTTATCTTGAGGAACTCATCGATTCCTACTTTTCCGCAGGCATCTCCAGTTTCAGAGCATCCGGCACGCTTTCATTGTAGCCCGTAATGTTTTTTCGCAGTTCATGGGAAACAGCTTCTACCCATTTCAAATTTTCCTGTTCCTGAACCAGCTTATCCAGTTTAGTTTCGGCATCCTTGCATAGCTTTTGTGCCTCAGAAAACTCTATATATCGACTTTTGTACTTTTCCTGAAGAATACCGTTCGGGTCTACACACACCATCCATTCATTATAGCGGTCCGCTGGTTTTATCGCGCTCACAAACTTTTCTATCTGGTCATGCGGCATAATGATCTGATTCCAGTGCAACTCGTTATAAAAAGTTTTTTCTTTTCCTTCCGGCGTCATTCTGAGCTTACCAACGTTCAAATCATTGGGTTTTCTTATTACCACACGCTGAAGCTCATCCTGAGTGCCGGTTCGGTTTTTTAATACAAGCTTTACAGAGGCGTATTCATTGTTTTTGCGGTATTCTTCTACGCTTTTATATTTTTCCCGATTATGAAGAAGCATATTATTTCGTCCAATCAGCTTTTCCATGTCGGAAAGACGTTGGATTTTTCCCGTCAGCGCCCATTCGAGTGCATCACAGATGCTTGTTTTTCCCATTCCATTCGGTGCGTATATCATGACCATTGAAGCGGGAGAATCCGGAGAGTTTTCCGAAGTAAAAGCAAAACCTCTCTGCCCTTCATAAATACGAAAATTTTGAACTTGCATAGAAAGAAGTTTTGTTTCCGAAGTATCCTGAGATTCCAGATAGGTCAATTCGAAAATTTTCTCATTGACCCTCTGAATTTTTTCTTCAACAGACAACTCTTTTTCACTGACAAAAATATATTTTTTGCACAGTAAGCATCGTTTTCAATTTTCTCCTTTTCAATGGTATTCATGGATTTTGGAAGAAAAAAGCAGAGATAGAAATTGCTTCTTTCCAGTAGAGAATCCACATTGCTCTGGTAAAGAAGCGCAATATTGTCATTCAATCTTTCCCAGTTTTGTTTCAGCTGCTCCGGCGAAGCGTACTGTGCAATAAACACATGGGCTGTATACTTTTCTTCTTTTCCCAGCGCACGATGATAATACAAGATTTCGTCTGCTATCCCTGCTTTTTTCAGCTCATCGCACTCTGCTTGACTCCAACCTGACATGTTCTGCCTCATTCCCAAAGCTCCTTCAATTTTTTCTGAATGGCCGGCCTCACTATTTCATCGGTAAGGCACTCATCTACCATGTCATATGAAAGCTCTTCCAAAAGTGCACGAAAAGAATCCAGAGAAATGATCGCTATTGATACTTCCCCAGGGTCACCCCTTGTGACATGGAACATATTTTGCCGTTCACGTTCCCTTTTATAATCCTGCCGCACAATATTTTTGATAATATTGGAGCAGCGTCTTCGACTGATTTCTCGCATTCCTGCCAGCACGTCTTTTGAGTTTAAAAAGAACAGCGTCTGATTTTGGAAATGATTTTCTGAAAAGCCGCCTTTTGCAATAAGTGTCCGCAGTACACCGGCAATTTCATCTTTTTCGTCTGCACATAAAAATTCCAGATTTACCGGTATTTTTTCTTCTGTACTTGTCTGTATTTCAATTTTGACATTTTCCCACGAGCCGGGGACTTCTCCATTTATAAGCCAGATATAGACTGCTGTAATCGCTCGGCCCTTCCAATATTTCCCACAGCGTTTTCCCATGTTGCAGGGAAAATCATTTGGAAAAAGCTGCTCTTGATGGGTCTTGTTCAAATGTTTCTCCGACAGGTGGAGTTTTTCAACCGTGTCCTGCAAAAAGATGCCAGGACGTTCCGGGTATCCTTCAGCTAGTGTTGACAGACCATTTTCAAACTCGCTTTCTTTCAAAACAAGCCCATATTCCGTCAGAAGAAGCTTCAGTGCGTAAGAAGATACTGCCCATGCGACATTGCCGACATTGTCGCTCCCGTAGCTTTGGGAGACTAAACCTATTAATTTCGGGCGCGCTGCATCGCAAAGAAACAAACCGCTTCCCGAGTATCCACTCATCAAATCGTCTCGTTCAATGGGGTAGGAGTTTGGGCTGGTGTAGCTGAATTTAAATGCCTTTTCCTTATCATTGTCTGCTGAAGTGGGAATCTCGGCACTCAGCTCATTCTCCCCCTTGTCCAATCTGTCGGAGTCGCTTCGCCGTCTGTGCTTTTAGGAAATCCCATCAATTTTACCTGTGCTGATATTTTAGCCTCTCCGAAATGGATCTCCGGAATATCCTGCATCCAGTCACTCCAAGGTACTTCAATGATCGCGGCATCAAAAATATACTTTCCGCTATCGATCATAAAACCCGGACAATAGTGAATATTAGCTGCTTTATCGTTGCTTGAATCAGCCAGCTCCAAAAAAATATCTTTCGCCCCGCTTTCGCTCCAAACAGACAAAACGGCCGGGCAGGAATGAGACTTGGCCAGTGCGCGTTGTAAAACGTGTCCGGCTGTCAAAACTACTGCCCGATTTTGGGTTTGAAGCGTATAAAGGACTCCTGTTCCAGCCAAGGAACCTCCATCGTGAAATCCAATCCGAACCGCTACGGATTCAATGTATTTACCAACCTCTGCCGAATCCATATAATTCCAACCCGCTTTTCACTGTTTCTGATACATTTTCTGACGACAGTTCTATTAATTTGAGATTTCCTGTGTCTATCCATTTTTTACGGTCTTCTTCTGTAAAGAACGAACTGTAGCCTGACTTTTTCCACCAGCTATAATTGCAATATATCGTTGCTGTATCACAGCTGCACAATAACTTGGCAATCATTGTTTTACTGGGCAGTTTTCCATTTCTTCCATCCGTACTCAGTAAATATTTTGCGTCCGCAAAATTTGGAACAGTTTATCCGAGAAGTTATGCTTGCTGCCGTGATGCGGCAATTTAATCAGATCAACACAACAAGGATCTTGGGCGGAATATCCTAGTTTTCGAAGGCCGTTAACACATACAGATGGATACGCATCTCCCAGAAATGCAATCCGTATTTTCTCAAATTCAAAGAGAAGTGCAATGCTTGCGCCGTTGCTGAAACTCGTATCTTCAGGTACGCTGCATCCACACAATTCGTCCAAAGGAACTGACCAATCCGGGTCGGTTCCACCATAAGGAGTCGCAGGAGGTGCTTGCATCAAATCTGAAGAATTTTGAATCAAGTCCATGAGAGAGGCATCACTTGGACTTATAATATAAATCTTTGCATCCCCAATTTGAATCTCGCCACAAGGCTGTGCCACATAGGAACAAATGTGCTCTTCCAGCCCATACGATTGAAAAAAATCCATCAATTTTATCAAATCACCTGCGCTGTATCCAAGCCTATCTATCACGGAAACCTTTACAGTTTCTTCGGGAAATATAACATATTCTTTCTCGATTCGGTGATGTTTCCAATACCCTTCTCCGGTGTTAAAGTAAAGTGCTTCTATCTCTGGAATACAATTTTTCTTTTGAGCTTTCTGCAATCCTGCAAGCATGCCCATGATGTGATCTTGGTCAAAATGCGTCAGAACCATCGCATCGATCTTCTCACCATTCTCGTAAATGCGTTTGAGCATTTCACAAAAATCCGAAGCATTTGATTTTCTGCCACCATCTATTACAAGGTTATGATATAGTTCTTCTGTGTCATGTTTATAGCGAAGCCAAAAATAATCGCCATCGTGTGCTTTACATGAAAAAAGCCTTACCATGTTTTTCCTGTACTCAATACAAATAGGTTTGAAATGTATATATGTACAGTATAGCACGGCAAAACAAGGACATCAAGTAGACAACGTTAGAGACGTTTTACTCAAAGCGGCCATTTCCATGCCTTTTACACATTGTTGAACGAACAGGTTCTTGCATCGTACTTCATAATCGTGTCCTTTCTGCCTTACGGCACTCTTACAGTTGTGACCTTCGTGATACGGTCTTTCTTCTGATAAGGTTTTGGACACACAGCCGTCAGGGAAGAGCCATTGTTCTCGTTTCCGAAGAAAACGAAAAATCCGAACCCTTCTCCTATCGAGAAAAGGTTCGGATTTTCATTGTTTGGTGCGAGTAGTGATACAGAATTTTTCAAAAACCATCGTAGTACAATTTGTTTTTGAGGTCATCGGATAGCAATTTGCTTGTATCGCACCCCGATGGGCAGCTGTGTTTGAAACCCAGTTGCCTTTTATATACCACACAACCCAAAAATTATCAAGTACGCGCAGCGTTCACTTCTCCCATCACCGGGAGCAAATGGACGCTGCTTTTTTTGTTTGCAACGAAAGGAGGCATCCGTGAAATGGCAGTTTTTCGGGTAGAAAAGAACAGCGGCTACACGGTCATGTCAAACCACCACCTGCGGAACCGGGCCTTGTCCCTGAAAGCCAAGGGCTTACTCTCCCAAATGCTCTCCCTGCCGGAAGATTGGGACTACACCCTGCAAGGGCTGGCCCGTATCAACCGGGAAAGCATCGACGCGATACGGCAGGCCATCCGGGAACTGGAACAGGCGGGCT
>ENA-OQEX01001023-OQEX01001023.1-human-gut-metagenome-genome-assembly--contig:-NODE-1023-length-11758-cov-5.654802_pt1 | contig 11758 bp, 15 predicted proteins | sample MGYA00242802_ERZ504649 | MGnify/ENA primary metagenome ERZ504649 (study PRJEB26092, sample SAMD00036194) | human gut metagenome | host: Homo sapiens | study: EMG produced TPA metagenomics assembly of... | reverse complement strand
GGCGGCAATGAGCCGCCCCGCCGCCGCAAAAAGAAGAAAAAGACCCCGCTCTGGCTCCCGCTGGCTGTGACGCTGGCGGTGCTGGCCGTCATCTCGGGCGTGGTGGTGTATGCCGTCGGCATGGTGGGCAGGGTGGAAGAGAATCTCCGTCCGGAGGAGGACGCCCCCTCCATCACCGAGGAGATCCAGACCCTTGAGGAGTACAAGGGCGATGTGTCAACATCCTCGTCTGCGGCATCGACTATGAGGAAGGCCGCAACTACTCCAACGACCCCGCCTCCAACGACGGCATGACGGACATGATCCTCTACTGCCAGTTCGACATCAAGGGCGGCGCGCTGCGGATGCTCCAGATCCCCCGCAACAGCCTCGTGACCACCAAGAGCCGCAAAGTCACCCTTTCCAACGGCAAGACCTACGCCGCCACCAACTACCAGATAAACTCCGTGGCTCTCTCCAACGGCGGCAGCGTTGCCGCTCTGGCGGAGGTCATCTACGACCAGTACAAGCTGCCCGTCGATTACTACGTGACGGTGGATATGCAGGCTCTGGTGGAGATGGTGGACAACTTCGGCGGCATCGAGGTCTATATCCCCCACGATATGTCCTTTGCGGGCAGCGCCCTCAAGCAGGGCTACCGCAATCTGGACGGCACATCGGCGGAGTTCTTCGTCCGCTGCCGCCACGGTCAGGGCTACTCCAACTCCGACATCGACCGCCTGAACATGCAGCGCTATTTCTACGCCGGTCTGTTCAAGCGGGTGCGCAGCATGGGCATCACCGATGTGCTCAACCAGCTGCCCCTCGTCTTCAACAACTATATCCACACGGATATGGACCTGACCACCATCGCAAAGATGCTGGTGTCCTTCACCCGCATCGACAGCGCCAACATCATGCTGGCACAGACCCCCGTCTTCATGGGTGTGCCGAACGTGGGCGTGACCGATACCTCTGACGGCTACTCCTGCGTGGTGCCGGACGCCGGCTCCATCGCAGAGCTGCTCAACACCTATTTCCGCAGCTATACCGGCCCGGTGAGCGCCAGCGAGCTGAACCTCGTGACCAACGACTGGCCCCACGGCACCGCCTCCACCAGCGCCAACGTCCAGTTCGTGGGCCAGCTGGATAAGGAGTCGGACGACGCCATCCTCAGCGGCAACACCGACGTGGCGGGCGCTACCACCACCGACGGTCAGCCGGCCGGACAATGATAAGGAGAAAAATCTATGGATAAGAACATCGACAGCAAGACCCTTGCCATTGAGATCGCAAAGATCCTCGACAAGAAGAAGGCTCAGGACGTGCGGGTGCTCAAGGTGGACAGCCTGACCGTCCTCACCGACTACTTTGTCATCGCCTCCGGTACCTCCACCACCCAGGTGGGCTCTCTGGCCGACGAGGTGGAGTATGAGCTTTCCCAGAGAGGCATCGAGCCCCACACCACGGAGGGCTTTGACTCCAAGAACTGGGTGCTGCTGGACTATTCCAGCGTCATCGTCCACATCTTCGTCCCCAACACCCGCACCTACTACGATTTGGAGCATCTGTGGGCCGACGGTGAGCCCATCGACATCTCGGAGTGCCTGACCCCGGATAACAGTCTGTGATTTGTAAGGAAAACGGCCTTGCCCTCTCCGTCAGCGCTGCGCGCTGCCACCTCTCCCAAAGGGAGAGGCTTCTGGCTCCCCCTTTGGGGGAGCTGGACGCGAAGCGGCCTGAGAGGCAAACCGCCTGAATATTTTGTAGCAAAGAAAGTCTGGAGCTGATTACAAAAATGAAGTATGATTACAAGGCCGTGGAGGCCAAGTGGCAGAAGGTGTGGGAGGACGAGAAGACCTTCCACGCTGAGATCGACCACAAGAAGCCCAAGTTCTATGCACTGGTGGAGTTCCCGTATCCCTCGGGCGCGGGCCTGCACGTCGGCCATCCCCGCAGCTACACTGCGCTGGATGTCGTGAGCCGCAAGCGCCGCCAGAACGGTTATAACGTGCTCTACCCGATGGGCTGGGACGCTTTCGGCCTGCCCACCGAGAACTTCGCCATGAAGAACCACATCCATCCGGCCATCGTCACCAAGAAGAATGTTGACCACTTCCGGGAGCAGCTCAAGGCACTGGCTTCTCCTTCGACTGGGACCGTGAGATCAACACCACCGACCCCGAGTATTACAAGTGGACCCAGTGGATCTTCCTGCAGCTGTACAAGAAGGGCCTCGCCTACAAGAAGGAAATGAACGTCAACTGGTGTACCGGCTGCAAGTGCGTGCTGGCAAACGAGGAAGTCGTCAACGGCGTCTGCGAGCGCTGCGGCAGCGAGGTCGTCCACCGCGTCAAGAGCCAGTGGATGCTGAAGATCACCGCCTACGCGGACAAGCTCATCGACGGTCTGGACGGTCTGGATTACATCGAGCGCGTCGCCACCCAGCAGAAGAACTGGATCGGCCGCAGCCACGGCGCAGAGGTCAACTTCGGCACCACCGCCGGCGACACCCTGACCGTCTACACCACCCGCTGCGACACCCTGTTCGGCGCTACCTACATGGTCGTCTCTCCCGAGCACGCCATCCTCAAGGAGTGGCTGGAAAAGGGCATCATCAAGAATGCCGACGCCGTCAAGGCTTATCAGGCCGAGGCTGCCCGCAAGAGCGACTTCGAGCGCAGCGAGCTGAACAAGGAAAAGACCGGCGTCCAGCTGGAAGGCGTCAGGGGCATCAACCCCGTCAACGACAAGGAGATCCCCATCTTCATCTCCGACTACGTTCTGGCTACCTACGGCACCGGCGCCATCATGGCCGTGCTGCCCACGATACCCGCGACTGGGAGTTCGCCAAGAAGTTTGGCCTGCCCATCATCGAGGTCGTCAAGGGCAGCACCCCCTCCAACCTCGACGAGGCTGCCTTCACCGACGTGGCCACCGGTACGCTGGTCAACTCCGGCTTCCTGGACGGCCTGTCTGTCACCGACGCCAAGAAAAAGATGATCGAGTGGCTGGAAGCCAACGGCAAGGGCCGGGATAAGGTCAACTACAAGCTCCGCGACTGGGTGTTCAGCCGTCAGCGCTACTGGGGCGAGCCTATCCCCATGGTCAAGTGCGAGAAGTGCGGCTGGCAGCCCCTGCCCGAGAGCAGCCTGCCCCTGACTCTGCCCGACATCACCGACTTTGAGCCGGGTCCCGACGGTGAGTCTCCGCTGGCACGCCACACCGACTGGGTCAAGACCACCTGCCCCTGTTGCGGCGGCCCCGCGACCCGCGAGACCGACACCATGCCTCAGTGGGCCGGTTCTTCCTGGTACTTCCTGCGCTATATGGACCCCCACTGCAAGGACGCCCTCGCTTCCAAAGAGGCGCTGGAATACTGGTCTCCGGTGGACTGGTACAACGGCGGCATGGAGCACACCACCCTGCATCTGCTCTACAGCCGTTTCTGGCATAAGTTCCTGTACGACATCGGCGTCGTGCCTTCTCCGGAACCCTACCAGAAGCGCACCGCTCACGGCATGATCCTGGGCCTGAACCCCCACAGCTTCGTCAACCTGCCCGCTGAGGAGCAGGAGAAGCTGCTGAAGGAGTACGGCAGCCAGAAGGCCGCCGAGAAGGCTCTGGAAGAGAAGTACGGTGAGATGGCCCGCCACCCCATCGTCAAGATGTCCAAATCTCTGGGCAATGTCATCAACCCCGACGAGGTCGTGGACCAGTACGGTGCTGACACCATGCGTCTGTACGAGATGTTCATGGGCGACTTCGAGCAGGCCGCACCCTGGCAGACCTCTGCCATCGCCGGCTGCAACCGTTTCCTCGACCGCGTGTGGGCTCTGTCCGACAAGCTGGTGGAGGGCGAGGGCTATCGTCCCCAGCTGGAGACTCTGCTGCACCAGACCATCAAGAAGGTGGGCGCTGACATCGAGGGCCTGAAGATGAACACCGCCATTGCACAGCTCATGACTCTGGTCAACGCCCTGTACGATAACGGCGGCGCGACCAGAGCCGAGTTCGAGACCGTCGTCCAGCTGCTGAACCCGTTCGCTCCCCACATGACCGAGGAGCTGTGGGAGAAGCTGGGCCACAGCCACGACGAGCAGCTGGCCTACTACCCCTGGCCCAAGTACGAGGAGGCCAAGTGCGTTGAGAGCACGGTCGAGATCGCAGTACAGGTCAACGGCAAGGTCAAGGCCCGTCTGAAGGTGGCCGCAGACATCACCTCTGAGGACGCCATCGCCGCCGCAAAGGCTGACCCGGCTGTCGCCGAGGCTCTGTCCGGCAAGACCGTGGTCAAGGAGATCTACGTCAAGGGCCGTCTGGTCAATCTGGCTGTCAAGGGCTGAGCTTTTGGGAAAAGCTCGCGCTGAGACTTTCTGAAAGAAGACTCTCAGGCGTATCTATGGCGCTATGCCCGACTGCCAAGGCCTCCCCTCGGTAGAGCAACGACGACGACCGCCGCCGGTGGCGGAAACAGGGAGGAGTTGTTGGGGCCGCGGTCAGCAATACGCAAGCAAAGCGAAGCGGATGCTGGGTACCGCAACCCGGACAATGGCAGCGCGGAGCGCTGACGGAGAGGTTTTTCAAAAAAACTTTCTGAAAAAGGTTGACGAACGCATGAAAATGCGCTATACTGTCTACTGTTAGTTACCATGTAACAACGAAATTCCTGCCTCACGGTCCAAGGGAGGGAATAAGATGTCGGAAATTCGTGTTAAAGAGGGCGAGTCGCTGGAGAGCGCACTGCGTCGCTTCAAGCGTAGCACTGCCCGCAGCGGTGTGCTCGCAGAGGTCCGTAAGCGCGAGGCTTACGAGAAGCCGTCTGTTAAGCGCAAGAAGAAGTCCGAAGCAGCCCGCAAGCGTAAGTTCAAGTAATTAACTGCTTGGAATCGCATTGTTGCTTTAGATTTCAAACGCGTTGCTAACGCCGATGTAGGGGAGCCTGTATTGCAGGCTCCCCTATTTCATTGCAGGGAGAAATACTATGCTCATCACCCCCGAATATGTGTTCAAGGACGTCACCCACATCACCCCGGAGTTTCTGGCGGGCAAGGCATCCGCGCCTCGTGCTGGACATCGACAACACCCTGACCGCTGACCGCAGTCAGGAGCTGTCGGACGAAGTGGCCGGGTGGCTGGCTCAGATGAAGGAAGCCGGCATCGGCCTCACCATCGTCTCCAACGGTGCGGAGAAGCGCGTCCGGCCCTTCGCCGAGAAACTGGGCCTCGCGTACCTCTACCGTTCTGCCAAGCCCCTGCCCTTCGCGCTGATGGCGGCCCGCCGCCGGATGGGCGTGAAGCGGAAGCAGATGGCCATGGTGGGCGACCAGCTCTACGCCGACCGGATGGCGGCGGCCCTCTACGGCATCCCGGGCCTGATGGTCATTCCCCGCGGCCCCGACCTCGGCGCGCAGGTGGTGCTCAAGCGCAAGTGGGAAAAGCGCCACTGGCAGGAGTATTATGACCGGGGAGGGAAGACGCTGTGAGCGAGTGGCATATCCGGTTCGGCACTGCCGGCACCAGCGACAGCTTCGGGGCGAAGGGCTACAAGTCCAGCCTCGACATCCCCGCCTACACGGCAGAGATGGGGCTGGACGCTTTCGAGTACCAGTGCGGCCATGGCGTCCGCCTCGGGGTGGACAAGGCCGGGAAGATGGCCGCAGACGCCGCAGAGCGGGGCATCCTGTTCAGCGTCCACGCACCTTATTATATCAGTATGTCCAGCCTCGAGGAAGAAAAGCGGCTGGGCAGCGTCCGCTATCTGCTCCAGAGTGCCGAGGTCTGCCGCGCGCTGGGCGGAAAACGCATCATCTTCCACTCGGGCAGCTGCGGCAAACAGAGCCGCGAAGCCGCCCTCGAAAAGGCGCTGGACACCATGCGCCGTGCCGTGGAAGCGCTGGACGAAGCCGGTTACGGCGATATGACTCTCTGCCCAGAGACCATGGGCAAGATCGGCCAGCTGGGTACGCTGGACGAAGTATTGGCCCTCTGCGGGGTGGACAAGCGCATCACGCCCTGCATCGACTTCGGCCACCTGACGCCCGGACGCTGGGCGGCATCCGGTCCAGGGCCGACTACGCCGCCATCCTCGACCGGATGGATGAGGTGCTGGGGGACGAGCGCGCCCGGCGGTTCCACGTCCACTTCTCCCGCATCGAGTTCTCCGCCGGCGGCGAGAAGCGCCACTGGACCTTTGCCGAGACCAGTTCGGCCCGGAGCCCCAGCCCTGATGGAGCTGCTGGCAGAGCGCCGCCTCGAGCCGGTCATTATCTGCGAGAGCGCCGGTACGCAGGCCGAGGACGCGCAGGCGATGCAGAGGATGTACGAGGCGGCGAGGGGGTGACCTCTCAGGCGCTTCGCGCCAGCTCTCCCAAAGGGAGAGCCTTCAACGGCTCTATCCCATACTTTTTGTCATTTTCATCGTCTTTTTTACCGAAACCCCTTGCCAAATGGCGCGGGATTGGGTAAAATAAATAGAGATATGCGTAATGCATCTGAGACATTAAACTAATGGAGGAATTCCTATGATTTCTGCAGGCGAGTTTCGCAATGGCGTGACCTTTGAGCAGGACGGCCAGGTTCTTCAGGTCGTTGAGTTCCAGCACGTCAAGCCCGGCAAGGGCGCTGCCTTTGTCCGCACCAAGACCAAAAACGTCATCACCGGCTCTGTGGTCGAGACCAGCTACAACCCGACCGCTAAGTTCCCTCAGGCTTTCATCGAGCGCAAGGACGTGACCTACAGCTATGAGGATGGCGATCTGTACCACTTTATGGACAACGAGACTTACGATGACATCCCCGTCAACGCAAGCGACGTCCCCGATAACTTCAAGTTCTGCAAAGAGAACGAGCTGTGCAAGCTGCTGAGCTACAAGGCAAGGTCTTCAGCGTCGAGATCCCCAACTTCATCGAGCTGGAAGTCACCCAGACCGAGCCGGGTGTCAAGGGCAACACCGCCACCAACACCCTGAAGCCTGCTACCGTCGAGACCGGTGCTGAGATCCGCGTCCCCCTGTTCATCAACGAGGGCGACCACATCCGCATCGATACCCGCACCGGCGAGTATATGGAGCGCGTCTGATTTTCTGACGACGATAAGACCGGGCAGCGGGCGACCGTTTGCCCGGTTTTTCTTAAAAAGAAGAGTTGTTTTGCGATAGGAGGTATTCCCTATGAAGGAAAAAGCTGCATACCTGAAGGGCCTGATCGACGGCCTCGGCATTGATGAGAACACCAAAGAAGGCAAGGTCATCAAGGCCATGAGCGAGCTGCTGAGTGAGATGGCAGAGACCGTGGACAGCATCGACGAGGATGTCACCCACGCCTACGACCAGATCAACGACCTGAGCGAAGAGCTGGAAGACCTTGAAGCAGACCTGTACGAAGACGAAGATGCCGAGGACGAAGAGGACGACTCCGACGACGAGACCGAGGCAGACGACGATGACGACAACGCCGACGTGGCCGGTGAGCCTTATTATGAGGTGGCCTGCCCTGCCTGCGGCAAGACCGTCTATGTGAGCGAGGACGACCTGGACGCCGGTGAGGCCATCTGCCCCAGCTGCAAGGTGGCTTCGAGGTGGCTCTGGAAGACCCCGAGGACGACGAGGCCGCTGAGAACGACGGCCCCGTGCAGTACGAAGTGACCTGCCCCGCCTGCGGCGCCGCCTCTGTGGTGGACGAAGAGGCCCTGCTGGACGGCGACCCTGTCTGCCCCAGCTGCGGCAAGCCGCTGGACTTTGAGGTAACGGAGGAGTAATTCTCCGCCTCCCGAAAGCACAAGACAAAAAGTGCCCCCGGAGCTCAGATTCGAGTTCCGGGGGCACTTTGCTCTTTATAAGGTACGGAGAAGCGGCTTACATCTTCTCAGGGACGTTGATCTTGAACATGGTGAGCACGTTGAAGATGACGTTCTTGACGCCGATGCAGAGGCCAGACGGGCCTGCTGGACGGCGGGGTCTGCGCCCTGGATGCGGCAGCTGCCGTAGAAGCGGTGGAAGGCGCTGGCCAGGTCGATGACGAAGCGGTTGATGCGGCTGGGGTCGTACTTTTCGGCGGCCATAACGATCTCCTGCGGGAAGGCGGCCAGCATCCGGATGAGGTCCATCTCGGAAGGCTCGGTCAGCAGGGTGGCGTCGATGTTCTCAGCGCCTGCGAAGGCCACGCCCTCGCTCTCCATCTTCTTGAGGATGGAGCAGATGCGGGCGTGAGCGTACTGGACGTAGTAGACTGGGTTGTCGTTGTCGGTCTTGACGGCCTGGTCCAGATCGAAGTCGATGCCGCTGCCGGCGTCATGCATATTGAACAGGAAGCGTGCGCTGTCGATGGGGACTTCTTCCAGCAGGTCGGTCAGGGTGATGGCGTTGCCGGTGCGCTTGGACATCCGGACGGGCTGACCGTCACGCATCAGGTTGACCATCTGCATCAGCACGACGTCCAGATCCTCGCCGTGGAGGCCGATGGCGTCCATGGCACCTTCATGCGGGCGACGTGGCCGTGGTGGTCAGCGCCCCAGACATCGATGGCCTTGGCGAAGCCGCGGGTGGCCAGCTTGTTGTAGTGGTAGGCGATGTCGGCGGCAAAGTAGGTGGGGATGCCGTTGGCACGGACGAGACTTCGTCCTTGGCTTCCTCCTCGGTGCCGTCGTCGGTCTTCTTCTTGTTGACGGTGCCGTACTTGGCAGCGTACTGTGCGCTGCGGTACATGATGGCACCGTCCTCGGCCTTGTAGCAGGCACCCAGCTCCAGCAGCTTGTCCACCACGGCCAGCACAGCGCCGGACTCGTGGAGGGTGCTCTCATGGACCAGACATCGTAGTCGATGCGGTACTTGCCCAGATCGCGCTTCAGGGCGGCGATGTTCTTGGGCAGGGCGTAGGCAACGAGGGCGTCCTTCAGAGCTGCGAAAGCCTCGCTCTCGAAGAGGGCCTCTTCGTCCATGCCTTTGCAGGAGGCAACGTATTTGTCGCCGTTCAGCTCAGCGAATTCACCGGCCAGCACCTTGATGTCGCCGCCCTGATAGCACTCGGCGGGCAGGGGATAAGCCTCCTCGCCGCAGTACTTCTGCAGGTAGCGGACAGCGAGGCTCTTGCCGAACTTCTGGATCTGGTTGCCTGCGTCGTTGATATAGAACTCACGGGTCACATCGTAGCCGGACCAGTCGAGGACAGCGGCCAGACAGTCGCCCAGAGCGCCGCCGCGGGCATTGCCCATATGCATGGGGCCGGTGGGGTTGGCGGAGACGAACTCCACGTTGTACTTGGCACCCTTGCCGTGGTCGGTGCGGCCATACTCCTTGTTGGAGCAGGCACCCAGCACGACGCCGGCCCAGAAGGAGGGGGCGAGGAACAGGTTGATGAAGCCGGGGCCGGCCACCTCGACCTTGGCGAAGACGCCGCCGTCCAGTGCGGGCAGGTGGGCGATGAGGGCGTCGGCGATCATCTTCGGGGCCTTGCGCCAGGTGCGCGCGCCGGCCATGGCGATGTTGGAGGCGATGTCGCCGTTCTTGACGTCGGCGGGGATCTCTACGATGAAGGCGGGCATCTCGGCCTCGGGCAGGGTGCCGTCGGCCATCGCAGCCTTGGCGGCGGCGGTCAGCAGGGCGCGGGCCTCGTCCAGCGCGGTCTGCCGGGGGTTGTAGTTCTGGTAGGTCTTTTCAAAGTCGGTCATTTCAAGTGTCCTTTCGTGTTTGAGTGCGAAGCCCGCTTGCCGCAGGAGCCGCAGGCGAAAAACAATGAGAAGTCAGTTGACGTGCTGTACCGTCATTTCCAGCGTGTTGCGGCTGACGATGCGGGCGTCGTCGGCATCCAGCAGGTAGCTGAACGCCGCGCTGCCGCCCTTCTCGGTCAGCTTGCAGTCGATGCCGTCGCCGGTGACGCCCAGAGTGAGGGAGCCCACCTCTGTCTCGTAGTGGCAGAGGTTGCGGCGGTCCCGCTCGATGAGGAGCTGGCTGTTGGCCCGCCCGAACCGGAGCAGGGCCACCCGGCTGCCGTCCTCGGCGATCTTGATGGTGGTGGTGCAGCCCTCGAAGCCGATGGTCTGCGTCTCCTTATAAGAGATGTAGTAGCTTCCGTTCTTTTTGGTAAAGCTGCCTCGGGTCATCAGCTCGATGTGGTCGCGGTCCGCCTCGCGGATGACGCCCTCATTGTCGAACTGGTCGATGGAGCTCTTGATGCGGATAATGTAGTTTTCCAGTGGTTTGCTCACAGTTTTGCGTCCTTATCAGTATTTATCAATGGCGATCTGGTCGATGAGCCGCCCTTGTACTCCCCGAGGAAGAGGTCGGCGGTCTGGGCGAAGCTGTCCGGCACGTCGCTGACGTAGAAGTGGGCCTCGCCCTTTTCATGATTTCCCTTCAGGCCGTGCTCGCTGAGCGTCCGCTCCAGATGGTGGGCGGCGGTCTGGGCCGGGTCCACGAGGGTGACGTTCCTGCCCATGTACCAGCCTATCATCTCTTTGATGAGGGGGTAGTGGGTGCAGCCGAGGATGAGGGTGTCCACCCCGGCCTCCCGCACCTCGGCCAGATACTGGGCGATGACCAGACGGGTCACCTGCTGCTTGTCGAGGGCACTGTGGTCCACATAGCCGGCCTCCACGAGAGGCACGAAGAGGGGGCAGGGCCGGGCCGTGATCTCCACGCCGGGAACGAGCTTGCGCAGGACGGTCTCATAGCTGCGGGAGCGGATGGTGGCCGCTGTGCCGATGACGCCGATGCGGCGGTTCCGGGTGACGAAAGCGGCCTCCCGGGCCGCAGCGTCCACGACGCCAGATAGGGGACGGGGAGCTTTGCAGCCTCGGCGGCGGGGTAGATGCTGGACACCGTGCCGCAGGCGGCCATGATGCACTTGACATCCTTCGAGAGCAGGAATGCGATGTCCTGCCGTGCATACTGCAAAATAGTCTCAGGCTGCGGCTGCCGTAGGGGACGCGGCCGGTATCGCCGAAGTAGACGATATTCTCGTTGGGGAGGCGCTTGCGCAGCTCCCGCACGCCGGTCAGACCGCCAAGGCGCTGTCGAATACGCCGATGGGACGGTTATCCATGCTGCTTTTCCGTCCTTTCCAGAGCCAGAGCGATGAGGCGGTCGATGAGGCAGGCACGGGGATGCCCTCATGCTCCATCAGCTTGGGGTACATACTGATGGGGGTGAAGCCGGGGAGGGTGTTGATCTCGTTGATGAGGACGCGGCCGGTGTCCTTCTCCACAAAGAAGTCGCAGCGGGCCAGACCCTCGCAGCCCAGCGCCGTGTAGGCCATGGCGGCGTAGGTCTTCACCTCGTCCAGCTTTTCCTCAGGCAGTCTGGCCGGAATGACCACCTGACTGACGCCGTTCTTGTACTTGTCGTCGTAGGTGTAGAACTCGGCACCGGCCAGGATCTCGCCCGGGCGGGTGGAGACGGCGGGGTCGGAGCCGATGACGGCGCACTCCACTTCGTGACCGTCCACGAAGGCCTCGAACACCACCTTGCGGTCGTTGGCGAGGGCCAGCCGGATGGCGGCCTTCAGCTCGTCGCGGTCATGGGCCTTGGTGATGCCCACGCTGGAACCGGCATTGGCGGGCTTGACGAAGATGGGCCAGCCCAGCTTTGCGATGACACCGTCGCAGACGCCGTCGGGGTCAGACTCGATCTCCCAGCGGGTGGCGGAGAGCCACTTGGTGTGAGGGATGCCGGAGGCGTCGAACATGGCGTTGGCCACAGCCTTGTCCATGCAGACCGCGCTGGCCAGAACGCCGCAGCCACATAGGGGATGCCGGCCAGCTCCAGCAGGCCCTGCACGGTGC
>ENA-OQEX01001022-OQEX01001022.1-human-gut-metagenome-genome-assembly--contig:-NODE-1022-length-11759-cov-2.066111_pt1 | contig 11759 bp, 16 predicted proteins | sample MGYA00242802_ERZ504649 | MGnify/ENA primary metagenome ERZ504649 (study PRJEB26092, sample SAMD00036194) | human gut metagenome | host: Homo sapiens | study: EMG produced TPA metagenomics assembly of... | reverse complement strand
TCCATATTCTCTAAAAGTTGTCCTGTTTTTTGAAACAGGGTTGTTACTGTTCACTGGTAACATTCCGCGAGGCGTTTTTTGTGAACAAAGTTCACAGAAACCCGAGAATTGCGGCGCGAAATCATGCGAATGCATGATTTCTGTGCATCGCGAAGCGCGTTACTGTGAACGGAGTGAACAGTAACACAGGGTTAGCCCCTGAACAGCAACAAGGCATTAATAAGAACTGAAAAACATAAAAAAACATCTTGATTTTCATGAATACTTATGATATGATACCGCTCAAAGAAAAGGGAGTAGCGGCCATGAAGAGATAAAAGGAAATCCATTTTTTCTGAATGGTGCATAAATGCGTCAGAACGGTAGATGAAACTACCCGCATTATGAGATAATCAGCGAGACTTTTATTTCAGGCATTATAACAGTGCCTGGGATAAAAGTCTTTTTTTTTCCCTTTTTGAACGCTTTACAACTATTGTTAGTAAGAGAGATGGAGGAGAAAAATGAATAAGCGAAATGGAAAAATGAAATATCTGGCAATCGGTGCTGCCGGGTTTATAGTGGCAGGGGGATTAGCGCTGGATACAACTTACCAGATTCAGGAGCAGGAACAGGCAGTACTCACAACCTTTGGAGTGCCAAAGGCAGTGAATGAAACGGGATTACATTTCAAAGTCCCTTTTGTACAGCAGGTGCAGAAGGTAAATACCACGATCCAGGGATTTCCAATCGGATACAGTATGGGGAACAATGAGGTGGTGGAAAATGAAGGAATCATGATCACTTCGGATTACAATTTTATTGATGTGGATTTCTTTGTAGAATATCGAATTTCAGAACCTGTAAAATACCTTTACACCTCTGAGCAGCCGGAAGAGATTTTAAAAAATATTGCGCAAAGCTGTATCCGAACTGTAATAGCAAGCTATAACGTGGATGAGGTTCTGACCACCGGAAAAGGAGAAATCCAGAGCAAGATCAAAGAAATGATTTTGAATCAGATGGAGGAACAGGATCTGGGAATTCAATTGGTCAACATAACAATACAGGATTCCGAGCCGCCTACTGAAGAAGTGATGAAAGCATTTAAAGAGGTGGAAACTGCGAAACAGGGAAAAGAAACGGCGCTTAACAATGCTAATAAATACAGGAACGAAAAGCTTCCCGAAGCGCAGGCCCAGGCAGATCAGATTATTCAGGATGCGGAGGCACAAAAACAGGTGAGGATCAATGAGGCAGAAGCTGAGGTGGCAAGATTTAATGCAATGTATGAGGAATATGTGAAGAATCCGGAGACCACAAAAATGCGAATGTTCTATGAAACCATGGAAGATGTGCTGCCTGGTATGAAGATTGTGATCGACAACGGAAGTGGCGTGGAAAAGATATTGCCGCTGGATTCTTTTGCCGGAGACTGGAAAACAGCAGACGGTACAAAAGAAGAAACTAAGTGAAGTTAAGATAAGTATCTGACAGAAAGGATAAAAAAATTATGAAAATGAAAAAAGCTGCACTTATAACTGGCATTCTCGGAGCAGTAATAATCGGCTCTTCCATAACTATAACCCAACAAAATGAATACAAGCTGATCCGTCAGTTTGGTAAAGTTGACAGAGTGATCTGCGAACCGGGAATCAGCTTTAAAATTCCATTGATAGAAAGAACACAGTCTTTACCAAAGGAAACGTTGTTATATGATTTGGAAGCATCTGATGTGATTACCAAGGACAAGAAAACCATGATCAGTGACAGCTATGTTTTGTGGAGAATTACAGATCCACTTAAATTTGCACAGACTCTGAACTCTTCTTTGGAAAACAGCGAAAGCCGAATTAATACGGCCGTATATAATGCCACAAAAAATGTGATCAGCAGTCTTTCCCAGGACAGAGTGATCACAAGCCGGGACGGAGAATTATCGGATATGGTAATGAAAGCCATTGGAGATAATATGGAACAATATGGAATAGAGCTGATTAAATTTGAAACAAAGCAATTGGATCTGCCGGACGATAATAAGGCAGCTGTGTATGAGAGAATGATCTCAGAGCGTGATAATATTGCTGCTACATATAAAGCAGAAGGTGATTCAGAAGCAAAAGTAATCCAGAATAAGACAGATAAGGAAGTGACCATTCAGATTTCAGATGCGAAGAAGCAGGCAGAGATTTGAAGGCAGAAGGGGAACAGGAATATATGAAAATTCTTGCGCAGGCTTATGGAGAAGAGGACAGAAGTGAGTTTTATTCATTTGTGAGAAGCCTGGATGCGCTGAAGACATCTATGAAAGGTGAGGACAAAACAGTGATACTGTCTGCAGATTCACCGATCGCTCAGATCTTTGAAGGAAAATAAAAGAAAGTAACAATAATACACTCTAATTTTTCACCAAATAAATGGAAGATAGACATAGAAGATAAGGAATGTTATAATTTTTTTTTACAAAGAAATCCTGAAGCAAAAAATGTAAGTACAATCTGGAAATAATATACAGAGAAAACGGAGGGATAGAAAATGCTGACATGTATCAGATCAAAACGGCAGAGAGATGCAGCGGAGTATGCTTTACGAACTATTCAGTCATCATGCATAAGCCTTATATTAAGACAATATATCTGTATGGCAGTTGTGCACGGGGAGAAGAGAAATATAGCAGTGATGTTGATCTGTTTCTGGAACTGTCAGAGTCATTCCGCTCTCGGCCGGAACTTAAAAAATATCTTTATCTTCTAAAATCAGAAGTATCCTCTGAGGAATTGGATGATGCAGAAACGGATCTGAAAATTGTAGTTGGCGATGACTGGAAAAGAAACAAAATGCTGTATTATACAAATGTGCGAAAGGAGGGAATTCAGATATGGCCTTAAATAGTTATTTTGATTTTGCAGAAAACGATTTTCGATATTTTAAGGCTTCTTATGATGCGGGGATAGTGGCAAATATGATGGGTGCATGGCACAGGAATATGCGAAAAATATATGAAGCATCTGATCTCAGAATACTATAAACCGGATGATGCTATGCAACAGAAAGATTTTGAAAATATTTTGCGCACACATAGTCTGAACAGACTGATGAAATTTCTAAAAGCAAATATGGGAGCAGAGTTTTCAAAAAATACGCAGACACATATGAGAATGATAGATGGTTTTTATTTTTCGACCAGATATCCTGGTGACGATAGCATAGAGATAGATGGAGATGATGTGGAAACCTGTAATGATGCGATAGAATTGTGCAGAAAAGAAGTTTTAGAGTTAGAACGAGAATTAAAAAAGTGTGAGGTATAAACAGAAATTATGTTACGTAACACAGAAAATCTACTATGAATATCGTTGATACTGTATTTGAAATGAAAGACGGCAAGATCTCATGAGCCTGATCTCAGAGAATAGAAAAGAGGCTGTTACACTAATTGCTTATGTAGTGTGACAGCCTTGTGTATTGTGAACTGAGAATTTGTTACTGAAACGTAAGAAATAAATTTTCAAAAGTAGTGTTGATGTGTCGAAAACTATTGATTGACGGAACAGCATGCGTTTGTTACACTGAATTTATATATCTGAGTTCCAGACCAGTCGGTCATCTATTTCTCTTTATGAAAGTATGTACGAAAGATAAAGATTATCCGATTTATGATATTTGTGCAAATTGGGTATTCAAACATTGTTACCGTATGTTAGAATAGAAGTGAGGTATCTAATGAATAATACGATATTTGATGATGTATTTCGTACAATGATTGAGAAAATGCCATATCTGGCAGTACCTTTGATTAATGAAGTATTCCATACTTCTTATCCGGAGAATGTACCGATTGTGCAGTTGCGCAATGAACATCAGCAGGAAAACGGAGAGATTATCACGGATTCCTGTTTAAAGATTGCTGGTAAATTGTATCATATTGAATGTCAAAGTGTAGACGATACAACTATGGCAATTCGTATGATAGAATATGATTTCTCCATAGCAATTGAAAATGCACAGAAACAGGGACGCAAATACAGGATGGATTTTCCAAAGTCCTGCGTATTATATTTGAGAAGCGGAAAGAATACGCCGGATTTTCTGGAGATAAATCTGGAAAGAGAACTTTCAGGAGCAGATAAGACGGCTTTATACATGAATTTAAATAAACTGATCATAAAAATAGCGGACTATATATGTAGGAATGAAAAAACAGTCAGGAAAGGAATAGGTGAGATTATGGGTGGAAAAGTTCTTGAACTGGAATCTGAAAGGCTCGAACGGCTTCAAAAAGAGGCGGAAGCAGAGGCAAAAGCAATTGGAGAAGCAAGGGTAGGGCAATTGGAGAAGCAAAGGGCATAGCGATTGGAGAAGCAAAGGGTATAGCGATTGGAGAAGCAATCGGCGAAGAACGATTAAGCACTTTACTTAATCGTCTGATTATGGATGGAAGAAGTGCAGAAATACAGTCTGTTGTGACAAATGCAGAGACTCGAAAACGGTTATATAAGGAATATGGGATTTTACCAGAATAAGTATTAAATAAAACGACAGTATTACTTTTATATATGAGTTAAGGGGTGAAATTTTAGGATAAAATGAAACTTGACGAACGATATGAATGTGGATATAATAGGTTCAGAAATAAAAAAATTGGAATTTTTAACCGGATTTGACCGGCCCTGATATCGCTAAGGAGGAACATGTTATCATGAAAATCGGAAATGATATTTATTATGTAGGTGTAAATGATCATCAGATAGATCTGTTTGAAGGTCAGTATGTAGTGCCAAACGGTATGTCCTATAACTCATATGTGATCATGGATGAAAAGATCGCAGTTATGGATACCGTAGATGCTAATTTCAAAGACGAATGGCTTGAAAATGTAGCCAAAGTCCTGGACGGTGCAAAACCGGATTATCTGGTAGTACAGCATATGGACCGGATCATGCCGCAAATATCGAGAACTTCATGAAAGCATATCCTGACACAACCGTAGTTGCAAATACCAAGACCTTCACTATGATGGGAAATTTCTTCAGAAACCTGAATCTGGACGGAAAGAAGCTGGTGGTTGCAAACGGTGACAGCCTGACACTTGGAAAACATGTGCTGACTTTCGTATTTGCACCAATGGTTCACTGGCCGGAGGTTATGGTTACATATGACAGTACTGATAAGGTTCTGTTCTCAGCAGACGGTTTCGGTAAATTCGGAGCACTTGACGTAGAAGAAGACTGGGACTGCGAAGCACGCCGTTACTATATCGGAATCGTTGGAAAATACGGTGCACAGGTTCAGAAGCTTCTGAAAGCTGCCGCAACTCTGGATATCCAGACAATCTGTCCGCTTCATGGTCCAATCCTCACAGAGAACCTGGGACATTACCTTGAGAAATATGATATCTGGTCCTCCTACAAAGTAGAGAGCGAAGGTGTTGTGATCGCCTATACATCTGTTTACGGAAACACAAAGAAAGCAGTAGAACTTCTGGCACAGAAACTGGAAGAAAAAGGATGCTCGAAAGTAACTGTATTTGACCTTGCAAGAGATGACATGGCAGAAGCAGTGGAAGAGGCTTTCCGTTACGGTAAACTGGTACTTGCCACAATTACATACAACGGAGATATTTTCCCATTTATGCGTACCTACATTGAGAACCTTACAGAACGTAGCTACCAGAACCGTACCATCGGTCTCATCGAAAACGGAAGCTGGGCACCTGCAGCAGCAAGAATCATGCAGGGAATGTTTGAAAAGAGTAAAATATCACATGGCTTGAAAATAATGTAAAGATCACTTCTTCCTTAAGCGAAGCAAACGAAGCAGAGATTGAGGCCATGGCAGAGGAACTCTGCAAATAATTGATAATTGTAAACAGCAGGATCGAAAGATTCTGCTGTTTTTCAGAATAAGATAAACCCGGTTACTGAGAACGGAGTGTACAAGTAACTAAACCCGTAAGAGAAAGGCAGGAACAAAACATGACAGTAGCAGAAGTTATAAAGAAAATGGTAGAGTATTCCAAGGGAGATCTTCATGACATCAACCATTTCATGAAAGTATACGCATATGCAAAAACAATCGCGGAAGGCGAAAATCTGTCACCGGAGCAGCAGAAGCTGGTGGAGGTGACTGCGGTTGTCCACGACATTGCCTGCCCTCTCTGCAGAGTAAAATACGGAAATGCCAACGGTAAACATCAGGAGGAAGAAAGTGCGGCACTGATAAAGGAATTTTCGCAGATTCAGATATGTCGAAAGAATTTGTAGATCGTGTTTCTTATATTGTAAGCCATCATCATACAATAACCGGAATCGACGGTATTGATTATCAGATTATGATAGAAGCAGATTATCTGGTAAATGCAGATGAGAGTAATTTCTCCGGAAACAATGTGAGAAACATGCTGGAAAAAGTATTCAAAACAGAGACAGGAAAATTCCTGCTCCAGTCTATGTATCAGAAGAGATTGAATGCTAAGGAAGAGAAATAAACAGAATGAAAATATAACATCAAAATAATCATTGAAAAGCTGTCACAAAAAAGTGGCAGCTTTTTGAAACTTTTCATTACATTTTCCCATCTAAATAAGTGTAAAACAAAAACAATAAAACTTCATTCGAATGAAAACCATTTACAGAAACATATAAGCAAGGAGGATCAGCATTTGATACAGTTGGTAAAACGTTCCATTTCAGGAGATGCGGATGCATTTCTGGAACTGATGGAAAAGAATTCTCTGGCAATGTACAAGGTGGCGCGGGGAATCCTGGATAATGATGAGGATGCCGCAGATGCCATGCAGGATACCATACTTACCTGCTTTGAAAAAATACATACACTGAAGAATCCGGAATATTTTAAAACCTGGATGATTCGTATTCTGATCAATGAATGCAATAAAATCCACAGACATTATAAAAACTTCAGCAGAGCCGAAGAACTTCCGGAAGTTCCCGGACAGGATATGTCCATTGAGGAATTTGAGTTCAAGGAAATGCTTGGAATGCTGGATGAATCCTACAGGATCATACTGGTTCTGTATTATGTAGAGGGATTTCGGATCGCAGACATTGCTTCTATATTAAATATGAATGAAAACACAGTAAAAACCAGACTGGTCAGGGCCCGGGTGCAGCTAAAGCAGGAATATACTTCAGCAGAAGATAATATTCAGAAGGAAAGACTGCAGCAGAAGAAAAAGAAAAACAGAGAATTTACAGGTATAACAGAAGAGCTTGCGGAAACCAGAATGGAAATATGAGAACAGGATCGGTAACAGCAGGAAGTATAACGGTAAGTGCAAGAAAGGGATGAAGTGATCATGGCGAAGAAGTTGGATTTTGATAAAGAAAAGAATAACAGAAATGATAATGCGATAGAGGAAATCATGCAGGCAGATTTCCATTGCCAAAGCAGGCAGAAGATGCAAAAAACGAAGCATTTGCCAGAATCAGGGAAATGGCAGCAGCTTCTGAAAATGTGGAAAATGCAGAGAATATTGTGCAAAGATTGCCAGAGAAATCAACAGAAAAATCAACAGAAAAATCAACAGGAAGTTCCGGAAAGAAATCCACAGGAACAGTAAAATCGCATAAGAAATTCAAAACAGTGTACAAAACAGCTTTGGGACTGACCGCAGCGGCAGCTGTGTTTTCCGCAGTGTGTATCACAAATCCTGCATTTGCAGAGAACATTCCTCTGGTCGGAAATGTGTTTAAGCAGCTCGGCAATTCCCTGGGATTTTATGGTGATTATTCGAAATACGCAAAGCAGCTGACAGCATCTGCAGAAGATACACTGTCTGCAGATGCTGATGGAAGTCAGGAGGGCAGCAGTAATTTTCAAAATGCTCAGTCTGAGGATCAGAATACAACAGAAAATAACAATGCAGATAAAACGAAAGACAATGAATCATACAGTAAAACAGTAGATGGAACAACTGTCACGCTTTCAGAAGTATACTGTAATGAAATGGCTCTGTACCTGTCCATGACAATCCATACAGAGGATAAATTCCCGGATACATTCATTACATCTGATGGAAAACCCAATATTAAGCTCAGCGAGAATTCTACAGTGAAATATGATTACATGGATGAAAAAAGTAATCTGTTCAATGCTTATCTGGATGGAAAAATGCTGGATGATAACACCTATGCAGGAGTTTTGCGTATTCCTGTAGAAGATATGACAGTGGATGATGCAGGATGGACAAAATTTTATGAGGTGCGTAACGCATTTTTCAAAGAAAAAGGGATTGATGTAGATTCTGAGGACTTTAGTTTTGACAAGTTAGCCCAGACACTGGGAATGGATGAATACAGTGATGAGAACCTTCCTCAGGTGGGAGGTCCGGCAATCAGCGATTATGTCAAAGACATCAAAGTACCTGACAGGTTTGCCATGGAGCTGGATCTGAAAGATATTGTGGGTACTCTTCCGGATGACCAGGATACTACCCCGGATATCCCTCAGGATCTGCGGGATGAATATAATCAGAAAATGGCAGAGCATAGAATCAGCACAGATGATGCAGATTATGAGAGCCTGACAGAAGAACAGAAGGATCTGGAACATCAGTTTTTCACTGAGATGTGGAATGAGTATTTTGAACGGTATCCTGAGGCAATTGAAGGTAATAACAGATATAACTCATGGACACTGAAGGGTGACTGGAAGTTCAACGTAGATGTAGAGAAAAATACTTCCGATACGGTTAAAAAGGATGTAAATGTGGTAGATGAAAATGGAGATGGTGTTCTCTCCATTACGAAAACACCATTTGAGATCACTATGAAAATGCAGGATCCGGAAGCAAAGTATTTTGCAGTTATGCTGGATGCCAATGGAGATATCATGCCATATGGAGGCGTGTCAAACAGCAATAACACATATGCGATACAGGACAGAGACATTTCCACTGTATATATTTATCTTTGTGACTACTATGAGTATATGGATGAGCTGAAAGGCTACTACTGGTCCGATGACTACGAAGAAAAAGCAAAGACCAAGACCTTCAAACAGCTCCTGGATGAGCGGGCAGTTGCCGATACAGAAGTACATTTTGATACAGATAAATAATGATATAAAGCTCCTTTTTGCCCTTGATATCAGATGATAAAGTCCCGTAACTGAAACAGCATCTTCACAATTTCTGCAGAAAGATGCTGTTTTAGTTATTTTGATAAAAAAAGGTCAGAAAAACAGTAGAATCTGAGCCGAGTTAATGTTACAATGTAGCGTCTCAAAAAAAGAGTGCAGAAGGGAGCCAAAAACAAAATGGACTACGCAAAAGAATCTTTAAAAATGCATTATGACTTAAAAGGTAAAATTGAGGTTGTATCAAGAGCCAAAGTAGATTCCAAAGATGCTTTAAGCCTTGCTTACACACCGGGTGTTGCTCAGCCTTGTCTGGAGATTCAGAAGGATGTAAACAAGAGCTATGATCTGACAAGACGTTGGAATACAGTTGCTGTTGTAACAGACGGAACCGCGGTACTTGGACTGGGAGATATCGGACCGGAAGCAGGTATGCCTGTTATGGAAGGTAAATGTGTACTCTTTAAAGAATTTGGCGGTGTAGATGCGATTCCGCTCTGCGTCCGCAGTAAAGATGTTGATGAGATCGTTAAGACAGTAAGCTCCTGGCAGGATCCTTTGGAGGAATCAATCTTGAGGATATTTCCGCACCAAGATGCTTTGAAATCGAAAAGAAACTGAAAGAATGCTGTGATATTCCGATCTTCCATGACGATCAGCACGGAACAGCAGTGATCACACTTGCAGGTGTTATCAATGCGCTGAAACTGGTTGGCAAGAAGCTTGATGAAGTGAAGATCGTTACTTCCGGAGCAGGTGCTGCAGGTATCGCTATCATCAAACTGTTAATGTCCATGGGACTTAAAAACGTAATCATGACAGACAGAAAGGGTGCAATCTACGAAGGCAGAGAAGGATTAAACCCGATTAAAGAAGAGATGGCTAAGATTACAAACTTCAACAAAGAGAAAGGTACTCTTGCAGAAGTGATCAAAGGCGCAGACATCTTCATCGGTGTATCCGCACCTGGAACACTGACACAGGATATGGTCCGCTCAATGGCAAAAGATCCTATCATCTTTGCATGTGCAAACCCGGTACCTGAAATCTTCCCTGACGAAGCAAAAGCAGCAGGCGCAGCAGTGGTATCCACAGGACGTTCTGATTACCCGAACCAGGTAAACAACGTACTCTGCTTCCCGGGACTCTTCCGTGGTGTACTGGACGCAAGAGCATCAGATGTTAACGATGAAATGAAGTTGCAGCAGCATATGCAATCGCAGGTCTGGTAAGCGACGAAGAATTAACAGCGGAATATATTCTTCCGGCAGCCTTTGACCCACGCGTAAAAGACGCTGTAGCTAAGGCTGTAGCAGAAGCAGCAAGAAAATCAGGCGTAGCAAGGATCTAACCGAATAGAATAATGAAGCCCTCTGTTTTCATGTGAGCAGCATGCAGACAGAGGGTTTTTGTGTTATAGGAAATTACTCCGTAATGTTCCTATAACACAAAAAGGCCTCCGGGCAGGATCGCACTGCGACGGAGAGGAATTATGTCGCTGAAGCGACCCGCCGCAGTCGGAGAATCCTGCAAGCAGGATTCTTTTACATAATATCCAATCTGACCTCTAAAAAATTCAAAAAATTGGTCATTGAAATAATGACACATTTCGCGTATGATAACTTCAACATATTGATGCGTCAATATATAAAAAATCTGATAGTGAGAATCAAACAGGCAATCTGGCTTATTGATATGGGCCTTCTATCAGATCATATGAGAGGGGACAGTTATTATGAATACTCAGAACAGCACAATTACAAAACTTGCAGAGACAGCTCTTATGGCTGCGTTATGCTATGTATCTTTTACATTCCTGCAGATTAAGATCCCTGTACCGGGCGGTGATGCAACATCCATCCATATCGGAAATGCATTCTGCGTACTGGCAGCACTTCTGATCGGCGGTGTATACGGCGGATTGTCCGGTGCCATTGGAATGGGAATCGCAGACCTGATGGATCCTGTATATATTACAGGCGCACCAAAGACATTTGTACTGAAATTCTGTATTGGCCTGATCACAGGTCTGGTAGCACATAAGATTGCAAAGATTAATGAAAGTACAGATAAGAAATACGTTTTCAAATGGAGTGTGATTGCCTCTGTAGCAGGTCTTGCGTTTAATGTTGTGGCAGATCCGATCGTAGGATATTTCTACAAACAGTATATTCTCGGACAGCCTCAGGAACTGGCACAGGCACTTGCAAAAATGAGTGCTGTAGCGACATTATTCAATGCAGTTGTTTCGGTGATTCTTGTAGCAGTGATCTACAATGCAGTACGTCCGGTACTGATCAAGAGCCATCTGCTTACAATCACCGGTAAGAAAAAAGAACAGGCAGCATAAACGGAAACAAAATGAATAAGACATAATAAACAGCATTTCGGGTGCAGAACCTGAAATGCTGTTTTATTATGTTACAGGAAATTATTCCGTAATGTTCTGCGCAGAAGTTTTTACTTGTCTGACGAAGGAAAAACAGGCACAAGCCATAGGATACAATTCAAAGAGTATGCACTTTTTTGACCTTAAAGTAGCACTTTTTTGGACATAGTGTAATAAGATAGAAAAATAAATTGTGCATATTTAACAAATGACGAAAAAGAAAGATAAAAAATTAAAACTTATGCGAAAAGGTCTTGCTATTTCAGAAACAAAGTGGTATTATACAACTATC
>ENA-OQEX01001021-OQEX01001021.1-human-gut-metagenome-genome-assembly--contig:-NODE-1021-length-11770-cov-1.459761_pt1 | contig 11770 bp, 19 predicted proteins | sample MGYA00242802_ERZ504649 | MGnify/ENA primary metagenome ERZ504649 (study PRJEB26092, sample SAMD00036194) | human gut metagenome | host: Homo sapiens | study: EMG produced TPA metagenomics assembly of... | reverse complement strand
GATATTCCTGTTTCAAGAATGTTCTCCAATGCTGTCTGCTCCGCTGACTACGACCTGTCCGTCCATCCGATCGATATCCAGGTAGACTTTTTCAATTCTCCCGGATGCCAGCACTTTTTGAGCTCTTCCTCAAACGTGTCACGGTAAGCAAAGTTGGAAATCATAGATGCGGCTTCAATCTCCTCCGGCTTCATTCTCGCTCCGGTCCATCTCTCTTCGATCAGATTCGGAGGCAGAATAAACAGGGTCTCCCGATACCCGCACGCATCCTTTTCCAACATCAGGATTGTGTCTTTTTGCTCCATTCCAGTCAGATAGACAAAATTGCGGTTCGCAAAATAAGCATAATCCTCGTCCGCTGTTTTACGGACAGGAACGCCGCTGAAAAAGAGGGCCAGACTTCCCGGCGCAAGCTTCTCCATAAACGCGTCCCTGTTTCCCTTGTAAAATTGTGGTTCCATTGATCGTTTCCCTCCTTATGCATTTGTACTTTAGTCTAATAACATTCTACCACAAACGATCAAAAGAATCATCCTTTTCCTAGCAGATTTCCGCTCCTGCCGGAACATCTTTTTCCGGCTTCATGAGTACAATATTTCCGTTCTCATCTTCGGCGCAGAGGATCATTCCCTCAGAGAGCACTCCTGCAAGCTTTGCTGGCTTCAAATTCACAAGAACCATTACTTTTTACCTACCATCTCTTCCGGTGAATACCATTTTTTAATACCAGAAACAATCTGGCGTACCTGGCTTCCGATCTTCACCTGAGAGCAGAGAAGCTTTTTGGACTTTGGGACCTCCTCACACTTGATGATTTCTCCTACCTGAAACTGCATCTTCATAAAATCGTCATAAGCAATCTCCGGTTTTGCCTCAATATCGATCACCGGGCCTTCTTCCTCCGGCTCCTCTTCCGGCTGCGCCGGGTGAAGTTTTCTACCTCTTCCATCACTTCTTTTAAGTCTCTTCTGGCAAAGAGGATCTCCGGCTTATCCGTTACATGACCGCCGCCAAGCTGTGCAAGAATCTTCCCGGACGTCTCCGGCATATATGGAGTAAGCAGCTCTTGCCCCCTCGGAAATGCTGGAAATCAGGTTGAAAAGCACCGTCTCCAGACGGCCTTTTTTATCTTCTTCTTTTGCCAGCGCCCACGGCATTGTCTCATCAATATATTTATTGCAGCGCTTGAACAGATTAAATATTTCTGTAATGGCGTCCGCCACTCTGAGATCTTCCATCTTTGCGTCTACTTTCCCGGACGTTTCCTTTGTTACACGCTTCAGATCGCTGTCAACCTCCTCTGCTATGCCTTTGTCTGTCACTGTACCACCAAAATATTTATTCGTCATGGAAACAGTCCGGTTGACCAAATTTCCAAGTGTATTGGCAAGATCTGATTCATTCTCTCTACCATCAACTCCCAGGTGATGACGCCGTCGTTGTCAAACGGCATCTCATGCAGAACGAAATAACGCACAGCGTCCACACCAAACAGATGAACCAGCTCATCAGCATAGATGACGTTTCCCTTGGATTTGCTCATCTTACCGTCCCCCTGCAAGAGCCACGGATGCCCGAAGACTTGTTTTGGAAGCGGCAGATCCAGTGCCATCAGGAAAATCGGCCAGTAAATCGTATGAAAACGAATAATATCTTTTCCAATCAGATGAAGATCTGCCGGCCAGTTTTTATGAAACAGTTCCGTGCTGTTCCCGTCAACATCGTATCCGATTCCGGTAATATAATTTGTCAGCGCGTCCAGCCATACATAGACGACATGTTTCGGATCAAAATCAACCGGGATTCCCCACTTGAAAGAAGTTCTGGAAACACAGAGATCCTGAAGCCCCGGAAGAAGAAAATTGTTCATCATCTCATTTTTCTGGCAACCGGCTGAATAAACTCCGGGTGCTCATTGATATACTGGATCAGGCGGTCTGCGTATTTGCTCATCTTGAAGAAATACGCCTCTTCCTTGGCCGGCGTACACGGGCGACCGCAGTCCGGGCATTTACCATCCACAAGTTGGGACTCTGTAAAGAATGATTCGCATGGAGTACAGTACATTCCCTCGTAATATCCTTTATAAATGTCCCCTTTGTCGTACAGCTTTTTAAAAATCTTCTGTACCTGCTTTTCATGGTAATCGTCTGTCGTCCGGATAAAATGGTCGTAAGACGTATTCATTAAATCCGCAATCTCTTTTACCTGGGCAGCTACCTTATCCACATATTCCTTCGGTGTGATCCCTGCCTCCTCAGCTTTCAACTCGATTTCTGACCATGTTCATCGGTTCCCGTCTGGAAATAGACGTCATATCCTTTGCTTCTTTTGTATCTTGCGATCGCATCCGCAAGCACGAACTCATATGTGTTACCGATATGCGGCTTGCCTGATGTATAGGCAATCGCAGTGGTAATATAATACTTTTCCTTTTCATTACAGTTACTGCACATACATTTTCTCTCCTTTTCCTGATTCCTTTCCGGAACTCTTTTTCACGAAATAAAAATGCCCTCCAGGAAAATCCCCGGAAGGCGAATTCGCGTTACCACTTCCATTCATCTGTCCCTCACAGAACAGATCTCAGCGAGTGTCCTCTGACACCCCCGCTGTAACGGGCGGACCCATCACGATTATCACACTTCGTGTTCATCCATGCCGCTCCGAAGCCATCTTCCATGCCCCATCCTCTATCCCTCTCAGCATCCGGTCCGATCAGGCCATCCGGGAATTCTCTGTAAGATTCCAGAACATGTACTCTCTTCATCTCTGCGTTTTCTCATATAGTTGAAATGGTAGCATAGAAAAAATGGAAAGTCAAGAACTCCGGCGTGAAATCATGGCTGTACCCGGACGCAGCTTCATAGCTCTGGCTCTACTCCCGCTTCCTTCCATAGTATACAAGTCCTACCACACCCGGTCCTGCATGCGTGCCGATACTTGGGCTGACATCATTAATGACGATCCTCTCAAACCCAAGATCGTTTACCATACGTTTGACTGCCAGTGCATCGTCCATACAGTCGCCATGCAGGATACAGACAAGGCGATCCTTTCCATATTCGCCAAGTTCCAGACTCTTTTCCATATTTGTCACCAAAGTCTTGAGCGCCTTCTTTCGTCCACGGACGGTTCCATCGGATTTGAGCTCCCCGGACGCTGTCACCCGCAGCAGCGGCTTGATATTAATCATACTTCCGACAATCGCCGTTGTCTTTGATACACGGCCTCCCCTCTGGAGATGGTGAAGATCATCTACGGTAAACCAGACATTGACATGATCTCGCTCCTCCTTCAGTACTTCGCAGACCTCGTCCATGCACTTCCCTGCCTCTCTGAGTTCAGCCGCCCGATAAACGGATACCCCCTCTCCAAGCGAAGCGTTCAGTGAATCAAAGATGGTAATCTTCCGCTCCGGATATTCCTCCAGCAGCTCTTTCGCCGTCATACGCACATTGTTACAACTTCCGCTTAACGCACTGGAAAAGGCAATATGGAGGATATCCTTCCCTTTCTTTAAAATCGTTTCAAATTTTTCCCGGATCACTGCCGGATTATTGGCCATGGATTTCGGCAGATCACCCTTTCGCATAGTCTCATAAAATTCTTTTGGCGTCATGTTTTTTTCGTCCCCGTAGACGACGTCACCAAATGCGTAATATTGTGGGATCACCGGGATTCCATATTGATTCAGTACTTCTGACGGCACATCCGAATTGGAATCTGTCGTAATGATATAGTCCATTGTTTTACTCCTCATATTTTACTTTTCTCTCTTTTTAACCTTGTTTCTTCGTTTAATTACCTTCAGCCTCGTAAACTCTTCCCTGTCCTTTTCCTCCAGCGCATTACTGATACTGGTTACCAGGCCGGTATACATCGGAATTGTAATATTCTGCAGTGCATTTGCCCGTTTTGTGTTTTCTTGATATTCGAAGCCAGCCGATATGCCGCGTTTTCCACCATGGATAGCTTGACCGTCAGATCTTTTACCTTTCGAAATGCTTCCGCCGCCCGGTCAGCCGACTCCTTCGTCGTGCTGAACGCATAGGTCGGAACCGGAGTCTTAGGCGTGTATTTCACATGTGGAATCTCCGTTCCCATGATACTTCTTGTCTGAATGACGATGGAATCCTCAATGGGAACCGTATACGCAATCTGGGAGATCGTATTGATTCCATTCTCTATATTCGCCTTTTGCAGACACTGATAGGCATAAGTGAAAGTACTATCGATTTCCTCCTGGATCGTCCGGGCCTGATCGATCAGCTCCATCAGTCCCGGATCAGGATATTCCGTTTCTTGTCCATCAGTCATACCCCTGCTTCGCAAGCGCAAGAGAATTTTTCGCAAGCATCAGGTTTCCTTTTGTCGGAAATGTTCGTGGATCCAATCATCTCACCTCTTTTACAGTTCTTTATTGGCTACCGATCCGGGAGTGGCACTCGTCGTGACGCCATCTTCCCGCTTTGTCTGATGGTAATATTTATCGAGAATCTTTGTATTCACACGGTCGAGTTCTTCTCTTGGCAGCCTTCCAAGAAGCTCCCATCCAAGATCCAGCGTCTCTTCGATCGTGCGGTTTTCTTCCGCGCCCTGTCCGATATACTTTTCTTCAAACTCTTTTCCAAAAGCCAGGTACTCCTTATCAATCGGGGAAAGCTCATCCTCTCCGATGACAGACGCCAGATTTCTTGCGTCTCCCACCTTTGCATAGGCGGAGAAAAGCTGGTTTGCCAGATCCTGATGATCTTCCTTGTATAGCCCTCTCCAATGCCATCCTTCATCAAACGGGAAAGAGACGGCAGAACGCTGATCGGTGGGTAGATGGACTGTCCGTTTAAGTTCCGGTCAAGCACGATCTGTCCCTCTGTGATATATCCGGTCAGATCCGGAATCGGATGGGTGATATCATCATTTGGCATGGTCAGAATCGGAATCTGTGTCACCGATCCGCCTGTCCCCTCTACGATGCCTGCACGCTCATAAATAGCGGCAAGCTCACTGTAAAGATAGCCCGGAAATCCTTTCCGGCTTGGAATCTCTCCTTTGGAAGAGGACACTTCACGCATGGCCTCCGCAAAAGACGTCATGTCTGTCAAAATAACAAGAATATGCATATTTTGATCAAAAGCCAGGTACTCGGCTACGGTGAGTGCTACCTTGGGGGTAATCAGACGCTCCACTACCGGATCGTTTGCCAGGTTCAGAAACATGGCTACATGATCAGCCACCCCGCTCTCTTCAAACGTCCTGCGGAAGAAGTCAGCAACGTCATGCTTGACACCCATAGCCGCAAACACGATGGCAAACTCTTCTCCCGAATCTTCCCCAAGGGACGCCTGTTTGACGATCTGGGCCGCAAGCTGGTCGTGAGGAAGCCCGTTTCCAGAGAAAATCGGGAGCTTCTGTCCCCGGATCAGCGTTGTCAGTCCGTCGATGGCGGAGATCCCGGTACGGATATAGTTTCTCGGATACTCTCTTCTCACCGGATTCAGCGGCAGACCATTGACGTCTTGCTTTTTCTCGGCACGATCGGCCCAGATCATCAATGGGCTGTCCGATGCCATTAAAGGTTCTCCCAAGCATCTCCCTGGAAAGTCCGATTTCCATCGGATGTCCGGTAAGTCTCGTATGAGTATTGACAAGCGACATGCCCTCGGATCCTTCAAAGACCTGAATCACAGCCTTATCCTCGTAAAGCTCAATGATCCTCCCGATCCGCTTCTGGTTTCCCCCTACGATAAACTCTACAATTTCATCATAAAACACATCCTGCACCCCTTCCAGAACGATGAGGGACCATTGATGCTGCTCAGTCCGAGATATTCGATTGGCATAATGTTCGATTCCCTCCTTTACTATGCGTTCTTTTCTAATACATTCTGGTAGAACGTATCAATATCCCGGTGGTACTGTGCAAACAACTCCAACTGGTCGTTTGGCACATCGTATTTGATGGCAATGACACGTTCAAAATATTTCCGATTTCAGCACAGACATTGGGTGCCCCATAGTTACAAGGCACGTGCCTGTTTATACAGATATAAAATTGTCTCCATCATGAAAAACTGCTTCTCCATGGATACGCAGGTATCGTCCTTGTGGAAGGCGTTCTGTTGTAAAATCCAAGACGGATCACTCTGGCGATCTCCAGGATCAACTTCTGATCGTCCGGCAAAACATCGCTTCCGATCAGCTTAACAATCTCCAGCAGGCTGCTCTCCTGGTTCAGAATCGCCATGAGCCGGTTCCGGTAATCCACAAACTTCGGAGACACATTGTCCTGGTACCAGTGGGAAAGATCCTGCAGATATTCGCTGTAACTGGACAGCCAGTGGATCGCAGGGAAATGTCTTGAGTAAGCAAGGCTCTTATCCAGACCCCAGAAGCAGCGCACAAACCGCTTCGTATTCTGGGTGACAGGCTCCGAAAAATCTCCGCCCTGAGGGGAAACCGCCCCGATGATGCTGACGGAGCCTTTTGTACCATTTAAGTTCTGCATCATACCTGCCCGCTCATAAAAAGCAGATAAACGGGAAGCTAAGTAGCCGGAAAGCCCTCTTCTGCAGGCATCTCCTCAAGACGTCCGGAAAGCTCCCTAAGGCTTCCGCCCACCTGGAAGTCGAATCCGCCATGATCGCCACATCATACCCCATATCCCGGTAGTATTCTGCCAGGGTCAGTCCGGTATAGATGCTGGCCTCTCTGGCTGCCACCGGCATATTGGATGTATTAGCGATCAATGTCGTCCGGTCCATCAAAGGATTGCCGGTCCGGGGGTCTGTCAGTCTCCGAACTCTTCCAATACCTGCGTCATCTCATTTCCCCGCTCACCACAGCCGATATAGATAATGATGTCTGCATCAGACCATTTGGCGATCTGATGCTGAGTCATTGTCTTTCCTGTTCCAAATCCTCCGGGAATTGCAGCCGTCCCACCTTTTGCAATCGGGAACATCGTATCAATAATTCTCTGTCCTGTCACAAGAGGAACGGAAGCTGAAAATCTCTGGTTTACCGGGCGGGGAGTCCTAATCGGCCACCTTTGTGCCATCTGAATTTCTACTGTCTCCCCGGTCCCGGTATCCAGCGTAATCAGCGATTCCTCGATCGTATACGCCCCGTCAGGTTTTACCGCAACGACTTTCCCATGTAAGTGCGGCGGAATCATACATTTATGAACAATAGCCCTTGTCTCAGGTACTTCCGCAAAAATATCGCCACCGTTGACATAATCCCCCTTCCTCACGGTAAAATGGGTGTTCCAACGTTTCTCACGATCCAGAGAATCTACCGAAACGCCCTTTGTAATAAATGCGCCTCCTGTCTCGGAGATTTTCTCCAGCGGCCTCTCAATTCCATCAAAGATATTGTTGAGGATTCCCGGCGCAAGCGTCACAGACACGGCATTTCCAGTGGCTGTCACCACCTCACCTGGCCGCAGGCCAGACGTCTCCTCATAGACCTGAACCGTTGTCCGGTCCTTCTCAAGGGCAATCACCTCGCCCACCAGTTGATCCTTACCTACATAGACCATCTCTGACATCCCGAATCCGGTATTACCATTTAAATAAATGACGGGTCCGTTGATTCCATAAATTTTTCCTGTCTTAAGCAACCCCATCACCTCCCCGGAACACGAATTCATCATACTCTGCTCTCAAAGCCGTTTTAAAGGAGTGATCAATCAGAATATTCCGTGTCCGGATGACCGCCCGGATTCCTCCAATAAAGTCCTCCTCACTGATAGTCAGCATAGCGCCGGACCGTAATTCCAATTCCTCTTTGAGTTCTACATCCGACGGATTCATATAAATCGTCAGCCCCTCTCCTCCCGCAAACTCCAATGATTTCCGGATACAGCAAAGCAGAAAGTCCCGGTACTCCTCCGTCTTCATAAAGCTTTCCACCATTTCCATAACTTCCCGGAACACCTTGTCTTTCAGTTCTTTCTGCACCCGTCCTTCCTGCCGTTTCAGGTCGAGCTGTGCCTTTGCCATTGCCTGATTTTTCTGCTGCTTTGCATTGACGGTCTCTGCCTTCACACGAGTCTCCATCTGACGCACAGCCTCCTGCTTATGATCTTCGAATACTTTTTCAAGGGCTCTGCGGTAGCTTTCTATGATATCATTTCCCTCCGCTCTTGCCGCTTCCATAGAGGAAGAACGGATCTCTGCGATTTTTTCTTCTAAGGTCAAAAGGACTCCCTCCTTTTATAGTTTCAGTCCGATTGCATCGGTAATATACGATGTGATAAAGTCCTTGCTCCGTCCGGTTCCGTGTCTGTCGGGAATCTCCACAAGCAGAGGCATCTTACGCTCTAAACGAAATTCATCGATAAGATCCGGAAACTCTTTCCCAAACTTCTCTGTCAGAAGCACGATCCCAACGCTTTCATCTTTCAAAACATTCTGCAGTGCGGCGTAGAGCTCCTCCCGTTCGTGGACAATCACCCCGTCCACGCCTGCAAGTCTCATTCCCGTATATGTGTCGACATTATCACTGATCAGATACATCTTCATCTCTTATAACTGTCCCAGGACTCATAATGGAGATAATCAGCCCATACAGGCAGACTCCTTCTGCAAGTCCTACAAAATAAGCGACTTACCAAGACGCTGGAATCCTCACTGATAGCTCCAAGCGCCGCGCTCGCCGCACTTGCCACGGCAATACCACCGCCGATACAGGATAAACCGGTAACCAGAGCGGCCGCGATATAGCCAAGTCCTGTTGCTGTTGAAGCGGATGCCGCCGCATCCGCTGCCTGCACATTCGGTCCTGCGAACATCATAATTGACGCCACAAGGCAGGCCCCAAAAAAGAAAAATACATTTGCCGCAAGAGCACATTTATAGCGTCCTCTGTTCTTTTCCCCGATCAGATAATATCCAAATGGGATAATAATACTGAATACCAGTGCCACGATTAAGATCAATCTTACTGTTAAAGTCATAATTTGCTCCTCCTTTATTTTTCCATTCTCCTGTTTTGTTATATGGTTCAAATTTTCTTCCGCTTCCTTTATAAAACCGGCTGAACATCTCATAATATTCCAGACGAAGTACCTGAATCCCCACGACAAGCCCTTCCATCAGACAGACAAACAGGTTTCCAAGCACAACAACAACCCAGTTGGTATTTCCGCTTTCCACTCCGGCCAGCATCAGTACTACTTCCATCATAGCCGCATGACTGACGGCAAAGGCACCGATACGCACGAAAGAAAGTGTATTGGAGAAATAGCTTAACAGCATTTCAAACAGTTCGAAGAAACCCTCCACGAAGAACATGACTTTCCCTTCTTTTATCTTCTCTTTCTTCTTTTTGAGCCTGTTAGTCAAAGGTTCCTTAAACAAAATCAGCAGAAGCGGTACTCCAAACATCACTGCAAGGACGATACCTGCCGGGGTCGGGCGGCCGCTCATAAACAGGATGACCACTGCCGCTACCGAACCATAGAACACAAGTCCCGCGACACCGTTAGGATCAAACCATGTGGACTGTGTATCGTGTTCCCGGAACGCGTTGATAATGTGCAGCACCATGGCTATTACAATCAGCCCCATTCCAAAGGCAATCGATACGATAAAGACTGTATTGAGCTTTCCGACAAACGGAAGTGTCGTCATATGGTCAATCGGCCGAAGCCACAGTGCTGAATCACGTCTTCAAATCCAAACACACTTCCGAACATGAAACCGAAAATCGTGGAAAACACCCCCGCCGTAGCATGATTCCGGCCAAAGAAGACTTCTTGAAATGGTAAACAAGCGCTCCTACAATCACCAGCAAAAGCCCCTGCCCCACATCCCCGAACATGACACCAAAAATGAACGAGTATGTGAGTCCTACAAACAAGGTCGGGTCCATTTCATTGTGAGCCGCAGACCGTACATTCCGACAAACATCTCAAACGGCTTAAACAGCTTGGGATTTTCCAACTTTGTAGGCGGCTCTCCGAAATAACTGTCGTGATCGTCTTCCACCACAACAAAGACTTTATCGTCCTGTTCAGCCTCTGCCATGAACTTTTTCACATCGTCCTCCGCCATCCATCCGCAAAGAATATAGTAATCCTCCTTCTTGTCCTCTACCCTGCCGCCATCTTGCGTACGTCAAAGTTGTGGCCAGTTCTTCCAGCCTCTGCTTTGCCCATATAAGCTGCGGCGCTTTCTTTTTAAACATTCCCGCAGCCTCTTTATCGATCTCTTCTATCTTCTTTTGAATATCGTACATCTCTTTCAAAAGCTTCTGGCTTGCCTCCTCCGGGGATCCCTCATATTGTGCAGGGATCTCTACCCGCTCAAAATGCAGGGAACGAAACACTGCGTCCGTTTTCTGAAGATGATCTGGCGCGGCAAAATATGCGCCATAGACAAACTGTTCATCCTGCACACCCTTTACAAAGACGGCGTCCAGTTCTCCCAAAAGATATTTCTCCAGTTTCTGATACTGCTCCTGCGGCATCTTACCAAACCGGTACGAAATGTATTTATAATGCAGCACCTGGCTTAAATCCCCGCCCATCGGGCGAAACGGTTCAATGATTTTTTGCTTGGAGGCAATCTCCTCTTTCTTCTTTTTCCATTCTTCCTGCTTTGCCTGAAGCTTCAGGTATTCTTCATTCATAGTTCGGATCAGTTCGAAGATATCGTTAAGCCCCAAGCTCGTATCCGGCTCCGTCTCCTCCGGATTTTCCAGGAACCCCACAAACTGTACTGCTTTTACCAAGGCGTCCTTGTATGGATTCATCTCCACAAAGGGCCTTAAATTATCCACTGTCTTCAGCTCTGAGAGAGCTGATTCCAACTGGATCTCATACCGCGACAGGTACAGATCCATCACACGGTCAATATCGCTGCGAGGTCCTGAGATATTGACAAATTGCATTTTTACAATCATAGTTTCTGCCCTCCTGTATACCCCCTGATTTCCTCAGGAGGTATGCCATAACGTACACATTCGATTACGGTTGTCAGCTTCTTGATCTCCTCCTCTTTTAGAAACAGATAGGTGTTGATTGAAGCAATAGAATACGGATCCTTCCTTCGGTCAGACCGGTACAAATAATACAGATAATCCGTATACAGCTTCTCCACCGTAAGATTTTGGCTGAAGTCAAAGTGTTTTGCGTACGACGTCTTTTCGACGGCCTTCTGGAACGCATCCAGATCCGACGCCTCCACCATCTCCTTGATAAGCACGGTGCTGATCTTGTACTGGATGGGGATGAGCAGCGCATAAATATCCGCCGGAGACAAGTTAAAATACTTCTTCGCCCTGTAAATCCACTGAATATTCAACATATTGATCTGCGCCCCATAATCCCTTGTGAAAAGTTCCAGTTCTTTTGGTTTTAATATTTTCTTTCGTTGTTTCCACATGGAAACAAAATAGTAGAGATTCAGAGCCAGGTCGTAGTCAAATAATGTCGCCTTGCCCGAATCCCGCAGCTTCTTCAAGGTATTGTAGTATTCCGTCCCTTTCAGGTTTTCGATCAGCTCGTCCGTCGTCCTGGAATGAATGAGCTTCTCGATGGAAATCTGCGAATACCGGTCAAAAAACGCCCGCTTGTGGTTCAGGTCAAACGGCTCCTGATAATGGTTAATGACAATCCTCAGACAGTAATTAATCAGCTCCACCTCATAACGTTTCAGGTACAATTTCAAAAACTTTCTCTGTTCCAGTGTGGCAAACAGATAGATCCGGGTATAGTCCTGGTATAGGGATACAATCAAAAGCTTCTCTATATTTCCCCGGT
>ENA-OQEX01001020-OQEX01001020.1-human-gut-metagenome-genome-assembly--contig:-NODE-1020-length-11776-cov-2.180015_pt1 | contig 11776 bp, 21 predicted proteins | sample MGYA00242802_ERZ504649 | MGnify/ENA primary metagenome ERZ504649 (study PRJEB26092, sample SAMD00036194) | human gut metagenome | host: Homo sapiens | study: EMG produced TPA metagenomics assembly of... | reverse complement strand
CTCGGGTCGATGATGACCGGCAGATGGGATTGCTGCTTGAGCAGCGGAATAGCTGAAATATCGAGCGTGTTGCGCACCATGGTTTCAAATGTGCGGATACCGCGCTCGCAAAGAATCACATTTTCGTTGCCGCCTGCCATGATGTATTCCGCACTCATTAAAAATTCCTCAATTGTGTTGGCAAGACCGCGTTTGAGCAGGATTGGCTTGCGTAGCTGGCCAAGCGCTTTTAGCAGCCGAAAATTCTGCATGTTGCGCGCGCGACTTGGATGATATCCACATCGGCAAAATCGTCAATCTGATCCTGCCCCATGATCTCCGTCACAATCGGGAGCCCCGTCAGCTTTTTTGCCTTCAGCAGAAGCTTTAGACCATCTGTCTCCAGGCCTTGAAAGGAGTAGGGGGAGGTGCGCGGTTTAAATGCGCCGCCGCGCAAAAGCGTTGCCCCGCTTTTTTGACCTCCTGCGCGATGGTGCAGAGCTGCTCCTCGCTCTCAATTGAGCACGGCCCGGCAATCACATGGAAAAAACCTTCGCCGATTTTTATGCTGCCTGTCTGCACGATGGTATCCATCGGATGAAATCGGCGGTTCGCTTTTTTATAGGGCTCGGAAATCCGCTTGACGTCTTCAACAATTTCGTTCGCCTTAAGCGCATCGATATCTACGCGGGAAGTATCGCCTACCAAGCCGACGACGGTCGTCTCCTGGCCTTCGCTGTAGTTGGTTTTGAGCCCAAGCGATTCCACGGCTTTGAGCAGGGCGGTGACCTGCTGTTTTTCTGCGTTCGATTTGAGAATGACAACCATCTATGCCCAGATCCTTTCGATTTAGCGATTTTATGTGTGAAAGTATACGCTGTTTCTGGCCGGTTGTCAAGGCGTTTGAACGAAAAATACCTCTGCCGCCAGCAGGGGAAAGGGGAGAAACTAGCTGAACAAAGTCATTTGTCCGTCGTAATCAATATAGGGGCAACAACATTTGCATCCATCAATTGGGCGATATCTGTGATAGATGGTTACGGCGCGGTAAGAATACTTTTATGTATTCTCTAAAATAAAAAGGAAGGCCAACAGCTTCCTTCTTTTGCCCAGAACGGGCCTTTTTGATTGTCAATGGAATCAGACCGCGCGCGTCACCTTGCCGGAACGCAGGCAGCGCGTGCAAGCATACACCCTGCGCGGAGAACCGTTCACGATTGCCTTCACACGCTTGATGTTGGGTTTCCAAGTCCTGTTAGAGCGCCTGTGTGAGTGGGAAACCTGAATACCAAAAGACACATCTTTGCCGCAAAATTCACATTTCGCCATGTGTCGCACCTCCTTTTTACTAGACAGATACAGAATAACAGAACTATCTTAGCAGGTATTCGGAAGAAATGCAAGCAGTTTTTGACTTTTTTTGCTTCTATTATATGGTTTTTAAGATGTGGTTGAAGGGCTCAGAGCCGCATGCTGGAGGAAAGTATCCGATTATATAGGCTTTGGTGAACGATATTGCCGTTTTAAAACGCGGCGTTTATCGATGCTCCGGCAGGGGGCATGGGAGAGCAGGATGCGCTCCTCCATTTGTGATGGACAGGAAAGATGTGGCAAGCCGCAGGAATACAATCGAAAAAACAACAGATTTGGCCCCGAATAAAAATTCTTTGTTATAGCTTTTGCACTATTGTATTTTCAAACCAGAGTGCTATAATAAAGACCATCAAAGGGAACGGCGCCGGGCGTCGGGCCCTTTCTAACTGTCAAAATAGCGTTGCCGGAAGGGGTGACCGATTTGGATAAGATGGTAGAAACATTATCGAAATGGATAAGCAGGCGCGCAAGCGCACAGAGGAGGCGGAAGCCTACCAGCGCAAAGCGCAGGAAGAGCTGGAAAGCAAGGAGAAGCAAATCCTTTCTGAGTGCTTGGAGCAGGCTGAGGCTGAGGTCGGCGAACTGGTCCGCAGCGAAGAGCAGGCGGCGGAAAAAAAGCTCAAAGAGGCGAAGGCTGCCAACGACGCCGCCGTTCGCCGGATGGAAGCGTTATATAAAGAAAAGGGCGCACAGTGGGTGCGGGAGCTCGTACGCCGTGCGCTGGAGGCATAACACAAAACGAACAGTCCGCATGGCGGGCTGTATTTTGTTGGCGGGAGAGGCGCAGCGCTGCCTGACCAACCCTGCGGACGCATGGCGTTCCGCTTCCCTGGCCGCGCGGGGCTATCATGAAGCGAACGGATTATGCGCGGAGAAAGGGTGAACCGATTCTATGCTCACAACGGTATCCTCCAATGCGATTCTGGCAAAATCGCGCGCCATGTATGGCAGGCGGCTGACAGAGCGCAATTACACGGAGCTGCTCAACTGCCACAGTGTCAACGAAGTGGCGAATTATTTGAAAAACCGGACGGCCTATGCGGATATCTTCGAGGGGACGACCACTACAGATATCCACCGTGGCCAGCTGGAGACGATGCTCAAAAAGCGCGTTTTTGACCAATATGCATCTCTTTGCCGGTATGAGATGTCCATCGGACAGGATTTTTACCAGTATTTTATCGTGCGCAGCGATATCGACCAGATTATGTCCTGCGCGCGCTTCTTAAGCACTGGGCATCCGGGCGATTATCTATTTGCAATGCCGGCGTTTTTTAACCAGCATACCAAGCTGGATCTCTATGCGCTGGCGGCGGTCAACTCGTTCGAAAGCCTTCTCGCCGCCCTGGAGGGAACGCCATATTATGATATGATGCATTTGTTTGCCCGGAAAGCGCCGTCGGAGATTAATTTTCTCGATATGGAGGCTGTTTTCCAGCGTTATCTTTACGACCGGCTGGAAGAACTGATTGAGAAAGGCTTCAAGGGCAAAGACCGTAAGGAAGTGATGAGCGCGGTAGGCATGCAGCTTGATATGGAGGCGATTGTCAACCTCTACCGCCTTAAGCGATGGGCGGCCGCTCCCCGGAGGAAATCCGGCGCTCGGTGGTGATTGGCCCGATCAGCAGGCTGCGCAGGCGTCAGTTTGAATTGCTGGTTGAAGCGCCCAGTGCCGCCGAGATGGTAAAGCAATTGGATGCAACGCCCTATGGCCGGAAATTTCAAAAGGATTTTTCCTTCATTGAGGATTCTGCACAAAAGCTGCAATATGGCCGCTGCCTGAAGGATCTTCGTTTTTCTACGAACCCGAGTGTTGTGATGCTCAGCTTTATGTTTCTCGCAGAGAACGAGGTTAATAATATTACGCATATCATCGAAGGCATCCGCTATCAGGTTCCGGCTCAAGAGATCAGTCGGATGCTTATCGGCGTGGGAGATTAGGGGAAGAGGGCGGTTCCCGCCTTGCAAAACCGTGCGTAGCTCCCCACTTCTGCGAAAGGAAGGGTTACAGATATGGCAATCGCAAATATGAAATTTGTTAAGGTCATCGGTCTGCTCAGCGAGCTGGATGCATTCCTTGGCTCCTGTTGCGTAGATGGCACGTTCCAACCGGAGCAGGCCATGCAGTATATGTCGGATTCGATGGGCTACACCCAACTGGTGGAGGAAAACCCCTATGCGCCGATGCTGCAAAAGATTGAGGAGCTTGCGTCCTCCTCCGGCATCCATCTGCGCGAGGTGGAAAAGATACCAAAGCCGGTGACAAATGAGGAAACGGAAGCCTTTATCCGCCAGCTTGGCAGCCGCATGAGCGAGCTGCACGATGAGCGCAAGGTGCTCACGGATCAATTGGCAACCTGTGAAAGCGCGATTACACAATTTCAGCATTTTACGGGGCTGGATATCAACCTAGACGATCTGTTTTCCTGCGAGTTTATTAAGGTGCGTTTTGGCCACATGCCGAAGGAATCCACGCAGAAGCTGCTCGCCTATGCGGATAATCCCTATATGCTGTTTATCCCCTGTTCGAGCGATGCAAAAGAGGATTGGGGTGTGTATTTGCCCGCGGGAGCAAATTGAAGAAGTGGATCGCAATTTTGCAAGCCTTTATTTGAGCGGCTGCGTATTCCCGGAGCAGTCGGCACCCCGGAGCATATCATTGAAGAGATTCAGAAGAATATCGACCTGCTCAATGAGCAGATTGCGGAGCTGGATGCACGGATTGCGGCGCACTGGAATGAAGAGGCCGATCACTGCAACCTGATCTACACGCATTTAAAATGGTTCAGCGGCCTGTTTAACCTCAGGCGCTACGCGGCTCGCCACGGCGACTCCTTCTTTTATGTTGGGTGGCTTGCGGAAGATGCCGTCAAAGCGTTTGAAAAGCATGCGCGCAAGCTGCGCAAGGTGACCTATGAGATCAACGATACCGATGAGGTAGGTAAAACCATTCCGCCGGTGAAGCTGAAAAATCCGCGGATTTTCCGCCCATTTGAATATCTGGTCGGCATGTTCGGCCTTCCCTCCGGCAAGGATATCGACGTGACTGCCTTTGTTGCAATCACCTATACGGTAATGTTCGGCATTATGTTCGGCGATTTTGGCCAAGGCGTCGTGCTGGGGATCGCGGGCTTTTTGATGTGGAAGCTCAAGGGCATGCAGATCGGAAAAATCCTTGTTCCCTGTGGTGTGTCGGCCTGTGTGTTCGGCCTAGTCTATGGCGAGTGCTTCGGGTATGAAACCTGGTTTGACCCGCTTTACCATGCAGTTGGCCTTTCAGGCAAACCGGTCGATATCATGGAATCCATCACCGGCTTGCTGCTCGTTTCCATTGGCATTGGCGTGGTGCTGCTGGTCTTTACCATGTTGATTAATATTTATGGATGCCTCAAGCATAAAAAATTCGGCGAGGCGCTCTTCAGCCAAAGCGGATTAACCGGCATTGTGCTGTATCTTTCGGGCGTTTGCTTTGTGTATAACTTTATGACGAGCAAAACGATTGTACCGAATGCAGTGCTTGGCGTGCTGATTGGCATTGCTGCATCATCCTCTTCTTCAAGGAAATTCTCATTGGCCTGATCGACCACCATCCGGATTGGAAGCCGGAGAGCATAACAGACTATATTCTAGAGAATTTCTTTGAGCTGTTTGAATATATCCTTTCTTTTTTCAGCAACACCATTTCCTTCTTGCGAATTGGCGCGTTCGTATTGGTGCATGCCGGTATGATGACCGCAGTGTTCGCCATCGCGGGGCTGACGAGCAGCACGGTGGTGAACCTGATCGTGGTCGTGCTGGGCAATATTTTCGTGATGTGCCTGGAGGCGCTGTTCACCTCCATCCAGGTGATGAGGCTTGAGTTCTACGAGTTGTTTAGCCGCTGCTACGCGGGCGAGGGCCGTTCCTTCGAGCCGGTGCGCCTGCACCATGTATCCGAGTCCATCCAATGACGCGGGGCGTCAGTTTCTGATAGATTGAGAAAAAACAATTGCATTTTTGGAGGTAACGATTATGTCCACGTTTCTGTATGCTATGCTTGCCATCGTCCCGATCGTTGTGCTGTTTCTTTCCTTTTACTCCCTGTTCCGCAAAAGAGCGCAGGGTGTGCCGATGAAGAAGGCGATGGTTTCCCATATCGCCACGCTGCTCGTGTTGGTTGTGCTGATGTCCGCGCTGGCGCTCGGCGCTTCCGCCGCAAATGAAGCGGATCAGCCTGCGTCTCCCGCGCAGACCGAGCAGACAGCCGCCAATGCGGACGATACCCAGGCGGATAATTCCAAGGGTATGACGATGATCGCGGCCGGCCTTGCCGTCGGCCTGGCGGGGATCGGCGGCGGTATCGCGGTTGGTTCCGGCGCTCCTGCCGCAATCGCCGCAACGAGTGAAGATCCCAAATCCTTTGCAAAATCCATGCTGTTTGTCGCGTTGGGCGAGGCAATCGCTATCTACGGCCTGGTTATCGCGCTGTTAATGCTGTTTAGCTAATCGTTAGAAATTGATTGATCAGGGGCGGTGGATTGAAATGCGCTTTTATTTAATCAGTGATAATATGGATACCCTGACAGGCATGCGCCTGGCAGGGATTGAGGGCGAAGTTGTCCACGACCCGGAAAGCGTCGAAAAAGCGCTGAACACCGCTATGGCCGCGGAGGATATCGGTATCGTGCTCATCACGGAGCTGCTAGTAAAGCTATGCCCGGAGCAGGTATCGAAGATGAAGCAGAGCTGCGACCGGCCGCTGATCGTGGAAATTCCCGACCGGCACGGTTCTGGCCGCGCAAAGGATTCCATTACCCGATATGTGCGTGAAGCGATCGGCGTAAAGATTTGAGGTGAGGCACATGCTCGAACAAGATGAACGAATCGCAAAATTTTTGGATGCGATCGATAGGGATGCTCAGGAGCGCCGCAGGCAGATTGAGGCGCAGGTGGATCAGGCGAATGCCGAGGCGTTGGAGCGCGCCAAAGCGGAGGCGCAGGCACAGGCGCAGCAGCTCATCAGGAAAGAGCTGTATAAACAGCGTGTGGCAGTCAACCAGAAGTTTGCTAAGGAAGCGGCCTCTTTACGCACGGCGCTGGCCGGCAGGCGCACGGAGATTGCCGACCAGGTTTTTCTGGAGGCCGAGCAATCGCTCCGTGCATTTACGGAAAAACCTGAATATCAGCCTTCCTCTTCGGCAGTGCGGCACGCTGTGCGGCGCTCCTTCCGCAGGGGGAGTCGGTAGTGCTTTGGTGCGCGAGGCGGATATCCCGCTTGCGGATGCACTGCGCGCGGCGTTCGGCCGCCCCTGTGAAGTGCGGGCGGATGCTTCTATCCGTATCGGCGGCCTGAAGGCCTCGTGTGAAGCAAAAGGCCTTGTAGCGGACGATACGTTGGATAACAGGCTGCAAAACCAGCACGGCTGGTTTTTGGAGCATGCAGGATTAACGCTGGAACAATAAATGCGCCGGAGGTGATACACAATGTCCGATTCCAATCAAAATGTAATTTACGGCATCAACGGCCCGGTTGTAACCATTCGCGGCGCAACGACCTTACGCATGATGGAAATGGTTTATGTAGCAACGCCCGCCTAGTTGGTGAAGTGATCGGCCTAGATGCGGATCAGACAACTATCCAGGTTTATGAAGAAACAACAGGGCTGACCCCCGGCGAACCGGTGGTTTCCACCGGCGGCCCGATGAGCGTCACCCTCGGCCCGGGCATCATCCGGAGCATATTTGATGGCATTGAGCGCCCTTTGAATACGATTGAAGAGCAGTTCGGCGCATTTATCGGCCGCGGCTCAAGCGTGCCCGCTCTGGATTTGGAGAAAGAGTGGGATGTTACCCTGCTCGTCAAGCCCGGCGACAGGCTTTCAGGCGGCGCAATTTATGCGCAATGCCCGGAAACGCCGCTGATTACTCATAAAATGATGGTGCCGCCCGCGCTTTCCGGCGAGATCATTTCCGTAAAGCCTAATGGAAAATATCACTTAGAGGATGAAATCGCCGTATTGCGCGATGAAGCCGGCCGGGAGCATCAGCTGACGCTTTGCCAGCGCTGGCCAATCCGTACCCCGCGCCCGGTGCAAACGCGGCTTCCCGCACAGCGCCCGCTGATTACCGGCCAGCGCGTGATTGATACGCTGTTCCCTATTGCAAAGGGCGGCGCAGCGGCGATCCCCGGCGGCTTCGGCACCGGCAAGACCATGACGCAGCACCAGCTTGCCAAGTGGTGCGACGCGGATATCATCATCTATGTCGCTGCGGCGAGCGCGGCAACGAGATGACACAGGCGCTGACGGAGTTCAGCGAGCTAGTCGATCCGAAATCCGGTCGTCCGCTGACGGACCGTACCGTTTTGATTGCCAACACCTCCAACATGCCTGTGGCGGCGCGTGAAGCGTCGATCTACACCGGCATCACTCTCGCTGAATATTACCGTGATATGGCTACCACACCGCCCTGATGGCAGACTCTACCTCCCGCTGGGCGGAGGCGCTGCGCGAGATTTCCGGCCGCTTGGAAGAACTGCCGGCGGATGAAGGCTTCCCGGCCTACTTGCGTCGCGCCTTTCGGAATTTTATGAGCGCACCGGCTATATGCAAACGCTTTCCGGGGAGGAGGCTCTATCACTGTCATTGGCGCCGTGTCCCCGCAGCTCCGACTTTTCAGAGCCTGTCACGCAGAATACCAAGCGCTTTACCCGCTGCTTCTGGGCGCTGGATAAGAGCCTTGCCTATGCGCGCCATTATCCCGCGATCAACTGGAACGACAGCTACAGTGAATATATCAACGATCTTGCCCCTTGGTATGAGGAGCATGTAGGCCGGGAATTCATGGCTTACCGGGAAGAGCTGTGCGGCATCCTGCTGGAAGAAAACCGGCTGATGGAGATCGTGAAGCTCATCGGCGCCGACGTATTGCCAGATGACCAGAAGCTGATTATCGAAATCGCCCGTGTGGTGCGCGTCGGCTTCCTGCAACAGAATGCGTTCCATGCGGAGGACACCTATGTTCCGCTGGAAAAGCAGCTGAAGATGATGAAGGTCATCCTCTATCTCTACCACAAATGTCAGGAAATCGTGGCGCGCCAGGTGCCGATCTCCAAAATTATGCAAACGGGGCTGTTTGATAAGCTTGTCAAAATAAAATACGATATTCCCAACGATAAGCTGGAGTTGTTCGACAGCTATGAGGCTGAAATCGATCAATCGCTCAAGGGCTTTTTGAAATAAACTGCATAGGCCCGGCTCTAGATGACGCACTGATTGAGTCGGATACGCGAATTGTCGAACGGATTTACGCTCCAACAAGGAAAAAAACGCACGAATACATGCCGTATTCAAAGCATTTTGGACGCTGTTCGGGGCAAAAATGTGTCGGCGGGGCGCGTGCTTTGATTGTATCAGCGCTTCCCTAGCAGCTACGGAAAGGTGGTCATTTGAAATGATACTGGAACACATTGGATTAAAGGAAATCAACGGCTCCCTGGTCGTCCTTGATGATGTGGATAACGCGAGCAATGAAGAAATGGTGGAGCTGCATCTCGACGACGGGAGCGTGCGCGCGGGCAGAATCGTCAAAATCGATGGCAAGCGTGTGGTCATCCAGGTGTTCGAGGGCACGCGCGGCGTGTCGATGGTCAATACCCGCACGCGCCTTTCCGGCCACCCGATGGAGCTGCCGCTTTCTCCGGAATCCTGGGCCGCGTGTTTGACGGCCTCGGCCGCCCGATCGACGGCATGGGCGAGGTATATCCCACTTGCCGCCGGGACGTAAACGGCGCGCCGATTAACCCGGTTTCCCGCGTTTATCCGCGGGATTATATCAACACCGGCATTTCTTCCATCGACGCGTTGGCCACGCTGATCCGCGGCCAGAAGCTGCCGATCTTCTCCGGTTCCGGCATGAAGCACAATGAGCTGGCGGTGCAGATTGTGCAGCAGGCGTCCATCAAGGATAATTCTGAGTTTGCCATCGTTTTTGCCGCTATGGGGGTCAAACGACGTTGCGGAATATTTCCGCCGCTCCTTTGAGAGCGCGAATGTGATGGATCGCGTCGTCATGTTCCTCAACCTATCGAACGATCCGATCATTGAGCGTATTTTAACCCCGCGCTGCGCGCTGACTGCTGCGGAATATCTGGCCTTTGATCTCGGCATGCACATCCTTGTCATCCTCACGGATATGACTCCTACGCTGAGGCGCTGCGTGAATTTAGCTCCTCCAAAGGTGAGATTCCCGGCAGAAAGGGTTTCCCCGGCTATCTGTATTCTGACCTTGCGTCTCTCTATGAGCGCGCGGGCATTGTCAAGGGAAAGGGCGGCTCTGTCACGCAGATTCCGATCCTCACCATGCCTAACGACGATATCACCCACCCGATCCCCGATCTGACGGGCTATATCACAGAGGGTCAGATCGTGCTGGATCGTGATCTTGACACACGCGGCATTTACCCACCTGTGAGCGTGCTGCCGTCGCTGTCTCGTTTGATGAAGGATGGCATCGGAGCAGGCTATACGCGTGACGATCACAGCATGCTTTCCAATCAGCTTTTCGCCTCCTATGCAAAGGTGCAGGATGCGAAGGCGCTAGCCTCTGTAATCGGTGAGGATGAGCTTTCCGCCGCGGATAAGCAGCTGATGGAATTCGGCCGCGTTTTTGAGCAAAGGTTCATCAATCAGGGCTATACGGAGAACCGCACCATTGAGGAAACGCTCGATCTCGGCTGGGAGCTTCTCTCTATGCTGCCGCGCGAGCAGCTCGACCGTGTGGATGAAGAAATGCTCGATCAGCACTATAAAGGCGATTCCAAATAATTGATTGGGTAAGGGCGGCTGGAGCCGCCGTTTGCCTGCTTTTCTTACATTCATTGAAATCAGGGGGTGGCCGCCATGGCTGGCCAGGTGTTTCCAACCAAAAGCAACTTAATCAGCACTCGGAAGTCTTTAGACCTTGCCAAGCTCGGCTATGACCTGCTGGATCGCAAGCGTAACATTTTAGTGCGTGAGATGATGCTGATGATCGATAAGGCGAATGAGGTGCAAAACCGGATTGACAGCACCTATACCAAAGCCTATGCTTCGTTGCAGCGGGCAAATGTAACCCTAGGTATGTGCTCCTCCTTCGCGCAGGCCGTGCCCGTGGATCAGAGCCTTGCGGTGGATTTTCGCAGCGTGATGGGCGTGGAGCTGCCGATGGTATCGATCGGCGAGACAAAAGAGGATATTTATTACGGCCTCCATTCCACCAATTCCATGCTGGATGACGCATATCGCTGCTTTGATGAAGTGAAGCACCTCACTGCGGAGCTGGCGGAGATTGAAAACGGCGTTTACCGCCTTGCGCAGGCGATCAAAAAACGCAGAAGCGCGCAAACGCATTGCACAACATCATGATTCCGCAGTTTGAAGCGACGATCAAATTCATCACTGAAGCGCTGGAGGAAAAGGAGCGCGAGGACTTTTCAAGCTAAAGGTGATAAAAAGCCAGAAGCAATGATCGGATTCATGCAGTATCAAATAGGATGCGTTGGGCGTGAGGCCTTCGAATTTGGTGCGTATCCAGATTCGGAGCTTAAGCGCCAATAAAAGCTGGAAGCGATCTGCTTCCAGGCTTTTTACATCTTTTCAGGCAGAGGGATGTATCTGTATGAAAAACAAACAATCCTTACAAGGTCAAGCTGGGTGCGGCATAAACGCGGGCCGCCAGCTCTTGATCGAGCATATAGAGGCCCTTTTTCTCGCTGCCGAACAGTTCCATCTTCTTGATTAAATCGGCGGCGTTTTTCTCCTCCTCGCCCTGCTCCTTGACAAACCAGTCGAGAAACTGCATGGTGCGGAAATCCCTTGCCGCATAGGCTGCCTCATAAATGGTATGGATCAGCCGGTGACATATTGCTCATGCGCCAGACCAGCCTTCAAGGGGTCCATGTTCTCCTTGAGCACGGCGTCAGGCTGTGCGATTGCCTCCAAGGCGACTTTGGCATCGTTATTTTGTAGGTACTGGAGCATCAACAGCGCGTGATCGCGCTCTTCCTGCGCTTGGATCTGATACCAGTTGGCAAATCCATTGAGGCCCTGCTCCACATAAAAGTTTGCAAAATGGAGATACAGGTAAGCCGAATAGAACTCCTTATTAATCTGTGTGTTCAGTAGTTTGGCAATCTTTTCGTTTAACATCGCATAGGGCTCCTTTCTCGTCCTGCAAAAATAGTGATCGGATCACTTCTTCATTATAGCATCCGCTGTTTGAAATACAATATAGCATAATGCTGAAAAGTATGCGGATAGGAAGATGATTTTTTACAAAAACTGGATTTTTTCCCTTAACCGACAAAAAGTAAGCAGTTTCAGTATCGATTGTATAGTTGCCCTCATGCCGAAAAACTGGTATAATAAACCGTCAGGCATTTTGGCAAGCATATGCTTCTTTTCTG
>ENA-OQEX01001018-OQEX01001018.1-human-gut-metagenome-genome-assembly--contig:-NODE-1018-length-11819-cov-2.110417_pt1 | contig 11819 bp, 15 predicted proteins | sample MGYA00242802_ERZ504649 | MGnify/ENA primary metagenome ERZ504649 (study PRJEB26092, sample SAMD00036194) | human gut metagenome | host: Homo sapiens | study: EMG produced TPA metagenomics assembly of... | reverse complement strand
CCGCTTCCTGATAACGCTTAAATTCATAATCGCAGACTGCTCTTCGAAACAGTTCAATATCAGATTTCAACTGGGCCAGTTCAGAAGGGAATGTACCGGTCTGCTCTTTCACCACCAGCATTCTCCATGCTTTCCCGATCCGTTCTGTATAAACCAACGTCAGCATTGCCGCATAAAAGGTCACATCGCTGACTTCCAGCAAAACAGGATGATAAAAAGCATAGATTCCTCCAAAATCCTCCCTGCCGATAAACGCAGAGCTCAGCTGGACCTGGTAATATTTTGTAAAGATTTCATTTAATTGGGAAAAGTCACGCTTTTCTACCAATTTCTTCAGGCTGTGTCTGCTTTCTGAAATGCGCGCCTCCAGATCCATCACCGTACTTTTTGCCAGCAGAAGATTGCGCTTATACTGAAGGCGGTGGTTCCGCTTCGCACCTGCAAGAGAATATATCTTGCGCCAGATGGAATCTCTGCGAAGTCTGCCCTTGCGGATTCCCGGCAGATAATCATCCCGAAGCTCTTTATAGGTAATTCCCTCTACCGTAACCGCATCGTGGGATTCTCTTTCCCCATGGGCGGAATATAGGACCATTCATCTCCGTAATGCCAGATCAGATAGTCACTCATTCTGTGCGGCACCATTACCTCTGTGTTCTCAAAGTTCATATATTTCACAGGAAACATCATGTCCTTATCAAAAAGGAACGGACAGCCGCCCCAGCGCATTGCATAGCGCGGACAATCCTCTTCCTTATAGGAATACATGATCTTCTCCAGTTTCTTCAATGTGCGGTCTTTTCCCAGAAATGTATAGGAAAAAAGCCAGCGCAGATAGGCTGTCACTGGAATTTCCCAGCGGGCACCATATACAACTACCATATTTACCAGCTCAGAGTAGATCATCATATGAGTTCTGTATTTCTCATATTCCTTATCATCTGCGGGAATGGGATCCAGGGTGAGCACGTCGATGATCTCACCGGCACTGTCCCTGCCGATAATCTGATGCTTGTGAAGAGCGCAGCTGTCCGTAGCAACATACCTTGGAAAAGTATTGGTATAGCTGCGGTCTACGTCCACACACTGAAGGGCGCGGTGCTCCGGAAGCACGGATCCGGAAATTTCCACCAGTTTGTTCCAGTCATCTCTGGGCATATAGATGTCCACATCATCATCCCAGGGAATAAATCCCTCGTTTCGCACAACACCGATGCTGTTCCTCCCGCCATCACATATCTCAGATTATTCTTTTTACAGATCTCATCCAGCTCACGAAAAAGCTGCAGCAGATGTTCCTGTTTCTCTGTCATTGGTTATCCTCTCTGGTTTATGATTTCCAGAATGTCTGCCAGAGTCTCTGATTCCTCATTAAAAAGTCTGGTACATTCCGTTCTCTCATCACTGATCATAATAAGCAGCTCCTGCAAAAGGTAACGGAGGCCATTGCCTTCGAAGTTAAAGCAGTACCGCTTCAGTCCCTTGCTGTCGTCTATTTTTGCCTCAAAATATCCTGTGTTCCACCAGTCTCCCGGGATGGTCACACGGCCTTTCGTACCGATCACAACAAATTCATCCTCCACATCTACTGTGGTGCCAATCTCGATTGTGGCAAGAGCATCCTGATATTTCATGGTGATCATGTCGTAAATGCAGTTTCCAGATCTGTCCTTCACCACATTGGAATTCACTTCCTGGTAATTTCTGCCCAGTATCTTGATAATAGCACACAAAGGCAGAACTGCAGTTTCGGAAAAACTTCTTCCTCCTTCGAAATGGTCCTGGGAAATAGAGCATTTCACACACACAATATCGCCCACCAAGGCGCTGTGTGTCTGCCAGACAAGCTGGTTAAAGGCCCGCAGATACACCAGATTTATTTTCTCCACAAGAAGTACATGACGGGCTGCTGCAAGTGCAAACAAGTCCTTCAGCTTCTCCTTATTCTCTGTCATAGGCGCATCACTTATCACATATTTTCCAAGCTCCAGGGATCTGCGGATGTATTTCTCCCTCTTAGGCTGCTCGGTTTTGATATAAACTATGTCTACCTGGGACAAAAAGCAGTCAAATCCCTGCTGCCATTCCCCATTATCTGCCTCCACGCTGTAATAGGAATCCAATTCATATTTGTCACAAAACGACTCCGCTGCCTCTGCATTCTCAGAAAAAACGCACTCCACATGAAGACCGCTGACATATTTTGTCTCCCACACAATCCCATTATCCTGGTCATTATCTGTAACTACACCCACGGTGTAAGTGGTTCCCTCACCGCGCAGCTTGGTGCTGGAAATATTCTTGGTACGCTCCAGGTACACCACATCACAGTAATTCTTAAGGTAGTCAAATTTGCCGCGCCAGTCAGAACCAAGTACCAGAAGGTCTACCTTATACTTGATGATATCACTGAGCTTCTGCCCTGGTACTCCTCGATGATGATCTCATCTGCAAAACCGGTACGGCGCACGTTCTCAATCCTTTTCAGAAGCTGTCCCGCACGTTCAGCTTACCACGCTCAATATCGTAGCTCTCGCTGGTCACGCCCACGATCAGATAATCGCCCAATGCTTTCGCTCTTTTTAAAATATTATAATGTCCCTCGTGGAACAGGTCAAAAGTTCCGTAAGTGATTACTTTTTTCATCGTATTTCCCCTTAAAACCCCTGCTGTCAGCTTCACTCTGCAGTAAAATACTCCCTTTCATTCCCCCGGTTACTGTTCATAGCTTGAGCAGCAACAAATCAGAACCAGCTGCCGTCCGGGACTAATAAATACATTTAGTATAACACAGTTTGCATAGTAAGTCATTATGAAAGAATATCTGCTTTACAAAAAATATTCCCGGGTTTAACAAAAATATAACTCTTTTTTTACTGTGAAACTACTGAACTGCTGTCTCTTTCTTAATAAGAAAAGAAAGACAATCCGTCAGGACTGCCCTTCTTCATGATCTTCTTTCTCTTCTGCATCAAAGGAGGTATCCCATGTGGCAGCCAGCTCTTCGATAGCCATTCTTCGCTGAGCCAGTACTGCAAACCGGTCTTCCTCTTCACTATCATATTCGTCTTCCAGACCTTCATCCTCAACCTTCTTCTCACGTTTGAAAAGAATGAATGTGATCAGTCCCATAACATTGGTATAGACCCAGTCCACCGGAAGACTTCCAAGTATCAGTACAAACAGAACTGACACTCCAAACAACGCCCATACATTCATCAGCTGCGGAATATTCAGGATCATAAGTCCGTTCATCAGAATCATGATGGGATAATGGAAAAAGTAAATTCCCATTGTGTTTCTTCCCAGGAAAATAAATGGATGGCGTTTATCTGGCATCAGCACCAGCAATGCAAAAATAACCGTAAAGGAAATCAGATACATCATTCCTCTGACTACCATTCCCTGCACATTGTCCATTCCACTTGCAAGATAGGAATGATTGCCTCGGAAAAGGTCTACCGGAATATTATTTCCGATCATATAATTGGTCGCCACAAACAGAAGAATGATCACGAAAAGTGCAACCACGATCTTGCCTTTAAATTTGCGGATCACCTTGGTGTATTCACTCTTCCATAAATATCCTGCCACAAAAAACGGGAAAAATACCACAATTCTTGAAGCTGATAAAAATGTACTGAATTCCATTCTGGTTCCTGCCCACAGCGCAAAAATAATGCTGAGAGGTACAATAAACCTTATTTTTCCAAATGCTTCTATGGTCAGACGGTATGCAAACAACGCAAGCACATACCACATAACGGTTCCGGAAGGACGGAGCAGTTCATAATCCATTTTATTTCCCAGCCAGATCTGCGCTGCCCAGGTAAGTGTATAACCCAGAATATATGGAATCAATAAATTCTTAACATTCTTCATCACATCCTGAGGCTTCTTGGACAGATAACCGGAAATAAATATGAACGCCGGCATATGAAATATGGTAATTCCATACCACACAAAACGCACAACCTGATCTGCTTTAACCAGCTGGAATGCAATAATGTGATTAAAAACCACCAGAAAATTAAAAATATTTTTATATTATCCACAAGGTAGGAATATGGGATTTCCTGTTCCTTCGTATTCTTGCTCATTTTAGCCACCTTTATACTTTGACATAATTATTTTCAGACATGTCAGTTTTATGAATAAAGGATAACATATTTTTGTGGTTTTTGGAATAACTTTTTAATATTTTAACGTGTTTTGAAATATTTTCCTGTGGTTTTGTGTTACTGATGAACCGCAATAATGTATTATTTCATTTCTCCAAAAACTGCTGGTGCAGTTTGCGCCCTGTAGGTGTTGCCGCCAGGCACCCTCTGCTGTTTCTTTAAGGGCAGTGGGCATCACATCTCCTACCTTTTTCATAGTCCAGATCACCTCTCAGCCGGAATTGCACTTCGGATTCCGGCCAGAGCCAGTTCTGCTGCCACAAATGCCCCTGCTACGCCTGATGCATTTCTCTTAATGCATGGAATTTCAACCAGCCCTGCAACAGGGTCACATACAAGACCCAGAATATTTTTTAGGGCAGTGGCTACTGCCGACTGGATCATATCAGGTGTGCCGCCGGCAAGTTCCACAATTGCCGCCGCTGCCATGGCAGATGCAGAACCGCACTCAGCCTGACAGCCTCCCTGCGCTCCTGCAAGTGAAGCATTATTGGCAATTACCATTCCTACTGCAGATGCTGTAAAAAGGGACATGACGCATTCCTCTTCTGTAAGCTGGTACTGCTCCTGCATGGTGAGTACAGCTGCCGGTACAATGCCGCAGCTTCCTGCTGTAGGTGCTGCTACGATTCTTCCCATGGAAGCGTTCAGTTCTGATACTGCAAGTGCACGATAGAGGGCTCCTCCAAGAAGGGGGCCTGTAAGATTTTTCCCTTGCTCTACAGCAGTGCGCATGCGATAGGCATCTCCACCAGTGAGGCCGCTTGTGCTTTTCAGATCCGGGGCGCTACCAGGCTGGATACAGGATGCCATAACCCGATAGTTTTCCCTCATTTTTTCATATATTTCCTGCTTCGGCAGTTCCATCTGCTCCGCCTGCTGCTCCAGAACCAAAGCGGACAGACGACAGTTGTTCTCCTTCGCTGCCTCCAGCAGGGATTCCATTGAGTGGTAGTTTAGATCCACAGTGAATTCTCCTTTACCGTATTTTTAGTGGGGTGAGATGTTTTTCAAAAAGGGACGCATTTGGACAATGTGTATTACTCACTCGCCGGCGCAACGCTCCGATGAACTAATCGCTAACTGCGACTAATGCGTCGGGAGAGCCCTCACGCATAAGTCTACGTAAGCGCTGGATTTCATCTGCGCTAAGAACGCGCCTGAAATGGCTCGCTGGAGTAATACACATTGCCCATATGCTGTATGTCGGCTGGAACTTCGACCCACTAACTAGCAATTTATACACGTTCTAGAGCGTGTTTGAAAAAGGCTTTCTGCAAGATGTGCGTCACAATTTGTGGGAGATTTCGCTCGGATGAGGCGCGTAGCGGGCTACGGCAACCGAATTCGGGTGAAATATACCGCAAAGTGGGGCGTGCAGATTGCGGGAATGATTTTTCAAACACGTTCTAACATCGTACTGGAATATATATTCTCCAGCCGGTTAATCTTCTCATTGAGTTCCGGGACAAAGTGACTGTCGCTCTCGATAGTCATTACCGCCAGACCACCCTTGGTCTCGCGCGCCAAGTGAAAATTGCAGATATTCACCCCATACTCTGCCATCAGCTCTGTAACCGCAGCAATCGTCCCTGGTGCATCCTTGTGAAGCACGATCAAAGCAGGATTCTGCCGGTAAGGGCAACCTCCATTCCATTCACTCGGGTGATCAGGATATTCCCCCCGCCAATACTGCTGCCCCGAAGAGACACCTTTTCCCCGTCTGCTGCAGTCAAAGTGATCTCCGCAGTATTCGGGTGCGTATCCTCCAGTTCACCAGTCTCGATCTGGATTTCCAGCCCCTCCTTTTTCGCCACATCAAGGGAAAAACGGATACGCTCATCATCTGTCTGCATTCCCAGTATTCCCGCTACAAGAGCCTTATCCGTGCCGTGTCCCTTATAGGTTTTCGCAAAAGAACCATGCAAAAATATGTGCGCTTTCACCGGAGTTTTTCCAAGAAGAGCCTTGTCATCAGACCGATCCGGGCTGCTCCCGCAGTATGTGAGCTGGACGGTCCGATCATAACCGGCCCCAGAATGTCAAATACATTCATACTTATTTTCCTCTTCCTTTTATTCATCCGCTGCCTTTTTTCGTTTCCGGCAGCCTGCAGATGTTTTCACGTTACCGCTCACATCTGCACTGTTATTGTTCCATCTTAACATTAAAACATACCTTTTACAACATGGATAAAGGGTAACTGTTTACTTCTTGTTTACTGTTCACTCCATTCACAGTAACGCGCTTCGCAATGCACAATACTCCCGATAAATAATCTTATGTTTCCTTTCTACCTGGACTGTGGTAAAATAGTTCTATGTAAATCGCCTGGAACCATTCCGGCAAGACTATTTTCAGATTTCTTTATGAAAGGCACACAATTCATGAAACGAGTGATTACTTACGGTACCTTTGATTTACTTCACTATGGGCACATTAATCTGCTGCGCAGGGCGAAAGCTTATGGCGACTACCTGATCGTAGCTTTATCTACAGATGAATTTAACTGGAACGAGAAGCATAAAAATGCTATTTTTCTTATGAAAAAGGAAATCCCTGCTGGAAGCCATCCGTTACGTGGATCTGGTAATTCCGGAGGAGAACTGGGAGCAGAAGGTAAGTGATATTAAAGAATACCACGTAGATACCTTTGTTATGGGTGACGATTGGGAAGGGAAGTTTGACTTTCTGAAGCTTATTGCGACGTGGTGTACCTGCCGAGGACACCTGAGATTTCTACTACGCAGATTAAGGCGGATCTGCAGAAGTAGGAAGCAGTGGTAATTATATGGTCAGAGATTTCGTATGATTCATACAGGTTACGAAATCTCTGACTTTTTTATTTCATGACAGCAATGTGCGCGCGATTTTTCCCGGACTACTTAGCAAGACGGATCATATTCCAGCTGTGTTTTCCAAGCACAGTACTTAATTTACCGCCGTCAATCCGGCTTGCAGCGGATTTCACAGGCACAACCTTTTCGGGATCCGCTTCTGTATTTACAGCTTTCATATCGTCATTGGTAAGTACAATGTGTTCTTTCACCTGATAGCCTTCAAACTGGCGCAAATCGCAGCTTATCTCCAGATCTTCCTCAAGACTTTTATTCACTGCAAAAATTGTAAGAGTATCTTTCTCCTCATTCCATACGCACACAGAATCCAGATACGAAACGTCACAGTAATTCCTGCTGTCGTATACCGGAGCCAGTACCTGTGTATTCAACACAGTTCCTCTTCCGAAAATGCTTGTGTACATATATGGATAAAAGATAGTCTGGCGCCAGGCACCTGTATCGGAGGTCATGATCGGCGCGATTACATTTACTAGCTGTGCCAGGCATGCCATTTTCACACGGTCTGCATGGCGAAGTAAAGTGATCAGCATGCTTCCAACCAGAAGGGAATCTTCGAAATTATAAATATCCTCAAGCTGATGTGGAGCCTGTCCCCATTTTTCCAATTTCTCGTCGGCCGCATTGCTGTGATACCACACATTCCACTCATCAAAGGAAAGATTAATGCGCTTTTTGCCATGCTTTTTCGCACGGACAGCGTCGCAGATGCTGACTACTCCGGAAATAAAGTCATCCATCCTTTGGAATTTGCAAGAAAATCAGGGGTGTCATCAGCAGCATTGCCGTAATACTGGTGAAGGGACATATAATCCGCCAGATCATAGCACTCGTCCAGAACCGTGTACTCCCAATCTCCAAATGTCGGCATCATCAGATTGGAGCTTCCACAGGCAACCGTCTCGATCTCCGGATCCAGCATTTTCATAATGCGGGAGGTCTCCGCTGCTGTTCTTCCATATTCATATGCAGTCTTATGTCCCATCTGCCAGGACCATCCATTTCATTTCCCAAACACCAGGTTTTAATGTTGTGCGGCTCTGCATGACCGTTGGTCTTGCGCATGTCGCTGTAATAGGTACCGCCCTTAAAATTACAGTATTCTAGAAGATTTCTGGCTTCCTCCGGTCCTCTTGTTCCAAGATTCACTGCCATCATAATATCTGTGTCTGCTTTCTTCGCCCAGTCTACGAACTCGTCCAGCCAAAGTGATTGTTCTCGATCACACCCCAGGCAAGTTCCGGTCTGGCAGGTCTTAGCTCCTTTGGTCCAACACTGTCTTCCCATTTAAAACCGGAAACAAAGTTGCCTCCCGGATAACGGACAATCGGAACCTGAAGCTCCCTTACCAATTCCAGAGTATCTTTACGAAAGCCCTGCTCGTCAGACAGCGGGCTGCCCTCCTGATAGATTCCTTCATAAACAGCGCGTCCCAGCTGTTCAATAAAGGAACCGAAAATCCGCTTATCCACCTTGCCAGTGAGGAAATATTTATCGATGATGATCTGTGCTTTTTTCATGGTGTCCTCCTTATATGGTGCCAGTTGTATGGCATTTTTCTGCTCTTTATGTATCTATTATTTTAATGGCATACGATTTTTTTACCAGTTTTTTTCTTCCGATATAGTTGACTTTTTTCCGATAATGATTACAGTAAAAAAATGGTGAAAGGAGTCCGGAGCATGAATTTTCACGAATCTGCAGACAGGGATTTTTCCATTCAGTTCTGCGAATACAACTATTCAAACCCTGATTATGATCAGATCTACCGTCCCAACGGAAGCGGAGACTATCTGTTTTTGCTTTTTAAGACACCCATGAAGATTTATCTGGATAAAAACTCAGTATTTCCGGGGAAAATGCGTGTATTCTCTATGCCCCCGGGTATGAGCAGCATTATAAGGCTGTTCACAGATTCCGGAACAGCTACCTTCATTTTTCCTGTAAGGCAGATCTGAAAAACAGTATGGGATCCCACTTAACACTGTTTTTTATCCGGGAAACTGTGAAGAGATAGATGCCTGCATCCGGCTCCTTCACAAAGAACATATAGCAAATGATTTATTTTCCGATAAATACGAGTATACTCTCTTTCAGCAGCTTATGATTACAATTGCAAGGGGACTTAAAAGCCATCAGATACATGGAAGTGGAACAGAAGGAGACAGTCTTTATTCTGCATTTCGAAAGCTTCGGCTGGAAATGCTCACGAACTACGCTAAGCCATGGGACACCACAGAGCTTTGTAAAAAGGTCAGTCTGGAAAAAAGCCAGTTCTATTCCTGCTATCAGAAATTTTTCCAGAGTACCCCTCATACAGATTTGCTTCAGATTCGTATGGATAAGGCAAAGAACCTGCTGACAAATGAAGCACTGACTGTCCAGCAGATTGCGCAGATGTGCGGATTTTCAGATTTTTCCCATTTCAGCAGATATTTTAGGAAACAGGCGGGATGCTCTCCCCTGCAATGGCGCAGAAAAATGGGAGAGCCCCATTGATACTTTAACGATATTTCCAGATTCCGTGAAGTGCATAGGACAAAAAGAAACAGGCACTTCTCAGCGGTCCATAGCCAACGTAACGGTACACCTGATAGGTCATGATGGCAGATTTGGCTTTGTTTCTTGACTTTCCGCCCTGGGACAGACGATATTTCAGATAGGGCCTATTAATTCCTGTGGCATGTCCGTATTTTCGCACCACTTGCAGCCAGGTGATATAATCCTCATGCTGTCGTCATGCTCCATGGGAAATTCCAGCGCCACCTCACGGAGAATCAGGACGGAAGAACAGTTAATGCTGTTGTGTTTCAGAAGTTCATGATAGTCCAGCCTGGATTTAACCGAGATATACTTGCCTGTGAAGGTTCCGTCCGGATTCATGAGATCACGTCCTGTGGAGCAGATTACATCACCGGTCATTTCAAGAGCAGCCAGCTGTGCCGCTAGCTTTCCCTCTTCCCACCAGTCATCCGCATCCAGAAATGCCACATATCTGCCTTTCGCAACAGACACACCACGGTTACGGGAACCGGCAGCACCGAGATTGCGCTCATTTTTTATATAAACAAAATCCGGTCTGTTTTCCCAGGGAATGAGAGCTTCCCAGGTTCCATCAACAGAGCCGTCATCAATGACAATCAGCTCCAGGGGAATATTCTGCGCATAAACAGACTGCACTGCCTGGGCGATGTATTTCTCACCATTATATACGGGCATGATCACTGATACCGCTGGTCGCATTTCTTCCCCTGATGCCCTCTTGGATTGCTGCATTTTTTCTGCATTTTTCACTCGTAGCCCTGGTTCTGTAAATTCCATTTGTAACTCCTCTTATCTTTCACTTTCTATCATTATAAAACATCCGATTTCTTAAATATGCACTTATCTTTAAAGAAGGTCTTTATCAATAATCTGGTAGTTCGCCCGGTGTATGTACAGTGCCTTCCCATCGACCATAAGCTTTGTCATTTTCGGCAGATCGTCCGGAATTTCCCAATAGACATTATCCCCGGAAAATGCGGCGATAGGCTGTCCAAGCTGGGATTTGATGACCACAACCCTGGATTTGCCGAAATCATTTTGTACCGGTTCAAAACCCTTGCCAGAGCTGCATTATCCGTGATTCCGTTCCCACCGTTACTGTTGACCTCGTCCAATGAGAAATCCACCTCCGGTTCCAGCCCCTTCTGAACAAATACACAGGTGTCTCCGCAGCTTTCGATTTCTTTTCCATCAATGGTAATCGTGATTACTGAAGACAGATCATAGCCGGTTACTGCTCTTCCATCGCTGTCATAGCTGACAGTTTCGATTTTATTTCCGGTAATGCTGATTTTCTTTCCAGAAGTTTTCAAGGTCTGATTCCCATAATTATCATAGGTATATACGGTATAATTGTTTCCGATCAATGAGCCATGAATTTCATTAATAATGGAACCCAGCTTACTGCAGCCGGTGAGCGCAACTACCAGAATTGCAGACAAAAGGACTGCGAATATTCTCTTCTTTTTCTTTTGCATTTTTCTTCTCTCCATGTGTTTTTATGTTTGATATGCTTCCACTATAACTTGTATCAAAAGATACTTACAGATTTATAGTAGCATGACAAATCACAGAACACAAGATGAATCACTGTCCCACATTTTAAATTATTTTAGTTCAGTTTATCTGTTCACTCCGAGACCAGCAGCTGCTTCGCGACGCACAGAAATCATGTAATCACATGAATTTAGCGCCATTCTCACGCCAACCCAAACTCCACCAGTAGCTTATTTCGATACTCCCGATTGGTGCTTGCTTTTAACAGTTCGCTGATACGGTCTGCCAAAATAAGTTTCTCGCTCAAGGTCGCCATTTCATCTTGACCTTCCTGCCGTCCTTCCAAGCGTCCTTCCTGTTCTCCTTCTTGTCTGCTAACTCATAGCATCTCTTTAATCGCTTTACACATGTCAAATCCACCTCCTTTGGATTGTACTTCCTGTTTGATCAGCCTCAGCCGATATAAAAAAGAGAGCTCGCAGCGGTATATTCGGCATATGAGTTGACGGGTGCTCCTTCTTTTGGAAAACGTCAGAGAGTACAAACCTCATTTAACATTCAACAACCAACAATTACATTCAGAACTCCTGCTTTTTTCCTTTTTAACGGATTTAAAAGCATAAATTTCTGAAATATTATTAGATAAATCAGATGGGAGATATACCATTGTATATATTAAAAATATGTTTTTCATTATAATAGCATTGCAATCTAGAGTTTGCAAGTGTTCTATTTTGTT
>ENA-OQEX01001017-OQEX01001017.1-human-gut-metagenome-genome-assembly--contig:-NODE-1017-length-11821-cov-2.234052_pt1 | contig 11821 bp, 15 predicted proteins | sample MGYA00242802_ERZ504649 | MGnify/ENA primary metagenome ERZ504649 (study PRJEB26092, sample SAMD00036194) | human gut metagenome | host: Homo sapiens | study: EMG produced TPA metagenomics assembly of... | reverse complement strand
AAAGAATTTCCGCCGGTAAAATATATCACATCCGCATCTTCAAAAACAGACTGTATCGTTGAATAAGCCTCCGTTGAATATCAATTTCAGTTACGATTGCTCCCAACTTTTTGAATAATTTTCGAGCCGAGCCGACATAACCGGTGTAGCCTTCACGCAGCGAAGCTGTTGGAATAAATGCGACTTTTTATTTTCAATTTCTTCCTTTATCAGACTTCCTACACTTGAAAAGTGCGAACATAAAAATAGTTTCATCAATATTCTCCTTTATATATAAATTCTTGTTGAACAAAATCGCTGCGCGATGGCCTGCCAAGGCTATGGCGCAGTTTTTCTTTACACTTTAATAAAAAGCAGTGGAAACCAAGTCCTACAAGTAGTATTGTTAAGTCACCACAACCAACAATCAAACAGGATCGACATCCCCACTGCCTATGATAAGAATACCATTGAGCTGCCTTTCTGGCAAGCAGTTTTATTATGCTAATGCTCCTCCATGTAAGCAGTGTTTATACATTTACGATTTACTTTACATGGAGGATTTTATTATGTACGAAGAAATTTTTAATCAGATTAGATCTGCTGCGAATAAACGGAATCTCAAGGATTCCACAATTCATGCATACTGTACCAGTGTTGCTCATTTTTTGAACCACACAGCCAAGGATATAGATGCATTAACAACTGACGATGTTGATACATTCCTAACTGAAAAGAAACTTTCCGGGATTTCACCAGAAACATACAATCACTACCATTCAGGAATCCGCTTCTTTTACAAAAAAGTATTGAAGATGAATTGGGATGATGATGACATACCTCGTATGAAAAGGGACAGAAAGTTACCAGCGGTGCTTACAAAAGCAGAAATATCAGCTATTCTTGATGCTACACCAAATCTGAAGCATAAAGCTATGATCGCTACTATGTATTCAGGTGGACTTCGTGTTTCAGAAGTCACACACCTTCATTATGATGATATTTCACGCACGAACAAAACCATACACATCCGCGATGGAAAAAGCCGATCTGACCGTTATACTTTGCTTGCAGACCGGACGCTTGAAATATTGACAGAATACTGGTTTCAATGTGGCAGGCCAAGAGGGATTCTGTTCCCAAGTTCATGGACAGGGGATTATCTTACAAAAGATAGTGTCATTCAATTTTTTCGTGAAAGCGCCGAAAGAGCAGGCATTCAAAAACACGTCTCCACACATTGTTTGCGTCATAGTTTTGCAAGTCATCTGTTTGAGTCAGGCTGCGATATAAAATATATTCAGGCTCTTTTGGGACATCGTGATCCAAAATCAACAGAGATTTATCTGCATGTAAGCAATAAAACTCTGCTTGGTATTAAAAGCCCATTTGATGAGATGGGTGGTGAATGATTATGGATAAATCATGTACGATACAGGATGTATTTGAACGGTTCTATCCTTCCTATGAAAAGAGGAGTAACCCTCCTGCTCATCACAGAAAAACGGCTTATCACATCAGAAACTGTAAAACAGGAGTTTTTGGTGTAAACATCAGTGTTTGTGAGGACTGCGGATGTATCAGTGTTCACAACAACTCCTGCAGAAGCAGATGCTGTCCCATGTGCCAGGAGTTTCCGAAAGAGAAATGGATTGATGCACAAAAAGAGAACGTATTGGATGCACCCTGTTATCATGTAGTATTCACAGTTCCTGAGGAATTGAATTCCATTATTTACAGCAACCAGAAGCTGTTATATGATGCACTGTATCATGCTGCTTCAGCCACATTGAAGGAATTGTCAAAAGATGCAAAATATCTGGGAGCTGATATAGGGTATATCTGCATTCTTCATACCTGGGGCTCTGCAATGAATTATCATCCTCATATTCATACCATTGTTCTTGGAGGTGGGCTTGATGATGAAAATAAATGGAAAGACACAGGTGGAAATTTTTTTCTCCCATATGGTGTCATCTCAAAGGTGTTCCGTGGAAAATATCTGGATGAGTTAAAAAGCCTGTGGAATGATTCTAAGCTTAAATTTCATGGTACAGCAGAGAAATATCAGAACAGCTATCGTTTTAAAGAACTTCTTGATAAGTGTTATGAAAAGAACTGGGTCACTTACTGTAAAGAAACTTTCAATGGTGCACAGTCGGTTATCAATTATCTTGGAAAATATACCCACAGGATAGCAATCAGTAATCATCGAATCAATCCATGACGGATACGACAGTTACATATGCAGTAAAAGACTATAAAAACGAAGGCCACTGGAAAGAGAAAACAATTTCAGGAGAAGAATTCATCCGTCGATTCATGATGCATGTTCCACCCAAACGATTTGTCAGAATCCGGCACTATGGTCTGCTATCATGTAGAAACAAGAGAAAAAAGATAACTCTCTGCAGAAACCTGCTTGGATGCAAGAAATACATTTCTACATTAAAAAATCTAAATGCAGTAGAAATGATAAAGGTTTTGTATCACATTGATGTATGCAAATGTTCTTCTTGCGGAGGGAATATGGTATCACCCCGCAAAGATAAATACAGTTCTTCTTTTCATGCACATATGAGATGTTAAAATCTACAATTGCATAGAATAAATGACTTCCGCATAGGAGGTTTGTTTGTCATGCCTGAAATTGATTTCTTGAATAAAAAAACTTTTACCAAAACACCCAGTATGATAAACTTAAGGAAAAGAGCAACGATTGAATCCCCATAGCTATCGGCTAAAGGGACGCGACTTTGTTCACCAAGGTAAAATCGAAATTGATGTAAACGAAAGGGCAGTTTTTATCAGAACTCAAGGCTGCTTTTTCGTTTACACCAACTCCGATTGTTTCCTTAACAGTTTTGTATAGCAAAACTCATTGCAAAGCAATGGGCAAAAAATTCGGACACACCACAGTTATCTTGATTCATACCAGTCAGGGAAGTGACCAATCCACTATAGTTTTAGATGTATCATCTTTACCATCTTGAATTGATCAGAAACTGTCATACTGACCTTTGTGGATAGCTTTAAGCCATTTTTAGGGATGTAACGATAGTATGGTTCCTCCGCAATCACCTTCACATTACCCCCGATCTTTGCTGCCAGTTCTTCCGCTGAATTCACATAAAAGAACATTTGTGCATCGGCATGGCCGACCTGTTTCATATATTTTTTCTTCATCATGGTCATTCCTCTTTTGTTCACCGTATCAAAAACAACTTCCATATTTCCAAATTGCCCAATCATACGCAGAAGGGCAATGACCTTATGTTCCTCAAAATAATGAAATAACCCGCCTGCAGTAACGAGAATAGGAGCATCAAATACATCATTGCGAACTTTTTGATCCAATCCTTTGCAAAGCATCCCCGGAAATATATAATTCCCTCTCTGGTTCGGGAAGAAGTCCCCGCCGGTATTCGATTACATGAGGCAGATCCACGGCATACCAGTGTGTCTTCCCGTTATCACATCGGTGATAGGTTGTCTCCAGACCACAGCCCAGTTGGACAATCACACCGTCCGGTCTGCGTTCCAGAAAAGACCGAATAATCCGATCCATATTAGCAGACCGGGAAGCAGAGGCCAAAAGCGTATACTGGTTCTGCATATTCTGTTCAATCAAGTCTAACGGCAGCCTATTTTTCAATTCCAATGCCTTTTTATCATATAAAATTTGCGAGCAATGCTCACTAGCATAAATTCTTCCCAGCATAGGGACAAACAGGGTATCCTCCACGACTCCTAACTTGGACATAGCCAAACCTCCTGTTTTGATACATTACTTTCTGCCGACAAGCAGCCGGGAAGACCCCAGCATCATCATGGCAGCCCGACGGTGGGAGCCAAAAGCTCCTGTGCAGTGTCAACGAGTCGTACTTCCTCATACCCCATATCCCGCAGTTTCTGCATATCAGCACCCATAACATTGTGATAGACATAGTTGCTGATGACTACATCAAAACTCTCATCAGGAAAATCCAGCTGCTTCGCATCACCGTGCTGAAATACACAGCGGGAAGCCACGCCCTCACTGGCAGCATTCTTCTCGCAGAGTGCTTTGCTGTAATTGTACACAGCGCCCCAGTAATCAACACCGATCACTTTTGCTTTCGGCCATGTCAGAGCTGAACGGATTGTCAATGCTCCGGAGCCGCAGCCTACTTCCAGAATCTTCCCCTCGCCGTCATAGTCCAGATGAGAAAGAACGACTCGATGAACCTGTTCCATGATTCCGCCACCGCCAAAGGCATACTGCCGCCTGATCCATGTGATCCAGATCAGCAAAACCAAAAGTGCGATTGTGATAACAGTAAACAGAACACCAAGAACAGCGACATGTAATACATAAAAAGAGAGGACAGCCAGCACAGCGGTCAAAACTCCGATTCCGCCAATGATGTAAAAGACAGGGTTGGACATCCAGCTTCCATAGTCTTCTCCGTGGGTACCAAGTCGGATATTTTCCTGCTTACAATGGTTCTTGTTCATTACATTTCCTCCTTCTTTACCCAAGTTTCCAATTCTGGCTTTCTGTCTGCAGTTTTACCATATGGGCATATACACCATTCTTTTCTTCCAGATCCTTTGGTGATCCTTCTTCTGCACGGTGCCATCAGAAAGGACAACGATCTTATCCGCTCCGGCTACGGTACGCATTCTGTGGGCGATAACCAGAACGGTTTTATCTGCGATCAGACGGGAAAGGGCTGTCTGTATCAGAGTTTCATTTTCCACATCCAGGGAAGCAGTCGCTTCATCCAAAAGAATGATCGGCGCATTTTTCAGAAATGCACGGGCAATAGAGATACGCTGGCGCTCTCCGCCGGATAGTTCACAGCCATTTTCTCCGATATTGGTATGCCATCCATCCGGCAGTTTTTGGCAAATTCATCCACATTGGCAAGTTTCGCAGCCGCAATGACCTGTTCATCTGTGGCGTCTTTGTTTCCGATTCGGATATTCTCCAGAATCGTATTGTCAAACAGTGTGACATCCTGGAATACGATGGAATACAGAGAAAGCAGTGTTTCCGGGTCTATTCGGGATACATCCATACCTCCCACGGTAATCTTTCCTCTGTTAATATCCCAGAACCTTGCAGCCAGCCGGGATACGGTTGTTTTCCCGCCGCCAGATGGGCCGACCAAAGCCGTAACCTCTCCCTGTTTTGCCGTAAAGGAAACATCTTTCAATACGGTTTCTCCGGTATTGTAGGCAAACCCAACATGGTCAAAGACAATATCATACCCCTGATTGGAAAGCCTGTCACTGCCTTGCTGGATCGGATGATCGAGAATCTCATTCATTCGGGCAATGTTGGTTCGTGTACTGATGACTGCCGCAAGATTCTGGAGCGCGCCCTGCAGAGGGTCATATAAACGGGATACTACCAGAAGGAACATAAAGAATGTAAGCACGGAGAGGCTTCCTTGCATGAGCAGAACAGCTCCCACCAGCGCAACCGTTGCAATACCAAGCTTCAGCACCAGCGATGCGGAAACCACAAAAACAGCAAGGCCGAATTCATTGAGGATGGAACGATGCTCCACGGCACGGATCTTCTTTTCCAGACCTTTTAAATATGCCTGCTCCGCATTGTTCGCTTTCAGGTCACGAACCGTTTCAATGCACTCCTGTATCCCGTCTGCGCAGGCCATCTTTACATCCATGGCTTTCTGATTCAGATTTCCTGAATCTTGCGGAAAATCCCACAATCGCAAAGCAACCGGCAGAACCATAAGGCAGCCAGTGCCATTCTCCAGTCCGTAAAGAGCAGACCAATGGAAATCAGAACTGTAGAAATGATCGAACCCGCAAGCTCAGGGATAAAATGCGAAAAACTCTGCTCCAGGAAGGTGCAATCCGCCATAATGGTACTGGTAAGATCGGCTAAATCCTTTTTCCCGAAAAAGGAAAGGGGGATTTTGCGCAGATGCTCTGCCAGGGTAATGCGGCGGATACCGCTTTCTTTGTAAGTGGCAAAATAGGTCGCATTGTATTGAAAGAAAGTGGTCAGCAGAATCAAGCCAATACACACCACGCAGCCTGCCACATAAAATGGAATTTTCCCGCCGGGAACACCCCCGTTCATCAGATCGCTGACCAGGTAATATAAAAGTCCCACCGGAAACATAAAAGACAGATTCTGAAGGACACAGGCCAGGCAGCCTTTGATCAGGTCTTTTGCTCCCTGTTCAGACAGGGCATATTTTTTCTGCAGTTTTTTGATCATATCACTGCACCTCCTTTGTTACCTTCCATTGCACGGAAGTCTGGTAATTTTTCCACATACGGCTGAAAATGCCGTCTTTTGCAAGCAATTCACGGCTGTTCCCGCACTCGGCAACCTGTCCGTCGCAAATGACAAAGATCTGATCCACATTTGTTACGGTAGAAAGCCTGTGGGCAATCATAATCACCGTCTTTCCCTCGGAAAGTCTTGAAAAAGCAGCCTGTACGCGGCTTTCGTTATCCGGGTCAGCAAAGGCAGTGGCTTCATCCAGAATGATGATTGGTGCATTTTTCAGCATTACACGGGCAATGGCAATTCGCTGCTGCTCGCCGCCGGAAAGATAGACACCTTTTGTACCGATGACCGTATCCACACCCTGTGGGAGTTTTTCCAGAATATCATCGCATTGGGCGTGATGAAGGGCAGCCAGAACTTCCTCACGGGTAGCTTCCGGTTTCCCCATACGCACATTTTCCAGAATGGAAGCCTTGATCAGACGGCTATTCTGAAATACGAAAGACACTGTGTTCATGAGTTCCTCTTTCGGGATGTCTTTCACATTTACACCACCGATTTTTACCATTCCGCTCTGTGGATCAAAGAATCGGGAAATCAGGTTGGCAAGGGTTGTTTTTCCACCGCCGGATGGGCCTACAAAAGCTACCGTCTGTCCTGCAGGAATGGTGAGTGAAATATCTTTTAATACTTCTTTTTCTCCATCATAGCTGAAATGAATCGATTTCAGTTCCACGGAAGCATTTTGCGGATGCATAGGATGTCTGGTTTCCTCCAGAGGCTTCAAATGCAAAACGCTGTCAATTCTCTGTAAAGCGTCATCTACGATCATGGCATTTTCACTTTGGAACATGATGCGTGTCAGTGTAACAGAAATAACCGGTGTAATGATAATATAGAAAATGAGATCCAGTAAGAAACCGGAAGTCACACCGTCTTGTGTAAGCAACAGTCCTCCGGCAATCAGTGTGGCAAAAACTCCGTTGATCGCAGCTGTATAGAACATCATCGGTGTCCGAAGCTGCTTGGTATAAGCGATCACCCATACTTATACCGGTCAATGGATTCTTTAAACTTCTTAAAGGAAAAGATGGTCTGGCCAAAAGTTTTTACCACCGGAATCCCGCGGACATACTCTACCGCTTCGTTGGACATATCATCCAGCGCATTCTGGTATTCTTTCATCTTTTCCTGCATCTGCTTTCCGGTCATTGTCATCATGATCAGAAATCCCAGCACAACCGGAACAAGGCTCAACAGTCCCAGTCTCCAGTCAAATGCAAACAACAGCACCAAAAGACCGCAGGGGGTTGCAATGGCATTGGCTCTGTCGGGAAGCTGATGAGCGAGATAGGTTTCGGTGGCTGCACTGGATTCGTTGACGATTTTGCGCAGTTTTCCGCTGCCAAAACTCTCGGCAAATCCAAGAGGAAGCTTAACAATATGCTCCATGGTCTGGATACGCAGGTTTGTGGCGATACGAAATGCCCCTAAATGGGAACACATCAGCCCTGCTATGTAGACAAGCACCGCTATAACCGCAAACAATACTGCCATCCAGCCATTACCGGTCAGGTTCTGTGCCTGGCCAAAATTCGGTGCCACCTCCAGTACTTCCTTGATCATTTTCCAGATGTAATAGAAGGGTACCAGAGCGATCAGGGCACTGATGGCAGAAAGCACCCAGGAAGCATAGGTCAGGTACTTATGGCTGCCTGCAATTTCCAGCAGGCGTGATAAATTGGATTGTTTTTTCAAAAAAATTCCTCCTTTTCTTTGTGTTTATGATAAAGAGAACACGTCCATGTTCTTACAATATCCAAATTTAGGTTAGTTGTTGCTAACTATCGAACAAAAATTATAAGGCATTACTGCCCCATAATTTTCATCCATCCTGCTGTATAAAAGGCGCGCATTTCTCTAACGTAGTTTTCGGCATCTTTTAGCGGCATTTCATGAATGATCAATTCAAAAAAGTATGAAACATGCCGGTGATCAGAATATGCTCCAGCGAAGGATCGATATGGGGAGAGGGCCTTCCAAGCTTCCTTAAAACCTCCTGATAGGCATGAGTCCCTTCCACTTCAATCTCCACCATTTCATCAATTAGCCCGGCAAATTTTGTTCCTTCCGAACAGACAAGGATCAGTTTACATTCCTCTAAATGCTCATACGCATAATGAAGAATATCGTACATGCAGATTCCCGAAATATCACTCATGACTTCCGGCTGTCTGGCAGCTGGAAGTTCAGCAAACTCCTGCTGTGCCTTTATAAAACGGTTGCGAATATATTCATAATGCTCACCAACGATGGATTCAAAAAGTTCTTCTTTACTTTTGTAATATCCGTAAAAGGCTCCGGTAGTCATTCCCACGGATTTCACAATATTCCGCAGGGAAGCGTCTTTATATCCTTTTTCTAAAAATTCCGCTTTCGCTGCCCGGTGGATATTTTCTAAAGTCATTCCATTTCCGTTTATTTTGCACACCTCCTATATAACAGTGCTATATAACACTGTTATAATTTTAATCTCTGAAAAAGGTTTTGTCAATAGCAACAAGAAATAGTTGCATAAAAACTGCAATCCAAACATCATTCTGCACTTTATTACTGATAAAATTTTTAAATACTGGTTTTGATAATAGCTTTATTTTTTCTAAATAAATAATAAGCAGGGCGGAGTTTGTTCTCACACCCTGCTTTGTGATTATCATGAATTACTCGAAGATCTTCTTCACTTTTTCTTTCAGCCTGTCCATGCACCTGTAAACTGCCTTTTCGGTAATCTTCAGATACCTGGCGATTTCATGAGTGCTGGTCTTATCATGAGTCAGTGCCTCGATAGCTCGCTGCAATTCGTCCTCATTCTCCGGGTCAACGCTGCTTGTTGCCTCGTCCAAAATGACAACCGGCGCATTTTTCAGCATGGCACGGGCGATGGCAATACGCTGGCGCTCCCCACCGGAAAGGTGGAACCGGTGCTGCGACAACCGTATCCATAGCCATTGTCCAGCCCGCGGATAAAGGCGTCGCAACCACTTTGTTCGGCGGCCTGTTCCACCTCCGCGTCTGTGGCGCTGGGTCTTCCCATGCGGATATTTTCCCGGATACTGCGGTTAAACAGGTAGTTGTCCTGAGATACATAGGAAATCTGATCTGCAATTTCAGACAGCGGTATATCCTTCAGCTCATGACCGCCGAGGGTAATGCTGCCGGATGTAACATCCCAATATCCGGCAATCAGCTTTGCCACCGTCGATTTGCCGGAGCCAGACGGCCCCACAAGGGCGGTCATGGTGCCGGGCAGGATGGTCAGGCTCACACCATGCAAAACCTCTGTTGTCCCGTCATAGGAAAAAGACACAGACCTAAGAAAAATGCCGGTATCTTCCAGCTTGACCGGCGTATCCTTATGGTTCAGTTCTTCAGCGTTCAAAAGCTGGCTGATTTCTTCCACATTTGTCCCTAATACGGCCAAATCGTCCGTAAAGGTAAAGGCTGCAACAATCGGCCCAATCAGTCCCAGCGAGAAAATTACGATAGACAGGAAAGTGGAAAGTTCCAGGCTGCCGGAGATCCAGAACGCGAAGCCGCAGGGCAGCACACAAATCAACACCGATGGCAAAATGGCGTTGTAGGCGCTCATGGTTTTTTGGTTTTCTCTCATCCAGTCCACATAGTAGTTGGCGTTATAGTTTACTGCGTCAGAATATTTTTTGTAGGAACCGGCGGATTGACTAAACGCTTTGACTACCTCAATCCCACCAATGTACTCTACAATGACATTTGCCATTTGCTTGCCTGCCTTAACCGCGCCTTCCCATTTGACGGATAATTCTTCATGCTGGCAGACATGACAGCAAGGCCCACCACCAGCGTAACAAGTGACAGAAGCGCCATGCGCCAGTCCAAAAGGAACAGGTACACGGCGATAACAAGCGGTACCAGCACATTTGCCGTCATTTCCGGGATCAGGTGTGCGAAGGTTGGCTCCATACCTTCTACCCGGTCAACAATCGTTGTTTTATACTGGCCGGACGGAGTATCTAAAATCGTCCCCATCGGGACGCGGGCCAGCTTTGCGGTGATATTTTCCCGCAGATCGCGCAGCGTGTAATAGGTCGCTGTGTGGGAAATCGTTGTAGAAAGACAGGAAAACAGCACCTTCCCAAAGTATCCGCACAGTGCAATAATACCAGCGGTCACATAGCGGGAATAATTCTGTTCCCCAGACAACATCATTGTGACAATATGTGCCACGCAGAAATAGGGCACCATCTGGCAGGCAACGCCTAATACCGCAAGGATAATACTGCCAATGAATTTCCCGTGATAGGGTTTGCCCCATCCCCATAAGACGCCTATGGGTGACTCCTTCTTTTCCTCCTTCATTCTGTGGACACCTCCTTCTCCATATCATTCAGGAAAAACTTTAGCAGCCGGTTTCGGCCATCGCCGTTCTCTATGGAATAACTTTCCAGAATTTGCCCATTTTCTAAGTGAAGGACATAATTGCAACAGCGTAGAATAAATTCCGGGTCATGCGTTACCACAAGCGCGGTTCTTCCGGCATTTGCCACCTGATTGACAACATTGGCAACCTGCCTCATGTGAAACAGGTCAAGTCCACTGGTCGGTTCATCAAATAAAATCAGAGGGCGCTCCGAAGCAATCGCAGAGGCAACCGCCACGCGCTGCTTTTGACCGCCGGACAGTCCCATCGGGTGGCAGTCCTCAAAGGAAAGCAAGTCCATCTCCTTTAAGATTTCTCTTGCCCTTTGCTTATTCTCGGTTCTCATACTGAGCAGAATTTCATCCAGAAGACTTTCGGTAAAGAGCTGGTGGTTTACATCCTGCATGACCATATAACAGAGTTCAATCGTTCTTTTCTGGAATAGTTCTTGCTCTGATCCTGCACCGTTCCTTTGAAGTGCTTTTCCAACCCGCAGAGGCACCGGGCAAAGGTGGATTTTCCCGCACCATTATGTCCGATGATGGCCGTGGCGCTGCCGAATGGGAAAGAGGTTTCCGTTATATGCAAGGTTTCCGGCTCATGCTTATAGGAAAAGGACACATTCTTTATCGTCCAAACCGCCTCATTCATTCTCTGCGGCGTGCCTTCAACTTCTGAAAGCCCCGCAAGATCAAGAGGGCGCAATCCCATATCATCGCGCTGTCTTGCCGACAGGCCGCAAAATTTCTCTGCTGTATAATCACCTTCGATTTCTCCATCTTTTAGGTACAGGACACGGTCAAAGAGGCCGGACAGATAATACAGCCGATGTTCAGAGATGATGATGGTCTTTCCCTGCGATTTCAAAGTAAAGAGTAGCTGTCGGAAATCAGCGATAGCGTATGCGTCAAGGTTGGATGATGGCTCATCAAGCACATAAATATCCGGGTCAATTGCCGCTGCCGATCCGCAGGCGATTTTTTGCTTTTCACCGCCGGACAAAGAAAAAAATACTTCTATCAAGCAACGGCTCCAACTTTAGCTGTGCAGCTACACGCTTTACACGGTCACGCACAAGATCTTCCGCTATGCCGTGATTCTCTGGGCCGAAAGCCAGTTCGCTGGTCGTG
>ENA-OQEX01001016-OQEX01001016.1-human-gut-metagenome-genome-assembly--contig:-NODE-1016-length-11821-cov-2.560458_pt1 | contig 11821 bp, 16 predicted proteins | sample MGYA00242802_ERZ504649 | MGnify/ENA primary metagenome ERZ504649 (study PRJEB26092, sample SAMD00036194) | human gut metagenome | host: Homo sapiens | study: EMG produced TPA metagenomics assembly of... | reverse complement strand
CTGAACGGCGAGCAGAATCGCCCATTCCCAGAACATGGACGGTTCTTTAAGCAACGTGGTCTCCGGAAACATAGACACCACCTCATTGATAAACCACGGCGCCACAACAATCTCCACATATGCGAGCCCAATACAACACACGACAAGCACCACGGCAATGGCATAGCGCCAAGCGACGTCTGTTTTGCGAGATTTACGAGAAATGAATGCGATACCAGCGTTCATGGCTATGCTCCTTAATCCAATATCAATATCAATGGATGAACCTGCACTGCACCGTATGCCACCATCATAATATATCGAATATCGATATAAAAATATCGAAAAACACTTTCACCATTCACCCACACGCATCGCGACGTGATCAACCGTTCTTGCCTTGCTCGCAGCATCCACGACCAACACGGGAAAGTCACTTTAAAAAAGCACCTTATCAATGTGGATAACTCGGAAGCTAGAACCACATACCCCCGTTCAGCTTGCCAATCAGAGACCTCATCCCATACCGTCAAATGCACCCGCACGCAACGACGCGTCAGACAACAGAAAGAAGGACCAATGAACATCTCTACGTTTACCCACAACTCCCACCCGGCAATTCGACATACGCATTTTGTCTAGTGCGGGATTGAGAGTTATGATGACACGAAGAAAACTCATCATCAAGAAACTTCGGCAAGCGGCAAAGCAGCGAGGGCTCGATTTCTATTTGTTACGGCAAGGCAGCAGACATGAGGTTTACTGCCTGGACGGGTTGAGGATACCCATCCCCCGCCATAATGAAGTCTCAGAACGAACCACGCTGGATATCATCAACGAGAGCGAGCAGAAACTCGGAAAGGGTGGTGGCAATGAGCAACTATGACGTGCTTGTGCAACCCGATGACCGATATTGGTACGTTCAGGTACCAGCTATCGAACGGTCGACCCAGGCCAAAGGACTTGACGATATCGAGCCAATGGCTAAAGATCTCATCACTGTCATGAACGACGACGACAATCCGGAGCTCAAGGTGACGTTTGTGTTGCCGAAACAAGCCAAACAACACGTAACAGAAATGTTCCGGCAGCGCGAAATAGCAAAAAAAGCCAACGCACAAGCGGCTGCCGAATCCCGACTCGCCGCACAGGCCCTACGCAACGAGGGACTCACGTATCGACAAATCGGAGCTTTATTGGGGGTCTCCTACCAACGAGCATTTCAATTGGTCAACGGCAAAACAAAGCACAAAACGACAGCGTCCGAATCGCCTCAGCCAACAACTGAATCACGCTCCCCACGCACGAACCATGCCACACCGCTATCGACTCCGGTCTCGGCTTAGCGAACGGGTCCACAAAGCCCAGACTGTTTCCATCCCCAAGCTCAAGAGCACCGAGCAGAATCTTCTCATCCCAGCAGATTGAGGAGATCGTCCTTGGTGAGGGTGGCGATGGAGGCGGGGGCTTCGGTGAGGGCGCTGGCGCCGGTGCCGGCTTCGTCGGCAAGCAAGGAAGCGTCGGTGAACTGGCGGGCGAGCTCGCTCTTAGTATGCTGAAGCTCCAAGATACGTTCTTCGATGGTGTCCTTGGCCACCACCTGATACACGTTGACGTCTTCGGTCTGGCCGATACGATGTGCTCGGTCGGTGGCTGATCCTGTGCGGCGGCGTTCCACCATGGGTCGGCGTGGATGACCACGCTGGCACCGGTCAGGTTCAGTCCGGTGTTGCCGGCCTCAGGGAAATCAGGAAGGCAGGCGTATCGTCCGCATTGAACTGGTCGACGAGTTCGAGACGCTTCTTCTTGGGCGTGGAGCCGGTGATGGTGTAGTAGCGCAGGCCTTGCGCGTCGAAACGTTCGGCGATCAGATCAAGGAAGCTGGTGAACTGGGAGAAGATCAGCGCCTTCTTGCCTTCGTTCACACAGGTTTCCACCAGTCGGTGATGGCGGCAAGCTTGGCCGATTGATCCTTGGCATCGGCGTACAGCAGCCTCGGGTCGCAGCAGATCTGGCGCAACTTGGTCAACTCGGCGAGAATGCGAATCTTCGACGTGTTGAAATCGGCTTCTTCGCTGTGTTCGAGCTGCATTCTGAGCCGCTGCTCGTGAGCCGCATACAGTTTGCGCTGTTCGCCGGCAAGCCGCACGGTCAGCGTGGTCTCCAACTTGTCCGGCAAATCGGTCAACACCTGGGACTTCAGCCTGCGCTTGATGAACACGCCCACCAACGACTGCAATTGGCGAGATACCCGAGCGGCCTCAGGATTGACTTGTGCGGCGGCCCGACCTTCAGCCGTGCTGCCATCCGCGGCCCGGGCATTGGAGATGGGCAACTCATAACGCTCATGGAATCGCTTATATGAGCCGAGCAGCCCCGGCATCAGGAAGTCGAAAATGCTCCAAAGTTCGGAGAGTCGGTTTTCGATCGGCGTGCCGGTCAAGGCGAAACGATGGTCGGCGGCCACGGCCTTGACCGCTTTGGCTATTTTCGTGGTGTGATTCTTGATGTACTGGGCTTCATCCAATGCCATGACATTGAAACGTTGCTCATTGGCGGTGTAATCATCGACATCTCGGCGCAGCAGGTCGTATGAGGTGATGAGCACGGTGGGTTCATCCGCCCGGAACGCACGGCCGATGGCGGTACGGCGCTCGGCTTTGGTACCGGCCACCACCACGGCATTGAAGCTCGGGGCGAACTTGGTGAATTCGGCACCCCAGTTGTACACCAAGGACGCCGGGCACACGATCAGCGATGGGCCAAGGCTGCCGTCGCCCATCTCGCCGGTATTCCGCTGATATCGAGACAGGAGCAACGCGATAAGCTGCACGGATTTACCCAAGCCCATCTCATCGGCCAGAATGCCGCCAAAACCCTTGTCGCACAACGTGTTCAGCCATTGAAAGCCTTCGACCTGATAAGGGCGCAGAATATGCTTGAGACTATCCGGCACTTCATACGACTTAGTCGATGATCTTGAGATCGTCGATGTATTCGGTGAACGAAGCGTCCTTGACTACATCGGAGCCGTCATCCGGCAGCTCACCATCCAGTAGGAATGCTCGACCGCCCGGCAACTCGATCAGTCCGGAGTTGAGCTGCTGCTCGCTCAGATCGAGGTCGCTGGCCAATCGGTCCAACGCGCTGAGATTCGCGCCGCTGAGTTTGACAAGCGTGCCGTCCTTCAACTGATGGAATCGTTGACGCCGACGGTACGAAGACAGCAAGGCACCCACTTCGTCCGGCGGCACTTCATCAGCGAGGGGTGATATCTCCACCAAGTTGCCTTTGATGGACAATCCGACTTTGACGCTTGGTGGCTTGGGCGCGATCAGCCGGTCAAAAGCCGGTGTGGTGAAGACCTCCCCCACTTCCTTCAGTGCCGGCAATCCCTCGTCAAAGAGACGAACGATCTGCGTGGTGTCATCGCGATCGATAGTGGCCGCATCAGACACGAATTTTTTGGTGGCCTTTCGCGCGGCCGGCGTTCGGAACCCATTCACCGTCTGATGAGTGGCGGCCGCAACGCGCTTGCGCTGGTCAGGCATGGTAAAGAATTCACGCACTACATCAATCGCAAGATGCTCAGCGTCGAAATCACGCCCAATCACGCCCCGAGACAAGGGGATGGAACGCTCGCCCTCAGCATGCACCGTCGGGCCATCGGGTAGCAACGGGACAATGGCATCGCCGTAGCGTGCCTTGACCTCGCATTGCACACCATGCTCATCACGATCCAGATAAAACTGGAGGCTGCATTCCGTAGGACTTAATTCAGCCAGCTCGCGAGGAATCTCACTGGCCTCCAACAGTCCGGCACCAACCAGCTGAGGCAATAGCGTGCGTGCGAACAGGGCGATGTCATCGCCGGCAATGACCTGCCCCTCGCCATCGGGTTCAAACAGGTCTCCCAATAGTCCTCGCAACGGAATCAATCGTTTCGGGCAACGGACGAATCGGCATCCCGCTGCGCTTTTACGCTGAGAGCCCGCCACCATGGCGGATACCGCACCGGCCGGATTAGTGGAGGCGAGCAACAGCCATACATCCTTGCCACCATCAATCACGGTTTCCACCGCTGGCACTCCGGTAAGCAGGTATCCGGCATCCGGACCATACGTATTGAAATCACGCCGCGCAATGCGCATGAGAAAATCTGGCTCGCCACCATCAACCGGCACCGATGCAGGCTGCCCGGAGAACCATGTGTTCAACACGAGCTGTACGCCTCTGCCCTCACGTACGGACAGCAACCGGGCCACTTCCGGTGCTGAAAGCGTCAGATGACGGTCGATGGCGATATGCCCGTAATACCTGTCCTGCTGCTCGGCCGCACGACGCACGGCCATCGCATCATCAAGGACGTCCAGCAGGGGGCGCGAATCATCGTCGAACATATCCGGCGTATGAGTAAAGGCAAGCTTCTGCCCATAATCCGCATAGTCGCCGTTCGCCATGGCAAGCACAAATTGCGGAATCGATTTCAGCACATAGCTGGACCCATTGGAAGCCGAGCCGATCTTGAACTCCACGCTCCACACGCCATCGATGAAACTCAATATCGGAACAAGCTGCACCTGCCCCAAGCCCACAGTCTCACTATCGCCCTGATACCCGCCGCCTCGGTGCCGGCACGAGAACCGTATCCGCTATTCGTACGTCGTCCACCTGCGCCATTTCGTCTTTTTGCAGTATCGAATCGGCGCATGAGCGCATTGCGGCGACGCGCTTTGGCTTGAGCATCTTGCCTATCGACGTGCTCCATATAGTCAATCAGCGTCCGAGACGGCCTCACAGCCCCGGCACGGTACCCTTCAAAACGCTGCGGATCATCGCAGAATATGAAGGCGAGCGCAATCATGTGCTTGCACATGCCATAGCCACGGCCGTAAGCCGGGCATGAGCACTTGCCACCGACGGCTTCTCCCGTATCGAGGTCGAATTGCACGCTGGTACGATACCTATCGATGGGCTGGTGGTGCCACGTAGAATACCGTCAAGCTCGGCATACCCGGTTCGATGATTTTCGCTGTATACCGGATTGATAACCATGGTGGCCGCTTTGCGCGCAATGCTACGGGCACGAGCGAGCACGGCATTCGACGATGACGATTCCACATCGTTGCGTAACGCAAGGATAGGGACGGCATGGGCTTCGGCACGCTTCGCAGACCCGGCGAAATGGCCTTCGTCCTCATCGTCGAACCATACGGAACATCCTTGCCTGAAACGATAGGGCATCACCGCATCGGCGGCGGACAAACTGTCCGTTCCGCCAAACGTTACGGCTCTACTGCCGGCAGCGCCTGTGCCCCCAAGCATTCCACCTGCCTCGCCAGAGATACCGCCTATACCGCTGCTCTTGCCGGCAAAGAGGCCCCTGTCCTCATTAGTGCCATCTGTGTCATCTGCGCCATACCGATCATCGTCGTAATCGGCACCTTCGTCGCCTCCCCTTTTCCAAGGATTGCGACGACGCAACGCATGGCCCCAGGAAACGCCGGAATCATCATCCCCATAAGGCAGGAGGCCATCGTCATCCGCATTATCGGAACATGGCCAAACACACCATACCCTTTGCTCATGGGCGAGCTCCTTTCCAGCGAATGCATTTCAGCCCAACACTTCCATCCTAGACGAAGCGCGCGGTAGCCTTAATGTATGGATGCAGACAAGCCGGCGCAACGCAAATCCTATGCAGGGTTATCATCTGCTATTGAAATGATTTGCTTTCATAAGTAATCTTATACTATAATAAGTCTCATGTTGGTAAAGGAATGGGCTCGACTGGAAGGATTGCATCCGCAGACCGTGTGGAAATGGTGCCGTCAGGGCACCATGCCCGTTCCTGTGGAGCAGACGCCGACCGGCATGTGGCTCATCCACGACCCGAAATACGAGACCGCATCGCAGCCGAATCCCGCGGATTCTCGTACCGTCTGCTACGCGCGAGTGTCCAGCGGTGGGCGGAAGGGCGATTTGCAACGTCAGGCCGACCGGTTGAAGGCGTTCGCCGTTGGCATGGGCGTCGAACATCCCGAAATCGTCACGGAGACCGGCTCCGGCGTGAACGGGAACCGGAGGAAGCTCAACCGGCTGCTCGCCGACCCGACCGTCGGCACGATAATCGTGGAGCATCGCGACCGGCTCGCCCGCATGAACATGGGACTCGTGGAGAACGCGTTGAAGGCGCAGGGCAGACGCGTCGTCGTGGTGGACGACACTGAACTGGATGACGATCTGGTGCGCGACATGACCGAGGCGCTGACCTCGTTCTGCGCGAGACTGTACGGACGCCGCGCGGCCAAACACCGTGCGGAGAAGGCGTTGGAGGCGATGCGCGATGAGCGCGTATGAGGCCGTCAGAATCCGTCTCGACCCGACCCCACGGCAGACACGGCTGTTGGAGTCCCATGCGGGTGGCGCGCGTTTCGCATACAATCTGATGCTCGCGCACGTCCGGCGCCAAATCTCCTTGGGCGAGAAACCGGACTGGACGTTGTACGCGATGCGCCGCTGGTGGAACGAGTGGAAGGACGAAATCGCCCCGTGGTGGCGGGAGAACAGCAAGGAGGCGTACGGCAGCGCGTTCGAATGGCTGTCCCAGGCGTTGAGGAACTGGTCGGACAGCAGGAAGGGCAGGCGCGCGGGCCGCAGGGTGGGCTGGCCGAAATACAAGTCGAAACGCTCCGGTGTCCCGCGTTTCGCATACACGACCGGCAGCTTCGGCCTTATCGAGGACGACCCGAAGGCGTTGAGACTGCCGCGCATCGGACGCGTGCACTGCATGGAGAACGCCGCCGAACGCGTCCACGGCAGACGAATCGTACGCATGACCGTCAGTCGCCATGCGGGCTTCTGGTATGCGGCCCTCACCGTCGAACGTCCCGCCGAAGCGTTCCCGCGAAAACAGGAAACGGAAGAACCATGATCGTCAGGTCGGCGTGGATTTGGGCGTCAGGACCCTCGCCACCCTGTCGGATGGCACCACGTTCCCCAATCCACGCAACTACGTCCGCACGCAGCGGAAACTCCGCCGCGCCCAACAGGCGTTGAGCCGCCGCGACAGGGGCGCGAACCACGGATACGGGTCGAAACGGTACAACAGGGCGTTGGGGCGCGTGCGCCGAATCCACGCCCGCATAGCCGCCCAACGAGCCGACAACATCGGCAAGCTCACCACGTGGCTCGCCGACAATTATTCCGACATCAGCATCGAAGACCTCAACGTGCAGGGCATGAGCCATAACAGGAGGCTTGCCAAGCACGTACTGGACGCGGACTTCCGCGAGTTCCGCCGCCAACTGGAATACAAGACCGCACGCGCCGGCGCGAGACTGCACGTCATCGACCGGTGGTATCCAAGCTCGAAGACCTGCTCGAACTGCGGGACGGTGAAAGCCAAACTGCCCCTGTCCGAACGCGTCTACCATTGCGACAAGTGCGGGCTTGACATGGACCGCGACCTGAACGCGGCCATCAACATCCAAGTCGCCGGGAGTGCCCCGGAGACGTTAAACGCGCGTGGAGAGGACGTAAGACAGACCGGCAGCAGTCGGACAATGCCGACCCCTGTGAAACACGAACCAAGCGGCGGCGCGAGCCGCGTGAGGCTTGGAGCTGGTCTCGGCAACGAGACCATGCAAGCTAGAACAAACCAGATTGCAACGGAACACCACCCTCGAAATCTTCGAGGTGCTGTGGCGTCACAGTTACTTTGGGCATGGCCTGACCGTGCGGCAAATACTCGATGAGCTTGCCCGTAAACACCAGCTGGAAGATCCAAGCGAGCTGCCGACCGAGAAGACCATACGAAACCAGCTCAAAAAGCTGACCTCCACGGAATTTCTCGGCAGACATATCGGGCATCTCACCGAAAGCGACCTTGCCGGCATCGAATGCAAGAATCCACAACCCGGCTGGTATCTTGATGCATTCCTGTCCACTGCCGAAATGCGACTGCTACTAGACAGTCTTACCCTATCTCGCATCAGCCTCGACACCATGGACGACCTCATCGGTAAAATCCGCGAGCTCGCAGGCGCCGCCGGGCAGGCAGTAGGCTACCTGGACCATGTGGCCACCTACACGCATATCAACGGTGAGTTCCTATCCACTATCGACCAGCTGAATCAAGCCATCGAAGAAGGCCACGGCGTAACCTTCCAATACCGTGATTACGGACCGGATGGCACCTTGATACCGCATAAAAGCCGTACGGGTGCAGGCCGAATTACCTACACCGCCGACCCTTACCAGATGGTGTACAAGAACGGACGCTATTACCTCATCTGCCACCTGCATGGCGAAGACAACCTCCGCATTTTCGTGGTCAACCGAATCGCCAACGTCAGCGCCAAAGGCAGGAACGGCACAGTGCCACTGGAAAAACCAGCACCAGCTGATTTTGACGCAGTGAACTTCATGCGCCACCGTCCATACCCCGTAGCCGATGCCCCGATTCGCATCCGCATGGCCGTACGAGACGAATCCATGCTCAACAACGTGTTCGAATGGTTCGACGACCCTCAAATCAAACATTCACCGGACGGCACACAGTTCGAAGTCATCGTCGATGCTCCCGAACGCGCTGTGTTCTGGTGGGCATTGCAGTATTCCTGGGATGGCCGCGTAGTGATTCTTGAGCCGATTCGCTCAAGCGCAAACTCTATGATGCCGGGCGTCGCATGGCCACAGCCTATGCTCCCGAATGATGCAACATCACATCGCACACCTCCTTGTCGAGTTGTTCACCAGCGAATTTCACCGGAGAACCTATCATCCCATCGCCAATCACACTCGGTAATTTTTTACCGGGAAATACGATTTCAAGCCATTTCGCGGGCATCGTCCCTCACCTAGGCGCACATAAGGCTAAGGTGGGAATCATTAATCGCATCGCGCGTCCACAAGCGTGCACTAGCGCGTACAACAATAAGGAGCAACTATGAGCGAAGAGCGTACCGCATGGGGCTGGGGTCTGGCCAGCGTAGACGCCGCCGGCACCACCCTGGACGTCTGGTACCCCGAACTGAATCTCGGTGAGGCACCGGCCGAGTCCGATCGCCCGAACCACAATTTCGGTACTTTGGCTCACGATGAGGCCGACGCCGTGGCATTCGCCGCGTGCCGGTATTCGTCGTCAGCCAGTTGGACGAGCCGATCAGTAATGCCGCGGACGCTTACCTGAAGCTCCATTTGATGAGCATGCGCATGGCCAAGCCGAACACGCTGAACCTCGACGGCATCTTCGCCCAGCTCGCCAATGTGGTGTGGACCAACTACGGCCCCTTCGCCGTTGAAGACTTCACGCTGCGCAAGGCCGACGTCGAACGCGCCTCCACCGAAGCCGCTCTCGCTTTCGCCTCCCAGGCCGGACTGCCTGCCGCAGCTCCTGCCGCCACTGTCAACGTGTTCGGTGTGGATAAGTTCCCGCGCATGATCGATTACGTAGTGCCCACCGGCGTGCGCTCGGCGACGCCGACCGCGTGCGCCTCGGCGCTTACTTGTCTTCCGGCACCACCGTGATGCACGCCGGATTCGTGAACTTCAATGCCGGCACGCTCGGCGTCTCCATGGTCGAAGGCCGTGTTTCGCAAGGCGTGGTCGTGGGTGACGGTTCCGACATCGGCGGCGGTGCCTCCATCATGGGCACCTTGTCCGGTGGCGGCAAGCTGCGCAATTCCATCGGCGAGCACTCGCTGCTCGGCGCCAACGCCGGTATCGGCATCTCTCTGGGCGATAACTGCACCGTCGAAGCCGGTCTGTACATCACCGCCGGCACTAAGATCACCATCTGGACAAGGCCAAGGCCGCCGCTGGCGAACCGCTGGAAGTGGTCAAGGGTGCTGAGCTCTCCGGCAAAGACAACATTCTGTTTATCCGCAACTCGGTGAACGGCCGCATCGAAGCCCGCTACCGCAAGGTGGGAATTGAGCTCAACGCCAAGCTGCACAAGAACTGAAATTGAAATAATGGAGCGTTATCTTCGTTGCCCCTCGGTCGACGTACCTTCGTACGCCTTCCCTCGGTGCGCCTCGATACCGCACACATTATTTCAATTTCAGAACTAGCCCTGCTAGTTCTTATGCAGCCGTCGCAGCATAGCTGGTTTGCGCTGTACATATAGAAAGCGCCTCACTGGAATCTCCAGCGAAGCGCTTTCTCAAACCAACAATCACCGCTCGTCCATCGGCACGAAATCGCGCTCGACCGGACCGGTGTAGACCTGGCGTGGGCGGCCGATCTTGGTATTCGGGTCGGCCAACATCTCACGGTACTGCGCAATCCAACCGGGAATGCGGCCCAGCGCGAACAGCGTGGTGAACATGGCCGGATCGAAGCCGATCGCCCGATAAATCAAGCCCGTGTAGAAGTCGACGTTCGGATACAGGTTGCGCGATACGAAATATTCGTCATTCAGCGCAATATCTTCAAGCTCGGTGGCCACGGCGAACAGCGCGCGCTCGTCAGACGGCAGCTTCTGCGTATCTTCGCGCTCCATGATCTTTTCCAGATACTTCCTGGCAATCGCCGCGCGCGGATCATACGACTTGTATACACGGTGGCCAAGGCCGGAAATCTTCTGGCCATTCTCCTTGGCATCACGCACGAACTCGGCCACAGACTTGCCGGAATCACGAATCGCCTTCAATTGGCGCAGTACGGCTCATTCGCACCACCATGCAACGGACCGGACAGCGCATTGACGCCAGCGGCCACCGCCGAATACAGGTTAGCGTGGGCGGAACCGGCGATACGCACCACCGAGGTCGAGCAGTTCTGCTCATGGTCGGCATGAATAATCAACAAACGACCCAAAGCATGCACATACAGCGGGTCGGATTCAAACGGCTCGTACGGCACAGCGAAGCACATGCGCAGGAAGTCGTCCACATAGCCGCGCGCGTAATCGGGGTACAGCATCGGCTCATCGCGACGACGACGGAAGATGTACGACACAATTGTACGGGCCTTGGCCATGATGATCTTGGCGGCCTCATCAAGCTGGTCGTTGTCAGAAATATCGGTGGTGTCCGGGTAGAACGTGGCCAGCGCATTGATGGCGGAGGCAAGCACGCTCATCGGGTGAGCGGAGCGCGGGAACGAACCCATGAAGGTACGGAAGTCTTCGCCAACCATCGTCTTGTGATTGATGTCCGCACAGAACTGCTCATACTCAGCCTGCTCGGCAGCTCGCCGTGGCGCAGCAGCCACGCCACCTCCAGAAAATCGGAGTTCTCGCACAGTTGCTCGATGGGGTAACCGCAGTAGCGCAAAATCGAATGCTTGCCGTCGATGTAGGTGATTTTCGATTCGCACTGCGCGGTGGTGAGGAATCCGGGATCAAGCGTTACCCAGCCATCGTTGCGCAGTTTGGAAACGACGATGCCATCCGGCCCTGCACTAGCCTTAACCACGGGCAGGTTGAACTTGTTCGAATCGACATCAAGTTGTGCCGTTGCCATTCGCGCACCTTCCTCTTCATGAACCACTTACCCCAAACATTAACGTTCACGCGTTCGCGAACACTAGTGTTCGGTACTCTATGTCTTCTGTGTTACCGCTGGCGAATGCCGGTCGATACACGAAAGCCGAAGTGCGCTCATGCTATCAAAGCAAACGCACTTCGGCTTGTTACGTCTCGAATTCGCGGGAAAACCGCGAACAGACGGACGGCTAATGAGACGCTGATCGCCCATCACAGGCCAATCAGGCACCTACCATACGCCAAACGCCGATCAGAGGTTGGTGCGATCGGTGAAGACGATCGGGCCGTTCTCGGTGATGGCGATGGTGTGCTCGGAGTGGGCGCCGCGCGAGCCGTCGGAGGCACGCA
>ENA-OQEX01001015-OQEX01001015.1-human-gut-metagenome-genome-assembly--contig:-NODE-1015-length-11830-cov-2.129198_pt1 | contig 11830 bp, 18 predicted proteins | sample MGYA00242802_ERZ504649 | MGnify/ENA primary metagenome ERZ504649 (study PRJEB26092, sample SAMD00036194) | human gut metagenome | host: Homo sapiens | study: EMG produced TPA metagenomics assembly of... | reverse complement strand
ATCATAATGTGTTGCATTTAATTTTGTTCCTTCAATCTTCAATGGTGCACATCCATTCCCATTCACACTTGTGATCTTTGCACCCATCTGTTCTAATGGTTTGATGATCCTTCCCATTGGACGTTTATTTAAGGATGCATCTCCAGATAATACAGTTTCAAAATCCTGACCTGCAGGATTCCTGAGATCAATCTTGTTGTTGTTCCGCTATTTCCTACATCTAATGTCTCACTTGGTGCCTTTAAGCCATGAAGTCCATTTCCATGAACAGTGACGTTCGTTCCATTCTGTTCGATCAAAACACCCATCTTACGAAAACAATCGATCGTTGACAGGCAGTCTGCTCCTGATAAAAAATTACTGATATGTGTTGTTCCTTTCGCTAAAGATCCAAACATAACTGCTCTATGACTGATCGATTTGTCTCCCGGAATTGATAATTCTCCTCTAAGTCCCGCACTTTTTGTTAATTCATGTTTTATTTCCTCTCGTATACTGTGTAGTTTTATCTCTTAAGATTTTTGTCGCCTTCTTTGCTGATTCATCATCATATAACATGATCTTTAAAACACCTTCTTCGAATTCACGGTTGTGAATGATTCCAATATTCTTGATACTTACATGATTCAAAGCAAGCAAGGTTGTCGTTGTTGCAATCGTTCCTGGTTCATCTGGAATATCAATAAAGATCTCATAAGATTTCTGGATCAGACCAACCGCACTGTCTGGCACAGAATCTCTATATTCTCCTGCCTGTTTAAAATAATTATTCAAATATTCTCTGTCTTCCATATCAAGTGCTGCGATCACATAGCCTAAATGATTCTGTGCTTTTTGCAGTAATTCTTTGATATTCTTCTTATTTGATAAAGAAATCTGTTCCCATACGACTGGAGATGAAGATGCGATTCTTGTGATATCTTTAAAACCACCTGCAGCTAACTGTTTTAAGATTCCATCATCTGTATCCATATTACTTACGATATGTACCAGTTCTGCTGCCATGATATGTGGTACATGACTGATCGCTGCAGTATAGGCATCATGCTGCTTATAATCCAGAATGATCGTTAATGCTCCTAATTCTTCAATGAAGTTTGTAAAATCTTTCACTCTTTGTTCGCTGACTTTCTTCGTTGGCGTGATAAAATAGTAAGCATTCTCAACTAATCTGTCAGAACTGAAAGAAAAACCATGCCTTCTCTGATCCTACCATCGGATGTCCTCCGATAAAGTATTCTTCCATTCCTAATTCTTCAATCTTTAAGTGAATCTCTTCCTTTACACTTCCTACATCTGTTAAAATACAATTTTCATTAATCGATCCTTTCAGATCTTTTAGATACATTACATTATATTGAACCGGTGCACACAAAAATACATAGTTGCATTCCGCAAATCTGTTTTGCAGTCTGTAGCAATTGAATCAATGATTCCATCCTCCAATGCACTTTTGATCGTATCCGGGTTTTCATCCATTCCAATGAGTGTATAGTTTGGAAAAACTCTTCTTATTCCCTTCGCAATGGATCCACCGATCAATCCTAAACCGATAAATCCGATCGTAAAATTGCTGTCTGTCATTGTTTTACTCTCCTTTTTTCTTGCGGTGATCACAAACTCTTCTCATTCTTTGATCACACTTAGTTTTTATTTTAACTTCCTGTATTTAAAAAGTCAACACTGACACGCTTTAAAGTGACAAAGTATTTTCCTCTCTATTTTCTTGGATTTCCTACTTGAATACCCAAAAAAATGCTTTATGATTATCTTAACAATTATTTACACTAACTTATTTTAATAAAGGAGTTTTCCAATGTTTGAAAAAGCCGTTATCTACGCAACAAATGCCCACAACGGTCAGACAAGAAAAGGCACCAATCTTCCTTTTATCATCCACCCTATGGAAGTTGCTGCCATCGTTGCTGCTATGACTCTCGATCAGGATATGCTTTGTGCCGCTGTCCTTCATGATGTTGTTGAAGATTGTGACGGAATCTCGATAGAGACATCCGTCGTGAATTCGGTGATATCGTTGCTTCTTATGTCCATCAGGAAAGTGAAGATAAGAGTAAGACATGGGTTGAGAGAAAAGGCCATACGATTGATTTCTTAAAGAACCGTGCATCCCGCAACGCTAAGATCATCGCCCTTGGTGACAAACTTGCTAACATCCGTGCACTTTATCGGGATTATAACATCCTTGGCGAAGAGTTATGGGAGAGATTCAATATGAAGGATAAGAAGATGCAGAGTTGGTATTATCGTGGAATGATCGAAGGTTTTGCTGATCTTTCAGAATTTCATGAGTATGAGGAATACTGTCAACTTGTAAATGAAGTTTTCCCTGAAGAGTAACACAAAAGAAAAAAGAACTGATTTCGCAAACATTGTTAAATGTTTGTAAAATCAGTCTTTTATCAGATTCTGAACTCTTTTGCCATCAAGATCGTTGCGATCGCTAGCAAAATACTACAGATAAAGATAGAACTTCCTCCTGCACGACCGGTTAAAAATCCTCCGATCACTGCTCCAATAATGAAGAAAGTAATAATTCCATAATATCGTAAACTTTTTTGTTTTAATGTCTTATCTCCTGTTTTAAAGTACTGGCACAGTGCTTCTGTTCCACTTCTTAAATTACCAGTACACATCGTACTGGCAAATGGATGCCCATGAACCTTCGAAATGTCTCCACCTGCATAGAACATACAAAAGAAATCAGTACATTCGCCACAACATCATATTGTCCCAGCGGAATAAATCCAACAACCGTTATCAGCACAAACTCAAGTGCCACAGTTCTCTGTCTCCAATGAATCTTATGTTCTTCCTTATAAAAATACTTTATGACCTCAACAAGGATTACGCCCACAGCAAATGCAAGAATTGGAACAAAATAGTAAAATGCCTGTGTAAAATCCCGCTTTTGAAGATTCACACCAAACAATACGATATTTCCTGTCTGTGCATTTGCAAATACATGTCCACGCATTAAATAACTGTAGGAATCAAGAAAGCCTCCTACGATTGCAAGAATTGCTGTTAAGAAAAAACTCTCTGACATCTGCAAACGTTTTTCTTCCATTAAATCTGCACTTCCTTTCCAAGCTCATAAAAAGATCCCATCAGTGTGATCATATCATCTAAATCTTTGCATCCGGCAGTTTCGTATGTTGAATGCATGGATAACTGTGGAAGTCCGATATCTGCTGCCTTGATCGACACCTGTCCAGTCAGGATATTACCAAGTGTTGAACCGCCTAACATATCCGAACGGTTAAAGAATACCTGACACTTAATCTTTTCTTTTTTACACAGATATTTTACGAGTGCCGCTGAATTCGCATCGGTTGTATATTTTTGTGATGCATTGTATTTTAATACAATTCCTTCATTGATATACGGACGGTTCGTAGGGTCTGTCTTATCCTGATAGTTCGGATGAACTGCATGAGCGTTATCTGCAGATAACATAAAGCTGTCTGCCACCGCCATATAATATTCTTCTTCATTTTTTCCGCAAAGATAACTGATCCTTTTTAATACCTCTGGGAAAAATGTTGATCCAGCCCCTTGCTTTGTACCGCTTCCGACTTCTTCATTATCAAAGACCGCACATACTGTGACATAATCTTTGGAAAGCTTTGCATTTAACATTCCTTCGATGGATGAATATGCACATTCAAGGTCGTCTAATTTGGGAGCTGCAACAAATTCTTCATTGATTCCTAGTGTTGTTCCTCTCATTCGGTTATATAAAAACAGATCATAAGATAAGATATCTTCTTTCTCAACGCCTGATTCTTTGGCGATCATTTCCTCAAAACCATCTTTTGTAAGATTTCCTCCACATAATGGCAGGAGATCTTTTTGTGGATTTAACTGTTTTGATTCATTTGAAGATCTTGACATATGAATTGCAAGATTCGGAATGATCATAAGATCTCTGTCAATATTGACCAACTGATCTTTGATCTGTCCGTTTTCTTCTATTATAATACGTCCCGCAACAGATAATGGACGATCAAACCATGTTTCTGGGATCATTCCACCATAACGTTCAATATTTAATTTCGTATAATGTTTCTCAACTGACATCTCGGGCTGTTCTTTGATACGGTATGTTGGAGAATCACTGTGGCTTGCCACGATGTGAAACCCTTGAAAATCCTTCTTAGGAAGATGAAAGGCTAAAATAGAACTTCCATTTCGTTCTACAAAGTAACTTTTTCCTTCTTCTAAATTCCAATGTTCTTTTTCTTCTAACTGTATAAAATCATGTTCCAAGAACTGTTTTTTGCATTTTCAATCACATGAAAACAACTTGGACTGTGATCAATAAACTGAATTAAATTTTTGACACTGTTTTCCATTTTTTAATTCCTCCAAGGCAAAAATTTTCTAACGCTATTCTATCACAATTGTATACAAAAAGAAAGAAAAGCACTTATATCAATTTGATATGTTTGTAATATGATTTTACTCATTTTCTTATTTTTTTGTAAAAATAACAGGCTTTTTCCAAGTTTTTGGATATACTAAAATCAACTTAACAATATACGAAACAAAAAGGAGATTTTATAATGAATGCATATCCATATATCAAAAATATTGTCCACGAAAAAGTACTCAAAATTGCTGACCAGGTCAATGCAGATGCTGATCAAGTTGTAAGCAAGACTTTAGCACAAAATGACTTTGTCAGTGTTACACTCTTTGCTTTTTCCAAAGGAGAAGATATTTCTACTCATGACTCGATCGGAGATGCAATGGTAACTGTCATTGAAGGCTGCGGAAAATTTATTGTAGATGGCAAAGAATATATCGTAAATCAAGGGGAATCTCTTGTCATGCCTGCAAAGAAACCACACTCTGTTCATGCAGTAGAAGCATTTAAGATGATGTTAGTTGTCGTCTTCCCATTAGAACAGGATTAATCTATGGAACATAACTTATCAAACAGAGATGAACTTATCTGATGGTACAATCCAGAACACTACATTTCTTATTAAATCCGAAAAATCAAAAATCGCCCCAATGTGCGAAACCTGTGCCGCACGTTGGGGCAAGACTGGGATATAAGCCAATTATCTTTGGTATTGAACGAATCCCTATATAACTTCAATATGTAATTTTTCGATACTATCTTTTAATTCCTTTGATATTTTATCATCCGTGATAATCACATCAAACTCTTCAATCTTGGCAAATGAACAAACTATTTTCGTTCCAATCTTACTGCTATCACAGAGTAAATATCTCTGATTCCCATACCTCCAACGGTACACTCAAATGATGTTCGAACTCTTCCACCTAATAAAATTAAATGAATTTCTGAATATTTTTGCAATTTTAATGCGATCTGCAGATCATTTGTAATTACTGTAAGATTATGAATATCTTTCAATAACTCTGCAAGATCTAATGCTGTCGTTCCACTATCTAAAAGAATTGTATCTCCATCTTCAATCTGAGCTCATGCTTTCTTTGCAATACATTCTTTCTCTTCTTTATTTTTTTCTCGTCTTGATGATATCGAATCCTCTCCATAAACTGGATCTTCTTTTAAGATCGCACCTCCATGTGTTCTTGAAAGCAAACCTTTTTGCTCTAATTCAGTCAGATCAATTCGTATTGTTGTTCCACTGACTCCAAATTTCTTGATCAATTCTGTATTGCTTACACGCTTATTAACTTTAAGCATTTCTAAAATCTTTTCTTGTCTTTCTTCTGCAAACATGTATGACAACTTCCTCCTTCATCTGACTCATTTATTTATTCAAATTTTAACATATTCTATCTAAAACTTCTATGAAATAAATATTTTTTCAAAAAAAGATATGCTCTTACAAATTTATGCATGAACATATCTTTTAAATCAAAATCACTACTATCTTGTCTCTTTTATTTTTCTATGATTGCATCGTATTGTTCTCCCTCAAGGAAATTTTCTACAGAATAATGAATCGCATTTGGTCTGACAGCTATTGCACGATCTGTTAGAGATTTATGTGTAACTACAATGTCTACATCTTCTGGTAAAGATGGAATTGATACATTTTTCATTTCACTTGTCAACCATTTATTGAAACTTTTCAAAACTAAATAAATCAAAATACAACCATACAAAAGAAAATAAATTTCAAAAATGGCATCTAACACCCTACAGCAGCCATAATTTAAAAGTGTAGATACAAAAAACGCAAGGTAGTTTATGACCATATGAATACGTCGGCACTTAGCGATTGGATGATTGAACGATCATTCAAGAGCTTAGTACAGTTACGTAATTCATCTGAGCGAGAGCGGATCATAAACTACCTTGCGTTTTTTGTATCTACACTTTTAAATTATGCCAAAACTTTTCCTTCAGGGAATGCACTTCGAAATACGAATCTTGTAAGTGGTCCTGCAATGATCAACTGATATGGAAGTGCCATTACAAAATTCTTTGGAATATTTGTAAGCCAGATGATCAGTAAATTTGAAAAATTTCCCATCTCTACACTTACTTCTACTGCTCCATAAAGTGACATAATGATCACCATAGGAACAACCATACAGCAAGATACTGAAATAACTTTTCTTAAAACAGAACTGTCTGGTTTTACAAGATATTTAAACGCAAATCCTTTTGCGATCTTAGATACAAAGAACCAGTCGCAGCACATTGCAAAAATATATGCGATCGGGAAGCCTAACCATCCGGCTTTGATGGATTCCATTGATAATCCTCCCATATGTAATGATACGTTGTATATGCTCATCCAAAATACCATCATGAAACACATGATGAATGTATAGATAAGGCTTTCTCTTTTATTCTGTGGCATTTTCTTTTCTCCTCTTCTTGTTGTAATAAATTGTTGCTTTTCTTCAAGAAATAAGGCAAAAATAGTGGAGACCCTCAACCAAACTCGTTGCGGATCTCCACTTTCTATTGTGTGCAATCTTCACTGCGTTCTTTCCTGCTTATTTCTTGTCAATGCATTATTATACACACTTTTTATGTCTTGTATAAGCACTTTTTTTAATTTCGTCACATTCTTTAATTTAATTATTATACATATCGTATTTTTGTGCATTTTCCACAACGAAATATGTTAAAATGTAATTAGAAACAATTAGTTTTCATATACTTAAGAAGGAGGGATTTTCTCATGAAAAGAAATGTATACAGGATTTTAGGTTGTTTTCTTTTTGCTTTTACATTATGCATTATAACACCATCATTTGCAAAAGCTTCTGTTAAAAACATACCTCAAACAAAAACTTCTGGAACTTATGCTGGTAATGTTGACATCACTGGAGACAGAAATGCTGATTCTGTGATCATCCGTACAACACCCGATCAAGAAGTCTGGTACATCAACCGTTTTACGATCTATCTAAATGGAAAAAGGACCACAGAAATATCTCTCCGTGATCACGACTGTTATGACCTCACTGTAAAATATGCAAAAATGAACAAACAACATACATTTATCCAGATCATTGGCCGTGGTGAAAATGACTACGTTACTTATAATGAAATCTTTACTTATAACAAAAAATCCAACCAATTTCGTGTTGTAAAATCTTTGAATGATCGCTCATCTTACGCTGAAGAAATCGTTACTGCCAATAAAAAAGGGATTACCGTTAAACATCGTGTACAACCTATGGAAACCGGATGGATCAATTGGACACTGCCTTTTAAATACAGTAAGCAAAAATTCATTAGAACTGCATCTTCTACAAAAACGGTACGAAGCGAACTTGGACAAAACAGAAAAGATAAATATTCAAGATACTTTGCAAAAAACAAGTTTATCACTGCCAAAAAAGTAACTTTTTATAAAAAAGCTGGCAGCAAAAAAGTTGCTTTTCGTGTACCAAAAGGGAAAGCTGTAACTTTAAAGAAATTAATTTATTCTAAGAAAAAGATTTATCTACAGTTTAAATACGGGAAGAAATATGGCTATCTTCGTGTAAATCGGGCAAATTATAACTTTGAAAAACCACTTTTTCAGAATGTTAATTCACGATTATCTGGCTGATCATTTTCAATACCAATCAAAAAAGAAAAGAACAACCATTTTGACGTTCATAATATGGTTGTTCTTTTCTTTTTAGTTTTTTTGAATTATATGTGTTTGAGTTTTATATGTTTTTTGGAGTTTTATTTTTTTATATTTTTGGAGTTTTCATTTATGATTATCTTTGTTTATCTTATATGTTTCTTAGGAGTTTGGCAATTTTATAACATCTACCATAAATTTTTATAAATTTCTTTTACATCTTCTGCTGTGATCGCTTTTCTTGTATTGGATGGGCTTCCACTTTCCATAGCATCTGCTGCCATTTTATCGATCACATTAAAGAATTCTTCTTTGTTGATTCCGTATTCTTCCAGTGTTGGTGTTTCAAGTTCATCGCAGATATCAACAACCGCCTGAAGGAATTTTCACTTGCTTCTTTATCGGAATCTACATCACTCGCAGCTCCGATTGCTCTTCCAAGATCTGCAAATCTATCGTAAGCACCATCTAAAGCATAGATGAAGCATTGTTTTAATAACATCGCATTGGATAATCCATGCGCTACATGGAATAATGCCCCGATTGGACGGCTCATTCCATGAACTAATGTAACAGATGCATTGTTAAATGCGATTCCTGCTTCTAACGCTGCGATTGACATCTGTTCTCTTGCTTCTACATTCTTTCCATCATGGAATGCAACTGGCAGATATTTGAAGATTCGTTTGATCGCTGATAATGCAAATGTATCAGATAATGGCTGTGCAAGTTTAGATGTATACGCCTCTGCTGCATGTGTCAGTGCATCTAATCCTGTTGCTGCTGTGATCTTTGGTGGTGCAGTCATTGTAAACTGTGGATCAATGATCGCATAATCTGGCATTAACACTGCACCTTTTAATAACATTTTTACATCATTTTGTGTATCTGTAATGATCGTAAACTGTGTTGCTTCTGATCCCGTACCTGCTGTTGTTGGAATTGCAACCGTTGTTGGAAGTTCCCCACCAATGATCTTTCCCATATAGTCGGAGATATTTCCACCATTTGCAACGAGTGCTGCGATGGCTTTCATAGAGTCGATCGGACTTCCTCCACCTAGTGCAACTAAGAAATCGCATCCGTTTTCTTTGTAAAGCTCTAATCCTTTATTGATCATAACATCAGTTGGTTCCCCATTGATCTCATGATAAATCAACATAATCTACATTTCCGTTTTTAATGCTGCTTCTACTTTTGCACAGTTTCCAAGTTCTACCATTACATTGTCTGTAACAATCAGTGCTTTTTTACCAAGCTGTCTTAATTTGTCTTCTGCCATATCAAGTGCGCCGGCACCTGTAAATATATTTCCTGGTGCAATAAATTCTCTTGCCATGTTCTTTTCCTCCTGTTTTTATTGATTAAAATTGTGCATCATGAAGCCAGAGATATCTCTCATCTTCATTTCGATCTGTCTGTAACCAAGGGTTCCATCCAGATGGCGGATCATCCAGCATGTATACATCTGGAATCCTGGTGCAACAGCCTGTGGATGTAATTCTCCACCTGGGATTGCTGAAAAACTTCCATCTGTACTTTTAAATACCTGATCACCTACGAAACTTGCTCCAAATCCTTCCGGACGGTCAAATTTAAAGTAGTAAGTTTCTGGCTGTGGGTGTCTGTGTGGCAGATATCCTGACCAGTTTCCTCTGTCATTTAATACTTCTCCAAGTACCATATTAGAATATGGAGCGATATCATGATCAAAGATCGTATTTACACGGCGTTTTGCCACATTTCCAAATTTACCAACAGAAGAATATCCCCATGGAGCATCTTCTGGTTTATATAATTTAGTGTCAAACTTTGTATCATTCTTTGTTGACTGAACAAGGATCTCACTATCTGCAAGTGCCTTAACACTTACCTTAGATTCTGTTGCTGCATGCACACACCAAGGTCCTTCTGTGAAAACATCCTTTCGATCTGCTTTCGCTGTCACATCATCAAATACAAATTCAATAGAACCGCTTAATAATAAGACTGCTGTTTCCTCACCTGTCTTTTGAAAACTTTTTTCGTCTCCTGCCTTCATTCGATATACTCGAACATCCATTAACATATCCTTATATTCATTGTCATAAGTTGTTAAGATCTGTTCTCCATTTTCATCAAATTCAGGATATCCAAATACTTTACCCATTGTCTCTTCCTTCTTTCTATTAGTAAGCTCTTGCTTCTTTTCTTCCTTCCATAACACCTTCACATGCCTTGCGAACGCTTTCTTTTTCAGAAGTTGTAGCAATTCCAACATTCCACCATGATTCATATCCATCTGTCATTGTCTTTGGAATTACTTTTAAGTCAAATAAGCATGCAACGTTTTGTTTCTTAGCATCTTCTAAGGCTGCTCTTAATTCTTCGATCGTCTTACATGTATAAGATTTTAATCCATATCCTTCTGCAACTTTTGCATAATCAACTGGGATCAGATCTCCGCAAGGTTTATTTCCTTCTCTGTAACGGAATTCTGTTGCAAGGGATCCAATACCATGATTCATCTGCAGATTATTGATGCATCCAAATCCACAGTTATCGAATACTAAGATATTTGCTTTCTGTTTTTCCTGCATCATTGTCATGATCTCACTGTGTAACATCTGGAAACTTGCATCTCCAACAACTGCATAGACTTCATTGTCAGGCTCTGCAAGTTTAACTCCGAGTGCTGCTGCAACTTCATATCCCATACAAGAATATCCGTACTCTGCATGATATCCACCACGTTTATCTGTTGTCCATACACGCTGCATACAACTTGGTAAGCTTCCTCCTGCTGTGATGATCGTTGCATCTTCATCGATCACATCTCTGATCGTTGCTAATGCTGCTGTCTGTGTGATCTTACCTTTTGTCAGCTCCACGAATTCTGGAATTGTTCTTTGGATCCATATTTTTGATCATTGGTTCAAATGTTTCATCATATTTGTACTCAGCCAGACGTTTCATTTCTTTATCCCATACAGCCTTGGCTTCTTCAATCTCTCCATTATAAGATGAAACATAATTCATTGCTCTTAATTTTTCAGCTAATGCTTTCACTGTTACTTTTGCATCTCCAACTGCTTTCACAGAATCTAATTTATATGCATGATATCTGCTGTTATTGATAGATACAAACTTCACATCAGGATTTGCAAACTGTCTCTTGGATCCTGTCGCGAAATCTGACATTCTGCTTCCGATTGCAATGACTACATCCGCATCTTTTGCAAGAACATTGGATGCATAAGTACCTGTAACACCGATTCCTCCCATGCAGTATGGATGGCTTGATCTACATGCACTTTTTCCTCCCTGTGTCTCACCAAATGGAATCTTGAATTCTTCACAAAATTTTTCTACTTCTTCCCCAGCTTCAGAGTAACGAACACCTCCACCAACGATAACAAGTGGTTTCTTCGCATTTGCGATCACATTTGCAATGTCTTCAATCTCTTCTTCCACTGCCACTGGTCTTGTGATCCTGTGAACTCGTTTCTCAAAGAAATATTCAGGGAAATCAAAAGATTCACCTTCAACATCCTGGCAAAGACCGATGCAGCATGCTCCTGTTTCTGCTGGATCTGTTAAAACTCTCATTGCATTGATCAGTGCTGTCATGATATGTTCTGGTCTTGTAACTCGGTCCCAATATTTGCACACTGGCTTAAATGCATCATTTGTTGTTGTTGATAAACTATTGCTCTGCTCTAACTGCTGAAGAACTGGGTCTGGCTGTCTTGATGCAAATGTATCTGCTGGAAATACTAATAATGGAA
>ENA-OQEX01001012-OQEX01001012.1-human-gut-metagenome-genome-assembly--contig:-NODE-1012-length-11869-cov-2.449668_pt1 | contig 11869 bp, 25 predicted proteins | sample MGYA00242802_ERZ504649 | MGnify/ENA primary metagenome ERZ504649 (study PRJEB26092, sample SAMD00036194) | human gut metagenome | host: Homo sapiens | study: EMG produced TPA metagenomics assembly of... | reverse complement strand
GAAAAGGTTGTGACAAACGAAGACCTTTCCCACATGGTAGAGACCTCGGACGAGTGGATTACAAAACGGGTGGGCGTGAAGCAGCGCCATGTCTGCACCACAGAGACCGCCACCGACATGGGCGTGGAGGCGGCCCGGCGCGCCTTGGAGAACAGCGGCGTAAAGCCCGAGGAGCTGGATATGATCATCGCAGCCACCATCAGCGCGGACACCATCTCCCCCGGCCTGGCGGGCATGGTGCAGAACCGCCTGGGCGCCGGCAGCTGCCCTTGTTTTGACATCAACGTGGCCTGCCCGGGCTTTCTCTATGCCCTGGATGTGGCCGACGGCTTTTTTGCCCGGGGCCGGGTGAAGAAGGTGCTGGGTGGTCAGCTCCGAGCGCATGAGCGGCTTGATCGACTGGGCCGACCGGAGCACCTGCGTCATCCACTCATAGTTGATGATCTCCGCCGTGAGGTATGCCTCCTCGCTGGCCCGCTGGGTGTCAAGCCCAGCCACATTGATCAGCGTCGCCATGTCCCGCTTATATTGCCCCTTGAGGCGCTTATGCAGGACGGAGGCAACCTGCTCATCATCCGTGATTGCCCGGATCGTCTGGTCGAGGCTGCCCTCGATGTAGCTGCCCTGACAGGCCATTACGATCAGTCGCTTAAGATCATCCGTCGGCTTGCTGACCGTCTCGGTCTTAATGTAATCATCGGCGACGTCGCCGAGCAGGCCGCGCAGCATGTGGCTGGAGCCAAGCTTGGGGGCCTCGGTCATGCTGACCGTAACCCGCCCGCCGTCGCTGCCCAGGTACTCAACCGTCTTGAGCTTGGTGTCCTTGAGGTCGGCAACAGCGAGACGCTCAAAATATGCCTTGAGCTCTTCGGCTCGGCTCTTAAGCCGGGCCATCTGCTGGGTGAGGACGGCGTACTCGTTGACGCGCTGCGTAACGTTATCCATTGTCGCCCTCCATCTCATCCAGCGCCTCCAGCATCTCCCGCAGGCACTTGCGGCAGGCGGTGATGCCTCTTGCGACGAGGACGTCCTCCGTGCTGCCGCAGCGGGGGCAGGTGTCCATATGCTGATTGATGGTAATGCCGCGACTGATGCTATGCGGCCCACTGAGCGTCAGTGTCAGGTCGACCACCATACCGGGCATGAGCCCGGCCTCGTGCCGCAGACGCTGCGGGATCGTGATCCCGCCCTTGCTGCTGATCCGTCGTGTGTAGGTCATTGTCTTAATCCTCCTGTATGTCGCGCGGTGGGCATGGCAGCAGGATAATCAAATCGGCAACGATCCAACCGATGATGATATGGTCATGGATCGCTAAGATTAGCCACACCATTGTCGCAAGTATACCTAGCCCACATCCCCGCACATAGTACCGATATTGCGTACTGTGCCTCCTCATCGCTTATCACCCCGGTGCTTATAGGTGATCCAGAGCGCCAGCGTCAGGAGGGATATCCAACCGAGGATCACCCCGGCAAACAGACCGAGCCAAAAATTAACCATCCGTCCCATCCTCCTCCACCTTACGCAGCTTGTCCACGTTGCAGTGATCGCTTAACTCCTTGAGCCATACGTGCCACTGATCCAGCCAGCGCATGTAATATGGCTTGCCAGCGACGGTGTACTGCGTGCCGTCTCCGCCGATCAGGACGACCTTGTCGCCCCGCTTGAGATCGCTCTCGCACCTGTTGATCTGCATGGTATTGCCTCCTCTATATATTGTCCCCGCTCTGCATCTCTCCGGGCTTGCGACCGGTGCCTTGCGGCAGCTGCATTAGGGTGGGGCCATATGGCCCCAAGGTTGCAATTGGCAGCGATTTGACACTCGTTTCAATCCACGCGCCCGCACGGGGCGCGACTGCGTTATGTTACTGATACCGCGCCGGGTAATCGTCATCTCTGACCCGCGCGATATTGTCGATCCCAATGATCCCATCGTAACCCTTAAGCGTCACGGCCAGCTTGCCGCAGCAGGGGCAGGGCTCCGGCCCCGTCGCTACCACCCACACCTTGCCCCGATGCTGCTTGGCGTCCGGGCCGTGGGTGATCACCACCCGGTCTCCTGCGTGGATCGGCGTCTCCTGTGCCATAGCCATCCTCCTCTCAATTGCCTCACTCTGCATTACTTGCGGGCTTGTGACCGCCATCGGCTGCATTAAGGCGGGGCTTTATTGCCCCGTACTATCATGATTAACAGGTTGTATCTGATGGCGGCAGTTGACGTGATGCAGGGCTTTGCCTGCGACGTCCACGCCGTCCTGATACCCCTTGCGATAGCCACGTTGATAGGTCTTGGGCTGTCTGCGCTCCTGCCCGATGATGCTCCCCGCGTACAGCTGCAGGGGGATCATCAGCAGCATCACAACCTCGCCGCCCGGCAGCCGTGGCGGCAGTATCCTATGATATTGACGATGTTAATGATTGTCATGCCGGTAAGCAGGCCAGCGATATAGATTATCCCGGATCGTGTCTTAGTCATGATGTCCCTCCTCAGATGATGACGATGCCCATGTTGCGGGCTCTGGCGTACAGGCTGTTGTAGCGATATCGTCGTTGTCTACCGCGTTGCGGTAGACGTTGACCGCGCCCCGGATACCCCATTTGCTGCGGCAGACGCCGCCAAGAAATTGGAGCTCCTTCTCCTTGCGCTGCTCGGCCAGCAGCGGGAAGAGCAGCTTGACATCATCGTCCTTGATGTCCCGCGTCGTGTACCGGCGCGGGAATCGAATGCGGGAAAACTGCTGCGCAAACAATGCCTCCTGACGGCCCTTGAGCCGGTCATATATCTCAGAGTTGCCGATCAGCACGATGCCAATGCCGTCCCGGTCAAGATCGCAAAAATCCCTGATCTCCTCGATTGCCGCATACTTGAGGTGCTGGGCCTCATCGATGATGATGACCTTGTTGCTGCCGTCGAGCTTGGCGTGCAGGTCGGCGTTGAGCTGCACCTTGTTGGAGTTGTAGGGGATTTTGAGCTCCCGCGCCATGAGGCGCAGGATATTGGTGCCCGTCCCCATGCTCGGCGTGAGCGTTATATAATAGCTCTGTGTGGGGTTATCCTTAAGGTATTGCCGGGCGGCCTTGGTTTTGCCGATCCCCGCGTCGCCGTGGGCAATCGCAATACCCTTGGCGAGCTGGCAGTACCGGATCAGGTTGTAGATGTCCTCTGAGATCGACGTTGGGATGTAGTCCTGCGTGGAGCCGTAGGTGATCGCCTTATCCTGCGCCTGCTCATGCTCCATCGCCGTGCGCAGGTACTCCTCGATGGCCTGCTCCGTGGCCGCGATATCCCCGTTGTACTGACCGCGCAGCCATTGGCTGATGATCGCCTTATTGATCCCGCTAACCTGCGCAAGCCGCGCCTGGCTCATGCCGTGCTCCCGCATGTACTGTTGTACGCGGGCCTGCAGCTCCGCGTTATGGGCCTTACTCATCCTGATCGTCCTCCTTAATGATGTCGTCATCGTCTACTGATATATTGATCGTGGCGTCCATCCGACGCCGGATTGCCTTGGCATATTGCTCCCGCAAGCGGTGCAGCTCCATTGTGTCGTGCGCCGGATCGTCCGCATAGGTGTTGAGCCTGTCCCGCAGGCGTGTAAGATCAGAGGTCATAGCCATCCTCCTCCTTGCCCTTGGCCTGCGCGCGCTGCTCCGCGTTGCGCACCATGCGGCTCAGATCGTCCGCACCGACCGCCTTAAGCAGCGGCTCCGTGTTGTCCGCCGCCCGCTGCACGTCCAGTATCTTGGGCTCGGCGTCCGGGATGATCTGTGCCTCCCGGTTGATGTGGGCCTGCTGCAGCACCAGATTGAGGCCGTCTGCTTGCCGATTGCCGGGAGGGTGCTGTACTCCAGCGCCTCCTTGGTGATCCGCTCCATGCGCCTGACCTTGCCGATAGCCTCTTTGACCTCATCTTTGCTGGTACCGTAGGTAAGCACCGCCGTATTGTCGGCGGGGACGGTCATCAGGTAACGATCCTGCAGGTCGTAGAGCCTGACCTCGCTGAGGTCGTCAGGATCGTATCGGTAATAGACCTCCTGTCCGCGCAGCGCGTTGACCATATCAGCCGTCCAGTAGTCGATCCGCTGCCCGGCGATATCCAGATGCACGCCGCGCCTGCCGACCTGCTGCGGTCGGCTCGACCGCATGAGCATCAGCGCCAGCTCGTCCGCCGAGGCGACCCGCTTGCGCTGCAAATGCTCGTTGTAGACCTGCATCCGGGGTTTTCCACGGTCGCGGCCACTGTGCCGCCGTAGGCTGCCGGTTAAAGTAGTACTCCAGCAGCTCCGTCACGGCCTGCGTCATCGTCTCGTCCGTTGGGATACTGCCGTCATCCTTGAGGATGTGCTTGAGGCACTCTGGTTTCTCGACGGGGTTGCACCTGTATAGGTGGCAAAAAGGCGGCTTAAATGATCCTTGATGTCCCTAAACCGGCGCTCAATGATCTTGGCCTTGGCGTTTCGGACAATGGCATTGGTCATCTTAATCCCCAGCCGCTCAAATACGGGCGGGGGAGCGTACTTGTCCTGCCCATCCTTTGTCTTTTTCGCCCGGTGGCCGAGGCCGCCGATATCATGCGTCAAAAACTCGCGGCCATTGTCAACGTAGATATTATCCGGGATGCCGTATTGCAGGATGCCCTTGCGCAGGGCGATCAGCGTCGCCTGCGAGCACGGCGCGTCCGTAATGTGACACGCGGTAAAGATGCCCGACCGCGCGTCAAAAAATGCGGTGAGATAGAGGCGGTGCCGGGTGCCGTCCGCCCGCTTGGAGATCACGTCAAACGTGTGGTTATCCGCGATCCACCACTCGTTGCTCGCCATATCTCGTATACACGACGGATATATGGGGCGCAGCGGTCTCTGTATGCCTTTTGGCCTTCGCGGCCCAGCACCTTGACGGGCATCGGCACATCTGTCTTGAGGTGCCGGGTGAACGTCTCATAGCTTGGGATGGTATCGTATAGCTCCGGGAGCTCCTGGCCGATCCATAGCTTGGTGTACTCATAGCACCGTCTGGCTGGATGCTGCGCCTCATCCAGCCAAAAGCTCAGAAACGCCTGCCAGACGGTCTCGTTGATGCTGCTCCGGCCCTTGCGCCACTTGCCGCGCTTGTCGATCAGGCCGTTGAGGTCGTCCTCCCGGACGGCCCGCCACTTACGGTATAGGATATCCGTGGAGAGCTCCTCGCCGGGGTGCTGCAGGTTGTATAGCAGGATATATTGCTCATCCACCTGCGTCTTGTTGGCTCCCGGCTGGCTGCGGTACTCCTGCCACTCGGCCACCACCCGCCGCCAGTGCGCGATCTCCTCGCGCTCCGCCCCGCTGTATGTATCCAGCGGTTTGGCTCAACCTTGGGGGCCGGGGGCGGCGCTGTGGGCCGGTGCTGCTTGAGGTACTTATCCTGCAGCGGCGCGTCGAGCGAGCTGAGCGGGATCAGTACTTAGGTCGGTTGTTGGCGTTGAGCGTCCGATCCGCTTTGATCTCTCCCGTCTCTGCAAGTCGTTTTGCGTGCCGGTAGCTTATCCCCATGAGGGATGCGAGTTCTTGACATGTCAGCATTGTCTCCATTGATATCTCACCTGCCTTTGACCTGCCATCATCAGACCGTGGTGGTCATCCCACGATGACGGCCAGCTATGGCCGTTTCGGCTGTTTTGTGGTATAATTTGTATAATTAACAAAAGGATGTGATATTGATGTCATTCGGAATCGAAACCTTTGCGCCGCCTTTAAAATGTAAATTGCCTTTGTTAGAGTACGACATTGCCTCTACTGTTCCGAATTTTGCAAGTGGACGGAGGGTGTCTGGCCCGAATACCTCGTTGATTTTAAGGAAAAAGTCCTTTCTTACTCTAGGCAGCTTAAGCGGCTTAAGCCTCAAATAACGGATATTTCTCCAGATATCAGGATTTACATTCTGGATCACCGCCTGTCATTGCTCTTTGCTGCATTAGACGATACCGGCGAAGTGGCTACCTTCATTACAAAATTTTGCGCGCAGTATGAACGTCATGATATAGAGACGAATTATTATGGCGATGGAGAAAAAATTGCTGATGTGCTTCCGTGTAAAATGAATGGAGAGTTAAGCTTCGCATCTGATGCCAAAGAATTGGCTAGATTTAACAAGATGTACGGATTCGTCCCGTCTGAAATGTTTGCCTGTCCCGCTGTGCTGATTTTTCAAGATGATGATTTAGCCGCCGTTTATCAGACTACAATGAAGCACTGTGTTTTGATAATGGATAAATTCCACGATAAAAATCTTGTGGATTTAAAATCAGTTCTCAGCCAAGTGGAGCTGTGCGATCCAATTTTGTTTTAAATTCCTTTCCATAATATTCTCCACAAAGCTCATAGGGTATTCTCTGCTGTTGGAGGATTTTCTCAATCTGAACAATCGCCCGAACCCACTGTTTCCATACACCGAATCGGCCCCGTGGTACTTTGATGTACACTTTATTTTCCATTGTACGCACTGCCTTAACAGCAGCTTTGATGTCATCATTTGTAACCGCATAGAGCAGGTGCTCTTCTGTGGATTCGTGATCTTGCATCAAATTGGTGCCAAAAGCACGCTCACAAAAGCTTAGCTGTGCCATTTGCAAGGATGGAAATATGTGCGCTGTGTACCCCGCGCTTATCATAATCGACAGCCCAAACAACATACGGTTCCGGCGCACCGGGGTGCTCATTTTTTGCAATTACATACTGATTGTTGTAGTTCCCGATCAGTTCAAAGCCTTCGGGTAGTTTGATGTCTAAGGTCATTTTGATCTCCTTTCTCATGGCCTGTCTCATCAGTTGCGGGAGGCCGTCTCCGCAAGACCGCCCGCTCGGGCGGTTTCGACTCATAGCAGGCCCAGTGCCTGCATGGCTCCTAACACTGCAATCAGCACGGCGGCCAGTGGCACGCCTAAAATGATGCCTTTCACGCTTCGAGCCTCCCTTCTTCATCGTTGTAGTTCACGTACAGCATTTTTGCATAGCGGCATACTGATGCGATGGATATCGGCACGCCTTGACTTGCAAGATACTGTGCAACATCAGAGTATGTATACCTGCCGTCGCAGAGCATGCTCTCCACTTCGCGCCGCAGGTTGGTATCCAGTCTGGAGATAATGCTGACCGGCCTTTTCCAACGGCGTTGTTTTGGCTTCTCAGGCTCTGGCTGCGGCATCGGCTGTGCAGACTGTATCGCCGTAATCATGACCGGGATCATCTGTTTCATGACCTCTGCCACGGTTTCCGCGACCGTCTGCTGAATGGTTGAACTAGAATTTTCCTTTTTTTGAATCGCCGGTAAAATTTCATGTAAAATCCAAGATTCAAAACGATCAGCAGAGTGCAGTTTACTGTGGGTAATGAGACGTAATAGATCACTCTCAGGGATAAAGTACATAGTGATCGATTTTTTCGGGCTTTGTGGATGGGAAGTTGTGCGTTCTATAGAATCTCTACAATGTCTCCTAATCGCATCACGCGGATGCGCATACCCTAGGATTCGCGCACAGCCTGTGGCCGGAAAGTATGTTTTTCCATCAATTTCAAGCACATTAAGCTCCCCAAATTCCGTGTGCCTGAAAGTTTGCAATTCCTCCATTTACAACATTTCCTTTCTGGCCTGTCTCGTCAGACCGTGTAGGCCAATTCACGGTGACCGCCCGTTCGGCGGTTTCGACCAGTAGGTGCTCTATGATTTATCGATTCCTTATGGTCTTAGGGATTGCATGTAAATCCTTTATGCACTCTGCTGCTTCTTGTCCACATAAAAGATATCCTCCACCTTACAGCCGAGGGCTTGGGCGATGGCGGCGGCCCTCAGATGGTGCGTAAGCCGTGATTCGCCGCGCTCGATCCGGTTGATGGACTGCCCACTCAGTCCAGCCTTGAGGGACAGTCCATGCTGTGATAGCATGGCGGATTCGCGGCGGCGTTTGATCTCGTTGACACGAGGGGTAAGATACATTATTTTTGCCTCCTTTATCGTTCATTCGGACAACTCTTGTTATTATAATATATCGTTCGTTTGGACATGTCAAGTCCTTTTTAAAATTTTTGTTGTCCATATGGACAGATAATGATATACTGGCCTAAAAGAGGTGTTATGATGAGCATTGCTGATCGATTGAAAGAGTTGCGAAAATCAAAAAATATTACTCAAAAAGAATTATCTGAAAATACCGGAATATCTTTGCAATCAATCGTTAATTATGAAATTGGCCGCCGTGAACCTAACAGTCGAGCGATGGCCGCACTAGAGCGGTATTTTGGGGTAGATGGCAACTATCTGCGCGGCGGGGTTGATCGATCCGCTCTGATCGTCCGCGATGGGCAGGTGCTCAATGGGCTGGATGAGCTGGATAACCTGATGTATCGCTTTAAGGATGCCTACCGGACCACAAAGTCCTCCAACCGACTGCGCGCCACGGAGATGCTTGATGCTGTGCTGGCCCGCATGACCTCCAGCGTCGTCACCAACGCCGCCGATCCAGACTGGACAGCGGAGGAGATCGACCGTTTAATCGGTGTTTTTCTGGCTCTTAACCGGGCCGGGCGCGATAAGCTCTTGGAGCGCGCCGACGAGCTCCAGCAGCTCCCGCAATACCGCAGGGAGTAGCCTCCTCGCGTTTCGCCGCTGTCTTATGCCCTTATCCTATCGCGCCCGTGTGCCTACGTCCCGTTTTTGTTGTAAAATAACGTATTCGGTTATTTTGGTTCCAATAAAGCACAAAAATAGGCCCGGATCGTAATGATCCGAGCCTATTGAACATTGCCGGGTTATTCGGTTTCCTCAATAATATCTTCAATGTGGCAGCCCAGAACGCGGGCCGCCTTGAGCAGCTGATAGACATTGGTCGGCGCGTATCGCTGCGCGTCCCAATCTTCGAGCGTCCGCAAGGGGATTCCCGTCGCGCGGGCAAACGCCGCCCGGCTGTAGCCCTGCTCCTCCCGCATCTGCTGGAGCCTGGTCTTATCCGCCATTAGTCGTGCCTCCTTTGGTGGCCTCTGATAGCCGTAATCAGCGCCGCCGTACCTGCCGCCGCCGCGCCGATGATCGCCGCAGTGCGCCATGCGCCGGGCAGGGGATAGGCTGCGATCAGCAGCGCCGCCGTCAGGCATACCAGTAATAATGTTGACTTGCGCATTTTATCCGGGTATAATAGGGTTGGGTCGATGGAGACCCTTGCGGGCCCCCATCCTCTTACCTACGCCGCTTGCGCTTGGATTTGCTAGGGGCGGTTTTTTCTGCCGCAAACTGATAATGCTGATCACGATTGCTAATGTACCGTTGACGCATGCCCAGATGCTGCAGATGGCTTCCAACCTGTTCACCGTATCACCTCCTTTCATTGTCTATATTATACCACGGTATGCCGTGGTAGTCAATGCTTTTCTGTAATCTTTTTTAGGTTTCTTTCAATTTTTTTATTTGCACATATCGAAATTTGAATTACCATTCTGGAAGCGTTTAATTTTCTCGTTTTGATATAATAAGTTCCGATTGAATGGGACATGCAAAACCGGCCCAAAATGCCCGCAAACAACGTAGCTACTTAATGGGACATGTCCCATTCAAAATTTTTTTATGTCCCATTGATTTCAATTTAAACGGTAGTTAAACTCTGATTATTTGCCCCTCATCCGCGCCGCCGTAAACGCACCGTTTAAATGCTCTGCATTCCCCGCAAGCCCTTATGTATCAATGATTTCCGGCGTTTCTGGCTCAGCAGCGCATAAACGTTTAAATTTCTTTTAAACGTATAATAACGCGCCGTGCGCCGCTTTTTGCTTATTTTCTATAACCGCATCAAATTGCCCGTTTTAGGGTCAAAAAAAATTGCAATCCGGTTTTCACTGGGCTGCAATTTTTCTTTTTTTCGGGTTGGCTTCCACCGATTTTTGTTGTACCTGCGGCGTTTTCGGGGTTTTCCCGGGTTCTCCCGGTTGCCCGTTTAGGCCCGGTGCCCGTATTTGCGTTCTTTCTGCAATTCTACAGGCGAAACGTCCGAACAGAGTGCCACTGAAGGCAGCACGACTGTTACGCTCGACCATTTCCGCGACGTAACCGTCCCTGTCACCTCCAAGGAGCTTACGCTTGATATCAAGGATTTTTCCGCCCAGATTGTAACGCCCGCCATGCAGGCGATCTCTCAGGCGGTCGACAGTGATATCATCGCCGAGGGAATCCGAAGCGCAGGCCGTACCGTGGCAGGAACTGCGGACGCAACTGATCTGAAGGATCTCGCTAATATCGCCAAAGGGTTCGATCTTGCGGCGGTGCCTGTTGCAAATCGGCGTCTGGTACTTCATCCGACGCACAAATACCGCTACCTGACCACGGATAACCTTACGAAAGTTGCGTATGCGGGAACTGGAGACGCGCTGCGCAATGCAGAGCTCGGGCAGATTTACGGCCTCGACACCTACATGAGTCAGAATGCGCCGGATACGCTTGCCGAGAAATCCGGTACGGCGACAGCTGCAAAGATCACCTGCACAGCCGGAGCGGAGACAGTTGCGCTGTCCGGCGTCACTGCGGCGACAGGCACTATCAAAAAAGGTGATGGATTTATCCTGGATGGATATCTTTATCGCTTTGCGGAGGATAAGACAGCAGCCTCCGGGGTGGTTGAAAGTATTGCTATCGACCAGCCAATCCACAAGGCTGTAGCAGAGGCGGAGGATATCTACCTCATTCATACGACGCATTCTCTGGCTTTCCACCGCAACGGCCTAGCATTGGTTACGCGGCAGCTGGAGCTTCCGATGGGAGCATCCAAAGCCTCCATTGCATCTGCGGACGTCTTTGCAGTTCGCGTTGTATTTGATTACGATTCCACCCATAAGAAGGATACAGTCAGCTTCGATGTTTTGTACGGCGTGAAGACGCTCAACTCGAGCATGACTACAAGGCTGGTGGGTAATGGACGAACTGCATGAGCGCATGCTGGAGGATTTATATACCCTGATTGGATTCGAAAACGCTGGAAGGGAGGAGCTTTGCTTTTTCCTGCGATCTGCCGAGGAAAAGGCACTCCGATTCACCCGGCAGTGGGAATTGATCGGCGGCATGCCACAATCGTCGTGGAAATCGCCGCCGATCGGTTTCGCCGGCAGGCGCCGGGCCGGAGGTCGCGCAGCGAGTAGCAAGCCTGACTGACAACGGCCAATCTGTGAGCTTCCAGGCATACGCGGCGGAGGCCGTGCCATCCTCCGGTTTAACGGAGAGCGAAATGCAGGCGCTGTGCGCCTACAGAAGCTGTGGTAGCATGAAAATCCCCGACAAATTCAAAGACATACAGGCAAGAGTGTTCCAGGATAAAACCGTCGAACACTTCTTGCCCATTTCTTCGTCCGGCTCGCTTGGAACGCCCACATCCCAGCCGGCCGATGCGCCTTCTGGAAGATACCAGGTCAACTTTATGCTTGTAACAGACGACCTGAAAGCGCAGGAGTGGGGCCTCAGCATCAACCGGGATGCAGTGATGACGGCATCATTCCCGCCACCGGTCGAGGAAGGGCATTTTATCAGATACAATGGGCAGTTTTACCGCGTTACCGGCGTGCAGCGTTCGACGCTTACACCCGATATCTGCTAAAGGCGGTGGATATATGAGCGTGGAAATTAAGGGCCTCGACAGCTGCGTAGGAAATTACAATCGCTGGGCGGTGAGCTGGAGCAGGCGACGGAAAAAGGCGTGGAGAAGGCCACGAAGACCGTGCAGACGGCCGCAAAGCTGCTCTGCCCGGTTGACACTGGTTATCTGCGCGAGAGCATCCAGACAAATTTGCGTGGCAGCCCTCAGGTGAATACGTCGGTACAGTCGGGAACGATCGTGGAATACGCCCCGTATGTCAGTTCGG
>ENA-OQEX01001011-OQEX01001011.1-human-gut-metagenome-genome-assembly--contig:-NODE-1011-length-11884-cov-1.579485_pt1 | contig 11884 bp, 19 predicted proteins | sample MGYA00242802_ERZ504649 | MGnify/ENA primary metagenome ERZ504649 (study PRJEB26092, sample SAMD00036194) | human gut metagenome | host: Homo sapiens | study: EMG produced TPA metagenomics assembly of... | reverse complement strand
CATTCGTAATATCAAATTGTTTTTTGGGGGTGCTTTCAAAAAGTTTTATTTTTTAAGATAAGCGTAGCGAAGCAACAACGTAGGAGTGAACTGTGTTCGCCCTTAGGCTAGGACAATCGCATGGTGAATCCATATGTATCTCCACAAAGATTAAAATCTGGCGAATGCAGTTCCTTTCTGCGATGCCTTTATTTGTAACGCAGTTTATAATACCATGTCATATAGTGATTGTAAATATAATATGCATTTTAAAACCCCATATCCTTGCGAGCTTATTTTTGAAATTTTTAGATACTTTTCATGCTGAGCGAAGTACATCACAAAACAAAAAGTTTCAAACACTTGCCGATTCAGCAGATCATCAATTTCTCCCTATACGCAAAGATAAGGCTGTTTTTTATTGGAGCAGCACACACGGCCTCCCATAGGCAAAAAGAAAAACTGCCCTGCTGCGATTGCATGCCAGAACAGTTTATGCATCCAAATTTTTATTGTGCATGTCTGATTCAAATTATCTGCCGTATTTTCGCACCATCACCAACACTGCGATCGACAGAATGGCGAGCGTTGCAACTGCTCCGGCAGCAGCAGCGCTATTTCCCTTTTTCAGGCTCATGATTCAACCGGCTCCTTTCATTACATTCCGCATTCCTTTGTTTCCTAATTATATGCCTTTTTGCTCTTGCATGCAAACTATGGTTGCACACAGGAGGATTGATTGACGCGTTGGGAAAGCCACTGCGGCGCCTCTTTTTCTGGAAGAAACAAAACCGCATTTCCCATTTGATCTTCAAATTCTACGAGTATATAATAACCTTCCGTATCCAAAAAATAATGCAGATAGGCATGTGCCATGATCTCTTCGATTTCCTTCTGATCCAGTATGACGCGGGAATGCCGGAATGCCGAAATCGCCGGGCCGTTACTGTAGAAGGATTCATAGCCGGACAAAAGGTTTTTCACCCACCGGCCATGAAATTCCTGGGCAGCGTATCGGATAGAAACATATGGAAACGTTCCACTCGACCCTAAATTTTGCGGAACCATACCATTGGCCTGGATCACCGATAGCTTGCGAATCTCCGGAATTTCCTCCAACAGGTCTGCCACGCCCTGCTGCCGCAGAAAATGAAGCGTATTTGTCATATCTTTGGTGATGGCAATACGGAAGGAACCATAGGAACCCGAAACCTGCCTAACCGGCTGTTTGGAGAAATCGGTTCTTGAATCTGACCGCGCAAACGCAACCGTACCCAGCTCCGGCGAAGAGGGATGATATCTCTCCTGCGCGGTCTGTGCACAAAAATCATCGCTGATGCATTGCAGCAATTCCATACGCTGCTTTTTATTCAAATGCAGCGCCTGCTCCTTTGCCATCCATTTGCCGCTAATTCGTATCAAATCGGAAGCTTGCAGTTCACTTTTCCAGCTATTGAGCCGGTCGAACGCCTCCGGGTCCGGCGCGCCGGTCAGCACCTCCCGAACCATCGCATGGTAACGGTCGCTATCCTCCAACTGCAAGAACTGCATCAACTGGGAAAATGCGATTCTGTCATAATGACGCCTTACCTGACGGCCATCTTTGAGGGTATAAACAAATTGGATCACCGTATGAACGACCTGCTCCTTACGCGGCCCCGTTTCCCGCAGAGGCTGTTTGCCTGATGTAGCCAGATTCTGATGCAGCTTTGTAATCAGGCAAGATCGTTCGGGGAGGTAAAACCTGGTATGAGATCGCCTTGCAGCAAAGAGCGGTACTCATCATTTCCGCCTGATCCGTTATAGCCCGTTATTTGAATGCTCTGATTGGGCATCACAACCGCTGCGCTCTGCACTTGGGAAACCTCCGGAACATAGCTGCTGAATCCGCCAAACCCCGTCACAGCAAAACACCCAGTAATACTACCGCCCCCAAGTGGAGCGGTAGAAGACGCAGCCTTTTGCAAAAGCGCTTTGCATCACGCGTCAGTGCTAAGTAAAAAAAGCAATAAACGGCCGCATAGGCCAATACGCCTAGCAGCACTGCGACATAGGCCGGCAAGGGGGAAGCCACCTTCAAAACGGCCCCGTAGCAGAAGAAGCCGATCAAACCAACCACGCATACGTTAAGCACCTTGCTTTTGCCCAAGAAGCCACAGATTTCAGCCTTCCTGCGCCGGAACAGAAAGGAACCAAGGCAGCGGCGCCAATGGCAACCAAAGGCCCAAAGTAAAAGCGGAAAACGTGAAGGCGCTCCCCATTGCGCGTCTATGCACTGCTCAAAAGCCTGACCGACGCTTGCTTTCAACAGGAAAAGAGGCTGAACCTGCTGATAACTGGATATCATTGTAAATAGAACGCTATTATATTCCATCGTTTCAAAAGTAGCGCCATACGGATTACCCCAAACGCAGTTCATCAGCCCCTCTGCCCCAGCGAGCAGAATGGTAGGCGATAAAAGCAGAAGTACAGAATATAGGCGCCCTCACCAATGGTGCCTACGCAGCTGAACACCAGCGCCGTCACGGCAAAGCTCAGGGAAGATAGGATCACCAAAGCCGCCAATACGGAACCGGCAGCAATCCACAGCCCCCTGCTTGATCCAAAATAGGCTAGATTCAAAAAAACATTTGCAGCGACCGGGATCAAAGAGGCAAGCAGCAGCAAAAGCTCGCCTGCCATATAACGGCACCAAAACAGCGACTGTCTGGAGAACCCCAAGCTGTAATATACATTGACAGTACGCTTGCTCGCCATAAACGGAAGAGACAAATTCCCAGGACGACCGGCGCCAAAGCACACAAATTTGCAGGGCAGCAGACCATCCGATTCAAAAGAACATAGCGGTATATCGACCGCAAAGTGGGCGAAGAATTTTGCTGTAAATATGGCGCAAACTTACTATCATACGTAAGCACGAACTGAAATGTTATCCCTGTGAACAGGATCAGCATCGATAACAAATATGGCAGCACCGCAGGCAGGCCGGATATCAAAGACCGCCGAATCAAACCGGCACTTGGCGATAAAACGCGTCTCTTCCTCTCCATAACTGCTCTCCCTTCTGGTTTCATACAGCTTTTATTTGAATATATCAGCGTAATCCTGCTCTTCTCCCTCCATCTCATCCATGAAAATCTCTTCCAATGAGAGTGGAAAGCTTTCCAATAAGATGGGGTTCATTGCACGAAGCCGCTCCTCCTGCTCGCGGATATCTCCCTGCACGGTAAAGGTAATCAAGCAGCCATCTTTTGTGAATCGCTTGAGAGAAAAATCTGAAAAATCATCGCGATCCATTTCACGGTTAAACGCTACCCGGAATTTGCAGCGGCTGGCGCTGATATCATCTACCGAGCAGTCAAGCAAAAGCTTTTGACCATCCAGAAGGCCGACATGATCGCAGAGATCCTCTAGCTCGTGAAGATTATGGGAAGAAATAATCACAGAGGCGCCGCGCTCCGCCACATATTCAAGCAGCAGCTTTTTGGCGAGAATCCGCTTTGCTGGATCCAGCCCATCGAAAGATTCATCCAGCAACAAAAATTCAGGACGTGTGGAAAGGCAGAGCACCAGCTCCGCCTGCCGGCGCATCCCCTTTGAAAAGCCATTGATTTTTTCATTTGGATTCAGGCGAAAAAGATCGCATAGTTCCCGAAAGGTGTTCCAACTAAAGCAAGGATAGTAGCTCTCATAAAAACGAGCCATTTTCTTCAGCGTAGCGTAAGCCTGAAAATAGAGCTCGTCCGGCATATAAAAAAGACGCTGCTTCATTTTGGCATTGTCAAAAATATTCTCGGCATTCACCCGCACAACGCCTTCCTCCGGCCGTAGATGCCCGCAATCGTTTTTAAAAGAGTGGTTTTGCCTGCTCCGTTAAACCCTACAAGCCCATAGATTGACGCTTTATGGACGCTTAGCGAAAGGCCGCTCAAGGCGGTAAAACGACCAAACCTTTTCGTCACGTCGATCACATCAATCATTGGATCTCCCCCTTTGCGTAAATCTCTTTTACCAACTCAATGATTTCCGCCTGCAAAACGCCTTTGGACTGCCCAGAAGAAACCGCAGTGCGTATTTCCTCCAGCGCCTTTTCCTTGATTCGCGTATTGGCAAACGCATTTTCGTTTACATAGCTGCCTTTGCCCGGCATGGAATAAATCACGCCGTCCGCCTCCAAATCCATAAACGCATGCTTTACCGTATTAATATTCAGGTTCAGCTCGCGTGACAGCGCACGGATAGACGGCAGCTGTTCATTTGGGCGAAACACACCGAGCTGGATCAGGCGCATGATCTGCTCCTTAATCTGCTCATAGATCGGCGTGCGGCTTCGCAGGTCGATGTCGATCAAGGCGGTTCCCTCCTCCATATCCTAATCGTAAAACTGAAAGGCAATGCCCCGCCCACAGCAACGGCTATGGGCAGGGCTTACGCAGCCAAGGGTTCTAAACCGCTTTCCCTCTTGGAAGCATATGAAAAAAGCTTTATTTGACGGCGTCTTTTACATACTGCGGCGCAGCGGATTCGGGCAGGAACATACAGGTGTAACCCTTGTCGCCCGCCAGCTTCACCTGAACAAAGTACCCATCCACCCGTAGAAATAGGCGATATGAGAACGGTCGGCAATTTCCTGCGCCTGCTTGGCATCGGCAATCTCTACAGCGTTTTGAAGGCCGACTCATAGACGCCGCCCTGTGATTCATACTTTTGCACTTCCTCCGCCATGTAATTTGGATGACTGCCAAGAACCAATAAAGAAAAAGGAGTCATAACGCAGATGCTCCGGAGCGTGATTCTCTTCTTCGCGCGCGCGCACAATTTTCACGCTTTCCACTTCGGCGGCCGGCCGATCGCATTATAAAAGCCGTTGGATTGCAGGAACTGAATGGTTTTTGTCATCTCCTTGGTCAGATACACCGTATACCCGTCCATTGTGCTAACGGAGGGCATTCGCATCCCGCCGCTTCCGCCATAGCCCATGTTTCGTTCACTATCCTGAATATGAATGAGGCCAAGCAGCTGCTGCGTGGGGAAATAACGCTGGTCTGCCTTCTGAGCGGTCAAATCATCGGCAACGCATTGCAGAAGCATCCTCCGCTGCGGCTCAGACAGGCTAAGCTCCGTCTCCTTCTCCAGATCGGGGCTCCACAGGACGATAGCGCCCGTTTTCTGAATAGATTCCTGTACCCAATTATCATACCGCGACGTTAAGGGAGCTGTCAATAATTTTTGAATCTGCTCGCGGCCAGCTTCCGTATCCTCTATATGAAGCAATTGATTGATCGCCTGAACCGGCACATGGTAATAGTGCCGCATGAGCTGCTTTCCGTTTTTGAGCTGATATACCACCTGAATGGTGCTCTCAACAAATTGATCCTCACGAGCAATCCCCTCCTGATTGGCGGTGATTTTCTGATCGCCGGTTTGAATAATCCGCTCATGCACCTGACGGACCAAGCGAAGATCCTCCTCCGCCTCAATCCCCTCCAGCATGTTGCCCAAAGAGCCCCAATTATACTCCGAGCCGTAAGACGAACCTATGCAGCCTGTGCCAATAATCGATTCGGCGGGCACTGTGATAGAAGCGCTTTGAATCTCTGAAAGCTCCGGGATGCGCGTGCTGAAGCCAAACAGGCCCGTCGCAAACACGATGCCGATGATCAGCGTGATGCCGAGATGAATCGGCAGCTTTTTCAACCCGCGTAAAAATTCTTTCCCATTTCGGATCAAGCAAAATCCACAATGCAGTAGATCACTGTAAACACCAGTAAGCCGACTACGATGGCAAGCGCCATGGGGAGCTTTGCCTGCGTAACATGAATGACAAGCCCAAAGCCGAGGAAGCCGAGCAGGAATGTAATGAAAAAGTTTAAAACAGAATTTGCGCCGAGGAAGCCGCAGATTTCCGCCTTACGCTTCCGAAACAGATACATACCCAGAAACATAACAGCGACAACCGCGATGGTCCAGAAAACCAGCGGTAGGAAATTCGCTTCACCCAAGGTGCACCCTCTCCGTATGAGCTTGGTATCAGCTTCCCGCTCGCATCCAATGCGGATAGGTTGTTGACGCCATCATAGAGAAACAAAATGGGATTGAACGCCTTAAAAGTAGTAGGAAGGTCTGTGGTGCCATAGCCCATAAAGTATTCCCCATAGGGATTCCCAAAAAGCGTTTCCATCAAATATTGCAGGCAATAAAGGATAATCATCGGCGAGCCGAGAATCACAAATGGGAAAAAGCAGCCCTCTGCCACAGTGCCCACGCAACTGAACACCGCTGCCGTCACCGTAAAAGAAAAACAGGCCAAGATCGAAAAGCTCCAGAAATAATAGGCCGTTGCGCTCCAAAGCTGCCAGGAAGAGCCCAGATAGGAAAAGTTGAGAATGAGATTGAACAGCAATGGTAAAGCGACAGACACAACCAGCATCAGGACGCCTGCCAGATATTTGGATACAAAAAGGGATTTCCGCGTGATGCCGAGGCTATAAAATACATTGACTGTTTTTTGCTGGCAATAAAGCGAAACATCATCACACCCAGCAAAACCGAACAGCCAACCACAGCCAAAATAGCCAAGGGAGCAAATTCGGCATCTCCCATCAGCAGATACCGATAGGTTTCTTTCAAAGAGACTACTGTTTCCCCCTGGCGGGGAGAGGCGGCGGCATTGTTGATCGACAGGATCCTGATCAAGTTCATAACAGGGATGCAAAACGCCAGCGCGGCCATATTCAGCAACGGCATTAGAAAATTGGACGTCAGCGCCGTTCGGAACGTATACAGGCGTGGATTAATTGAAGATTTCGGTGAGTCATAGTCGGTTCCCTCCATTTCATCCAGAAATATTTCTTCCAGTGAAAGCGGCATGCTTTCAAGCACAAGAGGCTTCATCTGCCGAAGCTTTTCTTCAATTGGCGCCCGCTCCCCTGCTGTGGTTAAAAGGATCATGCTGCCATCCTTTTTAAACCGCTTGATTTCCAAACCGGCAAAATCCTGCTGCGTCATCTCCCGGTTAAAGGCCAAGCGGAATTTGCAGCGGTTTTGGCTGATCTCTTGAATCGAGCAATCCAAGGCGAGCTTTTGACCATTGATTAATCCTACATGGTCACAAAGGCCTTCTATTTCATGCAGATTATGGGAAGAAACAATGATGGACACTTCTTTTTCCGCCATATATTCCACCAACAATTGTTTGCTCAGGCTCCGCTTGGCGGGATCGAGCCCATCAAAGGATTCATCCAGCAGCAAAACATCCGGATGGGCCGACATACCCAGCACAAATTCTGCCTGCCTCTGCATCCCCTTGGAAAAACCATTGATGCGTTTGCTGGAATCCAAGCCGAATACCTTGGTCAAGTTTTGAAACGTTTTATCACTGAATTTGGGGTAGTAGCCTTTATAGAAGCGCGCCATCTTTTCCATGCTCGCATAGGGCTGAAATAAGAGATCATCCGGCACATAAAACAAGCGCTGCTTCATTTTTGCATTGTCAAAATGTTTTCGCCGCCGATGCGCACCTCACCCTCTTCTGGCTTATATACGCCGGAAACGGTTTTCAATAGCGTCGTTTTTCCCGCGCCATTGTAACCCACCAGGCCATAGATGGAAGAGCACCCCACGGAAAGGTTCATCCCGCTTAAAGCGGTAAATTTGCCGAACCGTTTGGTTACGTTTACAATATCAATCAATCAAAACCCTCCTTTGCAATTGTAAAAGCGCTAACTGTGATATTACACATATTACAGTTATGAGAATAGCATAAAAAAGTGTATCGTCAACCTCTGTTTTAAAACGTAATGCATTCGTAAGAAATCTGTAACTTTTCAAATTGTTGTGAACTGGAACAGAACGGACATTGAAACCGCCCTGTCGGCGGGGGGCGGTCTTTGCATCGGAAACGAGCTTACGGTGGCTGTTGGCGCCCTTACTTTGTTATCCGCCGCGATTCATAAAAAAAGTGGTTTCAGGCGCATCCAAGCCCAAAACCACAATGTCCCGAAAAGGTTGTCTGAACAGATAAGCATTTTACAGCAGCCTCGTTTACCGCACGCTATAGGATCATCACAAAAGTGCCCGCCGTTATCAAAATGCCACCGATGACCGTCTGCGGCGTGATCTTCTCCCCTAGAATGAGAAAAGCCAGCACCATGCTGATGACTACACTGAATTTATCGATCGGCACTACCTTAGAGGCCTCTCCCATTTGAAGAGCCTTATAATAAAACAGCCAGGAAAGCCCGGTTGCCAAACCGGATAGAATGAGAAAAATCCAGCTTTTCCTGCTGATATCGGAAATTTGGCTCTGGGTACCGGTTACAAACACAATCCCCCACGCCATAATCAGCACGACGACCGTCCGGATGGCAGTAGCTAAATTAGAATTAATCCCTTCGATTCCTATTTTCGCTAAAATAGATGTAACCGCTGCAAAAAAACGCGGATAAAAGTGCAAAGAGCACCCACATCATACTGTTTCCTCCTTCCTTTTTCGTTTTCAAAGCAATGCCTCCTCTGTATACGGAAATGATTGTAAATCGCGGCGCTGCATCCTGTCACGCTTGACCGCCCTGCCCGCTTATGCTATTATGAAAACGTTATTTTTTATCACGAAGCGCAGCGAGTAACAAAGCAAAACCAGATGTATTCACACGAAACAAAGAGCTACGCAGCGCCTACGAGAGCGGGCGGCTACCGGCTATTTTATGACGGCGTAGAGGCAAACTCTGTTCGCCCGCAAGCTAGAGAAATCCACGTGTGTTTACATAAGGATCAAACGCAGGCGGCCATTATTGCGCCGATACGGCAGGGGGAAATGAAAATGCGGCAGGCTTTGGTAGTAGTAGATTATCAAAAGGATTTTGTTGACGGCAGCCTTGGGTTTTCACAGGCGGCAGCGCTTGAGGATGCCATCTGCGCCAAAATTGAGGCGTATCATGCCAAAATCAAACCGTAATTTTTACACTTGATACGCACGACGACAACTATTTAAAAACGCAGGAGGGAAGGAAGCTCCCCATTCCCCATTGCGCGAAGCACTCTGCCGGATGGCAGCTTTATGGGCGTGTGGCCGCCTTACGCCGGGCGGAGGACCCCACGATTGAAAAGCCGGGCTTTGGTTCCCTTGCGCTCGCAGAGCACCTACGTTATGCAAATTTTGATCAGATTGAGTTTGTAGGCCTTGTCTCCTACATTTGCGTGATTTCCAATGCCGTGCTGGCGAAGGCTGCCCTGCCGGAAGCGGAGATTATCGTGGATGCGGCCTGCACGGCGGGCGCTGACCATGCGCTTCATGAAGAGGCGCTCCATGTGATGGAAGGCCTTCAGATCACCGTAAAAAACCGGCAGCGGCCAGAATAACCCTTTGCTCGGTTGCGTATAAATGATAGATCAAACAAGAAAGGTCACTTGGATGATGCAATACATCGTTATGGATCTCGAATGGAATAACGTATACAGTATCAAACGCGGCGGATTCATGAACGAAGTCATCGAAATCGGCGCCGTCCGTTTGGACGAGCAGCTTTGTGAAATCGACGCGTTTTCCCATCTGATTAAATCCCAAATTGGCAAGCGGCTGCGCGGGCACGTCCGGGAGCTGACACATTTGACCAATGAGGATTTACAGAGCGGCGAGCCCTTTACCCAAACGATGGCGCAGTTCCGAAAATGGGTAGGAAACGGCCCGGTTACGGTATTGACATGGGGCGATACGGATATTCGTGTTTTAATTGAAAACTTTAAGTTGTTAAACGGCTTGGAAACGCTTCCCTTTTTGACTTACTATGCCGATCTGCAAAAAAATTGTTCAAGCCGCGCTTCAGCTATCCACCGCGCAGCAGACGGGCCTAAGCGCCGCAGCGGCAATGTTGGGCATCGGGGAAGATGGGCTTTCGCTCCACCGAGCGCTGGATGACAGCATTTTATCGGCGGAATGCCTGCGCCGCGTTTTTTCACCCGCGCTGGTTGAGCAGTTCACCTTGCCATGCGGCGACGAGTTTTATGAGCGGCTTCGTTTCAAAGCATATGTCATCAGCGATATCCACAGCCCAAAGGTAGATCCTGAGCAGCTGCGCTGCTTTTGCGATCAATGCGGGCGAGAAGCTCAGCAGAAAAGCGAATGGGTTTTTACCTGCCGTGCCTTCCGCGCCAAATTCTTTTGCCCGCATTGTGAGCGGCTTTTGCGCCATACCGTCCGGTTCAAGCAGTATTACGACCGGCTGGATGTACATAGAAAAACCGTTTATATAGAGCCGCCTAAAAAGGATGAGGAGCAGGCACCAACTACCGCTCCAGCCTGTGCGGAATCAGGCCTGAAATCCTAAAAGTCATCTATAGAAGGCCGCCCGGCTACTTCGGGCGGCGCTTTTTCTACGTGCTTTTTAAAACTCCTCCTGGCCTAAGTCCATGTCATCGCAATCGTCATCATGCATCAGCTCGCCCAAGCGCATTCTGCGCTCTACCTTCATTTTTTCCACCTGCTGATGGATCCTCTCCTTTACCTCCCCTGGGCGTTTCACGTTTTTAATTACCAGATGCGGCATGCTTTTATCCGAAGAATGCACCAGCACGCTGCCTACGCCAAAAATCCGCTGCCCCAAGGAGCGCTTGACGCTCAAATCCCGCACGCGATAGAGCAAAATCTCCTCTTCTTCCAGGTTTAAAAATCCAGTCTGCAAAAAATGCGATCCTCTGATAACGAATATTTGGTGAAGGTGAGCGGCATACCCAGCACGCGTTTACGATCTTTCCAAATTAGATTTTTCTGTTCTTCCATAATATGAGTCATCCTCTCCATATTCAGATAAAAAGGATTGAGGTGTTTCGCACCATGCCTCTCCCCTGCCTTGTATTGTATCAAACTTGCAGGTATCCTTCAACAAAAACCCATTTTTTTCGTTGCCAAGCGGCTTTGATCCTTGAAGGGACATTGAAATTCATGCTATAATAATTTTATACGGATTGCAAAGTTATAGGAATCATTGATAAATGACGATCTGCGAAAAACACCTCTTGCCGCGAAGCGTCAATGCCTTTTTTCGCAGAGGGATGCTTTGTTGGCCTGATGATACCCCGAGGTACTGAAAAACAATTGAGCCTTAAAAGAAGATAAAGGAGCCAAAACGATGAAAATGAGCCACCTTCTGGGGGACGTTTTAAGGAAACGCCCTCCGACTGCCAGATTGCAAGCCACGCCTTGATGATGCGCGGCGGCTATATGCGCCAGCTGTGCAACGGCATCTATTCGCTTTATCCGCCCGCGCGCCGGATCACCCGCAAGATCGAGCAGATTATCCGAGAGGAGATGGATGCGATCGGTGGGCAGGAGGTGCTGTTCCCCGTTGTCATGCCAGCTTCCCTATGGCGGGAATCCGGCCGTTATGAGAGCATCGGCAGCGAAATGGCCCGTTTCCAGGATCGCAGCGGGAGCGATGTTGTGCTTGGCATGACACATGAGGAGGCGGCTGTGCAGCTCGCGCGTGGCGCAGCAAAATCCCATGCGGATTATCCCTTTATGATCTATCAGATCCAAACGAAATTCCGCGATGAACCGCGCTGCCGCGGCGGGCTGATTCGGGTGCGGGAATTTACAATGAAGGACGCCTACTCCTTTCACACCTCACAGGAAGATTTGGAGGAGTACTACGAAAAATGCTATGAACTACCACCGCATTTTTGCCGCGCGGGCGTACCGGAGGTGGTGGCGGTCAAATCCGATTCCGGTATGATGGCGGAAGCATCGCCCACGAATTTATGCTGCTGACCGAGATCGGCGAGGATTCCATCGTCCTGTGCGACAGCTGCGGCTACCGCTCCAATATGGAAGCCGCACAGTGCATTGTCAAGAATCCGGTAACAGAGCATGCTCAACTGAAAAAGGTCTCCACCCCCGGTGTGAAAACCA